>ERZ773193.1687-NODE-1687-length-26729-cov-3.895066_pt1 | contig 26729 bp, 12 predicted proteins | sample MGYA00511110_ERZ773193 | MGnify/ENA primary metagenome ERZ773193 (study PRJEB29015, sample SAMEA2737784) | human gut metagenome | biome: human gut; feature: human-associated habitat; material: faeces | place: China | collected 2012 ...
TTCATGATTTCAGGCATCACGCGTTTCAGGTTTTTGATACCATACGAACTTGCCAACATGGCATCGTCTCCCAAATCTTCCTCTACGGAACTCGGATCAAGACGTGTTCTGAACTGTTGTTTACCGTAACGATAAGCCAAATTACCAGACTTCTCCGAAATCCATTTAGATAATGTGGGCACCTCATCTTCCGGAGTTTTAGCATCCAACAAAGGACGATATAACCAACTAATTGAAAACATATCATACAACCCAAGTTCCGGGGGGGTCAACCGAACCCCTTTCTCTTTATCCCCGGGTTGTGCCACATAATTATTCCGAGCATAATCCATAATGGAATAAGTCGTACCGTACTTTTGCGTAAAAGATGGAGAACGCAACGAATCGACAGGAATAGCTGCTGAAGCAGACATATTATGCATCAATGCTAAACAATGTCCCACTTCGTGAGAAACTACATAACGGATACAATCCCCGATAATCTCATCATCTAATACCACTTTCCTCACATCCGAATCGACAGCTGCCGTGTGCAGGAATCTCCAATCCTGCACCAATTTAATCACGTTATGATACACGTACACCGAAGCATTGATAATCTCTCCCGTACGAGGGTCTGTCCACGAGGGTCCCATGGCATTAGCAACAGAAGAAGGGGAATAACGAATACAGGAATATTTCAAATTATCCGGATCAAATTCAGGATCATCCGTCGGAAAATCTTTAGCTATAATTGCATTTTTAAAACCTATATTCTCGAAAGCCTTCTGCCAAACTTCTACCGCATACTTCATGTACGGTTTCCACATCTCGGGAAATGCATTATCTATATAGAACACGATCGGTTTCTTCGGTTCAACTAACTCTCCTCGACGATAAGCCGCCTCATCCTTAGGTTCCAATCTCCAACGATTTGCATAGTATAATGGTTTCATACCATTTCCCTCGTTACTGAATTCTGAATACCCTTGCCAAAAAATATTAATACGAGGATCAGCCAGACGCGGACGCATCGGTTCTTCCGGCAACAATAAGAAAGTACGTGTCATCACGGCAGTAAAAGGTTCTTTGTACCAGTAATATGAACGTTTATCCCGCAGACTAACCGAATATGTCAAAGAAGATTGCACGCTCACGTTATCATCAAATGCTTTTATTTTAGCAATTTGTGAGTTATTCCTTTTAAACTCTTTTTCTATCCAAGCTCCACTCCAAGTAACCGGAGCGTAGGCAGAAAAAGGATTCAACTGCTCATTATCACTCAATAAAAAATTAGTCATATCAATCACAACAGCCGTACTATCGGGACTATAAGCTTTAATCGCCAGATTCTCGATAATAGCAGGCATCATACTTGTCTTTATACGCTCCTGCAAGTTTCTATCTTTGGACATGTAAGCACAAGTCACCTGCCGCAAATTTATCGTTGAATCCGTACGAGTAAACATGACATGCATCGGTTCATGTGGTTTTTCTCCCACATTGGCAAAACCATTATTCGTAATTTCAGTCACCGTGGAACCAATAAGCATGTCTTTCCCCAACAAACTTAAAGGCAATTCAAAATAGATTTTATTATCCATTTTATGCAAGATTATCAACCCCTTGACTGTTTCACATTTTTTCCCCTTAAAAAATTTTTCATAAGGAGTCTCTTTTTTCACTTCGACCTTTTCCTCCTTTTTTCCTTTCTTTTTCCAAATTATAGCCGCAGAAGAGGCTGCAACTTCTTGCACGAACAAAAAGCTCATGAAAATAATGACTAATTTTAGTCTCATAATAAAAAATTTAGTATTTTACCGTTTATACAATACAAGTTTATTTTTTCATGAAATAATCCAAATCTGTCTGATAATCGGCAGATGAATCCTCTAAAAGGAACCGGGCAAAATGATGCCATAATTTCTGCTCGTAAAAATATTCTGCCATTCCCCCGTATCCATGTCTATTACCGGGCAATACCAGCATATCAAAATATTTTCCTGCTTTAATGAGGGCATCTGCCATTTTCATCGTATGCGCCGGATGAACCGTATTATCCATATCACCTGTCACGAGCAACAAACCACTTTTATAGTTTTTAGCCAAGTCCATATTTGTTTTGCTGGACGTGAAATATGTAATTTCCTCATGTTCATTGCCGAGAGAATCTTTCACCATTTTTTTACTTTCCCTCACGCCATAATGAATCTCGACCCACCCCTTATTATACATGTTATTATCGTGATTACCCGCAGATGCAACTGCTGCCGAATAAAAATCAGGATACGTGCAAATAGCGGCAGCAGCCATAAAACCACCTCCGGAGTGACCATAAATACCGACTTTCTTCCTGTCAATAAAAGAATAACGATCAGCCAACTGTTCTATCACGTACTTATCGTCTGCCAAAGGATAATCCCGCTGATTACCATACCCGAAAGTATGGTAATATTTACCTCGCATGGGAGAACATCCCCTGTGTCCCACGGTGATAACAATAAAACCAAGTTGTGCCAATCGGGTATTCAACTCGTCATTTATGGTAAAACGTGTCGGGACATACTCGAAAAATGGTCCGGGATACACACAGGAAATAATCGGATATAATTTTGTTGAATCAAAATCCGCAGGCTTCCACATCACTCCGTACAAATCAGTAACCCCGTCGGCAGCTTTCACCGAAAAGCGTTCCGGAGCCCGCCACCCCATCTCGTACAAACGATCTAAATCCGGGTCCTCCAACGTCATGATGATTTTTCCTTTCCGATTCCGAACGACATTTTTCGGTTCCATATCCACTCGTGAATAGCCATCCACGTAATAATCACAAGAAGGAGATAATGTTATATTATGAGTTGCATTCTCTGGAGTTAAACATGTCAACTCGTTCTCCTTGTCCAAATCTGCCCGGTACAAAATATAGTAATAAGGATCCACTCCTTCTTTTCGTCCATACCCGTAGAAATATATCTGACGACGAACCGTATCCACTTGTAGCAAAGGACTGGCAACCCAAGCTCCCGAGGTAACCTGATTTTTCAAATTTCCATCCTTATCGTACAAATAATAGTGTCCCCAACCACTACGTTCCGAACGGAACAATATCTCATTTCCGTCATTCAAGAAAGTAATACTCCTCATCTGATAGTCCAAATAAGGTTTATTTTTCTCATGGATAAGCGATTTCACCTCCCCTGTCTCCACGTTCACCATACAAATATCCGCTTCATCCCACGTACGCTTATATCTTTGGAGATAAAGACGTTTCCCGTCATTGCTACAATAAACGACATCTACATATTGATCCGGCCAACGGTTAATATCAATCTCCCGCACTTGCCGAGAATCGGCATCCCCAATAATCAGACGATGTTGAATAACATGTTTATCACCTGCCATCTCGTATTTATAGGTTTCCAACTTGGGACGAGGTTGCGCAAGCACATCCACAACCCACATATCATTCACTTTACGAGCATCCTCCCGCAAAGCATAAAATTTATTTCCTTTTTTAAACCACTTGGCTTCACAGAGGAAACGCCCATCTAACTCCCCTTCATCCTCCCGGTTGAAAGAATAGTTTTTCTCCCCGTCTGACGTAAGTTGTACTTCTGTCGTATCCTTACCTTTCGCCGGATTACCCACCAAATACAAATTATGGCGTTTAGCAAACAACATATAAGTACTATCCGAAGAATAATACATCCAATAAGGATCTGCCGTGAATTGCTTCTCTGCCTTCCAAAGTTTCAACTCTTTTGTCCGAATATTATAAGTATAATCCTGACGATCAAGATAGAATCTAAATGTTTCCTTATCCAGAAATTTTACATCGATATCCAAATTTTTATGATTATAAGGTTTTCTTGTCATCTCACTAATCTTAGACACTAATTCGGCATTATCGAACAACAATTTCTTCTCTTTCCGTTTCGGATCCACCCAATAGTATTTTTTCCCTTCTTCTGTTTGAAACGAGTAGTAAAAACAATCACTTCCCTTTATAAAGTTCGGCCTTATAATCAAAGTATTCTTTGCTATGGGGGTTTGTGTGATTTTCCGCATACGCTCCGCCAATTCGTAATTTGCCTTTTGTTGTGCAAATCCCATTATATGGAAAGCGATGAATCCCAGTAAAATGATTATTCTATTCATTTCTTTATACTCTAATTTTCAATTGAACTTTTGTAATCCGCAGAAGAATCTCCCAACAAATATTTTGCAAAATGAGCCCATAATTTCCGTTCAAAAAATAACTCTGCAGCCCCGGAGAATCCATGATCCTGTCCTGGCAAAACCAACATATCAAAATTTTTCCCGGCTTTTATCAAAGCATCTATCATACGGTAAGTATGTGCCGGATGCACATTGTCATCCATATCACCCGTGACAAGCAATAATCCTTTTTTATAGTTCTTTGCCAAGTCGATATTTGTATTCACTCGGAACTTGTACGTGTACTCCGTACGATCTCCATTCACGCTATCCTTAACCACTTTCTTTTCCTCCGTCGCACCATTATGCGTTTCAGTAAACCATTTATTATAAATATAATTATCATGGTTACCGGCAGCGGAAACGGCTGCTTTATAAAAGTCTGGATACGTGCAGATGGCAGCAGTAGCCATAAAACCACCTCCCGAATGTCCGAAAATTCCCACGCGCGTGGCATCAATATAGGGATAGCGATCAGCCAATTGCTCTATGGCATACTTATCGTCCGCTAAGGGATAGTCTCGTAAATTTCCAAAACCATAAGTATGATAATATTTTCCCCTCATAGGCGATCCCCCCCGGTGTCCCACGGCAATAACAATGAATCCAAGTTGTGCCAATTGCGTATTACGGCCATGAATGAAATCAAACTGGGTCGGCACATACTCGTAAAAAGGACCTGGGTAAACAGAAGATATTATAGGATAATGTTTCGTGGAATCAAAATCAAATGGCTTCCACATCACGCCATACAAATCCGTAACACCATCTGCCGCTTTTACTTTAAAACGTTCCGGAGCTTTCCACCCCATCTCTTTTATCCGAGATATATCGGCCTTCTCCAAATCCATGATTTTCTTTCCGTGTCTGTTTCGCAAAACGACGTGCGGTTCCAAATCGACCCGTTGATAAGTATCAATAAAATAATTAAACGTTTTAGACCAATCTACAGCATGAGTCACATTGTCAAATGTCAGTTGCTCCACGGAATTTGGTTTATCCAGACTAGCTCTACACAATGTATAGTAATAAGGATCTATATTCTCATCCTTACCCAAGGCGTAGAAATAAAGCGCACGTCCCACCGTGTCTATCTCGCATATCGGACCGGCAACCCAATCTCCGGAAGTGATCTCATTCTTCAGATTTCCCTCTCCGTCATATAGATAATAATGCCCCCAGCCACTACGCTCAGAACGATACACGATATCCTTACCATCATTCAGAAAAGAGATGCTCACCATCTTAAAATCCATAAACGGTTTGTCAACCTCGTGAACCAACACTTTCACCTCCCCGGTAAGCACGTTTATAACACATAATTCTTTTTCATTGTACGCCCTGTTTGTCCGTTCAAAATAAATTCTTTCCGAATCTTTACTTACATACAACACTTCAAAATACTGATCCTGCCATCTATCGATATTGAACTTAGTGATCTTCTTCGTTTCCACGTCTATCACCAACAATTCACTTTGCGATATTTCTTTATCTCCCGGCATATCATACTTGTAAGTTTTCAACGTCGGACGAGGTTGCGACAAGCTATTTACCAGATACAAATCCTTCACCTTCCGGGCATCCTCTCTCACGGCATAAATCTTTTTTGAATCTTTAAACCATTCTGCAACAGTCTCTACCTCTCCATCGGAGTCATCCATCTCTTTGGCAAAAGTAAAATTCTTTTCTGCATCAAAAGTCAATTGCACTTCCGTGGAATCCTGTCCCTTGTCCTTATTACCCATCACGTACAAATTGTGATTTTTACAATACAGAATATATAAACTATCCGGGGAATACTTCATCCACGATTCCCGACCGGACCACGGTTGCAAAGAATCAATCTTTTCCACTTTCCCGGTTTTAACCGTGTACCGATACTTTGCCCCATCAAACTCGAAAGTAAATGAACGTTCCTTTTTATCGAATTCGATAGATTGCAAGGATAAATCCTTTGAATTATATGCCTTACGAGTTTCTTTACTTATTTGGGCTACCAATTCATCGTTATCAAACAACAACCGTTTTAATTTCTTTGCCGGATCCACGTAATAATATCTTTTTCCATTACTATCCGAGAAAGAATACCAAAAGCGATCGGAATCATTAATAAATTCAGGGTAAATCGCCATACTATTACCCGAAACACCCACAATTTCATGCTTCTTATATCGTTCCGCCAGCTTATAATTTGCCTTTTGTTGTCCGTTCGTCAACAAAGCACAGACAACCAGCGTTATACACATTATTATCTTGTTCATCTTAATCCTCTATTTGCAATTCATCATCTTCTACTATCCTCTCATCTCCTAACAAATACTTCGCAAAATGATACCACAATTTACGCTCAAAGAAAGCCTCTGCCTTTCCCCCGAAACCATGCCCATTACCCGGTAACACGATCATCTCGAAATTCTTCTTTGCCTTAATTAAGGCGTCCACCATACGTAATGTATTAGCAGGATGCACATTTTTATCCATATCTCCCGTCACTAACAACAAGTGCCCTTTCAGACGCTTTGCCAACTCCATGTTCGTAGGGACCTTACACGAATACGTATACACTGTACTATCCTGTCCGTCCTTCCCTTTCACCTTCTTGGCAGTTTCCTTAACCCCATGATATATCTCGGACCATCCTCGGTTAAAAATATTATTATCATGATTTCCCGCAGACGACACGGCTGCAGTGTAAAAATCCGGATAAGTACAAAGTGCTGCAGTTGACATGAATCCTCCTCCGGAGTGTCCGAAAATACCAACCTTAGAGAGATCAATATAAGCGTATCGATCTGCCAATTGCTCGATGGCATACTTATCATCTGCCAAAGGATAATCCCGCAATTTTCCATACCCGTAACGATGATAGAATTTGCCCCGCATCGGGCTTCCCCCCCGATGTCCCATAGCCACCACGATAAAACCGAGTTGAGCCAGTCTCATGTTATAACTATCATCCACACGGAAAGAGGTATTCACGTACTCGAAAAACGGGCCGGGATACACGGAAGAAATAATCGGATATTTCTTGTTCGGGTCAAAATCAGCAGGTTTCCACATAATCCCATATATATCAGTCAAACCGTCTGCCGCCTTCACGGTAAAACGTTCGGGGGCTCTCCATCCTAATTCCTTCAAACGTCGGGTATCGGGTTTTGCCAATTCCATGATCATCTTCCCCTGGTTATTCCTCAAAACAATTTTCGGCTCCATATCCACCCGTGAATAAGTATCCACGAAATAACGTTTAGAAGATAAGAACGAAACTCCGTGTTGAGCATTCTCTGGAGTCAACAATGTAACGCCCTCTTTATCAATACTTGCCTTATAAAGCATATAATAATAAGGATCAACCCCTTTCTCCCTTCCGAAACCGTACAAGTAAATCGTACGCCCCACGGTGTCAATAGCCGCCACCTGTCCGGCCACCCAAGGTCCTGAAGTGATAACATTTTTCAGACGTCCTTCTCCGTCATAATGATAATAATGTCCCCAACCCGTGCGCTCCGAACGAAACAGAATATCTTTCCCGTCATTTAATATTACCGTATTCTGCATATGATAATCCCGGTAAGGTTTGTCAACCTCGTGAATCAACTCCTTTACTTCCAACGTTTCCGTGTTTACCACGCAAATATCAACTTCATCCCATGTACGTTTAAAACGCTGGAAAAAAAGCTTGTCACCTTTTTCTCCGGGTTGGATAACCTGAATGTATTGATCCGTCCATTTATCAGCCGGAACCCGGTTGGCTGTTTTTTTCTCGATGTCAATAATCCACAATTCGTACTGGCATAAATCCTTCTCTCCCGGCATCTCATATCGATACTTTTCCAACGTCGGACGTTTAGTCAATGAATTAATAACAAACATATCCTTCAATTTTCGGCTATCTTCACGTACCACATAAATATGCTTGGAATCCTTAAACCAACGAGCATTTGTTTCCGCTTCATCTTTTCTATCATCCTCCGAATTACGAGCAAAAGAGTAATATTTTTCTCCGTCAGTTGTTAACTGAATTTCTGTGGTATCTATACCTTTAGCTTTATTACCTCGTATATACAGGTTATGATCTTTCGCATACAATATATATTTCCGATCCGGAGAAAAGGTCATCCAAGAATAAATCACTTCGTCATCTTCCTCTGAATGATCCTTCTCCACAGCCCGTACTTTCTTTGTCTTAAAGTCAAATTCATAACGACCATCCATAGAAAAGGTCATTTTAGTCAGATCTTTGGATAACTCTATATCGGAGATTCTCAAATCTTTCTCGTTATAGCCTTTCCGGGTAATCAGACTTACCCCTTGTGCAATATCCGTATTATTAAAAAATAAACGTTTTTCTCCTTTTACCGGATCAACAAAATAGAAATTCTTTCCCTCTTCCGTGGTAAACTCAAACCAAAACTTATCCGTATTGTTAATCTGTTTGGGAAACACGTCCATACTATACTTCCCGATTAAACTACCCAATGAAACATTCCGTAACTTCTCTGCCAATTTATAATTCGCTTTCTGCTGGGCTTTTCCCCAAAAAGTAAATAATAACAATGACAATAAAACTAATACCTTATTCATACAAACAACTGATTTACATACAAATGACAATAATCACCTATTTTTAAAATAACAAAAGAGAACTCAAAGGGAGCAATGCTCCCTTTGAAATTCTATCGGTTAAAACAACATACTTAATACATACTAGATGCGCCTGGCTTATTTCCTTGACCAAACTTACATTCGATATCTACAATTTCCCCGAAACCATCCTTGTGGTACAACTCCACTAATTCCATTTCCTCTAGTTCGCTATCATACTTTACTTCAAAAATATAAACCTCACCGGACTTCAAAGCCACAGCCAAATGAGCATTTAAAGTACCATAATATGAATCATAATCCTTTACAGCAAGACCTACAATTTCCGAGTTGAACTGTGGCAAAGAAGCCAGATTGATTATTCTATTTTCCCAATAATCATAGAAATGTAATTGGTCACTAGAAACAACAAGCAACCATTCATGCCAAGGGAAGAAAGCCATACATTTATAATCAACCATGATAGAAGCAGGTATTTGACCGGATTCACTGGATTCCTCAGTCAAATAGAATTTATCATTTTCCTTCCGGTAATCTAATTCATAATAGTGCCACAAATACTCTCCATTTTGGTCAAGAACTGAAAAATAGGCTGGTGAAGTATAATAATTTGCCTCGTTAGCCCAAGCATGAAAAATAAACTCACCTTCTACCCCTTTAAAAAGATCATTCTCATAATCATCTCGAAACTCCGCACACGCTCCCACGCTATTCAAGGGGTTTATCACATAATCGGTAGAATTATAACCACACTCTCCATCATTCACGATCCCGAAATAAGTATCGTTTTCATCAATACCAACGATCAGATAATTACCTTCACCTTTGTAATATGGTAATAAAGTCTTCACCTTTTTCCCGTTTAACGACGCATCTTTCAAGTAGAACCCGGAGTGCAAATCAATCGCAACGGAAAGATTAGCCATATATATGTAATTATCAGAATTCAAAAGCCACTTCCCGTCAAACGTCAGCACGGCATCCACCGGATCAAAATGATCCGGAATCCCGTCAAAAAACTCATTTTTTGCATATCCCACCGGTGTCAATTTATTTCCATCCAACTCCACCGGTCCACTCTCCTGCAACACCATAACCTCATCTTCAACCAACATCCCATGTACTGTCGGGAGAATGAAATTTTCAACCAAACGACGAGGACCTCTACCCAAATTTGGTACTATATTCATGTTTTCTCCCACATAAACAACAGTATCCCGTGACACGTCTTTACCATCAACAGTCACACTTATCTTCTGCTTTTTGGACAGGATCATGGACAACTGGGATTCATTACCGGCAGACCGCGACAATACCATCCAACCGTATTTCCAGGAAGCAATCACATCTACACTAATCTCTTTCGTAAATGTAACATTCGTTTTATTATCAGTAGCACAAAACAACAAAGTAAATTCCCCAATCTCTTCTGCCTTATAGGTATAGTTCAATTGTTCCGACAACAAAGTCTTTTCCTCTTCTTTACCCAAATACCAAGCATATGATGCATCCGGGTTTAACGAATCAATCGAAAATCGGACCTTCGGTTCAAACAGAATTTCTTCACCGGGATATAACGTGTAATCACTATCAACATTACTTACTCCATTACGATCCCAATTTTCAAAGTCATTCAAATCCTTATAATCATAGTTGCTCTTATCATCCAAGCAAGCCATGACTGACAACAGAATAAAAATATATATCAAATTTTTTTTCATACTCTATCCGTTTTTACCCAACTACAGGAATAACTATTTTATTACCATTCTCGTCTTTTAATGGAACTTTACCATTGGCTATATTCTCGGGATCATTATTATATTCCTCTACTCGACGCTTCAAACGCAGGGAATATTTCTTCAACACCAACTTATTCTTCCCATCAAACTCCACTCCATCTTTTGCCAATTCCTCCAGAAACATCGTGTATTTCGTTTCCGAATATTCACCTAGATAAATCTGCTCCGCAATATTAAAATAATTCTCAGCTCCACCATAACCACCATCCCACACGGTCCACCAATCAGGACGAATTAACTTCGAGGAAACCAAGAATATGGCACGACTGAATTCCACCTCTCCCTCTTTCACAAATTCAGTCTCGTCCACCTTCAACATCAACCGACACATTTTTTCTTTCAATACTTCGCCATCCAACAATACGATTTCAATCGTATCCTGCAATTGTCCTGCCGGGAAAACACACTTCTCTGGCAATACATACAAATCGGAAGGTAAAGTCGTAAAGTTCTTGTCAGCAGATACGGTGTACTCCCGATCCTCTCTCTCCCAAACACCATCGCATTTCATCGGAATCTTCACGTGAATCTCTCCACTAGGATAAGCTTTAAATGAATAAGTTGTACTATCTTTCGTTGCATCTGCAGCAAAATACACGTAAAGGGTATTATCGGAATATTCCATGATCCCTTTTTCACTACAAGCAGACAACACACACGCCCAAACGAACGCAAACAAAATATATTTTCTCATAATCATCACAAATTAGTTTCAACATCCGGAAGTGGTACCACAAACACATTTTCTGAAGCAAGAACAGAACCTCCATTTGCATTCGGAATATTCTTATTCAAACGTTTATAAATAAAATACGTCTGTCCTTCCCCTATCCATTCCCGACGCATATCATTAATCAATAAATCCATAAATTCATCGGGTTGCGCATTTTCAATTTTTTGTAGGGTCATATCCGTCTTTTTCAACCCGCGTCGTCCTTTTATATATGACAAATAAGATTTCGCCTTCGTCAATCCTTCCGCTCCCCGCTTGCATAAAATCTCGGCAGCAATATAGTACACCTCGCTCATCCGGATAAAAGGTACGATATGATCAGAAACTTCCATTACTCCGGCAGTTGCTCCCGAAGTCGACGCATCATACTTGGTCAATCGATAAGAATAATGTTCATTATTCATATCTTCTATCCAATATTTAAAACGATAGTCATTGCTTGTCATTATGGTCCCGTTATCCCCTTTGGATATTTCCAAATCTTCACCAAAATAATTCTTGTCCGCCTCCAAAACAGCCAAATACTTAACATTGTTTTCGTTTTCCATGCTCATAATATCCTTATTATAATCCAACAGGTCTATAACATGCAATCCGAATATCACGTCGGAATAACACTTCCGATCTCCATAATAAAATCTATCTGCCAAAGAGAAAGCTCCTTTTTGGGATGCAAAATTCATCACCTCTTTTGCTTGTTCCAAAGCCTCATCCTCTTTCTGAGCATACAAGTACACACGAGCCAACAAAGCGGTAGCCGCCCAATAATTCAGATGAAAACCCCGACGTATTAAAAATATTTTTTCACCGCTTCCCGCCAGTTCGAAGTTATTCGAACGACTAAAAGATCCTGCAGAATCATATTTCCACAATAATTGTTTCGCATCAATCAGATCCTTGGCAATCAACTCCAGACACTCATTCACCGTTTTGGGGTTAGAAATATAGGATGGGTAAGTATTCACATAAGGAATAAACTTACGATCACCCGGATTCGTCGAGGGTGCCGGGGCAAATAAACGTAACATATCAAATTGTATAAACGCCCGTAATGCCAAAGCCTCTCCCCAGATCATGGCTTTCTCATTTTCCTTCCAGGCAAATATCTCTGGATCAGCATATTCTATCTGTTGTATTATATTATTACAATTGGCCACGACATTATAAGCCTCCGTCCAGATAGAAGATAACACCGGTTTGAATTCATAATAGTCCCATGCATATTTAGCAGCACCATACTCCATTTCGTTTACACCCGGAGCTTTTTTATAATCATACACCTGCCCCAATGCATCCACGATTCCCCACGTCAAATGTTTTCCGTATAAATTCCTTGACTCCATGGTAAAGTAAACACCATTTAAAGCATGCCGGAAACCTGTGCCCGTGGAAAATAACTTCTCTTCACTAATCTCATCTTCCGGTTCCACATTCAACCATTCATTACATGACAACATAAAGAACGGTAAAACTAAATACAATAATTTATTTCTCATATTCCTGACTTACTAAAAAGTTGCACGTAAAGAAAAATTCACCGTTCTGGCAAAAGGATAACTCGTCCCTCGCTCCTGCTTGATGGAAGACAAACGGAATAATTCATTCGTACTTACTTCCAAACGCAGAGTTTTCAAAAATATTTTCCGAAGCCATAGCGGGTCAAAATCATAACTCAACGTCAAAGCATCTAAAGATAAAACATTTTCATCCTGCACAAAACGGGAAGTAGGCAACGTAACACTATTCATATCCTTTATATCTTTCAATGGAGCAATATCACCCGGTTTTTCCCATCGCTGTGTCAGCACACGTTTATCAACATTACTTCCTTGAATGTCCGCATTCTCAACATTCATGATCAACGTTTCATTGTACGTCTGTTTTCCCCATTCATAACCGAAGGAAGCAAATAACGAGAAATTCTTGTAGGTAGCATTCAAACCGAAAGACCCGCTAGCCTTAGGCTCCGAATCTCCAAGCACGACCTCTTCTGTTGCTTTCCATTTGTGACTGGCCTGTCCATTACGGTAGAGATACAACTCTTTACCGTTTGAGGGATCAATACCCAATGAACGTACGCCATAAATTGCTGTTAAAGAGGCGCCTTCCTCGTACTTCATGATCGGTTTGATAAAATCCGAATAGGTCTTACCGGCCTGAGTCCATGATAAAGTTGGTGTTTGACTCTCTTCAGCAAGTCCATAATAATCTTCCACTTGAGAATTATAAGCTTTCAAAGCATCTGAAATTTTCAGAATTTCATTCCTATTATGGTTCAGATTACCCCATAAGGCAACATTCCAATCCTTGTTTTTCATTACATCAAAACGAAACTGAATATCGAATCCCTTGTTCAACGTTTCACCCAAATTACTCTTGTAAGAAGAGAAACCGGCAGATCCCGGCAAAGTTACATCCGTGATCAAGTCAACCGTTTTATTGTAATAATAATCAAACACCAAAGAAATCCGACTATTCCAAAATTCCATATCCGTACCGACATTCAATTTATTCGTTGTCTCCCATTTCAAATCTCTATTTCCCAATGCCTTCAAACCGACTCCAAAACCGGCAATATACCAACGATCAAACGTCCGATAAACCGTTCTGGCACTGTAAGACGGAAAATTCACTTTACCGGTTTGCCCGTAAGAAGCACGAAATTTCATGCGATTGATCACCTTACTCCCATTCAAGAAAGCATAGTTATGCAAATTGACACCCGCTCCAAACGACCAGAATGGAGCCCATTTTTGATCCAAACCAAACTCAGATGAACCATCAAAACGCACAGACACGTCTGCCAGATAAATATCATTCCAAGTATAATTCGCTAAAAGCAAAAAACCGGCCAACCGACTAGCACTCTGAGATTTTGAGGGTTTATCCTTGATCTCTGCTGCATAATTAGGAGAATGATACTCTCCGGAAGGAAATCCTCGGTAATGACTGGAGGTACTTTCAGATTTGCGAGACGTGGCATTGACTACCACTGAAGCATTCAAAGCATGCGCACCAAATGATTTTGATACATACGCACCAATTTGAGCATCCCAATTCGTGGATTCCCCTTTCGTTAAATAAAGATCACCCTCCAATTCCGCTTCCTTCTGAGCTTTTGCAGTCGTGTTGGAAGAAAGAGGATCAATAAAACGTTCTTTTTTAGTAAATTCTTTCGTTATAGCAATCTGACCTTTTAAATGCAAATAATCCGTCAAGAACCATTGAGCCATCAATCGATCGATAAACACATCCCATTTCTCGTATTCAAAATTATTTAAACGAGCCTCGTACAAAGGATTATTCACTCGGGTATCCCTATGAGGTAGTGTTGAAAATTCCAATGCTCCGGAAATCAATGTTCCATTCTTGTCATAAGGACGATCATATGGTTGTAAATGAGTGTAATCGGAAAAATCACCATAAGGAGACTCTTGTGCCTCGGTATAATTATACTCGATATAATTCACCACCTGCAAATTCTTAAGCCGGTAATCCACGTGAAACCCCACGTTCATGATATCCCGGTAAGAATCCTTCATCACACCATTATTTTTATTATAAGAGAGATCAAGTCCATAACGTAAATCTGCATTCCCCCCCTCTATCGAAAAACTATGCTTATGATTAACGGAATTTCGCAAAGGAATTGACAACCAATCTGTGTTCACACCTTCCTCTACGCGCAACAATCGCTGGTTATAAGCATCCAAAGCTTGTTTCCAAGTCATATAATATTGCGGGGTATAAATCCCGGCTTTTTGCTCTATTTCTAATTTTTCCCTTGCATTAGCCAAGTTATAATCAGAAAGATCAGGCATAGAAACCGAACCTGTCAGGCTGTACGAAATAGTCACTTCACCCGGTTTCGGGGCAACAGTAGTGATCACCACAACACCATTCGCCGCACGAGAACCATACATTGCCGTAGCTGAAGCATCCTTCAATATCTGGACATTTTCAACCCGCATTGGATCCATATCATACACTTTCTGTACACTCACCTCGAAACCGTCCATGATAAAAATAGGAAGATTCGGGTTATTCTTCAAAGAAGATTTAGACAACGCATCTTTATCCAGTTCTTTCACCCCGATACCGGAACGTCCGCGTATATATATTTCAGGAATAGCATTCGGGTCCGATCCCCACTTATTGTTCTGTTGTATACGGAATGATGGATCAAATGTTGATAATGCTTGCACCACGTTCGTGGCAGATGCCTTCAATAAATCCTCCCGTTTCACGGAGATAGAACTACCGGTAAAACTCTCCTTCTTGATATTGCCATATCCAGTTACAACCACCTCGTCCATCTCTTTCACATCATCCTTCATCGTGATTACCAGCTCTTTTTCATCATTTTTTCGATCATTACTCAATTGGTGATAAACCGTTTCCATTCCGATAAACGAAAATACCAAAATCGTACTATCCAATTTCGGGATCTCGATTTTAAACTTCCCGTCTATATCTGTTATCACTCCCAATTTAGTTCCTTTGATTAATATGGTAACTCCCGGCAACGGCATTTTCTTCGTGTCAATTACCTTACCTTTGATCTGCCTGGGTTGTTCTTGCTTTTTCTCGTCTTTTGCTTGAGTAATGATAATTACATCATTCTGAATCACGTAAGACAAATGTGTATCTTTAAACAAGACTTTCAATACTTCGTCCAAAGTCGCATCTTTCACGTTTACATCACGTTTTCCATACTTCAAAACTTCCTCCATCTGATACAAAAAACGATACCCCGTTTTTTGGCTCATGTCCGTGATGGCCTCATCAATCGTAACATTTTTCAAATTCAACGTCAATCTTACCACTTGAGAGGCCGCTTCAGCCTGCAAGAAAAAGATCGACATAAACAGAAAAAGAAGGCTGCGTTTTAAAATAAATCGCATCTTTTTTAATCTTTGACCTCCATCAAAGACTTCGATTCCGTTTTTTTTCATACTTTTACATGCTTAATGATTAATAATTCTGTTTTTAATCGTTATTTAAACTCACTCTCGAGCAGAAAATAGTACCAATGTTTTCTGCTCTTTTATATTTAAACTCATCATTTTTCTATTTTACGCACGAACACAGTCCTATCCCTTACCTCAAAATGTACCCGAGTTGCCAATTCCAGCATTCTCAATATTTCGGTGAAATCCTCGTACCGGGCCAATTCTCCGGAGAAATGATACTCTTTTACCTCTGGATTCTCCCAAAATATATCTATATTGTACCAACGCGCCAAACGAGTCATAATATTCTCCAACGAATGATTCAACAACATGAATTTCCCTTCTTTCCATGCAGAATAACGACTGGCATCAACCTTACGAACCGTGAATTTCCCTTCATCATAAACGGCTTGCTCATCCGGACGAAGTTTCACTCCCTGTTTGCCATTAAATACCCGTACCGCCCCATCATTCAAAGTCGTCTCCACAAAAGTATCATCCGGATAAGCCTGCAAATTAAACTGCGTACCCAAAACTTCCACTGACATCTTATCGTTAGCATTCACAACAAAAGGACGGGAAGCATCTTTAGTAACCACAAAAAAAGCTTCTCCCCGTAAAAAAACATCACGTTTCCCCTTACCGAATTTCACCGGGAAACGAATTTCCGAATCAGAATTCAAAAAGACTTCCGTGTTATCGGATAAAAACAACTTATACTCCCCTCCTCGAGGTACTCGGATAGTATTGTATTCCAGTACATCATCTTTCTCCATATCTCCATTTCCCTCGTAAGACACCCGACTCCCATCATTTTGGGCAACCATTCCCCCTCCCAAGGAAATCAACCGTACAGTACTATCCTGTAAAACAATCTCATTCCCTTGGGAAGTCACTAAAACTGCTTTGGCTCTTCTCATCTCCACGCAAGCCACCATCTCTACTTGTTCTACCTCCGATTTTTTCCAGAATCCCCAGTACAATCCAATTCCTACAAACAATATTACGGAAGCAACTACTCCAATCTGCCAAGACGAAAATAAAGATCTACACTTTCTTTGTCCAACCAACTGCACTCTCAAGGTATCCCAAGTATGTTCTACATCCAAACGCTTCGCATACATATCCCTAACAGAAAGATTTTCGGTCTCAAGAATACGTCGATATAAATCCTTATTTCTTGCATCCTCCTCCAGCCAAGCATTTAGTCTTTCCTCATCCTCGGGCAAGATAACTCCCATTAACTTTTTAGCTATCAAACGGGATATTTTATAATCTTTAGGACACTCTACCATACTAAACATTTATCAAATTCTATATATAGAACGATAAATTCATCTTAAAGGATGAGTGAATTTTCCACTTTTTTCAATTATTTTCCGCTAAAAACACCAAAAGAAGATAGAAGTAATCTTTTAAAACCACACGAAGAGTATCCATAGCCTTATATTTCAAAGACTTGACAGTATTCACGGAAATACCTAAATTTTCAGAAATTTCTTTATTTTGTTTTCCTTCCAAGCTCAATTTTATAACTCGCCCACTCTGAACAGGTAAAGCATCAATAGCTTCCATTATGATCCTATAGGTTTCCTCTTCTATTAAAATATCGCGAAAAAAGTACTCATTATCAGCAGCTTTTAACTCCTGTTGAAGTGGAAGTTTTTTTCGACTTCTCAAATAATCAAAGCATTTATTTCTAACAGACACGTATAAAAATATATCTGTCATCTCTTGAAAATCATAAGTTTTCCTTTTCTCCCACAAGCGAATAAATATTTCCTGAACAAGATCCTTCGCCACATCCTCATCCTCAACAATACGACGAGCAATCATGCACATGGACAAGTAATATTTTTTGAAAAGCATTTCGTAGGCACCAATATCACCTTGACGAATGGATTCAAATAATCTATCACCATTATTTTGATTATTATCATACATGATTATTCCATTTACATCAAAAATTCTCTTGAGATAACAAAAATAGAGAAAAAAATGGGAATAACAATTATTGCACAAGTTCCTACTATTTTTATCCCGATCAATTTTGACACATAGCAATATCGAATAGAACCCTCCAACATTCAAATTATTCATTTGAATATCAAAGCCGCTTTACATTCAATAATTTTATTGCCAACGCCCCTCAATCACTACAGCCTACTATTTCTCGGAAAAGAAGCCTGCCGTCGATGTAAGAGTTATCGAAGACAAGCAACTTGTCTTACTTTGAGTTATATAAAATCATGTTAAAATAATTAAGCTTGTCCTTGCGGTTCCAGATCCACCGGGAACATGGGAGCTATAGGGCCGCCCTCTGGTAAATTAATCTTCCCGTAATCCATCTCGAATCTCCGAACATTATCTTGTAACGCCAGCAACAAGCGTTTCGCATGTTCCGGGGTCAAAATAATACGGCTTTTCACTTCAGCCTTGGGCATCCCCGGCATAATACGGATAAAGTCAACAATAAACTCGGAGGAAGAATGAGAAATAATTGACAAATTCGAATAAGTTCCTTGTGCAACCTCTCGATTTAATTCAATATCAAATTGTTGTTTTTTCTCTTCCATAATAGTCCTTGGTTAATAGTTTATACAAACAATAAAGGCGCCTTTCGGCGCCTCTATCTATTTTTATTTTTCCATCCTTTCGAGGTCTGCCTTAGAACCTACAATCAGACTTCTAAATTCTTTCATACCTGTTCCCACCGGTATCAAGTGACCGCAAATCACGTTTTCTTTCAAGCCTTCCAACGGATCGACTTTACCATAAATTGCAGCCTCATTCAATACCTTCGTGGTCTCCTGGAATGATGCGGCAGAAATAAAGCTGGATGTCTGCAAAGCAGCACGGGTAATACCCTGTAATACCTGAGCTGAAGTTGCGGGTACAGCATCTCTAGCCTCTACCACCTTCAAGTCTCTACGTTTCAATTGCGAATTAATATCTCTCAACATACGTACAGAGATAATCTGTCCCGGTTTCACCCGATCCGAATCACCGGCTTCCAGTACCACTTTCTTTCCGTAGATCGCATCGTTTTCTTCCATGAACTCGCTTTTGTCAACCACTTGATTTTCCAAGAATCTCGTATCTCCGGCATCTTGAATCAACACCTTACGCATCATCTGGTGTACGATGATCTCGAAATGCTTATCGTTGATCTTCACACCCTGCATCCGGTATACATCCTGTACCTCGTTCACGATATACTCCTGAACCTTGATCGGTCCCTCGATATTCAAAATATCAGTCGGGGTAATTGCACCGTCAGATAGCGGGGTTCCAGCACGCACATAATCGTTCTCCTGTACCAAAATCTGTTTTGATAAAGAAACCAAATACTTCTTCACCTCTCCGGCTTTTGATGTCACGATGATTTCACGATTACCGCGTTTGATCTTACCATAAGTTACCTCTCCGTCAATTTCCGATACAACGGCCGGATTCGACGGGTTACGAGCCTCGAACAACTCGGTTACACGCGGAAGACCTCCCGTGATATCTCCTGCCTTACCAACAGCTCTCGGAATCTTGGCAATGGTACTACCGGCAACAACCTCAGCTCCTTCCTTCACGACAATGTGGGCACCTACCGGTAAGTTGTAACTCTTCACCGTGTTTCCTTCCGCATCATTGATACACAAAGCAGGCGCTTTCATCTTGTCTCGGAACTCGATGATAATCATCTCCCTAAATCCGGTGGTTTCATCGGATTCTTCCTTATAGGTTTCACCCTCAATCAAGTTTTCCAACCCAACCGTACCGGAGAATTCGGTAATGATCAAAGCATTGAACGGGTCCCATTCGCAAAGCAATTCACCCTTGCTAATCTCCTGTCCATCCTTCACGAACAACTTAGCACCGTAAGGGATAGCATGAGAAATCAATATAATATTCGTGTTCTTATCCAATATACGCAACTCTGTCAAACGTCCAACAACCACGTCACAGGTCGTTCCGTTATCTTGCGTGTACTCGACAGAACGCAATTCTTCATACTCAACGTAACCATCATACTTAGCTTTCAACGAGTTCTCGCTGGAAATATTTCCTGCGGTACCTCCCACGTGGAAGGTTCTCAATGTCAACTGAGTACCCGGCTCACCGATAGACTGCGCTGCAATAACCCCAACAGCCTCGCCCTTCTCCACCATGCGGCTGGTAGCCAAATTACGTCCGTAACATTTAGCACAAACACCCTTCTTTGCCTCACAAGTCAATACAGAACGAACTTCAACACGCTCGATCGGGGAGTTCTCGATAATATCGGCAACCACCTCCGTGATCTCATCTCCGGAAGACACGATCAATTCACCCGTATTCGGATGATAAATATCATGCACGGAAACACGTCCTAAAATTCTCTCTGACAAAGAAGACACGATCTCCTCGTTATTCTTGATTGCCGAAATGGTAATACCTCTCAACGTACCGCAATCTTCCTCGGTAATCGTGATATCGTTAGCCACGTCAACCAAACGACGAGTCAAATATCCGGCGTCGGCAGTCTTCAAAGCGGTATCGGCCAAACCTTTACGAGCACCGTGGGTCGAAATAAAGTACTCCAACACCGAAAGTCCCTCTTTAAAGTTTGCCAAAATAGGGTTCTCGATAATCTGTCCCCCTGTAGCACCTGATTTCTGCGGTTTTGCCATCAATCCACGCATACCTCCCAACTGACGAATCTGCTCACGAGATCCACGGGCTCCGGAATCCAACATCATATAGATAGAATTGAATCCTTGGTCGTCCGCTGCCAATTGTTTCATCAACGTGGCGGTCAGGTTCGCATTCACGTGTGTCCAAATATCAATAATCTGGTTATATCTTTCATTATTGGTAATGAATCCCATGTTATAGTTCGCCATTACCTCTTCAACCTGATCGTATCCTTCTTGTAACAAATCTTGTTTGTTCTCCGGAACAATAACGTCTCCCAAGTTGAAAGACAAACCACCCTCAAATGCTTTACGATACCCCAAATCCTTAATATCATCCAAGAATTTAGCCGTCACGTCCACACCGCAACGTTTGAACACGTCACCGATAATGTCACGCAACGCTTTTTTCGTAATCAACGTATTGATATAAGGATAGTTTTTCGGGGTAAACTGGTTCAAAATCACACGACCAACCGTCGTTTTGATCATATGTCTGATCGGTTGACCGTCCTTGTCCACGTTATCAATCTTCACCTCGATTTCAGCATGCAAGTCTACAGCTCTCTCGTTGAAAGCGATAATCACTTCCTCCGGAGAATAGAACTTCAATCCTTCACCCTTCACGCCCTTTCTCGGTTTCGTGATATAGTATAAACCGAGTACCATATCCTGAGAAGGCACCGTGATAGGCGCACCATTAGCCGGATTCAAAATGTTATGAGAACACAACATTAAAATCTGAGCTTCCAGCACGGCCTCATTACCTAATGGTAAGTGTACAGCCATCTGGTCACCGTCGAAGTCGGCGTTGAATCCGGTACAAGCCAATGGGTGCAAACGGATTGCTTTACCCTCGATCAATTTCGGTTGGAATGCCTGAATACCCAATCGGTGCAGGGTCGGGGCTCGGTTTAACAATACCGGGTGACCTTTCAACACGTTTTCAAGAATATCCCAAACGATCGGATCACGACGATCCACGATCTTCTTGGCACTCTTCACCGTCTTCACGATACCACGCTCGATCAGCTTACGGATAATAAACGGCATATACAATTCAGCCGCCATATCTTTCGGAAGACCACACTCGTGCATCTTCAAGTCCGGACCTACAACGATTACCGAACGTGCAGAGTAGTCAACACGCTTACCCAACAAGTTCTGACGGAAACGACCTTGTTTACCTTTCAAACTGTCGGACAAGGACTTCAACGGACGATTGGCGTCTGTCTTAACAGCGCTCGATTTACGAGAGTTGTCAAACAAAGAGTCCACGGCCTCCTGAAGCATACGTTTCTCATTACGTAAGATCACTTCCGGAGCCTTAATATCGATCAATCGTTTCAAACGGTTATTACGGATAATAACACGACGATATAAATCATTCAAGTCAGAAGTAGCGAAACGGCCACCGTCCAACGGAACCAACGGACGCAGTTCGGGAGGGATCACCGGGATCACCTTCATGATCATCCATTCCGGTTTGTTACGACCTCTGGACGCACGAAAAGACTCAACCACCTGAAGGCGTTTCAAGGCCTCGTTCTTTCTCTGTTGAGATGTGTCCGTGTTCGCACGGTGACGCAACTCATAAGAAAGAGAATCCAAGTCCAAGCGAGCCAACAGATCATAAACAGCCTCAGCGCCGATCTTAGCGATGAACTTATTCGGATCCGTATCCTCTAGCAATTGATTTTCTCTTGGAAGGCTATCCAAAATATCCAGATATTCCTCCTCAGATAATAGGTCTAACTCACCGACCGTGTCTACGCAACCCGGCTGGATCACGACGTAGCGTTCGTAATAGATGATGGAATCCAGTTTCTTGGTAGGAAGACCTAGCAAGTAACCGATTTTATTAGGCAAAGAACGGAAATACCAAATATGGGCAACAGGAACCACCAAATGGATGTGTCCCATACGTTCACGACGAACTTTCTTTTCCGTAACTTCCACTCCACAACGATCGCAGACAATACCTTTGTAACGGATACGCTTGTACTTACCGCAATGGCACTCATAGTCCTTGATCGGACCAAAGATACGCTCACAGAACAAACCGTCACGCTCAGGCTTATACGTACGATAGTTAATTGTTTCCGGTTTCAAAACCTCACCGCTGGAGTTCTCTAGGATCTCCTCAGGGGATGCCAGACCGATGGTTATTTTTGAAAAGTTACTCTTTATCTTGTTTTCTTTTCTAAAGGCCATATTATTTATTTATAAAGAGTTATCAATAGATAAAGTAGACGGGCCGTAGCCCACCTACTTCTTTATTGTTATTGAATTAATCCAGAGTGAAACTCAAACCAAGTCCTCTCAACTCGTGCAATAATACATTCAGAGATTCAGGGATACCCGGTTGTGGCATCGGATCACCTTTCACAATTGCTTCGTAAGCCTTAGAACGTCCAACAACGTCGTCAGATTTGATCGTAAGAATTTCCTGAAGAACATGTGCAGCACCGAAAGCTTCCAGTGCCCAAACTTCCATCTCTCCGAAACGCTGACCACCAAACTGTGCCTTACCACCCAGAGGCTGCTGAGTAATAAGAGAGTACGGACCGATTGAACGGGCATGCATCTTATCGTCAACCATGTGACCCAACTTCAGGAAGTAAGTAACACCCACTGTAGCCGGCTGGTCAAAACGTTCACCTGTTCCACCGTCATACAAGTAGCTCTTACCGTAACGGGGTAATCCGGCTTTGTCCGTCCATTCGTTCATATCATCTAATGTTGCACCATCAAAGATAGGAGTAGCAAATTTAACCCCCATCGTCCGGCCTGCCCAACCTAACACAGCTTCAAAAATCTGTCCTAAGTTCATACGAGAAGGTACACCCAGCGGATTCAAACAGATATCAACCGGAGTTCCATCTTCAAGGAATGGCATATCTTCCTGACGGACGATCTTGGAAACAATACCCTTGTTACCATGACGACCGGCCATCTTATCCCCAACCTGGATCTTACGTTTCTTAGCAATGTAAACCTTAGCCATTTGAACAATACCAGTAGGCAGTTCATCGCCGATCGTAAGATCAAATTTCTTACGTCTCAACTCAGCATCCAGTTCCTTATATTTCTTCAAATAATTCAGAATCACCTGCTTGATAAGTTCGTTCTTATCAGCATCGGCAGTCCATTTACTTACTTGGATAGAATTATAATCCAATTCTTCCAGAGCCTTGCGAGAGAACTTAACTCCCTTCGCAATAATCTCTGTATTCATATAGTCTTTAACTCCCTGAGAAACCTTACCATTAGTCAAAACCAACAGTTTATCAACCAACAAGTTCTTCAGGTCAGCCATCTTCATTTCGTATTCCTCATCCAATTTAGGAAGAATAGCCTTGTCTGTCAGTCTGGACTTACGCTTCTTGATGGCTTTCGAGAATAAAGCAGTTTCAATAACTACACCACGAAGAGACGGGGTTGCTTTCAAAGAAGCATCTTTCACATCACCAGCCTTATCGCCGAAAATTGCACGAAGCAATTTTTCCTCTGGAGAAGGATCAGATTCACCCTTCGGAGTAATCTTACCAATCAAAATATCACCCGGTTCAATACGAGCACCCACACGGACAATACCTCTTTCATCCAAATCCTTAGTTGCTTCTTCGCTGACATTCGGGATATCGGAAGTCAACTCTTCCATACCACGTTTCGTTTCACGAACCTCCAAAATGTATTCGTCAACGTGAACTGAAGTAAAGAAGTCTTCACGGACCATACGTTCGTTCAAAACGATAGCATCCTCATAGTTGTAACCCTTCCACGGCATATATGCCACTTTCACGTTACGTCCCAAGGCCAACTCACCATTCTGAGTAGAATAACCTTCCGTCAGGATATCGCCAGCCTTCACACGCTGACCACGATGACAGATCGGACGCAGATCGACAGTCGTACTTTGGTTAGTCTTACGCCACTTCGGAATATTGTATGTCTTAACCGCATCTTCGAAACTTACGAATTCTTCATCTTCCGAGCGGTCATATTTGATCTTGATACAAGTTGCATCCACAAATACAACTTCTCCCTCACGTTCAGCCATGATCTGGGTACGTGAATCACGAGCAACCTGCGCTTCGATACCTGTACCAACGATTGGAGCATCCGTACGCAGCAAAGGAACAGCCTGGCGCATCATGTTAGATCCCATCAATGCACGGTTAGCATCGTCATGTTCCAAGAACGGAATCAAAGAAGCCGCAATAGAAGCAATCTGCTGTGGAGCAACGTCCATCAAATCGATCTCCGTAGGAGGCACGACCGGGAAATCAGCTTCAAAACGAGCTTTCACTCTATCACGAACAAACTTGCCGTTATCATCCAATGGAGCATTCCCTTGGGCAATCGTCAATTCTTCTTCTTCTTCTGCAGTATAATATTGTAAACCTTCCTCAGAAAAGTCCACCTTACCATCAACAACCTTACGGTACGGAGTAGAGATAAAACCAAGATCGTTAATCTTAGCATATACACACAAAGAAGAGATCAAACCGATGTTCGGTCCCTCAGGAGTTTCAATTGGACAAAGACGACCATAATGCGTATAGTGTACGTCACGAACCTCAAATCCAGCACGTTCACGAGACAGACCACCCGGTCCCAATGCAGACAAACGACGTTTATGCGTAATTTCAGCCAGTGGATTTGTCTGGTCCATAAACTGAGACAAAGCATTCGTTCCGAAGAATGAGTTAACGACAGAAGAAATAGTCTTCGCGTTAATCAAATCAATCGGAGTAAACACTTCATTATCGCGTACATTCATACGTTCACGAACTGTACGTGACATACGAGCCAAACCAATACCGAACTGGTTGTACAGCTGTTCGCCCACTGTACGCACACGACGGTTGCTCAAATGGTCGATATCATCAACGATCGCTTTCGAGTTGATCAACTCAATCAGATACTTGATGATCTCGATTATATCTTCTTTTGTCAAAACCTTAATATCATCGCTGGTAGTAAGGTTCAACTTCTTATTAATTCTGTAACGGCCAACTTCACCTAAATCATAACGCTTTTCAGAGAAGAACAGGTTCTGAATAACTTCACGGGCACTTGCTTCATCTGCAGGTTCTGCATTTCGCAACTGACGATAAATATACAGGACAGCTTCCTTTTCAGAGTTACTAGGGTCTTTCTGAAGCGTATTATAGATGATAGCATAATCTGAAAGATTCTGGTCCTCACGATGTAATAGAATGTTTTGCGTGCCAGATTCCAGAATAGCCTCAATATTGTCGCTATCGAGAACCGACTCACGGTCGATGATAACGTCATTACGTTCAATAGAAACAACCTCACCGGTATCTTCATCTACGAAATCTTCCACCCAAGTCTTCAAAACACGAGCAGCCAGTTTACGACCGATCAGCTTCTTCAGGTTAGCTTTCGAAACTTTTACTTCTTCAGCCAGATTAAAGATCTCGAGAATGTCTTTATCGCTTTCAAAACCAATAGCTCTTAAAAGGGTTGTTACAGGTAATTTCTTTTTACGGTCGATGTAAGCATACATCACATTGTTGATGTCAGTTGCAAACTCGATCCAGGAACCTTTAAAAGGAATGATACGCGCTGAATACAACTTCGTACCATTGGCATGTGTACTTTGTCCAAAGAATACACCCGGTGAACGGTGCAATTGTGAAACCACAACACGCTCCGCACCATTTATCACGAAAGTGCCCCTTTCCGTCATATACGGAATCGGGCCCAGATATACGTCCTGTATCACTGTATCGAAATCCTC
>ERZ773193.1722-NODE-1722-length-26238-cov-12.835428_pt1 | contig 26238 bp, 17 predicted proteins | sample MGYA00511110_ERZ773193 | MGnify/ENA primary metagenome ERZ773193 (study PRJEB29015, sample SAMEA2737784) | human gut metagenome | biome: human gut; feature: human-associated habitat; material: faeces | place: China | collected 2012 ...
TTATCTCTCTTTTCTTTTTTCTTAATTTTGTCCAATATCTATTGTAGCACTACACGGCGTGTGTTTTTATGTTCTGACAACTCTTGAAAACCTTGTCAAAATGTGATATAATATTTGTTACGATAATAAAAAAGCAGCTCCGAAGAACCGGAGCTGCTTTATGAAACGATCGTTATTTAAGGCACTGTGAACCATTTTCAAAAAGCACTTTGTTGAGCTTTGCCACATCATAGCCTTTGTTTATTGCGTCAATGAGTATGCAATCACGGGTGTTTTTAGGATAAAGCTGAGCTTCACCCGCAAGGGTCAGAAGTCGCTGAACGGTATCAACATCAAGCTTCATAGCAAGTGCGATAGCGATTATCTTATCCTTGCTTGGAAGTCTTGCTCCTGCAAATATCTGATATCCATATATTTGATTTAGCTGGGATATTCTTATGACCTCTATCTTTGTCATCTTTTTCTTTTTCACAAGCTCACAAAGATAACTTGCAAAATCCTGTCTGTCAAGAGAATCCTTATTGTTGCTTAGAAAACTGTTGATATCATCGCTTCCATTTAGCTCCTCCATAAGCTGTGTTGTTTTTTTCATGTCACCAGTTCCTTCCTATAATAATTTATTTTTTTTACATTTTTACATTGGAGATGAGAAATATGTCACAAAAAAGCTTATATGATTTTGAAACAGAACAGATTGACAAAATGTTCGACTGCAAAAACTATCTATTTAAAAACAGCAAGCACGAAAAAGTCATTTTAGAGAGTGACACAGGTGTAAAAATGGTGCGGCACATTATCTATAAGCCTGCTGACGTTTCTGTATATCAAAGGCTCGCATTGATAAATAATCCATATCTTTGCCGTATCTACGAGATCTCCGAAAGCACTGAAGCGTATACTATCTATGAAGAATTCTGCGACGGCATGACTCTTACGGATTATGCAAACGGCGAAACACTAGCAGAACACGACGCCCTGAACATTACCTGCTCCATATGCCAGGGATTGTATGCTCTTCACAACAGCGGCATCGTTCACCGTGATATAAAGCCTGATAATATTATAATATGTGACGACAATAATGTCAAGATTATAGATTTTGATATTTCTAAAATTTATAAATCTAATCAACGCTCTGACACCCAGACTTTGGGAACTGTAGGCTTTGCCGCACCTGAACAATTCGGTATGCAGCAATCTGACGCAAGAACAGATCTCTATTCTCTGGCAGTGCTTCTGAACGTTCTTTTGACAGGCGAGCACCCGTCAGTCAAAATGTGCGAAAACAAAAAGCTGTTGAAGATCATCAAAAAGTCACTTTCCATAAATCCGTCTGACAGATACAGCTCGGCGGAGGAAATGTTCAAAGCACTTGACAAAGTCAGGAGGCATTTGAAAATATGAAAAAATGTCCTAATTGCGGAAGAATTCTTCATGACGATTCCATTTTTTGCTTTGGCTGCATGAGCGAAATAAACAAGAGGCAAGAAATAGTTCTCGCTACCCCCAAAAAAGTGTTTTTAAAAGCAAAAATAGCCACACCAATAATCGCTGTAGCATTAGTATCCGCAACTGTTTTCGGGGTGTATACTTATAATAACAATAGTGATAAGACCACGGCTGTGAAAAAAAGCACACCTCGATCTGCTGCCACTGTCACCACAAATACACCTGTGACAACTACTCTGCCTCCCGTCACCACTGTCATGACTACTACCACAAAAAAGCGTGAGCCTGACAAGGCTGCCCTTGCGTCAGATATTGCAAAGGGGGCGGCATTAGCAGAGTCAAAAGCCGCCGCAGTCACCACCACTACATCTGCCACTACCACCACAACAACAGCAGAGGAAGAGCCTCAGCCGCAGGAAGAAGAGCCTGTAGAACAGGAAACACCTGCTGAACCTGAGTATCTATCTGCTGATGGTGCAAGTCAGATGACCCTTGACCTGCTCGATTATGTAAATCCTCTCCGTGAGAAATATGGTCTGAAACCACTCCGTGCAAGCGGACAGCTTGATGAATGTCTGCAAAAGAGCCTGTATCAAATGGACGACTACTGCCAAGGCATTGGCAACGTATACGAACATCTCTCTGAGGTCGGTCTGCCTAACAACAGCAAAATACGACAATTCACAGCAAACAACAGCTGTGTTTCAGACTATGACGAGGCATACACAGAGCTTTTTACTTGGTTAAAAAATAATGCAAGCTTCGGTCTCTCTTACGGTGACAATCTGATCAACGGCTTGGAAGATTACACATATCTTGGTGTTTGCTTTTTCCATGATGATATAGTTCAGGAAAGAAAAGACCATATGTGGAATGACCCAGATAATGATGAATACGAATCTATGCCGCTATATCAATGCTATGTTTATGTTATGAAATAAGACGACAATATCCGACTTGAATATTTTATGCGATTGTGATATAATAAAGGCAACACAAAACGTAAAAAACAAATTACAAAAAAGAGGATATTTATGAATAATCAGACTAATAACGAGAATTTATCCCAAGGCACTAATGGCCAGCCTGACGAATACAGCGCTTATCGTGATGAAGAATACGAAAGAATGCGCATTGAAATGGAAAAACGCCGTGCCGAAAGGCGTGCAAGAGAACACAGACGTGTTATGAAAAACCGTATCATTGCCATAGCAATTCTTTTGGTGATAATTTTTGTGATAGTGAAAGCCTGTGGTGGAAAGTCAGACAACAAGCCTGCTGCTGATTCATCATCACAGACCGAAAGCACAAAGCAGGCGGAGGCAAAGACCACCACCAAAAAGAAAACCTCCGACAACAGCAAAGCAGAAGAAACAAAGCATAAGATAGAGCAGTCAAACGGCATGACCTTTGTTGACGGCATTCTTATCGTAAACAAGACCTACTCCCTGCCATCAGATTATGCACCGGGCGTAAGCACAATTGCACAGAACGCCTTTGACGAAATGGCAGCTGCAGCGGCTCAGGACGGCATAACACTCTTTGTAAATTCAAGCTATCGTTCATATCAGGATCAGGAATCTCTTTATAACTCCTATGCCGCAGAGCGTGGCACAGAAGCCGCAGACGAGGTATCTTCCCGACCGGGACATTCCGAACATCAGACAGGTCTGACCTTTGATGTGAATACCACCGAGGACAGCTTTGCAGGCACTCCCGAAGCCAACTGGCTGGCTGAACACTGTGCTGAGTACGGCTTTATTATCCGCTACCCTGAGGGAAAAGAGGACAAAACAGGATATGTGTATGAGCCGTGGCATATTCGCTATCTCGGCAAGGAAAAAGCCGAAGCTGTCACAAAGAGCGGACTTTGCCTTGAAGAATATCTTGGTGTCACCTCTGATTACAAATATGCCGAAGATCAGAACTGTTCAAGCCTGAACAGTTCCGACACACAATCAAATCAGGCGGACGGCTACACAGACGGCTATTATCAGGACAACACAAATTACAATTATCAATACTGATACAAACACAAAGCGGACAGCCACGGGAAAGTGGTTGTCCGCTATTCTTTACTTTGTCATACGGGACGTCGAGGACGCCGTCCCCTACAGCCAAATATCCGTCACTTGTTTTCTGAGCTTTCTGTGCTATCAGAGCTTTCCAAACTGCTGTCATCATAGTGAACAGGCTCAGTTGTAAGGCCCTTATCTCCTGCCTCTACGGCTTTCTCAGTCATATCGTCAACTATGCGTTTGAAAACTTTGAATGCCTTATCATAATTCTCCTGCATAGTTTCCTTAGAGTCGCCCAAAGTCTTAACCGGCGTTCTCATTGAAAGGTGGATATCATTCGGCATATTCTCGAAGTTAAGCTCCTTTGCCATGACCTCCATGTTCCAGCTCATGCCCATATCATCAACATACTTGTTGTTCGGAAATTCCTTTGGCAACTCAGGAGTCATTATTGACTTGAACTCCTCGTCAGTGTTTGAGTCTGTTATAACAAGTATAGACTCGCCCCCCTGAAGCTGTGCCAAGAACTTAGTGCTGTTCACGTTCTGCTGCTGATAATCGTCGCTGTGAGAATTTAGCGGAATCATAATGACCTCAACATGGACATAACCATTGCCGTCAAGATCGTCCGTGTATTTTTCAAAGAACTCCTCCAGTTCCTCCTGACGTGTTTCCAAGCCGTTGTTTGCGATCATAAGCACTGTCAGGTCAGCCTTTTCTCGCCTTGCAGCGTCAATAAAAATAAATGTCGCCACCGCTATGATAAATATTGCAAAGATTATCCACACCTTGTTGTGATAAAAGAAATTCTGCACCTTTTCAAAGCCGTGAAGCTCTCTTATCTGGTCATGCTCTTCCTTTATGGAAGACTCGCTTTCGTCAATAACTCCGCTTTTGAGCTTCATAAGCTCGATACGCTCCTGAGCAAGCCTGCGTTCACGTTCCTTTTCTTCCTGACGTTCACGCTCACGCCTTTCAGCTTCCGCCTGCTCTAAAACCTGCCTTTCACGCTCCTCAGCCTCACGCCTTTGCTGAGCCAGCGTGCGCTCATACTCTGCGTCATCAGCGTCCTCCAACAGACCCTGACCCTCCAGACTTTTGTCGAGCTTTGATATATTAATGTCCTTTTCGTCTTTTTTTGACATATCACTGCCGTCCTTTGCGAGATATTTTATATCATATTAGTATAAACCAATAATATTAACTCCGTATTAACAAAAAAGAGATAGCATTTTCATGAAAAATGTCTATATACAAATAAAAATAAAATGTGTATAATATACATAAATCAAATAAATTAAGTTGTGATAATAACAATTTAGTGAAAAGAGGAGAGATAGCAATGCTTGAAAAGATCATACAGAAAAACACAGAAAAATCAGAGATATCCGAACAGCTAAAAGGGCTGAGAGAACAGCTCACACTGCTTGAAAACAAAATAAAGACCGCAGGAGTGCCTGTTATAATCACATTTGACGGCTGGTCTGCCGCAGGCAAAGGCTCGATGATAGCAAAGCTCATACGCTCTCTTGACCCACGTTTTTACAAGGTGGTTTCCTATCGTGCACCGAATGAGCAGGAAAAGCGTATGCCATGGCTGTGGCGTTACTGGCAGACACTGCCGAAAAAAGGTGAGTTTCTTATCCTTGACCGAAGCTGGTATCGCGACACTGTGAACGCCTTTATGTACGGTGAGATAGACAAGGAAACAAGGGACACACGCCTTGAAGATATCTGCACCTTTGAAAGGCAGCTTACAGATGACGGATATGTTATCGTGAAAATTTTCCTGCACATTACCGAAGACGAGCAGAAAAAGCGTATCGAAAAGCTGGAGAACTCCTCAGTTACAAGCTGGCGTGTGGAAAGCCACGATATAAAGAACATGGAAAACTACGATAAGTTTTTCCGCAGATATGACAAAATGCTTGAAAGCACAAACACGGCATTTGCTCCGTGGACTTGCGTTGGGGCAAATGAACGTGCCTCTGCTGAGCTTGAAGTGCTGACAGCGGTCACAAAAGCAGTAAGCACTGCAGTTTCCGCCAAGGAGAAGGGCGAACATTATATTCCCGAACCACAGTTCGACACCTGCGGATACAATTATCCTGAATATAAAACTATTGAAATGCCTGCTATTGCAGAAGTGGATATGAACAAGTCCCTTGACGAAGCGGAATATGAAAAAAAGCTGAAAAAATATCAGGACAAGCTTTTCAAGCTGCAAAATCTCTGCTATCAGAAGAAGATACCTGTGATAATATGCTATGAAGGCTGGGATGCAGCAGGAAAAGGCGGAAATATCAAGCGCATTGCGGCTGCCCTTGATCCAAGGGGCTATGAAGTTCACCCTATCGCTACACCCGAACCGTCAGAGCTTGCAAGGCACTATCTATGGCGTTTCTGGACACGTCTTGAAAAGAATGGTCATTTTACTATCTTTGACCGCACATGGTATGGCAGAGTAATGGTCGAGCCTATCGAAAAGCTCACCCCCGAAGAACGTGTGAACATGGCTTATCGTGAGATAAACGAGTTTGAAAGCCAGCTTCATGATTGGGGCGCAGAGATAATAAAATTCTGGGTGAATGTAGATAAAGACGAACAGCTCCGCCGTTTTAACGAACGTGAGAACACGCCTGAAAAGCGTTGGAAGATAACCGATGAGGATTGGCGCAACCGTGAAAAGTGGGACACCTATGAGAAATATGTTGACCGCATGATAACACTTACCTCCACAGATATAGCACCATGGACGATACTTGAGGGCAACGATAAAAAATATGCCCGCATAAAAGCACTGAAAACTATTGTGAAACGCCTTGAAAAGCGTTTAGAAAAAGAAGATAAATAAAAAAAGCGGCGAAGCGTAATGCTCCGCCGTCTTTTATTTGCCGTCAGATCAGCATCCGCAGCCGCCGCAACCATTGTCGCAGCCACAACCACCGCAGCCGTTTCCACAACCGCCACAGCCATTTCCGTAACCGCCGCAGCCACAGCAGAATATGAGAATAAGGATAATGATCCACCAACAACCGCCAAATCCACAACCGTTCATAAATGAAATCTCCTTTTTTATTAAGATTTATAAAGCTGAAGCTTTGCTCCGTTGCTTTATATTACAGTTTATGACGCAGAGAAAAATGTGTTACAAAAAAATCTGCAAGGAGAATTTGTCCTGTGCATAAGAATATAAAAGCGATAAAAATGCGAGAATAACAAGACGCAAAACTGTCAAGAATGTAGCTAAGACAAAGCTTTGTCTTAAACATTTTAAGGGGTGAATATTATGAACGAACAGTTTTTTGATAGCGACAGCTTTACACCAAGGGCAAGAGAGCTTGTGAAAAATGCCGTCACTCTGGCAGGAAGCTGGGGGCATACTTATATCGGCACTGAGCATATCCTGCTCTCTGCCGCCTATGAGGAGGACTCCACAGCCTGTGCAGTGCTTCTGCGCCACGAGGTCACGGCTCAAAGGATAGAGGAGCAGATAGAATACATCATAGGCAGAGGCACGCCATGCCGTCTTACGAAAAATGACATCACTCCTAACGCTGCCGCTGTTTTAAAAGGCGCAAAAAGGCTGTGCGAGAGCATGGGTGGCGGTATCGCAGGAACGGAATACATTCTTGCTATGATACTCCGCCGCAGTGATTGCTGTGCCTTTGAGATATTGCAGCAGTTAGGGGTGAACTGCAACAAGATGTACAACGATTGCTCATTGTCAGGCAACGAGCCTAATATTTTTTCAGACAGAAATTATCCCAAGCTAAAGACCCTTGAACGCTACGGCAGAGAGCTTACACGCAAAAGCGAGTGCGAAAAATTCGACCCCTGCATAGGCAGAGAAGCTGAAACAGAACGTATCATGGAGATACTCTGCCGCCGCACAAAGAACAATCCCTGCCTTGTAGGTGAGGCAGGTGTGGGAAAGACCGCTGTAGTGGAGGGGCTTGCGAGAAAGATCATGCTTGGAGAAGTGCCGTCTGCGTTGTCCTCAAAGCGGATCTTCTCCCTTGATATAACTGCCCTCCTTGCAGGAGCAAAATATCGTGGGGACTTTGAGGAGCGATTGAAAAGCTGTATGGACGAAGCCGCAAAGGCTGGAAATGTGATACTTTTCATTGATGAGCTTCACAACATAATGGGTGCAGGAGCGGCAGAGGGTGCAATAGACGCTGCAAATATCCTGAAGCCACAGCTTGCAAGGGGCGGTCTACAGCTCATAGGCGCAACGACTTTTGAGGAATACCGCAAAAATGTTGAAAAAGACTCAGCTATGGAGCGACGCTTTCAGAAAGTGAAGATAGATGAGCCTGATCAAAACCAGACCTGCCGTATCCTCAGCGGTCTTATAGACAAATATGAACAGCACCACAGCGTTGACATCTCCCCTGACCTTATACCATATGCAGTTAAGCTTGCCGCAAGGTATGTCACCGACAGATTTTTTCCTGACAAAGCAATTGATATCCTTGACGAAGCCTGTGCCTGTGCGGTCATAGAGCAAAGTGAAAATAATTCTGGTGAGAAAATATCAGATGCTTTCAACGATTATGTGAAAGGCAAGCTCACCCGTGACGAATATCTCACCGCCATAACAGAGTGCCGCCCAAAGCGCATACCACTTGAAAAAAGGCACATTGACAGCGTTATTTCATCGCTCACAGGCATAAACTGCGCTGATATCGGACAGGACGAAGCCGCAAGGCTCACAGGGCTTGAAGATAAGCTAAGCGAATGCATTGTGGGACAGCAGACGGCTATAAAGTCACTCTGCTCTGCCGTCCGCCGCTGTCGTGCAGGACTAAAGGGCAGCGACCGCCCCATGGGAAGCTTTATTTTCTTAGGGTCAACGGGAGTGGGCAAGAGCCAGCTTGCAAAAGATCTTGCCAAAACGCTTTTTGGCAGAGATAATGCCATTGTAAAGCTTGATATGTCAGAATACATGGAACGCCACAGCGTTTCAAAGCTCATAGGCTCGCCCCCTGGATATGTAGGCTTTGACGAGGGTGGCAGGCTTACCGAACAAATTCGCCGCAAGCCCTACTGTGTGCTTCTTCTTGACGAAATAGAAAAGGCTCACCCTGACATCTACAATCTGCTTTTGCAGATACTAGAGGACGGCTGTCTTACCGACTCTGCTGGCAGGACAGTTTCTTTCTCCAATGTCCTAATAATAATGACCTCGAATATCGGCGTGAAAAAGCTTGCCGAAACCAAGACCGTGGGCTTTTCAAACAGCAAGTCAAATGGCGAAGCCAAGAAAAAAGCCATGCTCTCAGAGCTTAAAAGCTTTATGTCTCCCGAGCTTTTAGGCAGGATAGATGAGGTGATAGTTTTTAACGACCTTACCCTTTCCGATATGGAAAACATTACACGCCTTGAAATATCTGCTCTTGAAAAAAGGCTCTCCGAACTTGGCTGTACACTCGCCTGTCAGCCAGAGGTCTACCCTTTTATCGCAAAGCAGGCACTTTCAAAAAGCGGCTCTGCACGAGAGATACGCCACATAATTACCGCCCTCATAGAAAATCGCATAAGCGATATGCTTATCTCCTCCACCTGCCGTGACTTTTCTGTTTGCATATCTGAAAACACCTTAACTGTCGCACAGCACCGCAGACAACTGTGTTCATAGAAATTTTACAAAGTATAGTTGAGGGATATTTTACAAAAGCCCGCCCATATGTTATAATATTTTTATATTGTTGCCCAAGCGGCAAAAGGAGGATAAAAATGTCTGACAGAAAATACAAGCTATATTCCGACTCCACCTGCGATCTGTCGGAGGATATATTAAAAAATATGGACGTGACGCTTCTGGAATTATCTTTTGAGGTAAACGGTGTTGTAAAGAGCAAGAATGACATGACGTTGCCTGAATTTTATTCCCAAATGCGAAACGGAGCAGTAACGAAAACATCGCAAATAGGTATCTCCGACTATGAACAGGCTTTTGAAAAGGAACTTGCCGCAGGCTATGACGTGCTTTATCTTGGATTTTCGTCAGGTCTTAGCGGCAGCTTCAACACTTCCTGCATTGCAAGAGATAGCGTAATGGAAAAATACCCAGAAGGCAAGGTAATCTGCATAGACTCCCTCTGTGCTTCAACAGGCGAAGGTCTTTTGCTCATAAAGGCTGACGAAAAGAAAAAGCAGGGTCTTTCCATTGACGAGCTTGCCCAGTGGATCACTGACAACAGGCTTCACCTATGCCATGTTTTCACAGTTGATGACCTGAAATATCTCCACCGAGGTGGCAGAGTATCAAAGACTGCCGCCATAGCAGGCTCTATTCTTGGCATTAAACCGCTTCTCCACGTTGACAATGAGGGACATCTTATCCCAGTTGGAAAGATACGAGGCAGAAAGCAATCCATTGAAAAGCTTGTGGATATGATGTGCGAACGCATGGGAAATTGGGATAATTCCACAGTAGCCGTCTGCCATGGTGACTGCCTTTCAGACGCAGAATATGCAGCCGACCTTATGCGAAAAAAGCTTGGCAAGAAGACCACTGTGCATATCTGCTACACAGGTGCTGTTATAGGCTCACACTCAGGACCTGGAACTCTCGCTCTGTTCTTTATGGGCGACCAGCGATAAAAATACAACACAAAAGCGGACGAAGCCCGAAAACTTCGTCCGCTATTTTTATATGTGATATCAAAGACCCTTTGCCTTTTTCAAAGTTATACCATTATCTCCAAGCGGGATAGCGTGGTCAAGTCCAACGAACTTGCCTCCCTCCTGCCAAAGAACTTCCTTGACAAAATCATACTTTTCTTCATCCCATGTAACAAAATCGTCCTTTACAAGTCCGCCCGTGTCACTTGAGTTTGCATTGAAGCACCAGAAAGTGTGATTTACATGATTGTCCTTTATGAGCTTTCTCATGTAGGTCATCCAAGTTAGGTTAGGCTCTGTCATAAAGCCGCCCCACTCGCCTATAAGAAGCGGTGCGATATCCTGCTCCTGAATGTAGAACCAGTTGTCTTTCCAGCAATCTTTCATAAGGCTCTTGTATGTGTAGTCCCCCTCGAACCAAGGCTGCTGATAAACTGTCGGACCATAGTCGTGCGGCGAGTAAACAAGTTTATCCTGATATTTGCCAAGGTCGATAGGATAGTCCTTTACACCCCTGAGATTTCCGCCCCACCAGTTGAAATAGTAATCATCACTGTTGGTGGAGGAATAATCCCCGTTTTTCTTGATGTTCTTAGGGTATATTTCGATACCCTCGACCATTATAAGCACATTAGGATTTTTCGCAAGCACCTTGCTCGCTGCCGTTTCAGCCACATACTTCCAGTTGTTTGCGTCCTTTGAATCATTCCATATTGCCGCAGCGTCACCTTCGTTAGGTTTGCCGTGGGGCTCGTTTTTCAGGTCAAATGCAACGATAGTGTCATTGTCCTTATATCTGTCGGCAAACCACTCTAAAGCATGGTAATAGTCCTTTACAGTGACCTTGTCGGTATACCACAGATTTACAGTATGACCGCTGGCATTGGTTTCCGCTGAATGGATATCAGGCATTACTTTAAGACCGTTTTCCTCCGCAAGCTTGAGAAAATAATCAAATATCTCAAGGCTGTTCATAGAGTTCAGCTCTTCATTGTATGCGTTATTGTAGTTCGCCTTTGGATATTCGCCCTCCGACCACTGGTTGATAAGCTCCGCTGACATAGGCACTCTTATAAGATTGAAACCGTGGTCTGCAATAGCTTCCACCGATGACACAAGCTCGCTGTTCCAAAGTCCGTCAAAGGTGTTAGTGCCTGTGTTGTAGCCAAACCAGTTCACGCCCGTGAGCCAAACCTCTTTGCCGTCCTTATCAAGTATCTTGCTTCCGTCTGTGTGAAGCCAATCATCACCCTGTTTAGCCTTTGAGGTACGCTTTAGAAGCTTTTTAACGTCCTTTTCCGTGACCTTTTTGTCATTATTCTGATTATTGTTGTTATTGTTATTATTCTGTGATACCTTGCCCTTTTTAACAGTACACTCCACACCGTTTAGCTTTGCAGACTTAACATTGAGATTTGTTCCAGTTCCGATATTACAGCCGATAGAGGTCGAACCGCCCTTTGCGATCTCGCCATTGTAATCAACATTCGTGACCGTGAGTTTGTTGCCCTTGACCTTAAAGTTGCCGTTCCAGCCGTCACAGCTTTTGAGCTGGTCTATTTCAAGCTCCAGCGTCCACTCCTTGAGGGCTTCATCGGAGTTGTTTTCAATGCCTATCTCCATGCCCGTCATGACCTTGTCTCCGTCCTGCCAACTGTTGTCCCCTGAATAGGAGATGATAAAGCCCTTTTCCTTTTTATCGTCCTTGCTTTCCTGAGAGCTTTCCTCCTCATCAGCATCAGGCTCGTCCTCGCTTTCATCAGCCACAGAGTCCTCCTCACTGGTGTCATCGGTTTCTGAAGCCACCGCAGAACTGCTCTCCGCCTTTGAAGCCGAGCTGTCCACGTCTTTTTTACCTGATGTTGCCACCAGTATCAGTGCAATAACAAGCCCCACTATAACAGCGCCCATGCCTGCAAAAGCGATAATAAGCTTTTTGTTTATGCCCTTTTTGCCCACATTCTCCTGCTGGCTGTTTACGTCTTTTTTCTCATCACTCATAAGCTTTCCCCTTTATTTTTGATTTTTACATATTTATAAGACCGCCGAGTATTACGCCCGACGGTCAAACTTTCTTTTTTTGGCGACTTATTTTACTGACTGGAGTTTCTCGCTAAGGAACTTCTCCTCAAACCTGTCTGACGGCATAGGTCTGCCGAAATAATAGCCTTGTATAACGTCAGTTTCCAGATCTCTCAGGATATCGAACTGCACCTGTTCCTCAACGCCCTCTGCGCAAACTGCTATATGCAGGTCGTGAGAAAGATTAACTATCATTTTAACAAACACCGCAGTGTCAGGATTTTTTGCGATATCATCAATAAACGACTTGTCTATTTTAATGGTATTCAGAGGCATTTCCTTTATGCAGTTAAGCGAAGAATATCCCGTTCCGAAATCGTCCAGTGCTATCTTCACGCCCTTGTCTGTTATATGCTTCAAAAGCTCCTTCATCTTTCCCATATCATGGATAGCAAGACTTTCTGTGACCTCAAAACATATCTTCTCAGGGGGTGCGCCTGTTTCGTCAAAAAGTGTGTCTATCTTGTCAAGGAAATCAGGCTCAATTATCTGACCTACAGACAGATTGATGTTCATTCTCAAATCAAGCCCTGCGTCAGCCCACTTTTTGCACTGTCTGCCTGCGATCCTTATTATGTTCTCGCCCAAGAGATTGATATAGCCAAGCCTTTCCGCCATAGGGATAAATTCGGCAGGGGAAACCTGACCGAACTCAGGTGGATTCCACCTCATAAGCGCTTCACAGCCCACAAGCTTCTTTTCGGAGCTGCTGAATATAGGCTGATAGTACGCCGTGAAATGTGCAAAGCCGTTTGTGATATCCCTGTGCATGAGTCTTTCAAGGTCGATCTGCCTTGAAAGTATCCTGCCGATAGTTTCGTTATAATTTATAGTGCAATTCTTGCCCTGCTTTTTCGCATATGAAATGGCAAGGTCGATCCTTTTAAGAACTGTGTTTACAGTATCGTCAAGCTTTGGGAACTTCGCAACGCCCATTGAACAAGTACAATAGCAAGTGCTGTTAGCAATCTGCCACTCTGTGTTGAACTTATCATGTATGATCTTGCATATCTCGTCGATCTCAGCCTGATCCTGATCTCTCAGAAGAACAACAAACTCATCGCTGCCAAATCTAAAAACGCTCAGCTTTTTATTCTTCCGGGCAAAATCCACAAAGAATTTACCTATCTCTTTAAGAAGTCGGTCACCATTATTGTGGCCATAGCTGTCATTTATGTTTTTGAAATTATCAAGGTCAATGAGCATAACAGTGCTGTTCTCATCGCTTTCAATAATGCCCTGTATACTCTTATCAAGACTTAATCTGTTAGGAAGACCTGTGAGATTATCGTAAAAGACCTGCTTTTCGATGACCCTCTCATAATTTATCTTTTCAGAGATATCATTAAGTGTGCAAAGTCTGATAGTTCTGCCGTCATGCCATTTTATGAGTTTTTCCGACACATTGAACCATTTGTTCATGATCTCGGAATAATAATCTCCTCCAAAAAGCAGTCCTTCCTTATGAGCAGGAAGCTCACACCAAGTTTTGCTGAAAACGTCACTTTCCTTTTTGCCGACCAGTTTCCCCAAATACTGTTCAAAGCTCTTGCTGGCAAAAACTATCTCACCACTGTCCTGTGCCACTGCAAGCACATAGGAATTCATATTATCCATAACGTCAGTAAGCGTGCGAGTAGTGCTTTCAGCATGTTCAGCCGCTCTCCTAGTATGGAGCATGCCAGAAAGTATATATGTCAGACGTGAGGCTAGCTGTATCTCCTCAGGGGACCATACTCTCTCAGGATCAGAGGACAAAAGATTGAAATATGCAACATACTTATTGGTGTCCTTGACAGCACAAGTGAGTGAACAAGGATACACCACCCCACGCAGGGATATTTCCTCCACATCTCCATTCGGATGAGCCTTATCTGCAACGTGGATACCAGTTTGCATAAGTGCTTTTTTCATTGCATTGTATCTATTTCTATTAAATTCTTTATCAAAAGCATATACAGTATATTTATGTGTATCAGCGATCAATTCATAACTCAAAGGTTCTGAGTTTTCATAACCTGAAACTGTTACCGTAGCCGCATTGACATAAAGTGCAGAGCAAATACTTTCGAGAAAATTCTTGCACACATTATCAAATCTGTCATCGCTTTCAAGTATTTTCAAAAAGCTCTCGAACTTTTCGTTATAGGTCTTAGCTGGCATTTCCATACAAACAGCCCTCCTCTGCTTATATAAATACGTCTGGCATCATTATAACATATTTTCCGTAAAATCACAAGGGGAATTATAGAAATTTATTTATAATGCACAAAACAAATTACCAAATTTATATATTATTAAAAAACAAGCCCCGTAGTTAAGCTTAAAAAAGTTTAACTGACGGAGCAAATGTGACCGAACCGATAAGCCGAGTTTTGTCGAGTGCGATAATCTATCTGGACTGTACGTCGCCGCACAGCTCTAGCCACCTATAGCCCCAAGTCTGACGAGCAGCCATTGACTTGCAAGCTACCATTGGTGTTGCATCGGATAAGGTTTACATAGCAATGACGTCTCCGCCATTCTGGTGGGCTTTTACCCCACCTTTCCACCCTTACCAACAAAAGTTGGCGGTATATTTCTGTTGCACTGGCTCTAAGGTCACCCTCGGCTGACGTTATCAGCTATCCTGCTCTATGATGCTCGGACTTTCCTCATAAACCTAGAACGTTTACGCTATCGCATAGCTCGCTCACACTATGATTATATCACATGAATGACGAAATGTCAAATAAAAGCCTGCATAGACAGTGAGCATTCTTAAAAATCATGCAAAACGTCTCAAACATATTTACAATTTACAAAAAATGTGATAGAATTAAAATAACCAAATCAAGGGAGCGTAAAAAATGAGAACTTGTCCTCACTGTGGCAGCGAGCTTCACGATGATTCTACTTTCTGCTTTGCCTGTATGTCCATCGTCAACGAGCGTAAAGAATTACTTATAAAGGTAAACACGTCACGCAAAAGAACCATACCAATGGTTTGTATTGCAGTCGCTATCATAGCCGCATCGTCAGTGTTTGCCGTTGTCAGCAAGAAAAACAATGCCGTAGAAACTAAAACACCTGAGCCTGCAAAAGCTGTGACAACTTCTGCCACTGTAACGTCCATACCTCAGACAACGACTGCCGCCACAACAACTGTACCTACTACCACCACCGCACCTGCACCCACAGCAGATGAGATAGACAAAATTTCAGGCGGTATTAGGCAGGCTTCCACAGGCACAGCAGGCACCACGACCACAGCAGCCGCTTTACCCGTAGAACAAGAAGTTATTCAAGTACAGCCCGAAGAGCAAAATGACTATCAGCCAAATGAAGCTCAGCAGGAGGAAAATACAGCTCCAGCCGAGCCTGAGCCGTCATATTTTTCCGAGGACGGAGCAAATGAGCTAAGCAGAATATTTGCAGACAAAATAAATAAAAAACGTGAAGGCAGAGGCTATGCACCTCTGAGGGTCTGCGGACAGCTTGACAGCCTGTTAGCATTAAGCCTCGAAACAATGACTAATGTACAAAGCGAGGGCGAGATCGATACTTGGAATGAAATAACATTAGATAAGCTAAAAAGCAACCTCAGCGACGTTGGACTTCCCTCAGACAGTGAATTTATAAGGGTAAGCTATGTAATGAACTGCTGTAAAAGCTATGATGAAGTATTTGAGTATGCCAAAAAAGTAAATTTTTCAAACGAGCTTTTCACTGATGATGAAGGCGACCTTACAGTTTATTCCCAAAGGCTGGATTACAAATATCTCGGCTGCGCAATATATGATATGTGTCGTAGCCAGCTAAAACCTAACGGTGATTATTCATCCTCTTCCGAATACGTCTGCGAAATTTGGCTAATGAAATAAGCAAAATTAAAGTTTACAAATCATCTTATAATTAGCCTTGATATATTGTTTACAATTCACAAAAATTATGCTAAAATAAATGTATGCTTTTAAGCTCTTAGCTTTATCAGTAAATAATATAACAAGGAAAAACATCTATGAAGTTCAATATCAAAAAGGTCGCAGCCGCATTTTTAAGTGTGGCAATGCTCACCACAGGCTCGGCTCAGCTTTCTGTTTTTGCACAGCAGACGCTTAAATACGAAGCCGAAAACGGCACTTTGGGCGGTTCTGCCTATATCCAAACAGACAGCTCCGCATCAGGCTCTAGGTCAGTTAGTTTTTCAGACTCAAGCTGCACATGGTCACAGACTGTTACAGTCAGCGAAAGCGGATACTACAAAATAAAGCTTTACAGCCGCGGGGAAGGCTCGAATAAGATAAACAACCTTTCTGTAAACGGCTCAAACGCAGGCACTTTCAGCAGTGCAAACGGCTCTGCCTATAAAGCGTCCACAGTGAATGGCATTTATCTCAAAAAGGGTCAGAACACTGTCAAAATAACAATGTCGTGGGGATATTTTACTCTCGACTACATAACCATTGAAAAAATGAGCTCTTCAAATGCCTACACCGCCGCTGAAAATCTCGTTGACCCATACGCTTCACAAAGCACACATCGCCTTTACAGCTATATGAAAGACGTTTATGGCAAAAAGGTCATAACAGGACAGTATTGCGACGGTGGTCTTAACGGCACTGAGTTCAAAGCTATAAAGTCCGCCACAGGTCAGACCCCTGCTATGTTGGGTCTTGACTTTATGCGCTATACTCCATGCCGTGTCCAGAACGGTGACACTTCCGACGCTGTCGAAAAGGCTATCGAGTTCTCACAGGCAGGTGGAATAGTAACATTCTGCTGGCATTGGAACGTCCCTGACAAATATCTTCTCTCAGGTACAGACGGCGGAAATCCACGTTGGTGGGGTGGTTTTTACACCAAAAACGTTGACCGCTCAAAGTTCTCGCTTACCAAAATAATGAACGGCTCAGACCCTAAGGGCTACAACACTCTTATGAGCGACGTTGACGAGATCGCCAAACAACTCAAACGTCTTTCTGACGCAGACGTTCCGGTACTGTTCAGACCGCTCCACGAGGCAAGCGGCGGTTGGTTCTGGTGGGGTGCAGACGGCTCGGAAGCCTACAAAAAGCTTTGGCAGGCAATATATAACAAGCTCACAAATGAATACAAGCTTGACAATATCATATGGGTATGGAATGGTCAGGCGGCAAATTGGTATCCTGGCGACGAATATGTTGACATAATCGGAGAGGATATCTACCCAGGCACAAGAGATTATTCAGCCCAAAGCTCAAAATATCTTGAAGCCGCAGACTGTTCACCAAACGGAAAAATAGTTGCCCTTACAGAAAACGGCTGTCTTTTCGACCTTGACAAAGCCTTTGCTGCAAACACCGCATGGTCATATTTCGGCACATGGAGCGGTGAGTTTTGCATATCAAGCTCTGAGAAATATACCGAGAAAAGTATGTGGCAAAAGGTCTATAACAGCGACTATGCTGTGACACTTTCAAGTCTGCCCGACCTGAAAAGCTATCCTATCAGCAGTGACAATACACAGATAACTCTTGACTCCACGTCAAAAGAAGTCACATACGGCGACAGCATTACCCTAAAAGCCAGCGTGACCTCAGGCACCCCTCAGACAGTAACATGGAAAAGCTCCAACACAGCCGTTGCCACAGTAAAAGACGGTGTTGTGACCGCCACGGGCAAAGGCACAGCAAAGATAACAGCCTCCCTGCCTAACGGAAGGTCTGCCGTCTGCACTGTAAAGGTCACCGCAAAAAAGCTTCCAACATCAGGCTGTTCCTATGCAAGCACTGCACAGTACACAGGCAGTGCAATTATTCCGACAGTCACTGTTAAGGACGGAAGCAAAGTTCTCCGTCAGAACATCGACTATCGTGTGATAGTCACGAACAATGTTAAAATCGGTCACGCTAACATCACTATCTCAGGCATGGGCAACTACTACGGCAGTTATTCCGCAGGCTTTGACATTATCCCTGCCAAGCAGACCATACAAAAGCTTGAAACAAGATTCAAAGGCTTCTTTGTGGATTGGGCGCAGAAAGGCTCTGCCACAGGCTATGACATTCAGTATTCCACCAGTGCAAACATGAGCGGTGCGGCTTCCAAACACCTCACTGCCAACAAGCCAGATAACCTGACAATAAGTGGTCTGACAGCCGATAAGACATACTACGTCCGTGTGCGTTCCTACACAAACGTTGGAAGCAAGACTTATTATGGTCCATGGTCTGACATAAAAAGCATAAAGACCGCAAAATATGATATCACAAAAGCTTCCGTTTCTGGCATTTCCACCAAGGCATACACAGGCAAGGCTATAACGCAGAACATTACTGTGAAATACAACGGCACTGCCCTGAAAAACGGAACTGATTACACAACTTCCTACTCAAACAACAAAAAAATCGGCAAGGCAATTGTCAAGATAACTGGCAAAGGCAAATATGGTGGCATTATCAAGAAGACCTTTACCATAAACCCTGCCAAGCAGGAGATACAGAAGCTCACGTCTAAATCCAAAGCATTTTTCGTGGATTGGGCGCAGAAAGGCTCTGCAACGGGCTATGAGATACAGTATGCAACTAACTCCAAATTTACAAACGCAAAGAAAGTCACCATAACAAACAACAAGACCGACAAGACCACAATTTCCAAACTTAGCGGCAACGAGAAATATTACGTTCGTGTCCGTTCCTACACGACAGTGAACGGCACAAAATATTACGGTGCATGGTCGGTTTCAAAGAATGTGACTACAAAAAAATAAATAAAAAGTGATTATCCATAGCAAAATAGAGGTCTGGCTCAAACGTCAGACCTCTATTATTTTTTTATTCGCACACAAAAACACCCCGTATCATAAGACACGGGGTGAAATTTTTGTTATCTATTCAGATATCCTAAACTTTGCAAGAATTACTTCTTCTGTGCAATAGCAGCCTGAGCAGCAGCAAGTCTAGCAATTGGAACTCTGAATGGTGAGCAAGATACATAGTCAAGACCGATCTTGTTGCAGAACTCAACAGATGTTGGGTCGCCGCCGTGCTCACCGCAGATACCGCAGTGGAGCTTTGGATTAACTGGCTTACCAAGTTCAAGAGCCATTTCCATAAGCTTGCCTACGCCGTTCTGGTCGAGCTTAGCAAATGGATCGTTCTCGTAGATCTTTGCATCATAGTAAGCATTGAGAAACTTACCAGCGTCATCTCTTGAGAAACCGAATGTCATCTGTGTAAGGTCGTTTGTACCGAAGCAGAAGAAGTCAGCTTCCTTAGCGATCTCGTCAGCTGTAAGAGCAGCTCTTGGGATCTCGATCATTGTACCAACCTCGTACTCAAGGTCAGAACCAGCAGCCTTGATCTCAGCGTCAGCAGTCTCAACAACGAACTTCTTAACATACTTAAGCTCCTTGATATCATTTACCAGTGGGATCATGATCTCAGGCTTAACTGTCCAGTCTGGGTGATTCTTCTTAACGTTGATTGCAGCCTTGATAACAGCCTTTGTCTGCATCTTAGCGATCTCAGGATATGTTACTGCAAGACGGCAGCCACGGTGACCCATCATTGGGTTGAACTCGTGGAGTGAAGCGATGATAGCCTTGATAGTCTCAACAGGCTTGTTCTGTGCCTTAGCAAGAGCCTCGATATCAGCCTCTTCTGTTGGTACGAACTCGTGAAGTGGTGGGTCAAGGAATCTGATAGTAACAGGGTTACCCTCAAGTGCCTCATAAAGAGCCTCGAAGTCAGCCTGCTGCATTGGCTCGATCTTAGCAAGAGCAGCCTCTCTCTCCTCAACTGTGTCTGAGCAGATCATCTCTCTGAATGCAGCGATTCTCTCAGGATCAAAGAACATGTGCTCTGTACGGCAAAGACCGATACCCTCAGCACCCAGCTCTCTTGCCTTCTTAGCGTCAGCAGGAGTATCTGCGTTTGTTCTAACCTTCATTGTTCTGAACTTGTCAGCCCAGCCCATGATTCTGCCGAACTCGCCAGCGATTGTAGCGTCAACTGTTGGGATAATACCATCGTAGATGTTACCTGTTGAACCGTCGATTGAAATATAGTCACCCTCGTGGAACTCCTTGCCTGCGAGTGTGAACTTCTTGTTAGCCTCGTCCATAACGATATCTGAGCAGCCAGATACGCAGCATGTACCCATACCACGAGCAACAACGGCAGCGTGTGATGTCATACCGCCTCTAACTGTAAGGATACCCTGTGAAGCCTTCATACCTGTGATGTCCTCAGGTGATGTCTCAAGTCTTACGAGAACGACCTTCTCGCCTCTCTCGTTCCAAGCCTCAGCGTCATCAGCTGTGAATACGATCTTACCACAAGCAGCTCCTGGAGAAGCGCCAAGACCCTTGCCCATAGGAGTAGCAGCCTTGAGTGCCTTTGCATCGAACTGTGGGTGAAGAAGTGTATCGAGGTTTCTTGGGTCGATCATTGCAACAGCCTCTTCCTCAGTTCTCATGCCCTCATCAACGAGGTCACAAGCGATCTTAAGAGCAGCCTGTGCAGTTCTCTTACCATTTCTTGTCTGAAGCATATAAAGCTTACCGTGCTCAACAGTGAACTCCATATCCTGCATATCTCTGTAGTGATCTTCAAGTGTCTTACAAACCTTGTTGAACTCAGCGAATGCCTCTGGGAACTTCTGCTCCATTTCAGAGATGTGCATTGGTGTACGAACACCAGCAACAACGTCCTCGCCCTGTGCGTTTGTAAGGAACTCACCGAACAGACCCTTAGCACCTGTAGCTGGGTCTCTTGTGAATGCAACACCAGTACCGCAGTCGTCACCCATGTTACCGAATGCCATGGACTGAACGTTTACTGCTGTACCCCATGAATAAGGGATATCGTTATCTCTTCTGTATACGTTAGCTCTTGGGTTATCCCATGAACGGAATACAGCCTTGATAGCGCCCATGAGCTGCTCCTTAGGATCAGTTGGGAAGTCAGAACCGATCTTAGACTTGTACTCAGCCTTGAACTGGTTAGCCAGTTCCTTAAGATCCTCAGCGTTCAGCTCAACGTCCTGCTTAACGCCCTTCTTAGCCTTCATCTCGTCGATAAGCTCCTCAAAATACTTCTTACCAACTTCCATAACTACGTCAGAATACATCTGAATGAATCTTCTGTAGCAGTCCCAAGCCCATCTTGGGTTACCAGACTGAGCAGCGATAGTCTCAACAACTTCTTCGTTAAGACCGAGGTTAAGGATTGTATCCATCATACCAGGCATTGATGCTCTAGCACCTGAACGTACAGAAACGAGGAGTGGGTTCTCCTTGTCACCGAACTTCTTGCCTGTGATCTCTTCCATCTTTACAATGTACTCGTTGATCTCTGCCATGATCTCAGGATTGATCTCACGGTTGTCCTCATAATACTGAGTACAAGCTTCCGTTGTGATCGTAAAGCCCTGAGGAACAGGGAGACCGATATTTGTCATCTCAGCAAGGTTAGCACCCTTACCGCCGAGAAGCTCTCTCATGTTGGCATTACCCTCAGAGAAAAGATAACAATACTTCTTTGCCATTGGTTTTTTACCTCCAAAAATTTTTTGAATTCCGAAGCGTGCGGACACAATTATCCCGTCGCCCACGGTTACATATATATTATAACAGATTTAAAGCCAAATTACCATAGGTTTTTCTCACTTTTATACATAAAATCTTATACAATATTTGCTCACTTTTTATGTGCAATATGACAGTTTTTAAATATCAACACATAAAAAAGCCCTGCTGAAAAACAACAGGGCTGAAATGTCTATTTTGTCGGTGGAAGCAGCTGCCTCTGCAGAAAATACCTACTTATGTCCGATACCGCAGACAAACGGCAATATATCACAAGCCGTACATTTATAATGCGCTGAACGGGGTACGCCACGCTTATTTCTAAGCCACCTATATCATACCATATCCGCAAGCTTTTGTCAATAGCAAAATACAAATAAAAAGCCCTGCTGAAAAACAACAGGGCTGAAACGTCTATTTCGTCGGATGGAAGCCAAGATACCTGTGACTTATGTCCGAACACAGCAGACAAACTGTGATATATGCGGTCTTTCGACACTTTCATTGTAACACATCTGCCTGCATTTGTCAATAGCAAAAATGCAAAATAAAAAGCCCTGCTGAAAAAAGCAGGGCTAAAATGTCTATTTTGTCGGCTGGAAGCAGCCGCATTACTGCGGAAAAATAAGCTACTTATGTCCGAACTCAGCAGACTCGCTGAAATATATCAGGTTTATTAAACAACTATATTATAGCATATCCGCAAGCATTTGTCAACCCTATACCACCTGAAAAAGATAAAATTTCAGATAATCCGTTTCAGGCACATTGAGAAGTATCGGGTGGTCAGGGGCTTGCTGTCTTGCTTCAATAAGCTTTAGCTGAACGCCTGCGTCCTTTGCAGCACTCATTACCATTTTCACAAACAGCCTGTTCTCCATAAAATGTGAACATGAGCAGGTGGCAAGATATCCGCCCCTTGGCAGAAGTCTCATTGCCCTGTAATTTATCTCCTTATATCCCCTCTCAGCGCTTCCAACTGTCTTTCTGCTCTTTGTGAAAGCAGGCGGGTCTAGGATTATCATGTCATAATCAGACTTTTCCTCAAGAAGCTTCGGGAGCAGGTCGAAAACGTCTGCGCAAAGAAAATCCATTCTGTCCGTCAAACCGTTTCTCTCAGCATTCTCCCTAGCCGTATCAACAGCGAACTGTGAAACGTCCACCGCCGTAACGTGCCTTGCACCGCCCATTGCCGCATTGAGTGCGAACGAACCTGTGTGGGTAAAGCAGTCAAGGACCTTCTTGCCCTTTGCTATCTTCGACACCGCAAGGCGGTTATATTTCTGGTCAAGGAAAAATCCAGTTTTCTGACCGTTCTCAACATCGACCTCATAGCGTATGCCATTCTCCGTTATCTCAGTGATATTTGACGGTGGCTCAGGGAGAAATTCAGCCCTATACCAGCCTTTGTACTGCTCCAAGCCCTCCAGCTTTCTGATAGCGACATCGTTACGCTCCATTATGCCCGAAACTTTAACTCCGTCTTTTGCAAGCTCCTCCACAAGCAGCCTGAATATCATATTCTTTATCATATCCATGCCATAGGAAAGAACCTGCGAAACAAGTATATCCCCATACTTGTCGATAGTCAGCCCCGGCATGCCGTCAGCCTCACCAAAAATAAGCCTGCAAGCCGAAAAATCGTCCCCCATAACAGTTTTTCTGTAATCTATAGCATAGCGGATACATCTGCGGAAAAAGTTTTCCGAGAAATTTTCATTTGCGTTGTCAGATAAGATCCTTATCCTTATCTTGCTGTTAAGGCTGAGAAAACCCGTTCCAAGATAAGAGCCTTTTTCAGAGAAAACATCGCAAAGCTCGCCATTTTCCAAGCCCTCAGGCTCGTTTCTCAGTTCGTCACAATACACCCATGGGTGACCGTTTTTCAGGGACATTTCCCCTTTTTTCGATATAGTGAACGCAGGATAGATTCTTTTGCTTTTCATTATTATACCTCACAATAATTTATACATTATCCACACAATATAAAACAGACCGTAGGGGACGACGCCCTCGGCGTCCCACCACTCTATGTTCTGTGTAAAAACATCAGCAATATTGTCTTAAAGTATAATTATAGCACAATTCTCTCTATTCTGCAATACATATGTATCACCGCACCCGAAAATTTTCAGATGCGGCGTTATATGGGGGATTATAACATCAGCACTTTGTATTACAAAGCGCCAAAATGAAGAAAGCTTATTTGTCCGCAGGGTCAATAAACTCAATAGGGTCTATCCACTGACCGTTCTTTTTCAAGCCAAAGTGCAGATGAGAAAGCTCTGCCGCTTCCGCCTGAGCAGTGTCGCCCACAGCACCTATGACCTCCCCTGCATTCACCTCGTCACCCTCCTTGACGGACATTTCCTTTGACAGATTGTAGTAATGCCCTACAATGCCGTTTCCATGATCGATAGTCATGCAGTTGCCCCACAGAGGGTCGTCCCATATCTTTGTAACAGTGCCCTTGTTCATCGCCTTGACAGGCTCGCCAAGGTCAGCTTTGATATCAACGCCGTCATGGGTTTTCCAGTAGCCGAGAGTTTCCGACTTCACAAGCTCGCCATTAGAAAACGGCTCTAATATCTCACCGTTCACAGGCATAACATTTGGCTGCGTCTGAATGTCCACATCCGGCTTGGAGCTTTCGTCCTTTTTAACGTCCGTTTTCTTGTTATCAGCCTGCTTTGGCGCAGTGCTGTCAACGCTCGAAATAGTCAGATTGTCGGTGATATCCTCCATAGCCTTGTTATATGCAGCTATACCCGCACCGCCAAGAGCCAGCAGACACGCCGCAAGTGTAATGTAAACACCCTTCGCTCCCAGAGCCTTGCCTGCGTGTGAATTTCTGATACTGAATTTTTTCATACACACAAAACCTTTCTCCGATATGATTTCCGCAGCCACTGTTGCGCCCACGGCAGTCTTATGCTATCGGCGGCATAAGTCCTCTGGCATTATTTTTGACATATACGGGTAAAATATTCACAGCAAAATAAAAATACCGCACCCAAGCTTTCACCCAAGTGCAGTATTTACTATTTCCGATCGCATTTATGTAGGGGACGGCGCCCTCGACGTCCCACAAAGTCCAAATTGTCCCTATCCGTTTTGTATCTTTCTTTTGTCCTCTCAGCCTTACCTATCCTGCGGTTTTTTCCTCACAAACTTATACACAGCCCCTGCAATAGCAAGCACCGCCGCAACTCCTGCCAGACAAAGGCAGACTATAACATCATAGCAATCGTTATCAGCACCCTTCAGTGAAATTATGTCAGACAGTTTCATGCCGTTCCACGCATTGCTCAGCACAGTCATTGCCGCTACCCATACCGCAAATGCCACAAAGCAAAGTGCACCCTTGAAAAAGCCGTTCGCCTTTAGATACCTTATAATAAGGAACACAACCCACACCAATGCCACACAAGTCACCGTTGCAAGCATGCCGTCACGAAGGTCTACCACGTCACCGTATTTCAGCGTACCATAAATAACGCAGGCAAAAGTCAGTACCGAATCCGCTGCCATGCAGATAAGCCCCTTGCAGTTTCCTGCATACTTTTCAAACACATCACTCCTCAGTACGAAAGGCAGAAACACGATAGCCTCCCCAAGCAGTGTTCCAAGCGCCGCCATCACAAACCAATCCCCGTGAGAATAAACGCACCCTGCGGCATAAAGGAGCACAAGCGAAACCGTCGCAGAACCTAATGTCCATAACGCCCTGTTTTTCTTCACAAGCACAGGCACATTGATGAAAGAAAACGTTAGCATCAGCGACGTGATAAGCACCATGAACCAACCTATACCGCCATGAGCCACATTATAAATAAAGCTCGGTATTATCGCCGCAAGATAGCCTATCCCAGTTATGATAGTGTACCCCCGAACAAAGCTTTTATAACTTCGCGCCATAAACTCAGCCTCTCTCTGCTGATTGTCCTCGCTCGCCGTGCAAAGCTCGTGCTCAGAAATGCCCAGCACCCTGCAAAGTCCCGATATCATCGTTATATCAGGATATGATACCCCTCTCTCCCACTTGCTCACTGCCGACTCAGTAACATAAAGCTCCTTAGCAAGGTCTTTTTGAGAAAGGCCCAGTTCTTTTCTTTTTGATTGAATGAATTTTCCAAGAGTAATTTTATCTTCCATAGCATATCACCTTTCAATTTGTTCGGAGTGCACTCTCTATGGTCAACATTATAGCCCACGGCTTTGAAAATGTCAATAAAATCGGGCTGGACTGTCAGTCAAGCCGCCTATCTACGCACTTTGCAGCACATCCGCCAACACGCAGGCATAAAAAATCGCCCTGCTAAAAAGCAAGGCGTTACTGGAGCGGGTCAGAGGGATCGCACCTCCATCTCCTTTCAGGAAGAAAAGTATTCTGGTAATTGAAATAAACCCGCAAAAAATATGAAGTCCTTACTCATCGTAAGGACTTTTTTATGGAGCGGATTACGAGGCTCGAACTCGCTACCTCCACCTTGGCAAGGTGGCGCT
>ERZ773193.1727-NODE-1727-length-26196-cov-2.924448_pt1 | contig 26196 bp, 20 predicted proteins | sample MGYA00511110_ERZ773193 | MGnify/ENA primary metagenome ERZ773193 (study PRJEB29015, sample SAMEA2737784) | human gut metagenome | biome: human gut; feature: human-associated habitat; material: faeces | place: China | collected 2012 ...
GTTTGCGGTTGGGGTATGGCGTTTGTGCGGATACTGCCTTGATTAAAAAAGTTCGTCAGACTGGACAGCCTTGGTCGGTGAATACGCTGGCAGCTGCTGCCGGAATCGCTGCCTTGCAGGATACTGCTTACCAGCAGCAATTTCAGACCTTTTTAGAGCTGGAACAGCCTGCTTTTTATCATGCTTTGCAAGCGATTCCAATGCTGCAAGTCTGGAAACCAGCAGCGAATTTTGTCTTTTTCCGTGCAGCTTGTGCAGACTTGCAGGAACGGTTGCTGCATCGGCACATTCTTATTCGGCACTGTGAGAATTATGTGGGGTTGGATGCGACGTACTACCGTACAGCGATTCGCAACCATGCAGAAAATCAGATTTTGTTACAGGCATTACAAGCTTGTTTATAACCAGAAAGGAGGCATTTTCTATGCGTGCAAAGTCCATTATGGTAGTTGGAACGATGTCATCAGCCGGAAAAAGCATCGTCACTGCCGGATTGTGTCGGATGTTTCATCAGGATGGCTATCGGGTTGCCCCGTTTAAATCGCAAAACATGGCACTCAATTCCTATATCACCAAAGACGGCCTGGAGATGGGACGGGCACAGGTCATGCAGGCGGAAGCAGCTGGCATTGCACCGGATATCCGCATGAATCCGATTCTCTTAAAGCCAACCAGCGAGGCTGGTTCGCAGGTAATTGTGAACGGGAAAGTTTATGATAACTTACGGGCGAAAGAATATTACCAGCGAAAACAGGAACTGATTCCGGAGATTCGCACCGCCTATGAATCGCTGGCAGAAGAATATGACATCATTGTATTAGAAGGGGCTGGCAGTCCGGCAGAAATCAATTTAAGAGATGTGGATATTGTCAATATGGGCATGGCTGCCATTTCGGATTCGCCCGTGATTGTCGTGGGCGATATTGACCGTGGCGGTGTGTTTGCCTCGCTCTATGGAACAATTGCCCTGTTGCGACCGGAGGAACGCCGCCGGATTCAGGGAATCATTATCAATAAATTCCGTGGGGACATCAGCATTTTAGAGAGTGGCTTGACAATGCTGGAAGAATTGACAGGCGTTCCGGTGCTGGGCGTGCTGCCATATCTGCCCTTGCATTTAGAGGAAGAGGACAGCCTTGCGGAGCAGTTGTCTGTGCAAACAGCCGATGGAACGGGATTGGATATTGCCGTGATTCGGTTGCCCCGCATTGCAAACTTTACCGATTTTGCAGCATTATCCGGCATCGAGGGCGTTTCTGTCCGCTATGTTACGCACCGTGCAGAGTTGGGCACACCGGATTTGTTGATTCTGCCGGGAACAAAAAACACGCTTTCCGATTTACGATGGCTGCGAGAGAGCGGCTTAGAAGCAGCCATTTTGAAACTGCATGAAAAAGGCTGTCTGCTGTTTGGAATCTGCGGAGGCTTTCAGATGTTGGGCAAGCAGGTTTCTGACCCCGAACAAACCGAGGGTGGCGGCAGCCTGCGAGGGCTTGGATTGTTGGACATGGAAACCATTTTCCAACCCCAAAAGCACCAGCAGCAAGTACAAGGAACGATTGCAGAGCCATCTGGTGTATTTGCACCGCTAGCAGGAAGTGCGATTACGGGCTATGAAATTCATATGGGGCGGTCGATTGCCGGCAGCCATGCGATGCCATTTACCAGACGAGCAGACGGCACATTAAACGGTTACTGCAATGAAGCCGGAACGGTTTATGGAACATATTTGCATGGATTCTTTGATACAGCAGAAACCACAGCAGCCCTGCTGCAACTGCTCCGGAAACAGACTGGACGGGCAGAAGAACTGCCACTCGTACGGGATTTTCAACAGGAGAAAGAACGGCAATATAACCAGCTGGCAGATGCGATTCGGGAACATCTGGACACGAAAAAGATTTATCAGATTTTGGAAGAATGGGAGCAGCAGGCATGAAACCATTGCGAGAGGGATATACAACAGGCGTTTGTGCAGCAGCTGCAGCTCTGGCATCGGTGCTTTGGCAGACGGCTGGAACTTGTCCGGAGCGAATTGCTTACACGCTGCCATCTGGCAAGCCGCTTTCCCTTGCGGTCGAACCGCAGGAAGCCCCGATTTGCGGCATTCGGAAAGATGCTGGCGATGACCCCGACCAGACCAACGGCTGTTTGGTCTGTGCCAAGGTAGAAATCGGGACAACAGACGGAGCAGTGACGTTTCAAGCTGGCGAAGGGGTCGGAATCGTCACGAAAAAGGGCTTGCGTGTTCCTGTCGGAGAACCTGCCATCAATCCCGTGCCCCGAACGATGATTACTGAGGCGGTGCGGTCGGTGATTGGAACACGCAGTGCCATCGTAACCATTTCCGTTCCGAATGGAGAACAGATTGCAGAACGTACATTTAATGGGCGATTGGGCATTGTTGGGGGAATCTCAATTTTGGGGACAACGGGTGTGGTACGTCCGATGAGTGAAGAAGCGGTACGGGAGTCGCTGCGGTTGGAATTGTCCATGTGTCGGGCAGAATATGGAACAGCGTGTGCGTTGGTGACGGGCTATGCTGGGGAAACCTACCTGAAAAAACGCTATGAACATGCCGGAAAAATTGTATTGTGCAGCAATTATTTGGGGTATCTGCTGGACTGTGCCGAAGAATTTGGGATACAGACGCTATTGCTGGCAGGCGTTGCCGGAAAGCTGATGAAACCAGCAGCGAATATTTTCTATCTGCATAGCCACACCGCAGGCGGACAACGGGAAATTCTCTGCACGCATGCTGCACTTGCTGGGGCGACCACAGCACAAATTCAACAGCTGTATGCTTGCAACACCACCACAGAAATGCAGGAACTGCTTGCAAAGATGCCATTTTCCGATGTTGTTTGGCAGAGCATTGCAGAGGCAGCCTTAGAGAATTGCCAGAAGCGAACGCATGGAACGATGCAAATCGGATTGATTCTATTAGACCGCACTGGAATGGTATTGGCAGAAACGAAACAAGTATCACAAGTTGGAAAGGCGTGGTGTCAGGATGCATAAATTATGGTTGGTTGGTGGCGGAAGTGGGCAGCCGGACTATTTGCTGCCCCTTGCCAAGCAGGTGTTAGAGCAGGTGGATTGTGTGATTGCCTCGGAGCGGTTTCTCAAGTTAGCAGCCGGAAAGAAACAGATTCCCATGAAGCAGCTGTCTGTCTTATTGGAGCAGCTGCCAACCCTGCTGGAAACCGATTCGGTTGCAATTTTGGTTTCCGGCGACCCTTTACTCTATAGCTTTTATCGAACGGTTCGGAATCGGTATCCAGATTGGGACATCACCGTAATTCCGGGGATTGGTTCGCTGCAATTACTGGGGGCAAAGTTTGGGTTCACAATGGAAGATGCGTTCATCAGCAGCCTGCACGGGAAGCCCTATACAGCCGGTTCGATTGCGTGTGCGGTTGCTCAGCATGCATTGACGTTCTTTTTCTGCTCTGCAAAAGATGGCGTTCGGCAGATTGCACAGGCACTCTGTCAGTATCAGCTTTCCGATACCACGATGTATATTGGTGCAGACTTGACCTATGAAACCGAACAGACCTGGAGCGGAGCACCAGAGCAATTCTGTTCCGCAGAAAATCCAGCACTCTGTGTGACGGCTGTCCGGAATCCGAACCCGAAACCGATTGGAGCAGCGGTATTTTTGCCGGATGATGCCTTTTTGCGAAATGGTGCACCGATGACAAAAGAGGAAGTGCGGGCGGTGATTATCAGCAAACTGCGATTGCAGCCAGATTCGATTGTATGGGATTTGGGAGCTGGAACGGGCAGCGTTTCCATTACCTGTGCAAAGTGCTGCCCTTACGGGCAGGTTTATGCAATCGAATATCAGGAACAAGCACTGGACATCTTGCGACAGAACTGTGCCTATTTGCAAGCAGAAAATGTAACAGTCCTTGCAGGACGAGCTGAAACCGTTCTCTCGGAACTACCTGTTCCGGATTGTATTTTTATCGGCGGCAGTAATGGAGCATTTCCAGAGATTTTGCAGCAGATTCAACAGCTGCCGAAATCGGTTCGTCTGGTCGTCAGTGCCGTGACTTTGGAAACACAGGCAGAAGTTACACAATTGCTGCAGGATGCACCGCAGCTGGAAATCATTCCGGTTTTCAGCGGACAGAGTCGCAAAGTAGGGCGGTATCACGTCTTGCAGCCCTATCATCCCGTGCTGTTATTTGCTTGTACAGGAGGGAAATCATCATGAAAACAGGAATTTTTTATGCGGTCGGGGTTGGAACAGAACCGCTGGACTTGACACTGCGAGCAAAGCAAGTGTTAGAAACGGCAGAGGTACTGGTAACACCCATTACAAGAGTAGGCGAACCGTCCGCAGCGGCACGCATTGCAGAACAAGTGGTTTCATTTTCCGGAAAAGAAATCATTCCGCTGCTGTTTCCCATGCAAAAGCATTTAGACTATCGGGAGCGGTTACGGGGAGAATTGTTGCAGCCTGTACGAGATTGCCTGCAAGCTGGGAAACGGGTGGCAATGGTAACACTGGGCGATGTTTCGATTTATAGCACGGCTGCTTATGTGCAGCAGGTGTTAGAAGAAGATGGCTATGCAACGGAAGTGGTTGCTGGTATCTCTGCCTTTTCTGCCGGAGCAGCAAAGGCAAAGTGCAGCTTATGTGAACGGCAGGAATCCTTGACGGTTTTGCCGGGCGGAGCAGCACCGGAAACCATTCAACAGGCATTGGAGCAGTTCGACACACTGGTGCTGATGAAAGCCGGAAAAGCATTGCCGTGGCTTGTTCCCCTGTTACAGGAACGGCAGCTGCTGGAACATACTACCATGCTGCAAAATATCGGCATGGAAGGGGAATGGATTGGAACGCCAACCGCAGAGCCGACCTCTTATTTTACCACCCTCATCATCCGCCAACCGCAGAGCAAATAGAGAAAGGAAACAGAAACAATGGTTTATTTTGTAGGAGCTGGAGCAGGTGACCCAGAATTATTGACCATCAAAGGAAAGTGGCTGATTGACCATGCAGATGTTTTGATTTATGCAGGTTCGTTGGTGAATCCGGAAGTACTGGCAGACCGAAAGCCGGAAAGCGTGGTCTATGACAGTGCTGGCATGACATTAGAAGAAGTGCTTGCGGTTATGAAACAGGCGGAACAAGCCGGAAAAACAACCGTTCGGGTACACACAGGCGATGCGTCGATTTATGGTGCGATTCGGGAACAGCTGGATGCATTAGACCAAATGGGAATTGCCCATGAAGTTGTGCCTGGAGTAAGTTCATTTTTGGCAGCAGCAGCGGCTTTGCAGAAAGAATACACGCTGCCGGATGTTTCCCAGACGGTGATTTTGACCCGTATGGCAGGCAGAACGCCCGTTCCGGAGCGAGAACAAATCGAATCGCTGGCAGCCCATCAAGCAACCATGGTGATTTTTCTGTCTGTTGGACAAATTGCGGAGTTGGTACAGCGGTTATCCACTTCCTATCCTTTGCAAACACCGGTTGCGGTAGTCTATAAGGCAAGCTGGCCAGACCAGAAGCTTGTAACTGGAACACTGGAAACGATTGCAAAGCAGGTAAAAGCAGCTGGCATTCAGAAAACTGCATTGGTACTGGTTGGGGAATTTTTGGGGGACACTTACGCTCTCTCAAAACTCTATGATAAGACCTTTACGCATGAATACCGGAAAGGCATCGAATCATGAACTATTATTATTATTTGACCGCAGCTGGAAAGCAGATTGCCGAACCGCTGCAACAGCAATTCGGCGGAATCCTGCGGGGAAAAGAAGCATTTACTGATGCAATCCTTGCACAGGATTTTCAGGCAGCAGACTTGCTGGTCTTTGTTTTGGCAACTGGAATTGCCGTCCGAAAACTTGCACCGCTCTTGCGGACGAAATGCACTGACCCAGCGGTTTTGGTGGTGAGTCAAGACCAGCGGTATGTGATTAGTTTGCTTTCCGGACATCTGGGCGGAGCGAATGACTGGACGCGAAAAATAGCAGCATTTTTGCACGCAGAACCTGTGATTACCACTGCAACCGATTTGCAAGGGCAGCTTGCCTTTGATGAGGTGGCAAAGAAGAATCATCTTGCAATCGAAAACATCTCCGTTCTGAAACAAATCAGCGGTGCATTGCTGAACGGGAAGTCCATCTGGCTGCAATCTGATTTGCCAGTTACCGGAACAGAACAATACCCACAGATTTCTTTTTCCGAGCAGGCAAACTCTGCCGGAAAGGTGGTCATTTCTGACCGCACCCAGACACGGTTGGAAACGCTGCCAACATTGTATTTACGTCCAAAAGATTTGGTAATTGGTGTGGGCTGTAAGAAATCGATTCCATTTGTGCATTTGGAAACGTGCTTTTTATCTTTTTTGGAAACGTATCAATATGCCTGTGATTCGATAAAAGCGATGGCGACCATCTCCAGAAAGCAGGTAGAACCAGCTATTTTACAGCTTTGTGAAACATATCACATTCCGCTGCAAATTGTACCGGATGCAGATATTCGAGCTTGTGGGAACTTGTTTGAAGCCTCTGCCTTTGTGCAACAGGTGACAGGGCTGCCATCTGTTTCCGAGGCGTGCAGCTATTTGGCAGCCGGAAAGGGTACGATTTTGACCAGAAAAGTAAAATATCCGGGTGTCACCTTGGCAGCCAGCCGCTGTAAATTGCAGCCCATTGTTTTATAAGGAGGAATTTTTCATGCAGCCAACCATTTATGCAGTCGGGTTCGGCCCCGGCGATGTTTTGCATATGACCACACAAGCTGTTTCTGTACTGGAAACCGTCGATGTGATCGTGGGCTATACGACCTATATTCAGTTATTACAGGAGCAGTTCCCAGACAAGCAGTTTCGTTCTACACCGATGCGGCAGGAGATTGACCGCTGCAAGCTGGCGGTTTCGATTGCATTGGAGGGGAAAACCGTTGCACTGGTTTCCAGTGGGGACAGTGGCATTTACGGCATGACGGGCATTTTACTAGAAGTAATTGCAGCAGAGCAGGCAGATGTAGAAGTGATTGCAGTACCGGGAGTAACTGCTGCCAGTGCAGCCGCTGCGATTTTAGGTGCTCCGCTGATGCATGACTTTGCTGTGATTAGTTTGAGCGACTTAATGACACCGCTTTCGCTGATTCAAAAGCGAATCACCTGTGCAGCGGAAGCGGATTTTGTCATCTGCCTGTACAATCCGAAGTCCAAAAAACGGACAACCTATTTAGCGGATGCAGCTGACCGTATTGCTGCTTATCGCACACCGGATACCCCCGTTGGCATTGTCCGCAACGCTGGAAGACCCGACCAGACCGCATGGTTCACAACGCTTTCCAAGCTGAAAGAAGAACCAGTCGATATGTTTTGTGTGGTCTTGATTGGAAATTCACAGACCTATCTAAAAAACGGAAAGATGATCACACCAAGAGGGTATAACGTATGAAACAGCGAAAAATTGCTGTAATTGCCGGAACGAGTGATGCAACGGATTGGATTCGCTCCCTGCCGGAAACAGATTCTGTGACGGCATTTGTGGCAACGCCTTACGGGAAAGAAATTTTAGCCGGAACGAACTGCACCGTACACGTTGGGCGGTTGGATGCTGCTGGCTTTGCGGAGGCACTCACCGGATTTGATGAAGTGGTGGATGCCTCCCATCCGTTTGCAGTTGTGGTAACGGAAACAGTCAAGGCAGTGTGTCAGGCAAAGCAGATTCCCTATACTCGCATTTCCCGCCCAACCTTGCACTATGATTATGAGAAGCTGCACATTGTTTCCAGCAAAGAAGCTGCCGCAGATTGGCTTTGTTCGTGTACAGGAAACTTGTTCTTTACGGTGGGCATTCAAACGCTGCCGTTTTATGCAGTAGCTGTGTCTGATTTTTCTCATCGGGCATTTGCACGGGTGTTAGACACAGCCACCTCCCGACAGGCAGCCACAGCCGTTCCGGCGACGTTCTGGTTTGCAATGCCGCCCTATTCCGTAGCAGAAACGGTTGCCTACTTGCAGGAGCATCGGATTTCTGTTCTGATTTCCAAGGACAGCGGAGCAAGAGGCGGCGTGCCGGAGAAGATACAAGCAGCCAAACAGGTGGGAATTCCGGTCTTATTGATACGATCGCCAGAAAAATAGCGATAATTTGCATAAAAAGTACCATGAAACATTTTAAAAGCTGTCACAATTTACGAACCTGTTGGAAATGGATTTTTTCGCTTGACAATTTTTTCAAAAAGTGCTATGATGAATCGTGGTTAGCATATCCTAACTAAAAAGCAACGTACTACGACAATCAGAAAGAAGGATGAGCATGTTTCTTGAAATCAGCAGCATCAAAAAGCACTTTGGTGAGGGAGAAAGTCGTGTGGAGGTCTTAAAGGGCATTGATATTTCCATTGAAAAAGGGGAAATCTGTGTACTATTAGGCCCATCCGGCAGCGGAAAATCCACCCTGTTAAACATCATTGGCGGCATTGACAACGCCGACAGTGGTTACATCTCGATTAACGGAGAAAAGACAGCCGATATGAATGAAAAGACGTTGACGCTGTATCGGCGGAAACATCTTGGATATATTTTTCAGATGTACAACCTGATTCCAAACTTGAATATCAAAGAAAATGTAGAAGTCGGGGCATATTTGAGTGATCATCCGTTGGATGTCGATGACCTGTTGAAAACGCTGGGGCTTTATGAACACCGCCACAAGCTGCCGAATCAGCTTTCTGGTGGGCAGCAGCAGCGAACCGCCATCGGCAGAGCCATTGTCAAAAATCCGGATATTCTGCTTTGCGATGAGCCGACCGGTGCACTGGACTACCACACCTCCAAAGAAATCTTATCTTTGATTGAAACCGTCAACAAAAAATACGGCAATACCGTTATCATGGTTACTCACAACGATGCCATCAAAAACATGGCAGACCGTGTGGTACAGCTGCGAGATGGGATGATTCGTACCAATACAGTCAATCAAACAAAGATTCCGGCTGCGGAACTGGAATGGTAAGGAGGTATTTTGATGAGAAATCCTCTGAACAAACGGTTGCCACGGGAATTAAAAAGCGAGATTGGAAAATACATTGTTTTATTCATCTTCCTTGCAGGGATGATTTCCATTGTATCGGGGTTTATTGTGGCGGCTTCGAGTATGTCAAAGGCATACGATGAGAGTTTTGACAAATACAACATTGAAGACGGAAACTTTGAACTCTATGCAGAGGGCAGCGATGACCTGCTAAAAACCATAGAGGACGATGAAGACGTTTCCATCTATCCAAATTATTATTTGGAATATGACACCAAGGAAGTAGACAGTACACTCCGGATTTTCAAGAACCGGAAAGAAGTCGACAAGATTTGCCTGATGGACGGGGAACTTCCTGCCACAGATTCTGAAATTGCAATTGACCGTATGTATGCAGATAACAACGATTTGCAAATTGGTGATACGCTGACATTGAAAGACAAAGCGTTTACCATCAGCGGACTGGTTGCCTTGTCGGATTACAGTGCACTTTTTTCCAGTGCATCGGATATGATGTTTGATGCGGTAAAGTTTGGTGTTGCGATTGTAACCGATGATGCTTTCGATGCATTTGGCACAGCACACTTGCATTATAGTTATTCGTGGATTTATGACAATCCGCCGAAAGATGACAATGCTGCAAAAGAACAGTCCGACGATTTCCTAGAGGCGTTAAGTGCAGATGCAACCGCTTCCATGAATGCTGTCACCAACTACATTCCACAGTATACGAATCAGGCGATTCAGTTCACGGGTGATGACATCAAGGGCGACAATGCAGGCATTACCGTGTTCTTGTATATTGTAGTGTTGATTATTGCGTTTGTCTTTGCGATTATCACCAGCAACACGATTTCCAAAGAAGCGAATGTCATCGGAACGCTGCGAGCATCCGGCTACACCAAAGGAGAACTGATTCGGCACTATTTGACCATGCCGCTTTTGGTGATGCTGGTAGCGGCATTAATCGGAAACATCTTAGGATATACCGCATTGAAAGACTTTGCAGCCTCCATGTACTACGGCAGTTACAGCTTGCCAACCTATGTGACCATCTGGAGTGCAGATGCGTTTGTAAAGACGACCGTTATTCCGCTGATTTTGATGTTCCTGATGAACCTGTTTGTTCTGATGAACAAGCTGAGCCTGTCCCCGTTGAAGTTCATTCGTCGGGACTTGAAACGGCATCAGAAGAAGAAAGCATTCCGCCTGAACAGCAAGATTGGTATTTTAAAGCGGTTTCGGATTCGTGTCATTTTCCAGAACCTGCCGAACTACATCACGATTGTAATTGGAATTTTGTTCGCAAACTTTATTTTGATGTTCGGCTTTATGTTTGAACCGATGTTAGACCATTTTCAGGATCAGATTACCAGCAACATGATTGCAGATTATCAGTATCTCTTGAAAGCACCGCAGGAAACTGAAAATGCAGATGCAGAAAAGTACAGTGCAACTTCTCTGAAAACACTGGAAGAGAACGGCAAGAAGAGCGAAGAAGTTTCCGTTTACGGCATTCAGTCAGACAGTGCGTACTTAGATTTGGATTGGAAAACGAAAGATGATGGCGTTATCATTTCCACTGCATACGCCAACAAGTTGAACGTTGAAGAAGGCGATACCATCACCGTCAAGGAATCCTATGGGGACAAGGAATACACGTTCCATGTGGATGGGGTTTATGATTATCCGGCAGCAATTGCCATGTTTATGCCGCAGGAATCGTTCAACAAGACTTTTGATTTCGATGCCGATTCCTTCAATGGGTATTTCAGCAATACAGAAATTACAGATATTGATGATCTATACGTTGCAACCGTCATTACCGTAGACGATATGACAAAGACTTCTCGTCAGCTGAAAGTTTCCATGGGCAACATGATGGCAATCTTCTATGTCTTTGGCATTATCATGTTCATGCTGATTGTCTACTTGCTGTCGAAAATTATCATTGAAAAGAATGCACAGTCCATTTCCATGACAAAGATTTTGGGCTATCGCAATTCGGAAATCAATGGGCTTTACGTTCTGCCAACTTCTATCATTGTTATTGCTTCCATGATTTTGACGATTCCGATTTGTCACTACATCATGAAATATGTTTGTGTTCAGGTCTTTGCAGATTATCCGGGCTGGCTGGAATATTATGTTCCGTTTTATGTTTTTGTAAAGATGGTGATATTGGGAATTTGTGGATATGCAGTTATTGCGTTCCTGCAAAATCGAAAAGTAAAGAAAGTTCCGCTTGGCGAAGCGTTGAAAAACGCAGAATAACAAGTTTCTGGACAGAAAGAAAACCGGATGAGTTCGTATCAAATCGAACCCATCCGGTTTCTTCTTTAATTAAATTGTTTCAGCTGTTAAGACTGTTCAATCAGTTGTTTCATGTCGTACAGTCCAGCCGGCTTTCCGCTGAGGAAAACAGCGGCATTGACAGCACCTTCTGCAAAGACGGTCTTGGATGCTGCACTGTGGGAAAGGGTAATCACTTCATCGTTGCCGGCAAAAATCACATCGTGTTCGCCAACAATTGTGCCGCCACGAATGGCGTGCATGCCGATTTCGTTCTTTTCCCGCTTCATGCGGCGAGCATGGCGGTCATAGACATAGTGATACCGATTGTCTTTCACTTCATTGATGGCATTTGCCAGCATGATTGCCGTGCCGCTCGGTGCATCAATTTTCTGATTGTGGTGCTTTTCCACGATTTCAATGTCAAACTGGTCGCCCAGAATGGCAGTTGCCCGCTTTGCCAGCTCTACCAGCAGGTTAATGCCCAAGGACATATTAAAGGTGAAAAAGACCGGAATCTGTTCGGCTGCTGTGTGAATCTGTGCAATCTGTGCTTCGCTGTAACCAGTGGTTGCCAGCACCAACGCAACATGATGGGTGAACGCATAATTCAACAGCATATCCAGAGAAGACGGGTTGGAAAAGTCGATGATGACATCCGGCTGTTCCGGCAGCTGTTCCGCAGTTTCTACGATTGGAAAGCTGTCATACTGTTTGGTGTAGCTGTCAATCCCAGCGATGACCGTGCAGTCTTCCCGTTTTGCAATGCAGCCAGCGAGGGTGTGTCCCATTTTTCCGTTTGCACCGCATAAAACAATTTTTGTCATGATTTCACATCCTTTGTTTTTATGGGAACGGCAGGATTAAACCAAGCCGTGTGCAGCAAGGGCATCATGCAGAGCGGCCTTGTGTTCGTCGCTCATTTCATACAGCGGCATTCTGCACGGGCCGGACGGCATTCCCATTTGATTCAGAGCATCCTTGACCGGAATCGGGTTGACTTCGATGAAGAGCTTGTTAATCAGGTTCAGGTATTCCAGCTGCAACTTTGCAGCAGCAGCAAAGTTATTTTCCAGACAATATTGTGTCATCTGGTGGGTTTCCTTCGGCATGACGTTGGACAGAACGGAAATAACGCCCTTACCGCCCAGGGACATAATCGGAACAATCATGTCATCGTTGCCGCTGTAGATGTCAACCAAGTCACCACACTGTGCAGCCAGCTTTGCCGTGTAGCCGATGTTACCGGAAGCTTCCTTCACAGCAACAATGTTCTTGTGCTGACCCAGAGCCTTTACGGTTGCCACATCAATGGCAACGCCGGTACGGCTCGGTACATTGTAGAGGATAATCGGAATATCCACACTGTCTGCAATGGCAGTATAGTGTGCAATCAAGCCACGCTGTGTGCATTTGTTATAGTATGGTGTGACCAGCAGCAAGCCATCTGCACCGAGTTCCTGTGCTTCCCGAGAAAGTTCGATGGCATACTTGGTATCGTTGCTGCCTGTTCCGGCAATGACCGGAATCCGGTTGTGGGTGTGTTCAACCGCACACCGGATGCAGTCCCGATGTTCTTCATCGCTCAGCGTGGAAGATTCGCCGGTTGTTCCGCAGATGATAATGGCATCCGTGCCATTGTCAACCTGAAAATCAATCAGCTTCTTCAGTCCTTCAAAGTCTACCGAACCATCCTGCAACATTGGTGTGATGATGGCAACGCCAGCTCCGGTAAAAATCGTATTTTTCATGGTGGAAACGCTCCTTTCAAATTGGTTCGTATTTTAAAAATGGAAAATGAAAGTCTACTTAGTCAAAATAGCCCTTTGCAGCCAACAGTTCTGCCAGCAGAACCGCACCGCCTGCAGCACCACGCAGGGTGTTATGAGAGAGGCAAACAAACTTGTAGTCGAACAGGGTATCTTCCCGCAGACGACCAACAGAAACTGCCATACCGCCTTCGAGGTTACGGTCAACCTTTGCCTGCGGACGGTTGTCTTCTTCAAAGTAGTGGATGAACTGCTTTGGAGCGTGCGGCAATTCCAGTTCCTGCGGAACGCCAGCAAATTCCTTCCAAGCATTCAGGATTTCTTCCTTAGACGGTTTCTGGTCGAACGAAACAAATACAGCAGCGGTGTGACCATCCGAAACCGGAACACGCAGGCACTGTGTCGTGATGAGCGGTGTTTCAGTGGAAACGATCTGGTCGCCTTCTACCTTGCCCCAAACCTTCAGCGGTTCTTTTTCAGACTTTTCTTCTTCGCCGCCGATGAACGGGATGACATTGTCAACCATTTCCGGCCAAGTCTGGAAGGTCTTGCCTGCTCCGGAAATTGCCTGATAGGTGCAAGCCAGAACCTGCTTGATGCCATACTTCCGCAGCGGAGAGAGTGCCGGAACATAGCTCTGAATCGAGCAGTTCGACTTGACAGCAATAAAGCCCTTCTTTGTGCCGAGCCGCTTTCTCTGGCTGGCAATGATGTCCAGATGTTCCGGATTTACTTCCGGAATGACCATCGGAACATCCGGTGTGAACCGATGTGCAGAGTTATTGGAAACGACCGGGCATTCAGCCTTTGCATACGCTTCTTCGAGGGCACGGATTTCATCCTTCTTCATGTCAACTGCACAGAATACGAAGTCTACCATGCCGGCAATCTTTTCGATATCAGCCTGTGCATCCAGCATTACCATGTCCTTCATGGTTTCCGGCATCGGGGTTGTCATTGCCCAACGGCTGCCGACAGCTGCTTCATAGGTCTTGCCAGCCGAACGAGGGGAGGCTGCCAGAGCGACAACCTGAAACCACGGATGACCGTCCAGCAAGGTTGCAAACCGCTGACCAACCATACCTGTTGCACCGATGATACCAACTTTCCACTGTTTCATTTGTGAATCCTCCAAAAAATCATTAAAAATAAAAAAAACCGGTTGAAAACCGATAGAGTATGCGTTATAATAGGATAGGTTGACATGAGATTCATGCCGATAGCGCTCCATCATAACGATGACAGTTACAGCCCTGTTCGGAACACTGCAACCAGAACAGAATCGACCGCAGTTCTGTTCTTCGGCACTCGCACCTTTTCGTTCCGCATTTTACAGGCTGGTCTGCCCAGGCGGAGCATACTCATTGAGAGTGCACCTCTATCTTAAAACCATCATACCATTTTTTCCGTGGTATGTCAATATTATTTTGAAAAAAATTAGGAGAACATCATGAAAAAATCAGATTTTTATTACAATTTGCCGGAAGAACTGATTGCACAGACACCAGTTACCCCCAGAGATCATTCCCGTTTAATGGTAGTGGATCGGGAAAGCGGAGCGATTACCCACCGCCATTTCTATAATTTATGCGACATCCTGCAAAAGGGTGACCTGTTGGTGATGAACGATTCCCGGGTTCTGCCGGCACGGCTCTACGGGGAAAAAGTGGACAACGGGACATTTATTGAATTCCTGCTGCTGGAGCAGAAAGGGGATAAGCGGTGGGAAATTATCTGCCGACCGGGCAAGAAGGCAAAGGTCGGCACAAAGTTTTCGTTTGGGGGCGGAAAGCTGCTGGCAGAGGTCGTAGAAGTCAAGCCGGATGGTAACCGCATTGTGCAATTCTCTTGTGACGGAAATTTCTACACGGTTCTGGATGAGATCGGACAAATGCCGCTGCCGCCGTACATCACGAAGAAGCTGGAGGATAAAGAACGCTACCAGACGGTTTATTCTCGGGAATTGGGTTCGGCAGCCGCTCCAACTGCTGGTTTGCATTTTACCAAAGAGATGCTGCAAGCGTTGCGGGAAAAGGGCGTAGAAACGGCATTTGTAACGCTGCACGTTGGATTAGGGACATTCCGTCCGGTCAAAGAGGATGATGTGCTGCAACACAAGATGCACAGCGAACATTATCACCTCCCACAGGAAACCGTTGACAAGATCTTGCAGACCAAGCAGAACGGCGGACGGGTGATTGCCGTTGGAACGACCTCCTGCCGGACACTGGAAGCAGTTGCCACGGAACACGATGGAAAATTGGTTGCAGCAGATGGCTACACGGATATTTTCATTTATCCGGGCTATCAGTTTAAAGTACTGGATGGACTGGTGACCAATTTCCACCTGCCGGAAAGTACTTTAATTATGTTGGTATCGGCATTGCTGGGCTATGAAAAGACGATGCACGCCTATGATGTTGCTGTAAAAGAACGGTATCGGTTCTTTAGTTTCGGGGATGCCATGTGCATCCTGTAAAAAAAGCTGCCAATCGGTATAGAATTTCTTTCTCATTAGTTGACTTTTTTGTGAAAATCTGCTATACTTTGTGGGAGAACTGACAAACAGATTTCTCAGTAGGATGGTTTTTGATTCATAAAAAAGGAGGATTTGCGAATGAAATCACATCGAATCGCTGCCTTTGCGGCAGCGGCAGCTTTGGCAATTACCAGTACAGTGATCGCCGTTCCGGTACAGGCTGCACCGGAAGAGCTGATGAACAGCACGTTTGAAGACGGTTATGGAGCATGGAAAGGGGTCGGCTCGACCATTTCCATTACGTCCGATTATGCACACAGTGGGGACAGTTCGCTGTATGTCTTTGACCGGACAGCAAGCTGGGGTGCACCTCGCTGCTCCTTGTCCGGCGTTGCCGTACCGGGACAGACCTATACCTTTTCCGCTTATGCAATGTTCGCAGACGGAAACGACTATCAGAACATGGCATTGAAGCTGATCTACACCGACAGCAGCGGAAAAGACCAGTACAAGGACATCAAGAATGTCAACGCCAAAAAGGGCGAATGGACACAGCTGACGGGCAGTTATTCCATTCCGGAGAACGTCACAAACATCATTTTATATGTGGAAATGCCGGGAGCAAACACCGACCAGTGCTATTACATTGATGATATTACAGTCAACGGGGAAAAAGTGGATATTTCCTATGAAACCGAATACAACAATGGCTTTGATGATGGAACCGCACAGGGCTGGACGGGCAGAGGCTCTGCAACTGCCAGCGTTGTGAATACCGTCAGCCACAGCGGGGACTACAGCTTATTCATCAGCGGAAGAACACAGCTCTGGAACGGTGCGACCATCAACAAATCTGATATGCTGCAAAGCGGCAAATATTATTCGCTGGGCTGCTATGTCATGTACAACGAAGACAAGTGGTCAGACCAGCAGAAATTTTCCATCAACCTGCAATATGACCTGAACGGCAAGGAAAACTATTATACCATTGCCACCGCAACTGCAAACAAGGGTGAATGGACGTATGTCGGCAGCGAATTGACAATTCCGGAGGGAGCTGTCAACTGTGCTGTTTATATTCAGACAGGTTATGTTTCCACACCAGCAGAACAAGATTTGATGGATTTCTATGTGGACGACTGCACCGGAAAGCAGCTGCCAGACCCTGCGATTCAGGACGATTTGACCCCGTTGAAAGATGCTTATGCAGATGAATTTAAGCTGGGCTGTGCAGCAACCGATTCCGAACTGACACAGAAAGCCTCTCAGGATTTAATTTTGAAGCATTATAACAGCTTAACGCTGGGCAACGAACTGAAACCGGACAGCGTTCTGAATCAGGCAGAAAGCATTGCTTACCTCAAGCAGACTGGCGATGATACAAACCCGCAGATTTCTTTGAAGAGTGCAGACAAGCTGCTGAAATTTGCAGCAAAGAATCACATTCCGGTTCGTGGTCATGTGTTGGTATGGCACAGTCAGACACCAGACTGGTTCTTCAAGGAAAATTACGAAGCAGACGGTGCATGGGTGGACAAGGACACCATGAACAAGCGTCTGGAAAACTACATCAAAAATGTGATGACAACGCTTGCAGAAGAATATCCGGATGTGGAATTTTATGCATGGGACGTTGTAAACGAAGCGGCATCCGATGCCGGAACGATGCGGGAGGCTGGCTCGAACAATGTCAAGAGCGGACAGTCTGCATGGGTGCAGGTTTACGGCGACCAGTCCTATATTCTCAAGGCATTTGAATATGCAAGAAAATATGCACCGGCTGGCTGCAAGCTGTTCTATAATGACTATAACGAATACAACACCGCCAAGATGAATTACATCGTCAGCGATATTTTAAAGCCGCTGATCGCTGCCGGAACGATTGACGGCATGGGTATGCAGTCGCATATCTCTATGAGTACGCCGACCATTGCCCAGTACAAAAAGGCAATGCAGACTTATTCGGATTTGGGGCTGGAAATTCAGGTAACTGAATTGGATGTTTCCCAGAAATCCAATGCCGTAGCTGACCAGTTGGAACTGGCACAGCGGTATCAGGATTGCTTTAAGATGTACAAGGAAATGAAAGCATCCGGTGTGAACCTGTCCGCAGTTGTCATCTGGGGTATTACCGATTCCACCAGCTGGATTGGCGGCTATCCGCTGCTGTTCGACAAGGATTATCAGGCAAAGCCGTCCTACTATGCCGTTGTTGATACAGATTCCGAAGTGGAAAAACTTCAGACGATGACTGCATATCAGTATGATGGTACAGATGCCGATTTGGAACGAGCATTGGAAATCGGTACAATCCAATATCTGAACGACACAACCACCTACTTTAAGGCTGCATGGTCAGAAAAAGGCATGGTAATCCGTGTTTATAATCCACGTCATATAAACGGTTTGGAAAAGCAAGATGGTTGTGTGATCACAAATGCTGATTACCCTGATATTCTGGTTTACGGCAGTCAGGAGAATCAGCAGGGAACACTCTTAAGTTCTGCAAAAGTCAGCAGCGATGCCAAGTTCGCTGACGTTACGATTCCACTAACCGGAAAAACCGGAAGCAATCTATATCTGGATGTGCAAAATTGCGATATTGCATGGAATGATACAGATACTTCTGAAAAATTGTTCGGGGAATTTATCCATCAAAGCACTTTAACTTACAAAAGTGCAACGCCAACCTGCGGCATTGTCACCTTGGCAGAACAGCCCAAGTCTGCAACGGCTACCTATGGCACACCGACCATTGATGGAACGATTGATTCCGTTTGGGACAATGCTCCGACCATTGATGTCAACACCTTCAGCGTGGGCAATGGTGCAACCGGAATGGCAAAGATGCTCTGGGATGAAAACAACCTCTATGTTCTGACAGAAGTCACTGACCCAGTTCTGAGCAAGTCCAGTGCAAACGCTTATGAACAGGATACGGTAGAAGTATTCTTCGATGAAAACAATCATAAGACGGACTATTACGAAACAGACGATTTACAGGCTCGTGTCAACTACGACAACGAAAAGACGATTACCGATGGACTTTCCACAGACCGTTTCGTATCTGCAACCGCAAAGACCGACAAGGGCTATCTGGTAGAAATGGCAATTCCGTTCGGAATCGCTCCGTTCCAAAATGGACAGGTACTTGGCTTTGATGTACAGGTAAACGATGACGGAACAGGCGATGGAAAGCGGACTGCCATCAGCAACTGGAACGACCTGACCGGTATGGGTTACACCAGCACCGCAGGCTATGGCGTTCTGACGTTGACCGGCGGCAGCAGCGAAACCACAACTTCTGCAACGACTACCACCGGAACATCTACCACAACCACAACGACCGCCACAACAGTCACAACCACTTCCATATTGGAAAATGTCAATTATGGCGATGTCAACTTGGATGGTGTTGTAGACCTGACAGACAGCATTACACTGAATAAGTATCTGGGACAGGTTCTGACGCTTTCAGATATGGCTCTGAAAAACGCCGATGTCAATATGGATCAGAATTTGACCGAACGGGATACCACAATTTTGATGCGGTTTATCTTGCAGGATAAAGACTACCTAGAATTACCGCATGTAGATGCTGAATAATTCGTGTTTTTTCGGGAATTCTATATCTGAAAAATGCAAAACGGGAGGAATTGAATATGTACAAGAACATTGAAAAGCAGACAAAGCTGCAACTCAAAGATCTGGTCGAATATCAGACCGGACAGGTTGTCAGCAAAACACTGGTACAGAATGACAAGGTCAGCATGACGATTTTCTCCTTTGACAAGGGCGAAGAGATTTCCAGTCATGCCGCTGGCGGAGATGCAATGGTAACGGTTCTGGAGGGAACAGGCAGATTTACCGTTGGCGATGATGTTTTTCTGTTGCAGGCAGGCGAAACGCTGATCATGCCGAAAGGCATTCCACATGCTGTTTATGGAGAAGAAGCCTTTAAAATGCAGCTGATTGTGTCGTTCTGAGGAACGGACAAGGCAAATGGCGTATAATTCCACACGAGATTTCATAAGATGGAATAACGAGTGATAGGGAGGAACGCCATATGAAATCATTGACAAAGTTGGTTCTCCGAAAATCCGTCATTGTGGTGCTTGCCTGTGTCTGTGGGGTGACAGCAGTCTACTTTGGCGGACAAAAAGCAGAAGAAGCGGTACAAACGCTTGCAACTCGTCCCCCTTATGAACCGCCAACCATTGTATTAGATGCCGGACACGGCGGTATGGATGGCGGCTGCACCTCCGTGAATGGCGTATCCGAAAAGGGCATCAATCTGGAAATCCTGCTCCATCTGCGGGCAATGCTGCAAATGGAAGGTTACACGGTTGTTGTTACCCGAGATACAGACCGTTCCATTCACGAAGAGGGCATTGAGGGAATCGCCAATCAGAAAAGTTCTGACATGGATCATCGGCTGGCACTGTTCAATGCGTACGACCCGGCGGTCTGTGTTTCTATTCACCAGAATCAATTCACAGATGCTGCCTACAGCGGAGCACAGATGTTCTATTCCAGCACCAATCGGGATAACAGTATTCTTGCACAAGCCTTGCAGGATGCATTTGTTGCCCAGCTTCAGCCGGAGAACAAACGGGAAATCAAGCAGTGCGGAAAAGAATTATTCCTCTGCTATTTCAGTGAACATCCAACAGTCATGGCGGAATGCGGCTTTTTATCCAATCCGGAAGAAGCTGCTCTGTTGGAATCGACCGAGTATCAGCAGAAAGTTGCCTTTACGCTGTTCGATGGGCTGAATCAGTATCTGGCAGAAAAGCAGCGAAAAGCCGGATAAACAGGGATTTCACAAAAACCTCGTAAAATTTCCCTTGACAAATGCCGCAAGGTGCATTATAATAAAGGAAATGCGAAAAACGAGGAAGAGAAGGAGTACCTGTTTTCGGGCTGCCTAGAGAAGAGATGGCTGGTGAAAATCTCTCAGGCGATGACAGGGAAGGTAGTCTTGGAGTTCTGCATGGGAAGCCGCAAAGCGGTGTGTAGTGTGCAGCGGGTTCTCCCGTTATCGAGAACGCAAATCCATGGATTTGCATGAGTGCAGAGAAAAATTCTCTGAATGCAGGTGGTAACACGGACGCAAATCGTTCGCCCTGAGCAGTTCCAATCGAACCGTTCAGGGCGTTTTTGTTTGTAAAAAAAGAGAAAAGGAGTTTCAAACATGAAAAAAGAACTGGCAAAATCTTACCAGCCAAAAGACTTTGAAGACCGCATCTATGCGGAGTGGATGGAAAAGGGTTGTTTCCATGCGGAAGTAGATTCCAAGAAGCAGCCGTACACCATCGTAATTCCGCCGCCGAACATCACTGGTCAGCTGCACATGGGACACGCTTTGGATGAAACCTTACAGGATATTTTGATTCGTTGGAAGCGGATGTCTGGTTATAGTGCATTGTGGCTGCCGGGAACAGACCACGCCTCCATTGCAACCGAAGCAAAAATTGTAGAAGCCATGCGGAAAGAGGGCATCAAGAAAGAAGACCTCGGACGGGATGGATTCTTAAAGCGTGCATGGGACTGGAAAAAGCAGTACGGCGGCAGAATCGTCGAACAGCTGAAAAAATTAGGCTCTTCCTGTGACTGGGAACGGGAACGGTTCACCATGGATGAAGGCTGCAATCAGGCAGTCAAGGAAGTATTCATTCGCTACTACGAAGAAGGTTTGATTTATCGGGGCGAACGGATTATTAACTGGTGTCCGAAATGCCTGACTTCCATTTCCGATGCAGAAGTCGAATATGAAGACCAGGCAGGTCATTTCTGGCACTTGCGGTATCCGCTGAAAGATGGCAGCGGCTATCTGGAACTGGCAACCACCCGTCCAGAAACCTTGCTGGGCGATACGGCTGTTGCAGTCAATCCGAATGATGAACGGTATCAGCATCTGGTTGGTAAGACTTTGATTCTGCCGCTGGTACATCGGGAAATTCCGATTGTTGCCGATGACTATGTAGAAATGGACTTCGGAACAGGTGTTGTAAAGATTACGCCAGCCCACGACCCGAACGACTTTGAAGTTGGTCTGCGGCATAACCTGCCAGTCATCAATGTTATGACTGACGATGCAAAAATTACAGATGATTACCCGAAGTATGCCGGCATGGATCGCTATGAAGCACGGAAAGCCATTGTTGCCGATTTGGAAGCAGAAGGGGCATTGGTTGAAATCGAAGATTATAACCACAATGTCGGCACTTGCTACCGCTGCGGAACAACCGTAGAACCAAGAGTTTCCAAGCAGTGGTTTGTAAAGATGAAGCCATTGGCACAGCCGGCAATTGATGCCGTTCGGAACGGCAAGACGAAGTTTGTTCCGGAACGGTTCGACAAGATTTACTTCCACTGGCTTGAAAATATCAAAGACTGGTGTATTTCCCGTCAGCTCTGGTGGGGACACCGGATTCCGGCATTCTATTGTGATGACTGCGGCGAAATGGTTGTCACCAAGGAAAATGCTGCAACTTGTCCGAAGTGCGGAAAGCCAATGCGGCAAGACCCGGATACACTGGATACCTGGTTCAGTTCTGCTCTCTGGCCGTTCTCAACACTGGGCTGGCCGAATCAGACCGAAGAACTGAAGTATTTCTACCCAACCAACACACTGGTAACGGGCTATGACATTATTTTCTTCTGGGTTGTTCGGATGATGTTCTCCGGCTTGAAGTGTATGAACGAAGTGCCGTTTGATACGGTTTTGATTCATGGTCTGGTACGGGATGAACAGGGCAGAAAGATGTCCAAGTCCCTGGGCAACGGCATTGACCCGCTGAAAGTCATTGATGAATACGGTGCAGATGCTTTGCGGTTTATGCTGGCAACGGGCAACGCTCCGGGCAATGATATGCGGTACAGCGACGATAAGGTAAAGGCTGCCCGAAACTTTGCCAACAAGCTCTGGAACGCTTCTCGGTTTATCATGATGAATCTGCCGGAGGACTTCCAGTTCCACGGACTGCCGGAACAGCTCACTATGGAAGACCGCTGGATTGTAGACCGTTTCAACAACCTTGCAAAGGAAGTCAACGACAACCTGAACAAGTTTGAAATCGGGGTTGCCTGCTCCAAACTGTATGACTTCATCTGGGATGTTTATTGCGACTGGTACATTGAACTGACCAAGCCGAGAATTCAGGCTGGCGGTGCAACCATGGAACAGGCACAAGCCGTTCTGGTTTGGGTCATGCGTGGTATGCTGAAGCTGCTGCATCCGTTTATGCCGTATATCACCGAAGAAATCTGGCAGGTATTGACCAACGAAGAATCCATGATTATGCTGGAATCCTATCCGGTTTATACCGAAGAACACGCTTATGCAGAAGCTGCTCAGTTTGAAAAGGTTATTGATGCGATTCGTGCCATCCGGAATTGCCGGACATCCATGAATGTTCCGCCGTCCAAGAAGGCAAGCGTTTACATTGAAACACAGGATACCGAATTGTTTGCGGCTGCTGCGGTATTCTTTGAAAAGCTGGCATCTGCATCCAGCGTAGAAGTTGGAACATCGTTTGATTTGCAGGATGCTGCAACTGCAGTAACAGACAGTGCAAGAATTTTCATCCCGATGGCAGAGCTGGTTGACAGAGAAAAGGAACTGGCAAGACTGCAAAAAGAACAGCAGAAGGCACAGAAAGACATTGATTTCTTGCAGAAGAAGCTGAACAATCCGGGATTCCTTGCAAAAGCACCGGAACAGCTGGTTGCTGCAGAACGGGCAAAGCTGGCAAAGGCAACCGAAAAGATGGAAAAGATTTTACAGTCCATTGCTGGCTTACAATAATCATATTTGAACCAAAATCACACCATTCCATTCGCAGCGGATATTGCATCTGCTGCGAATGGTTCTTTTTTGAAAGGAGTGTTTCGGTTATGACCATATCGGAAACCATTGCTTATCTCCAGCAGTTCAGCAAGAGCGGAAAGCCTGTAAAAGACTTGTCCCGGATGCAATCGCTGTTGGATGAATTGGGCAACCCGCAGGAACAACTGCGATTCGTTCACATTGCCGGAACGAACGGAAAAGGTTCTGTTGTCGCATATGGTTCGGCAGCAGCCATTGCCGCTGGTATCAAAACCGGACAGTTTACTTCGCCCTTTGTCCGGCACTATCAAGACCGGATTCAGGTCAATGGAATAGATATTTCAGACGACCGTCTTTGTGCACTTTGCGAACAGGTGACAGCGTGTCATGTATCCAAGGCGTGTTCGCAGTTTGAAGTTACGCTGGCAATTGCCCTGCTCTATTTTGTGGAACAGAAGTGTGAACTAGTCTTTCTGGAAACGGGATTGGGCGGCTTGCTGGATGCAACCAACGTGATAAAAGACCCATTGGTCAGCGTGATTACGTCGATTTCGTTTGACCATATGGCGATTCTGGGAAATACACTGCCGGAAATTGCAATCCAAAAAGCAGGCATCATCAAGGAACACTGTCCGGTTGTGGTATCACCAGACAATCCAGCGTTGGTGCGTTCCATTATGCAGGAAACCGCTGCTGAAAAGCATACAACGGTTACGATTCCAGAGATGCAGGCTTGTACGATTTTGCAGCGTTCCCTGACAGAAACAAAGTTTTCCTATCAAAATCAAGTCTATACGCTGCATATGCCGGGAAAGCATCAAATTGCCAACGCCCTCACTGCCATTGAAACACTGCACATTCTGCAACAATCTGGATTCCCGATTCCGGAAACTGCCATTCAAGCAGCTTTGCCAACGGTACAGCTTCCGGCTCGGGTGCAGATTTTACAGAAAGACCCACTCGTTTTGATGGACGGCGGACACAATGCCTCTGGCGTAGCTGCTCTGACAGAAGTCTTGAAAGACTACGGCAAACATCCAATCATTGCCATTTTAGGCATGGTGAAAGGGAAAGACTATCAGACCGCCGTCAAGGAACTGTCCGAAGTGTTGGACGTTGTTTTCTGCGTGGATGATTTTTCACCGCAGGCTGTTCCAGCGATAGAACTGGCAGCTTGCTTTCCGCCCACCATTTCCACAACTTGCCTACCACATAAAGCGGCATTTCAAGCAGCGTTGGAGCAGGCGAAGCAGAACCACGGCTGTGTTGTCATCAGCGGTTCGCTGTATTTGTCCAGTGCATTTCTGGAACAGGACAGCATTCAACTTTAACAGACATCGAATTGCGTTTGAATCTGTTTGGTCGCTCCGATTGGCGAATAGTTCCAAGTGGAGAGATGCGGTTCTTGCACGAAATAGGAGAGAGCATCCGGCGATTCTGTATCGGGGAATGCATCAATCAGCACCAATTTGATTTTCATTTTTTCCGGAATGATGGCTTTGATGTAAACGCTGGCACGCTGTTTCGGTAAGATATGTTCTTTTGGCTCTGCCAGTCCGGCGAGATTTGGCGTTAGTTCCACGAAAACGCCATAAGATTCCACAGAACGAACGATACCGGAAACAGTTTCTCCCACCGCAAACTTTGCAGCGTTTTCCATCCATGTTCCGAGCAATTCTTTGTGTGACAAACCAATCCGAAAATCAGAAACGCTAGTGACAACTGCCTGAATCGTCTGCCCCAGCGTAAAGCGGTCAGACGGGTGTGAGATTCGAGAAACAGAGATGCAGTCAATGGGAATCATGGATGGAATCCCACAGCCAATATCTACAAAACAGCCGAATTTCTCCATGTGGGTCACACGAGCTGGCAGGACATCGCCGGGGGTACAGTGCGATAAAAATTCCTGCCAACATTGCAGCTGTGCTTGTCGGCGAGAGAGAATCGCAAGCGGAACGCCGTCTGCATCGGTCGTCAGTTCCTGTACCTGAAAACAGACGGGTTTTCCAGCCTTTGCAATCAGTGCAATTTCTCTGGTTGTTCCCTCTGCAATGCCAATTGCCCCTTCTTCCCGTGGGATAATGCCTCGCATATGCGGCAACTCTACGATGAGATTGTGTGCCGCATCGCAGACGATGGCACGGGCTTCTAAAATTTGTTTTCGGTGCATGGCAGCCTGTAACGCTGCAACACTTTGTAGAGCGGTTTGATTTTCCATGGTATGCAGCCGCATGCCCTCTGGTAAGTATGTTGTCATTTTGACCTCCCATTGTTTTTTCTGCCAAGCAGGTTGTTTTTTTACAGTTTATGATGAGCGGTTTTTGTTTATGCACAAGGGAACAGGACAGAAGAAACATCCCCCAGCATCTGGGGGATTCTGTTTCCTCTTATTATAATCAAAAGACAGCCTTTTTGCAAGCTCGATCGCTGTCAGTTGTTTATTTGGCACGCTCTTATGACAAAACCAGCGGATTCCTGTTAGAATCCGCTGGTTTGTCAGGCATCCCAGTTCTGCATCTGACTGCCACCCAGTGCCGTCAAGATACTGTGAGCAGTTGGATAAGCTTCTGCGGGACAGGAAATGCGGAGGTCAGCCGTTTGGTTGCGTTCCGGCTCTAAAATTTCCTCTTCATTCAGCTGCCGTTCGATTCTGCCGGTGATATTGTGGGCAGAAACAGCAGCCGTCGTATAGATTGAAAAATACGTCTGCGGAATGCTGCCGATGGCAATGCTGTTCGGGTTTCGAGGGGTAACGGAAACCTGTGCCACGTGTGGAATGTGCTGCTGCAAATAGGAAGCAGCATATTCCG
>ERZ773193.1729-NODE-1729-length-26177-cov-15.574994_pt1 | contig 26177 bp, 18 predicted proteins | sample MGYA00511110_ERZ773193 | MGnify/ENA primary metagenome ERZ773193 (study PRJEB29015, sample SAMEA2737784) | human gut metagenome | biome: human gut; feature: human-associated habitat; material: faeces | place: China | collected 2012 ...
GGATGACGCGCAGGGGCTCCTTGCGGACCTTGTTGGCGGTACGGGCAATGCCGATAGCGCCCTCAGCGGCGGCGAAGGACTCGTGGCCGGCCAGGAAGGCGAAGCAATGGGTGTCCTCATGCAGCAGCATGGCACCCAGGTTGCCGTGGCCCAGACCGACCTTGCGCTGCTCAGCGACAGAGCCGGGGATGGTGAAGGCCTCGAGGCCCTCGCCGATGGCAGCTGCACAGTCGGCAGCGCTCTTCAGGCCGCGCTTAACGGCAATGGCGGTGCCCAGGGTGTATGCCCAGACAGCATTGTCGAAGCAGATGGGCTGGATGCCGCGGATGATCTTATCGCAGTCGATGCCCTTGGCCAGCAGCATCTCGTTGCAGGCGTCGAGGCTCTCAAGGCCGTTGGCCTTCAGGCAGGCCTCGATCTTGGGCATACGGCGATTCTGGGATTCAAAAGTTGCCATAATCTATGTTCCTCCCTCTCTTATTCTTCACGCGGGTCGATGTACTTGACAGCGCCCTGCTCGGCAGAGAAGCGGCCGTAGGTGCCGATGTTCTTCTCGTAGGCTTCCTTCGGGTCCTTGCCGTGACGGATGTCCTCCATCATCTTGCCCAGACGGACGAACTGATAGCCGATGACCTGGTTGTCCTTGTCCAGAGCGGTCTTGAGGATGTAGCCCTCGGTCAGCTCCAGATAGCGGACGCCCTTGGCCTTGGTGGAGAAAATGGTACCGGTCATGGAACGCAGGCCCTTGCCTAGGTCGTCCAGACCAGCGCCGACAGGCAGGCCGTTCTCGGAGAAGGCGGTCTGGCTGCGACCGTAGACGATCTGCAGGAACAGCTCACGCATAGCAACGTTGATAGCGTCGCAGACGAGGTCGGTGTTCAGAGCCTCCAGAATGGTCTTGCCGGGCAGGATCTCGCCTGCCATAGCGGCAGAGTGGGTCATGCCGGAGCAGCCGATGGTCTCAACGAGGGCCTCCTCGATGATGCCGTTCTTGATGTTCAGGCTCAGCTTGCAGGTACCCTGCTGGGGAGCACACCAGCCCACACCATGGGTGTAGCCGCTGATATCCTCAATTTTATACGCCTTGACCCACTGGCCCTCTTCGGGGATGGGCGCGGGACCGTGCTTGGGTCCTTTTGTGATCGGGCACATTGCGTTGACCTGTGCGGAGTATTCGATCATAATTTTCTCTCCTTTGCATATTGTTAGGCTTTTCACAGCTATCTTTATTATAAAGGGTCGAATCCTGTTTTTCAAGATGTTAGTTTATGCTAACCTTTTGTTTTTTCGCATTTTGTGCCCCCGGGCGGCATAGCCGGCAGCGAAACCGCATGGCGCAGTTGGGAGAGAGGCGTGCGGAGTGTAGGGGCCGATGCTCGCATCGGCCCGCGGCATACGGGAATGTGCCGGGTCGTGATAAAGCGGCAAAAGCCCCTCCGGCCTCGCCACACAAAAAAGCGCCGCCCTTTTCCCCAAGAGCGGCACTTCCCTATTCAAAACCGTTCAGTACAAAAACCCAAAAATCACCCGCGACGCTGCGCCGCAAACTGCCATCATCACAACAGCGGCAAGAATGGGCGGCAGCCATTGCCGGGCCAGACCGTGGTGATCCACCGGGACGTCGGGCTTCGCCTTTTTGCCATGCTTTGCCGGGGCCTTTTCTGCCGCGGCATCCCCTTTCTCCGGCAGGCAGAACACCTGCAAAAGCGCGAAAAGCAGCATAATTTCCGGGAAGATCATCGACACGCGAATCGAAATGACCGCATGGGCCAGGTAACTGATCAGCGCCAGCGTGACGGGCGCTACGCCGGGGCGCAGCCAGTTCTGCGCGGCCCTGCGCAGGTGCGCAATGACAAACCACAGCCACGCCGCCAGCCCGGCAGCGCCGGTGGTCAGCAGCAGCTCCAGATATTCGTTATGGGCGGCATAGAACGTTTTCATCCGGTCCGTGATGCCCGCGCCCGCCCAATCGGCCACCGCCGTGTGCATCATGCCGGGGCCGACGCCCAGCAGCTTGCGCCAAACGGGCTGCGCCAGCCAGCTTTCCACCGTGATGCGCCAGGCCGTGCCGCGATAGGTGCCCCAATTGTCGTTGAAGATCAGCACATCGTCCAGGCGGCCCAGACTCGGGAAGCCCGGCACACAATTGGCCAGCAGCGTCAGCACCGCCGCACCGGCGACGATGCCTCCCGCCAGCACGCGGCCCGGCCTGTACAGCGGCAGTTCCCGCCCGCGCAGGCCAAAATACAGCACAGCCCAGACCACAAGGCAGACCACAAACCCGCGCTGCGCCACATGGCCCAGCGCCGCCAGCATCGGCTTGCCGCCCTGGGTGTAGACGTGGGTGCGCATATACTGCATCCATCCGGCGTGGAAGAAGAAGAACGCCCCGATGACCGCCAGCCGCCGCAGCGTGCGGGTCGTAAAATTTTTCTGGCAGATCAGCACGAGCGCCGCCACGCCGACGCCGAGCATCAGCCCCTCGGCATCCACCACAGCCAGCGCCAGCCCGCCGAAAAATGCCGGAATACCGTAAAATACCGTGTGCCGCGGCCCGCGCGCGACGAGGAACGCATAGAACACAAGCGGCAGCGCAAACGCCATGAACCCGGAGCAGAAGTTTTTCTGTCCCAGCGTCGAGAAAAACTGCGCGCGCTCGACAACTGCCGTGTCCGCATACGTGCCGATGAGGTCGATATTAAAGATGTTGAGCACATACAGCACCGTGACCAGCGCCGTCGTGACGCCGACGCAGAACGTCAGCCCGTTCAGAATTTTCTGCGGCGCAAACGCGCGGACAGCCAGATACCCCGCCGCCGTGAACAGCACCATCATACAGCCGCCGTAGTAGCCGCCAAGCCCCCAGAACGAGGCCCCCGGCGAGAGGGAGAGCACGGTGGACACCACGCCCGACGCTGTGACCGCGCCCAGCGCCCAAAGTGCGGGGTCGGCTTTCCACGGCAGACGGCCCTGATCCGGCCTTGCGCCGACACAGGCCAGCGCGCCGAGCCAGAGCGCGAACGCCCAGCTCAGGGTGCAGATGCCCGTGAATTTGACAACGCCGAGGTTGGAGAATTTATCGATATACAGCGGGAACACGCAGAGCGCGGCCAGCAGGAACGCCGTGGCCGAGCGCGCGGCCAGCTTGCGCAGTTGTTGGGATTGGGTCATAGAAAGCCTCTTGAAATACATACTTTGTTATCGGAGCCGCTATGTAGGGGCCGCACATGTGCGGCCCGCCGCCTAACGGAAAACGCCCATCTGCAGGAAGGCCGCGGGCCGGGCATGCCCGGCCCCTACATGTCTCCCGGCAACACCATATTTTACCCCGTGCCACGCAAAATTTCAACCATTCTCCACAGGTTTTACAAGACTGACACAAATCAGCCCCGCTGCGGCACAGATCCCGGCCAGCCAGTGCCGGGCGGCCAGGGGCAGGGCCTGCGCACCGATATAGCTCAAAATGCTGCCGCCGCTCATGCCCAAAGCAATAAACCCGTAGTTCACCCCGGCGTGGGGCAGGCCGAACAGGTCGGTGTTGAAGGACGGCTGTACCGCCGCGCCGCCCGAGTAGAAAAACGTGAGCACCGCGTAGGCCGCCAGCACCCACCACTGCCCCGCAAACGCAAACCACGCACTGCCCGCGGCCAGGCCGAGATACACCGCGTACAGCACCGGCTTGCGGCCCAGCCTGTCACTGACAGCAGGCAGCAGCATCCGCCCCGCCGCGCTGGCCGCCGACCCCAGCACAATACTGTACGGCGCGGCGGACTCCGGCAGACCGCGCTCGGCTGCGATTTTGAAAATTTCCGGGCTGAACAACAGCACCGCCGGGGCCGACAGCGCCACCGCCGCCGCGCACAGCTTATACTGCGGCGTGCGGAGCATCTGTTTGTAATCAAGTCCCGGCTGCGGCGGGCCGCTCTGCGCTTTGGGCGGCGGGTCCTGCAAAATCAGCGCCCCCGCGCCGCAGACGACGAGCATGACCGCCCCTAACGCGGCAAAGCAGACCCGGATGCCCCACGCCCCGCCGACACCCCTGACGAACACCGTAAAAAACGCGCCGGACAGCCCCATGGCGACGCCCGCCACGCCGGTGGCCCAGCCCTTTTTGTCCTGATACCACTTCTGCGCACACGCCAGCACCGCCGGGGCTAAAAACGCACTGCCCAGCCCCGCGGGCACGCTGTAGACGACGAGAAACAGCGCGGCGTTCGCGGGCGGCACGAGCGCCGCCGCAAAGAACCCGCCCGCCAGCAGTGCCGTGCCCCACAGCCCGGCAAACCGCGGGCCGCGGGCGTCCTGCAAAAGCCCGCCCACTGCGCAGCCGACACCGTAGGCCGCAACAAGCACCGCGAACGCCAGCATGGCCTGCCCGCGGGAAAACCCGTACCCCTGCATGACAGGCTGCTGGAACACGCCCCACGCCGCCGGGATGCCGGTGAGCAGCTGCGCCGCCGCCCCTGCCGCCAGGATATACGGCCCGCGATTTTGTTTTGGCACAGGTATCCCCTCCCCTTTTCGGGTTAGTATGCCCGGTTTGGATTGACAAAATGCAGCGCAAAAGGTATCATTATAAAGTATATAAAAGCAAAGAGCCTTCCCCCAGCGGGGGAAGGTGGCCAAGGCCCCGCCCGAGGCCGGATGAGGGGCGGCTTTGCCACCATTGCCCGTTTACGGGTTGCAATGGCAAGGTTTGTCCCTCATCAGTCACCTGCGGTGACAGCTTCCCCCTCAGGGGAAGCCATTATACAGTATAAGGAGAATACCATGAAAACTCAGCCTTTAAAAGGTATGCGCGATCTGCTCCCGCGGGAGCAGGCGCTGCGTGACTATATCCAGGGCCAGATTTTGGCCACCTACCGCGCCGCCGGTTTCCAGCGCATCTCCACCCCCATTCTGGAGGACATGGAGAATCTGGACAAGAGCGACGGCGGCGACAACCTGAACCTGATCTTCAAGGTCCTCAAGCGCGGCGACAAGCTCGAGCATGCGCTGGCAAGCGGAGACGAGAAGCAGCTGTCCGACATGGGTCTGCGCTATGACCTGACCCTGCCGCTGTCCCGCTACTACGCAGCCAACCGCAACGAGCTGCCCAGCCCGTTCAAGGTCATCCAGACGGACCGCGTCTACCGCGCCGAGCGCCCGCAGAAGGGCCGTCTGCGCGAGTTCGTCCAGTGCGACATCGACATTCTGGGCGACTCCTCCCCCAACGCCGAGGTCGAGCTGATCGACGTGACCGCCCGCGCCCTGCTGAAGATCGGCTTCACCGGCTTCACCGTCAACATCAATGACCGCCGCATCCTGCGCGCGATGCTCGAGAAGATGGGCTTTGCCGCTGACCAGCTGGACTCCGTCTGCATCAGCTTTGACAAGATGGACAAGATCGGTGCGGACGGCGTTAAGGCCGAGCTGACCGAGAAGGGCTTTGCCGCCGAGGCCGTGCAGGCGCTGGACGACTTCCTGCGCGCGGGCGATTTCAGCCTGGACACCGTCGCCGCCAGGGTCGACGACGAGGCGCTGACCGCCGACCTGCGCTATGTCATCGCCGCCAGCGAGAAGGTCGCGGGCGGGCGCTACGGCATTGCCTACGCCCCCAGCCTCGTGCGCGGGCAGGGCTACTACACCGGCATGGTGTTTGAGGTCACCTGCCCGCAGTTCAGCGGGGCCGTGGCCGGCGGCGGACGCTACGACAACATGGTCGGCAAGTTCATCGGCCAGCAGGTGCCCGCCGTGGGCTTCTCCATCGGGTTCGAGCGCGTCTGCGGCATTTTGCTGGAGCAGGGCTACCAGATCCCCGGCGCGAAGCCGAAGATGGCGCTGCTCTACCTGAAGGACGCCGACTTTGCCGCCGTGCTGGCCAAGGCCGAATCCTTACGCGCCGACTACGACGTGACCGTGCTGCCCCAGGCGAAGAAGCTGGGCAAGCAGTTCGGCACGCTGGAGGCCGCGGGCTACAACGCCGTTGCCTTTGCCGACAACGACGACGTGAAGCTGCTTGGGCAGAAGGCCGAATAATTGCCGTAAAATTTGTGGGATGTGCCGAAAGTACGGTACATCCCACTTTTTTGTATTTGCTTTGTAACACACAGGGCGCGTTTTCCGTGTTATATTGATGAAAAGGGAAATACAGGATGCCTTCCCCCTTGGGGGAAGGTGGCCGAGGCCCCGTCCGAGGCCGGATGAGGGGCGAGCTTACCGCTATTGCCCGCAAACGATCAGTCAGTGGTCGGGGCCACTGACAGCTTTCCCCTTGGGGGGAGCCTTTACAAAGGAAAGGAGCATCCAACCATGAAAAAACGCATCGTCCGTATCACCGCTGCCCTGTGCGCCGCCGCACTGCTGGCGGGCTGCGGGAGCAGCATCGGCAGCAAAGACGGCGGGTACTACGCCGCCGAAGCCACCGCGCAGGAGAGCTACGCCAATTACGACAGCGTCGCGGGCAGTGTGGACAGCGGCCTTGTGCCGGAGAACGCCGCCGAGGCCGCCACCGACGAGACCGCACAGAAGATCATCTACAACGCCAGTCTTTCGATGGAGTCCACCGACTTTGACACGACCCGCGAGGCCCTGATGACCGCCGTCGAGGCCAACGGCGCATGGCTGGAATCCACAAGCCTGTACGGCACCGAGAAGGACCATGACCGTACCGCCGACTACACCGTGCGGGTGCCGGTGGGCAGCTACCGCGCGTTTCTGGCCGCCGTGGGCGACGCGGGCAGCGTGCTCAACATCAGCGAGAGCGCCGAGAACATCACGAGCAGCTACATAGACGTGCAGGCGCGGCTGTCCGCGCTGGAGGCCCAGCGGGACCGCCTGAACGCGCTGGCTGACCAAGCCGAGACGACGGCGGATCTATTGGAGATCGAGAGCCAGCTCTCCGACGTGCAGTACCAGCTGGAAAACTACACCCGCCAGCTGCGCAGCATGGACCAGCAGGTCAGTTACTCCACCGTGGACATCTACCTGCGGGAGGTCGCCACCCTGACCCCCACCGGCGTGACCTTCGGTGAGCGGATCGCCGACGCCTTCGGCGGCGGCTGGGATGCCTTTGTCGGGTTCCTGCAGGGTCTGGTCATCGCGCTGGTCTACCTGTGGCCGGTGCTGCTGATCGCAGTGGCCGTGGTGTTCATCCTGCGCAAGGTCTGGAAAAAGCGGCCCAAGAAGGAAAAGCTGCCCAAGCCCGCGCAGACGCCCCCGCCCGCCGAGTACCCGGTGAAGCCGGGCGACGAGCCGAAGCCGAAATATTGACAGAAAACACAAAACCTGCCCAGCCGCGTGATATGCGGTTGGGCAGGTTTTTATCTTTGTGTGCGGTAGGGGCGAGGCATGCCTCGCCCTGCACCTACCCGCAAAAGAAAATCCTGCGGGCAGGCTGCGGGCCGGACATGTCCGGCCCCTACAGCGCTATTACTTCTGACTTAGTCCTTCAGCTCACGGAGGGGTCAAGACCCCTCCCTACAAAGCATCCGTATACGGCAGTTTGTAGGGAGCGGTCTTGACCGCTCCGGCTGCCTTGCGGTGGCCACATGATAGTGGGAAAGCCTTAGTCCTTCAGCGTCAGCGCGATGCTCAGATCCTTGAGCTGCTGCTCATCGACGACGTCGGGGGCACCGCTCATCGGCTCACCGGCGTTCTGCACCTTCGGGAAGGCGATGACATCGCGGATGGAGTCCTTCTTGAGCATCAGCATGACCATGCGGTCCAGGCCGTAGGCCATACCGCCGTGCGGCGGCGCACCGAACTTGTAGGCGTCCATCAGGAAGCCGAAGCTCTCGCGGGCCTTCTCCTCGGTAAAACCGAGGGCGTGGAACATGCGGTCCTGCAATGCGGGATCATTGATACGCATCGAGCCGCCGCCCATCTCGACACCGTTCAGTACGATGTCGTAGGCCACGGCATGGCAGGCACCCGGGTCGCTCTCGACCTTGTCCAGGTCCTCGGCCTTGGGCAGGGTGAACGGGTGGTGCATCGCCATCCAGCGGCCCTCCTGCTCACTGTACTCAAACAGCGGGAAGTCCACGACCCACAGGAAGTTGAACTTGTCGGGGTCGATCAGGCCGTGCTTGCGGGCGATGTCCAGACGGACCTGACCCAGTGCGGTGCAGGCCTTGACCCAGTCGGTGTCGCTGACCAGCAGCAGCACGTCGCCGGTCTCGGCGTTCAGCGCGGCGTACAGGGCGGCCTTCTCGGCGTCTGTCAGGAACTTTTCAAAGCTGGAGGAAGTGCCGTCGGCGGTCAGGCGGCTGTAGGCCAGACCCTTGGCGCCGTAGGTCTTGGCGACCTCGCCGAGCTTGTCGATGTTCTTGCGGGAGAGCTTGTCGGCCAGACCCTTGGCGTTGATGGCGCGGATCGTGCCGCCGGCCTCCAGCACAGCGGCGAAGGGCTTGAACTCGGTGCCCCTGAACACCTCGGTCACGTCCTGAATCTCAAGGCCAAAGCGGGTGTCGGGCTTGTCGGAGCCGAAACGGCCCATGGCCTCGTCCCACGGCATACGGTAGAACGGGGTCTCGACATCGACATTCAGCATTTCCTTCCACAGGCGCTTGATGAGGCCCTCGTTCAGGGTCATGATGTCGTCCTCGGAGACAAAGCTCATCTCCTCGTCCACCTGGGTGAACTCGGGCTGGCGGTCTGCGCGCAGATCCTCGTCGCGGTAGCAGTGGGCCAGCTGGAAGTAGCGGTCAAAGCCGGACAGCATCAAAATCTGCTTGTAGAGCTGCGGGCTCTGGGGCAGCGCGTAGAAGTGGCCCGGCTGCACACGGCTGGGAACGAGATAATCGCGCGCGCCCTCGGGCGTGGACTTGATGAGGGTGGGCGTCTCGATCTCGGTGAAATGGTTCTCGCAGAAATAGTTGCGGATGATCTGCATGATCTTGCTGCGCAGCACGATGGGCTCATGCATGGACGGACGGCGCAGGTCCAGATAGCGGTAGCGCAGGCGCAGGTCGTCGTTGACGTTGATCTCGTCGCGCAGCTCAAACGGCGTGGTCTGGGCCTCGCTCAGGATGCGCAGCTCGCTGACGTAGAGCTCTACGTCGCCGGTTGCGATCTTATCGGTCTTGGCGGCGCGCTCACGCAGCTTGCCGCGGCAGATAACAACGTACTCGCTTTTCAGGCTCTCGGCCTTGGCGAAAACGTCCTTCGGCGTATCCTCATCGAACACCAGCTGCAAAATGCCGGTGGTATCGCGCAGGTCGGCAAAGATGATGCCGCCCTTGTCGCGGGCGCGGGCGATGGAGCCGCAGACGGTCATTTCCTGACCGGCCATGGCAAGCGTGACTTCGCCGCAATAGTTTGTGCGGCGCAGACTGCCCAAAGTTTCCATATTTCCTGTCCCCTTTACGGTTTTATCTTTTACTAAAGTATTATTATAACGCGCCGCTGTGCATTTGGCAAGAGGGCGGCGGGCAAACACGTGCGGATTTTGCCGGATTTCCGGCTAATTTGTTTTGCAAAGCGTATTGACAATTTTCTTTTTGCCTGCTATAATAGTAAAGCTGTGAGCACCACAGTGTATACGTGCCTGTAGCTCAGTTGGTAGAGCATCTGACTTTTAATCAGAGGGCCCAGGATTCGAGTTCCTGCAGGCGCACCAAGACCGGTTGAAACCGCAAGGTTTCAACCGGTTTTTGCGTTGCTGCGGGCGTAGGGGCCGGGCATGGCGGGCGGCTGCTTACGGGCGGGCCGCGGGCCGCATATATGCGGCCCCTACATGGCAGCAATGGTTTTTTCGGAATATCTCTGCCCGCAAAAAAGGCATGTACGACCTATCCAATCGTACATGCCTTTTTATTTTGTATTCATTTCCACAGCAGGAACAGCACGGCCAGCAGCACACCTAAACCCACCAGATACACCCCGGCAATGGCCAGGGTGGCCTTCAGCACACCCATGACGGCCCAAAATTTTTCTTTGGGCGTCCAGTCGGGGGCCTGCTCCCAGGGACGGTCATTCGCCGGCTCCGGGGGCGGGGCGTCCGCCTTGCGGCGGTGGGGGCGCAGCGTCGGCGCAGGGCCGATGCCGCTCATATCGGCGATGGTGCGGCCATCGTCCTCGAAGTCGTCGCGCTTCCTCATTTTTCGTACAGGTGGCAGACCACGTAATGGCCCGGCTCGACCTCACGCTGCTTCGGCGCTTCGGTCTTGCAGCGCTCCGTGGCATAGGGGCAGCGGGTGTGGAACTTGCAGCCGGACGGCGGGTTGGCCGGGGACGGGATGGAGCCCTGCAGCACCACGCGCTCGCGCTTGACAGTCGGGTCCGGGATGGGAATGGCCGAGAACAGCGCCTTGGTGTAGGGGTGCAGCGGGTGGGCAAAAATATCGTCGGTCTCGCCGTACTCCACCAGATTGCCCAGGTACATAACGCCGACAGTGTCGGAGATATGCTCGACGACGGACAGATCGTGGGAGATGAAAAGATACGTCAGGTTGCGCTTTTCCTGCAGGGATTTCAGCAGGTTGATGATCTGCGCCTGAATGGAGACGTCCAGCGCGGAGACCGGCTCATCGCAGACGACGAACTCGGGGTTCAGGGCCAGCGCACGGGCAATGCAGATACGCTGGCGCTGGCCGCCGGAGAACTCGTGCGGGTAGCGGGTCTTGTGGTAGGGCTGCAGACCGCAGTCGTCCATGACCTGGTCAATATAGTCGTCGAACTCGTTCTTCGGCACAAGGTTGTGCTCGCGCACGGCCTCGCCGATGATCTCGCCGACGGGCAGACGCGGGGACAGGCTGGAAAACGGGTCCTGGAAGATGATCTGCATCTTGGTGCGCAGCTCACGCATCTCGGCGGGGGTCATGTCGTAGACCTCCTTGCCGTTGAACAGCACCTGGCCGCCGGTCTTTTCGCCGCCCAGGCGCAGGATCGTGCGGCCCGTGGTGGACTTGCCGCAGCCGGACTCGCCGACAAGGCCCATCGTGCAGCCGCGGCGCAGGTTGAACGTCACGCCGTCCACGGCCTTGACATGGCCCACGGTCTGGGACAGCAGGCCGCCCTTGATGGGGAAATATTTCTTGAGATGGTTGACCATCAGGATATACTGAGGGTCATAGGTGACGGGGGTGTAATCGTTTTCAATCAGGTGCTTACCCTTGTTTGCCATGCGTCACTCACCCGCCTTTCTGTTTTCTTCATAGTAGCGGTAGCAGCTGACCTTGTGCGTCGGGGACAGGCTGATCTCGCAGGGGTACTCGCCGCTGCAGCAGGGCAGCTGCAGCTCGCAGCGGTCCTTGAAGTAGCAGTAGTTCGGCATATCAACGGGGTTGGGGACCTTGCCGGGGATGGAGTACAGGCGGTCCACTTTTTTGCCGACAACGGGCTTGGACGCCATCAGGCCGATGGTGTAGGGATGGCTCGGGTGGGCAAAGATCTCCTCGACAGTGCCCTTCTCGACGACACGGCCCGCGTACATGACGACGACATAGTCGGCCATCTCGGCAATGACGCCCAGGTCATGCGTGATGAGCATGATGGACGAATTGATGCGGTCCTTCAGGCTGCGCAGCAGGTCGAGGATCTGTGCCTGGATCGTCACGTCCAGCGCGGTGGTCGGCTCGTCGGCAATGATGATCTTCGGGTTGCAGGCCAGCGCCATGGCGATCATGACGCGCTGGCGCATACCGCCGGACAGCTCATGGGGGTACATCGCGTAGACGCCCTCGCTGTTGGCGATGCCGACCATCTCGAGCATCTCGATGGTGCGCTTCTTGATGTCCTCCTTCGTCTTGCCCTCGCCCTCGTGCAGGGCGATGACCTCGTCGATCTGGGCACCGATGCGGAACACCGGGTTCAGGCTCGTCATAGGCTCCTGGAAGATCATCGAGATATAGTTGCCGCGCAGGCCCTGCATCTTGTCCGCCGGGGTCTTGGCAATGTCGTAGGCCTTGTCATTGCCGAGGTTCAGCCGGATGGCACCCTCGACGATCTGGCCCTGGGGGCGCTGCAAAAGCTGCATCAGGGACAGGCTGGTGACAGACTTGCCGCAGCCGGACTCGCCGACGACGCCGACGGTCTTGCCGATGGGCACTTCAAACGAGACGCCGTCGACGCTCTTGACGACGCCGGTGTCGGTGAAGAAGTAGGTGTGCAGGTTATCGAACTCCACCGCATTGGCGGGGTCCTTCATCTGGGTGGTGTACTCGGACTCGGGCACGTTGCGGCGCTTGCGGCGCTTTTCGTACTGGTCCGTGATGCGGCGGTTTTCCTTGGAGATACGCCGCGACTCTTTGGCGGAAAGGTATCCGTCCTGATTTTTAGCCATCGTGTGTTTCTCCTTCCAATCAGCGTTTCATCTTGGGGTCAAACGCATCGCGCAGACCGTCGCCCACAAAGTTGAAGCCCAGAACGGTGAGCAGCAGGCAGACACCGGCAGGGATCCAGATGAACAGGTAGTTCGTCATGACGTAGGCGTTGTTGACGTCGTTGATGATGTTGCCCCAGGAGGCAAACGGGTACTTGACGCCCAGACCCAGGAAGGACAGCGTGGCTTCGGTCAGGATGGTGGAGCCGAGGCCCATCGTGCAGGTGACGATCAGCTGCGGGATGACGTTGGGGATCAGATGGCGGAAGATGCGGTGCCAGATCTTGATGCCGCAGGCCTCGGTGGCCAGCATGAACTCCTGCTCGCGCAGGGACAGGATCTGGCCGCGGACCAGACGGGCTATGCTCGGCCAGCCGAGGAAGCCCAGGATCAGCATCAGGTACATCATGCGCTTCCAGGAATCGACGCGCATCGCGTCCATGGCCGCACCGATGATGATGATGACGGGCATCGAGGGGATGCAGTAGAAAACATCGACGATACGCATAATAATGTTGTCGATCCAGCCGCCGAAGTAGCCGGAGATGCCGCCCATCAAGATGCCGAGGGACGCTTCAATGACAACAACGATGAAGCCGATGATCAGCGAGACACGTCCGCCGTACATCAGGCGGGTCAGCATGTCCATACCGTTCGTGTCGGTGCCGAGCCAGTGCTCTTTGCTGGGGGCGGCGTAGCGGTCATAAACGTAGGTCTCGGTCATCTGCTTGACGCTCCAGACCTTGGCAGAGGCGTCATAGACAATGTCATACTCGGCCTCGTTGCCCTCGGCGTCGGTGTAATTGAACTTGGCGGCGTTGTCGTCGATGGCCTCCTCGAGGCGGTCCTTGAAGTCACGGGTGACGACGACGCTGGAATCGGCGGCGGAGACGACGAAGCGGCTGACGTAGCCCAGCTCCTCACCGCCTGCGAGGATGTTGCCGTCCGCGTCGAGGGTGTAGTCCACGCCGTCGGCGGCGAACTCCTTCTCCCCTGCCGCCATGGCGGTCAGGGCAGCCAGCTTGACGTCAAAGCTGAACTTCGGCGCACCGTCGGCCTCGTTCACAAGGTCGCGGCTGGCGTAGCCCATGATGTCCCTGCCCTGATAGACAACGTAGAAGTCGTCGCTCTGGATGTCGACGGTGTAGTCAACATCCTTATAGTTGAATTCCGTATTGCCCTTCTTGACGGCCTCCAGTGCCTTGCTCTGGGCGATGGAGCCGAAGTTCTGCCCATCGGCCACAACAAAGCGCATCGTATCGTTGCGGGTAACGCCGACAAACTCCTTGGACATCTGGGTGTAGGTGAAGAACTGCTCGTCCTGGCCGTAAGGGCTGACAAGGCCGCCGACGAAGGAGAACAGGAACATGGCCACCAGAATGGACAGACCGACGACAGCCAGACGGTTGCGGAAGAATCGCTTGGCGACGAGCGCGCCCGGGGACAAAACCTTGACGCGGCGGTCATCGTTCAGGGAGTACTGCTCCTGCTTCGGGTTCTGGTTCTGCGTATTTTCGCTCATGGGTGTGCAGTCTCCTTTCTTTAAGAAATGCGCACGCGCGGGTCGACCACGCCGTACAGAATATCAGTCAGCAGGTTGCTGGCCAGCGTCAGCACCGCCATGAAGGACAGGTAGAACATCGTGAACGGGATGTCGCCCGCGACCATGGACTGGTAAGAGACGTAGCCGATGCCCGGGATGGAGAACAGTGTCTCGGTGATGAGGGCGCCGCTGAACAGGCCGGGCAGGCTGCCGCCGATGATCGTGACCAGCGGGATCAGCGTGTTGCGGAAGGCGTGCTTATAGATGACCGTGCGCTCCGACAGGCCCTTGGCGCGGGCCGTGCGGATGTAGTCGGCGTTCAGGACCTCGAGCATGTTCGTGCGGGTATAGCGCATGTAACCGCCGATGGAGACAATGACCAGCGTGACGATGGGCAGGACCAGATGGTTGGCCTTGTCCAGGAACTGGCCCATCGAATCCAGCTGGGCGTAATCGCGTCCGACGAGGCCGTACAGGTCGAACCAGCCGAGCTTGACCGAGAAGAACAGCTTGAGCAGCGTGGCAAAGAAGAAGGTGGGCAGCGAAATGCCGACCAGCGCCACAGAGGTGATGACATAGTCCGCGCGGCTGTACTGCTTGGTAGCAGCCAGCACGCCGAGGGGCACGGCGATCACGAGGGACAGCACAAAGGAGATGCCGCCCATGATGACAGACAGGCCGATGACCTCGGTGAATTTCTGGGTGGCAGGCACGTTCCACTTCCAGCTGTCGCCGAAGTTGCCGACAACGGCTTTGCTCAGCCAGGTGAAGAAGCCGGGGACGATGTCCAGGTCAAGGCCGTAGGAAGCGTTGAGCTGAGCAAGCCATTCCTCATAGGGCTTGGCGCCGGGGGCCTGAGCCAGCTGCATTGCCATTGTCTCGGCAAAGGAGCTGGGCAGGCTGCGGATCAGCGCATAGATAATGAACATGACACAGAACAGGATCAGTACCGACTGCGCGACACGCTTGATGATGTAGTTTCGCAAGAGTTTTCGTTCCTTCCTTGCACGGTTAAACCGCGTTTATTTTGCAGGGAAATGCCGTAATGTGGGCATCCCCATCCCACGCAGGGACGACGCCCTGCGTGGGAGTGGGACGACCATATTAGCAGTCACTGCTTGCCTCCCTCTGCGAGGGAGGTGGCCCGTAGGGCCGGAGGGAGAGAACCTTGCCACAGCCCGAAACATTTCGGACTTCAGCAGGCTCTCTCCCCCACCGCCTGCGGGCGGAGCCCCCTCCCAGAGGGGGCCAAGGGCTTGACAGCAAGCAACCGCCCTTGGCGGGCGGTCACCTGCTTTCACAACGGTAAGTTGAACTTAGTTCAGCTCGAGGTTGTTCAGCTCAGACTTGTAGGTCCAGTACGGGGTCTGATCCTTCGCGATGGTGTCGATGTTGACACGCTCGGTGGAGAAGATCGTAGCCTCGCTGCGCTGGTAGACGGGCAGCTCGACGCCCCAATCAAGGATGATCTCCATGGCCTCTTTGTACATGGTCTTGCGGACCTCCTGGTCGGTGGTCGCGCGGGCAGCCATGATCAGCTCGTCCAGGTCAGTGTCGTTGATGGCGTAGTAGTTGGTAGCGCCCTGGCTGTGGTACAGCTGGTACATATCGGGGTCATTGGTGGACTGCCAGGCTGCAACCCAGCCCTCGGCAGCGCCGGACTGATAGGAAGCGAACAGGTCAGAAGCGTTGGCCATATCGTTGACAGTCAGGGTGAAGCCGATGGTCTTGAGAGCGGCGGCAGCGTTGGTCAGGGTCTGGAAGGAGGGGTGATCACCGTTGCCGGAAGCACCGATGTTGATCTGATACTCCATCTTGGCACCGGCGGGAGCGGCAGTGATCTGGCCGTTCGCGACGGTGTAACCGGCAGCCTCGAAGTAGCCCAGGGCAGCCTGCAGAGCGGCGGCGTACTTGTCCTCGCTCTTCATGTCGGAGGTGTAGATCTCGTTGCCGTCCACGTCGGTGGAGTAGGCGATCTGGTAGCCGTCGTCGGTGACGGACGGGGCAGCCCAGGAGGTGTTGGAGATCGGGTAGTTGATGACGGTGGCGGTGTCGCCGTAGTAGGAGTCGATGCCCTCATCGCGGTAAGCGGCGATGACGGTCATGATGGCCTTGCGCAGGTCCTTGGAGGCCTGGGAGGAGGGGTCGCCGCCGACGTTGACGTTCTTGGCGCTCAGGGCGATGTAGCCGTAGCCGCGGTAGTCCTTCAGGCGGGTGGTGATGACGGGGCCGTCCTCACCCTCGGCGCCGTTGATGTCGGCGATCTGGTCAGCAACCTCCAGAGAGTAGGAAGGATCGGAGATGTCGATGGTGCCGGCCTGAACGCCGGTGATCTTATCGGCCTCCTGGGTCTCCTTCATGTTGACGTGGGCGACCTTGGGTGCGCCGTCAAAGTAGGAGGGGTTGGCATCCAGATAGACAACGCCGTCGCTGTACTTGGAGAAGGTGAACATACCGGCACCCATGGGAGCGCTGGTCTTGGCGCGGACGCTGCTCAGGTCGCCCTTGGCAAAGCCGAAGGAGTTGTTGTCGTAGTCGTACAGGCTCTCATCGCCGTAGTAGTGCAGCGGGGCGATGGGCATCTGCAGCTGGTAGATCATGGTGGTGGACAGCTCGGTGGTGGTCAGCGTCATGCTGTAGTCACCGGTCTTGACGATACCGGCCACAGAAGCAACGGCGTCACCGACGTTGACACCGGTGGTGGAGTAGGCGTAGACGTCCTCGGGGATCAGGTCAGACAGGGCGGTACCGGCGGTCTCGGCCTCCATGGCAGAGAAGTTCCAGTCGTAGTTCGCGCCGATCAGCTCGAACATATCCTTCGCGGTTGCGCCTGCGGGCAGCTCACCCAGGTTCCAGGCGGAGGCGGCACCGGCAGCATCGTTAGCGTCGGCGGCAGCGCCGTTCTCAACGCAGTAGTCGATGATCTCCTGGGCAAACTTCACACCGCCGTCGTTGACAGCGTCCCAGAAAGCCTTCTGCTGCTCGGCAGTGAAGTTCGTGTTGTCGGTGTTGTCCTCGCCGGCCTCAGCGATCAGCTTGGACAGCGTGGTCATGGAGTTGCGGTACTCGTCCAGACCAACGATAGGGGTGGAGTACATGGTTGCAGAACCATCATACGTAGGATCGAGGAAAACATACATCGAGAAGATGACGTCGTCGATGGTGACAGGCTCGCCGTCGGAGAACTTCAGGTCCTCGCGCAGCTTGATGTCATAGGTAACGGTGCCGTCGGCGTTCTCGGTGACAACGCAGTCGGCAGGGCCGTGGTAGGTGTAGTCAGTGCCGTTGTACTCGCGGGTCTCGCCCTCGATGCCGTTCAGGACCATCTCACCCTTACGGTCAGCGCCCAGCAGGGCGATCTGGGTCAGGTCGATGACATCCTGGTCAGAGGCAGAAGCGGCGAAGAAGGGGCTGAACTTGCTCTCAAAGCCGGTCTCGGCCAGAACGAGCGTACCGTCGGAAGCGGCAGTGGTGGATGCCTCGGCAGTGGCCGTGCTGTTGCTCTCACTGGACGCAGTCGCAGCGGAAGAAGCAGCACCGCCGCAGCCTGCCAGCATGCCGACGCTGAGAGCGGCAGCAGATGCCAGTGCAATGGCTTGCTTTGTGTTTTTCATGTGGTAAAACCTCCTATAAATTTGCCCTCACCCACAAATCAATGTTGCGCTCCCCAAGAGCGCAACACGAGAAAGGGGGGATCCCCCTCTCCGCACCCTGTATCTCTTTACAGCGTACACTTGTCGATAATGGCTTAGCTTATAGGATACCTTAAAATTGACAAAAAGTCAACCATAAATCACACTTTTGTTGCTTTTTGTACCTTTTGCCGAATTTGAGAGGAAAATTTTGTAACCCCCAAAGTCTTTTTCCCCCTGTGGGAAGACTTTTCCTGCTCATCTAAAAAAGCGTGCCCTGCGTTTTTCTGCGGAGCACGCTCTATTATAATAATGTATAATTATTCTTCTTTTTCCCACGGCATCCGCTTGAGGAGCCACGCAGCAGCGGCAAAAACAGCGCAGGAGAGCAGTTCAAAAAGTATAAAAACACCTTGCATTCCCCAAAGCAGCTGTGCGTCCGCTGCAAACGCAGCCACCCCCTGCCCCGCGGAGGCAGCAGCGCAGAGTACCGCTGTCGCCCTGCATAAAGAGGGCAATTTTTGTGCGGTCTGTTCGTGGATATAAGCCCGCACGCGCGCGCCGCCCCGGGTCAGCCGCACCAGCAGCACCACCGCATACAGCGCCAGCACCAGTGCCGCCATGTAGGGCAGCAGCAGGTACACAGGTGCGTGGGCCGTGGCCCCGGGCAGTGCGCCCGCGCCGACGGTCAGCGCAGCCCCGCTGCCGCAAAACAGCCACAGCAAAGCCAGCACCCTGCTGTGAGGGTACTCGCCCGCATAGCGGTAATGCGCGCCGCGATACTGATAATTGCCGTTCAGGTCCTTTTCAAAGTCGTCGAGATAGGCGCGCTTCTTTTTCTTCTCGCGCTCGCGGTCCGCCATCAGAGGATCCCCGTCAGATCGTAACTATCCAGCCACGCCTTGGCCGCCTCGCTGACGCCGCGCAGACAGCTTTCCTCAAACGGCGTGGACAGGCCGGCGTTTTTCAGCAGCTCGGTGAAGGTGCGGCTGCCGCCCTGCTTCGTGTAGGCCATGTAGTGGCTCCACGCATCGGCGCGGTCCTTTTGCAGCATCGCCCAGAACTGCAGGCTGACGGTCTGGGCCAGACAGTAGTCGATATAGTAGAACGGGCTCTGATAAATGTGCATCTGGCGCTGCCAGTACTCACCCGCGCCGTAGAACGGGATCTCGCCGTCCAGACGCATCCAGGGCTGATAGATGGCAGCCAGCTTTTTCCATTCCTCGTGGCGCTGGGCCGGGGTCAGCTCGGGATGCTCGTAGACGATGTGCTGGAAGTGATCCACCATTGTGCCGTAGGGGATGAAGGTCAGCGCACCCGCCAGATGGCTGTAGCGGAACTTGCGGGCATCCGCGCCGAAGAAGCCATCGGCCCACGGCCAGGCGAAGAACTCCATCGACATCGAGTGGACCTCGCAGGCCTCCATGCTGGGCCAAACGTAGGAGTACGGGATGCGGTCACGGTTCATGTAGGCGGCAAAGGCGTGGCCAGCCTCGTGGGTCACGACCTCGACGTCGTGCTGGGTGCCGTTGAAGTTGGCAAAAATAAACGGCATTTCGTAATCACCCAGGCCCGTGCAGTAGCCACCGCCCGCCTTGCCGGGGGTGGACAGCACGTCCATGAGCTGGTCGTCCAGCATTTTGTTGAAGAACACGCCGGTCTCGGGGGAAAGCTCCTCATAGAACTTTTTGCCCTGCTTGAGGATGGCGTCGGCGTCGCCCGCCGGGCGGGGGTTGCCGCTGCGGAACATCAGGGCGTTGTCGGCTGCGTTCATCGGGTACTGCTTGCCCAGCCGGCCGGCCTGCTCGCGGTAGATGCTGTCGGCCAGCGGCACGATGTACTTGACGACGGCGGCGCGGAACTTTTCCACATCGGCCTTCGTGTAGCAGTTGCGGCCCATGCGGTAGTAGCCCAGCGTGGTGTAGCCCTCATAGCCGAGCTTTTTGCCCATGGTGTCACGCAGGTGGACGAGCTGGTCGTAGAGGCCGTCAAACTCGGCCCCGTGCTCTTTGTACCATGCGCCCTCGGCCTTCCAGGCGGCCAGACGGCGGGCATCGTCGGGGTCGTTCTTGAACGGGGACAGCTGGCTCAGCGTGTAGACGCCGCCCTCAAACGGGATCTGCGCCGACGCGATCAGCTTGCCGTACTCGGTGGTCAGCTTGTTTTCCTGTGCCATCTCGTCGAGGATATCGGGCGAGAACGCCTTGTCCGCGATCTCGGCGTTGACGAACATCAGGTCGCCGTACTCGGCGGTGAAGTCAGCGCGGAACGGCGAATCGAGCATCGCGCGGCTCCAGGCGTTCTGGCATTTCTGCAGCTGGGGAGTGGCCTCGTTCCAGAAGTTCATCTCCTCATCGTAGAATTTGTCGCGGGTGTCAATCGTATTGCGCACGCTGGCCAACTGGGCAAGCGTGTCCACATGCTTGTTGAGCTTTTCCTCCTCCAGAAAAACGGCGTGGGCCTCGGCGTAGGTGGCAGCCGCCTTGAAGCGGGCCAGCAGGTCAGCAAACTGCTGCTTGACGGCGTCCAGGTCGGGGCGTGCATAGGGCATTTCCGAAAATTTCATAGTGTAGCTCCTTTACGGACAGTTTTGTCTGTATTATAGCACAGCGGCGGGCAAAAAGCAAAGAGGCGCAATTTGCATTTCTGTATAAAAATTCTGCGTTTTCATCTTGCAAATTTGGCGCATGTTGAGTATAATAGAGCTAGTAATATCATAATGAAGGGGAGAATTGAAATGCCGATCTCTGAACCTACCGCCGTTTTTTCCATCCGTGATGACCGTGATATGGAGATCAAGCAGGCGGTGCTGCAGGTGTACCGTGCGCTGGAGGAGAAGGGCTACAACCCCATCAATCAGCTCGTCGGCTACATCCTGTCGGAGGACCCGACCTACATCACGACCTACAAGAATGCCCGCGCCATCATCCGCCGCATTGACCGCGACGACCTGCTGCAGGTGCTGGTCCGTGATTTTGTGAAGCACTAAAACAGTAGAATGTAAAAAATCTCCCGCGTATCGGTTAGGATACGCGGGAGATTTTTTTACTTCAAAGCCTTCCCCCTTGGGGCTGCGCCCGCAGGCGCGTGTCGAAGCGCAACCGCCGCAGGCGGCTCTTAGCGCGAAGACTGAAGGTGGCCCCGCAGGGCCGGATGAGAGGGCGAGTTTGCCGCGGCTTCCCGTTTATGGGGTATAATGGCAAACCTGCCCCTCATCAGTCCGCGGGCGGGGCCGCTGACAGCTTCCCCCGAGGGGGGAAGCCTTTTTACTCTGCAAAAAACGCATTCTGCACGGCGTTCAGCACGGCGGCACGGCCTGCGGTAAAGTTCACGCCGCCCTGCAGATAGCAGGTGTAGGGCGCGCGCAGCGGGCCGTCGCAACTGATTTCAATCGTACTGCCCTCGGTAAAGCTGCCGGACGCCATGACGACCTTGTCGGTGTAACCCGGCTCGTCGGCAGGCTCGGGGCTGGCAAAGCTGTCCACGGGGCTGTTGTGCTGGATGCCCGCGCAGAAGCCCGTCAGCGCGGCGGCACTGCCCGAGTCAAAGCAGGTCACAATGTCGTTGTGGTCGGCGGTGTAGCGCGGCACGGGATTGACGCCCGCCAGCTCCAGCAGACACTGGGCATAGATGGCGGTTTTCAGCGCCTCGCAGACGACGCCCGGCGCGTAGTAGAAGCCGAGGAAGGTATCCCGCAGGCTGTCCTGCGTGCAGCCCAGGTCCCCGCCGATGCCGGGCGCAGTGAAGCGGTGGCTGCACTTTTCGACAAGGTCCTTACGGCCCGCAATGTAGCCGCCCGTAGGGGTGATGCCGCCGCCGGGGTTCTTGATGAAGCTGCCAGCCATGATGTCCGCGCCGAAAGCGACGGGCTCGGCGGTCTGGGTGAACTCGCCGTAGCAGTTGTCCACGAAAATCACCGCGTTCGGGTTGGCTTTGCGGGCGGTGTCCGCGACCTTTTGAATTGTGGCAAGGTCAAACGCATTGCGCTGGGTGTAGCCGCGGCTGCGCTGGATGTGTACCACCGTGGCGGTCCTGGCCTTCTCGGCGATCAGGTCATAGTCGGGGGTGAAGTCCGGCAGCAGCGGGCACTCGTCGTAGTTCACGCCAAACTCCCGCAGCGTGCCGCAGCCCTTGCCCGCGTCTCCGATGCCGATGACGCCTTCCAGCGTGTCATAAGGGCGGCCCGTGGCGGCCAGCAGGGTGTCGCCGGTGCGCAGCAGACCGAACAGCGCGACGGTCAGCGTGTGGGTGCCGCTCATGAATTGCGGGCGCACCAGTGCGGCCTCGGCCCCCATGCAGCGGGCAAAGACCTCCTCCAGCTTGTTGCGGCTGTCGTCCCAGACGCCGTAGCCGCTGGACCCCCAGAAATGCCGTGCCTCGACGCCGCAGTCGGTGAAGGCACGCAGCATTTTGAGCTGGTTGTAGTCGCGGATCTCCTCCACATGGGCAAACTGCGCACGGCAGAGGTCGAGGGCCTTGCGGTCCAGCGCCAGCACTTCGGGGCGCAGGTCGTAAAATTGTTCGATCATGTAGTATTCCAATCTGTAGTATAATGTTGAATTTTGCCGATTTGTAAAAAACCAAGCTGTGCATAAAAGCCGCACAGCGCCGGGAAGCAGGCGAACCGCACCGCGCGTTCGGCGGTCAGCTCATTCGCCAGCCCGACAATCAAATACCGCGCCAGCCCCCTGCCCTGCCACGCGGGGTCGGTCACGCCCGCGGCCATGTAGCTCTCGGTATCGCTCTGCTCGTAGCAGCCCACTGTGCAGACGGGTCTGCCGTTGTGCAGCAGCGCGCGGCAGGTGCCCACCCCGTGGGCCAGCGCCGTGCAGGCCGCGGAGTAGAACTCGTCGGCCTCGGCGTCGCTCTCGGCAAAGACCAGGCGGCTGACCGGCAGCATCGACGGCGCTTTGTCCGGGACAAGCTCCGCCGGGGGCGCGGGCGGCAGCGGCAGGGCACGGCCCTTTGGCAGCTCCCACAGCGTCAGCGGCGCGGCAGGCTGCCAGCCGGGCAGGGTCAGCGGGTGCTCGGTTCGCAGGGTGTCGGCGTGCAGAAAGCGGAGAAAGCCCGTCAATTCCTCGCAGGCGTCCTCCCCCGCTTCCCCGCCGGGCAGCGCACCGCAGAGCACCGCCGACCCGCCGCGCAGCTCCAGCACCGCGGAGCCGGGCAGCAGGTAGAACGCCCACCCGCTGGCAGGGTGGCTGCCGAACAGGTGCAGGTGCGTGCCGAGGGTGGATTCAAAGTAGGGCTTGTGGGCGATGCGGCGGAGGAATTCGGTTTGAAGCTCGGGGGTGGAAGCGGATTGAATCATAGGGGTCCTTTTTCGGGTCAAGTTGCGGGTGGCGGGCAGGCGGCAGAGCCCTTCAGCCGCTTACTTCAAATTCTTCACGATATTCTTATAATCCCGTCCTCTGACCTCAAAATTCGGGTACAAGTCAAACGACGCGGAGGCGGGCGAGAGACTGACGACATCGCCCGGTTTGGCGGCACTGCGCGCCAGCTCGACGGCGTGCTGCATACTGTCGGCGTGCAGGATGGTCAGGCCGCTCCCGGCAAAGCCATCGCACTCGCGGACGGCCTTCTCGATGCGGGGGCCGGTAGCGCCCATCAGCACCAGCGTCTTGACGTGGGCGAGAACCTCCGGGGCCAGCGGCTCATAGGGGATCTTTTTGTCGTAGCCGCCCGCGATCAGGATGATCTTCTGGTCAAAGCTGCGCAGGCCCGCGATGGTGCGCGTGGGGCTGCTGGCAATGGAATCGTTGTAATAGCGCACACCGTCCAGCTCGCGCACCAGCTCGATGCGGTGTTCCACACCGCCGAAGCTGCGCGCCACAGCGTCGATGTCCGCGTCCGACGCGAAGCCCTCGACCGCGCAGGCCGCCGCCATGTAGTTCTCAATATTGTGAACGCCCGGAATGCGGATATCCGCCGCGTCCATGATCTTTTTCCTGTTGCGGTAGATCGTCCCGTCCTGGAGATAAACGCCGTTTTCCGGTATGCCGAGACGCGAGAATTCCTCTACCCTTCCCTTTGCCTTTCCGACAAACGAATGCGTGATGGCGTTATCCATATTCACCACGAGCTTGCCGGACGGCGACTGATGGAGATAGACGTTCTCCTTGGCGGCGATGTACTCCTCCATGCTCTTATGGACATCCAGATGGTTCGGCGCGAGGTTCGTCACAACGGCGACCTCCGCCGAGCTTGTCATCGTCATCAGCTGGAATGAGCTAAGCTCCACGACCGCAAAGTCCTCCGGAGACATCTCCTTCGCCAGCGGCAGCAGCGGCTGGCCGATGTTCCCGCCGATCCAGACCTTTTTCCCGGCGTGCTCAAGAATTTTTGCGATCAGCGTCGTGGTGGTCGTCTTGCCGTCAGAGCCGGTCACGGCCACGATCTCGCAGGGGCAGAAATCGAAGAAGAGTTCGACCTCGCTGGTGACCATGGTGCCCGCCGCCATGGCATCCTGCAGGGGCTTTTCAAAGTAGCCCACAAAGCCGGGGGTGCGCATGATGATATCCTGGCCCTTGAAGCCGTCCAGATAGTTCTCGCCCAGGCTCAGGTCGATGCCCAACTCCCGGATGGTGGCGGCGTAATCTCCGAAGTCCTCCACGCTCTTTTTCTGGTCGCACAGGGTAACGTGTGCCCCCAGCTCCACAAATTCTTTGATCAGGGTCTTGTGGCTGACGCCCGCGCCGATAAAGGCCACCTTTTTGCCCTTGATGAGCTGTTCGAGCTTCTGTTGATCCTTCTGCATAAAAACAGATCCTCCTTCGTACAGTATCGTATTCTGAACACGCCGGAACTGCCCGGCATTTGTGAGTTTCGCTGTACTATTATAGTCCATTTGGCCGCGCTTGGCAACGGAAAACCGTGCACTCGGCACCAAAAAGCGCGGTAAATTCACAAAAAGGCAATTGTTTTTTGTCTGTGTTTCTGCTACACTTGTCGATGCAGAGCCGTTTTTGAGGGTTTCTGCACCATGATGAACGGAATGAGGGTTTCTTTTTTGAATCGTTTTTTGCGCATGACCGCAGTGGTGCTTGCCGCTGCGTTTACTTTTCTGCTTGCGGGCTGCGGCGGCAGCTCCGCCAGCACCAGCTTTACCTGGTTTGTGGACAATATCCCCGCAAACCTTGACCCGCAGGTAGCCACCAAGGCCGAGGATGTGATCGCCTGCGAGAACCTGTACGGCGGACTCGTGCGCCGCAATGCCAGCGGCGAGCTGGTGCCGGACTTATGTGAGCGGTGGGAGATCTCCTCCGACGGGCTCACCTATACCTTTTATTTAAAGAGCGGCCTGACCTACACCGGCACAAAAGGTGCCGCCACGGACTACGCCATCACCGCTGAAGATTTCGTGTATGCATTTCGCCGGGTGTTCGACCCCCAGACAGCCTCGCCCTATGCGGTGGAGTTTTCTGCCATCCAGAACAGTGCCGCCGTGCTGGACGGCACTGCCGACCCCGGCACGCTGGGCGTGTCGGCCATCGGAGAACTGACGCTGGTGTTCCGCCTGAGCGAGCGGGACGACACCTTCCTTTCCAAACTCACCCTGCCGGGTGCCATGCCCTGTGACGAAGCCTTTTTTGAGAGCACCCGCGGCACCTACGGTCTGAGCAGTGCATCCACTCTGTCCAGCGGCAGCTTTTACATCTACAACTGGACGGCCAGCGGCCTGTTCCTGCGCCGCAGTGCCGCGTCCCCGCTGGTGAACAACCTGCGCCTTGTGCAGAACACCAGCAACACCGACAAGAGTGCCGCCCAGCTCATTGCAGACGAAAAGTGCTCGGCCGCCCTGGATGACACCGCCGAAGCCACTTCCCTGCAGAGCGTGGAATACTCCGACACCACCTGGGCTCTGCTGTTCAACGCATCGGAAGGCTCGGTGTTCGCAGTTGCATCCCTGCGGCAGGCGCTGGCCGGCATCGCCCTGCAGAACCTGTCGGTGCCCTCCTCGGGGCTGTTCACGGAGGTGACCGGCCTTGTTCCGGACAGCCTGACCGTGGACGGCATCGACTACCGCGATGCTGCCGGGGACCTGCTGCCCACCATCCCGGATGCAAAGGCACTGTACATGCAGGCCCGGCAGGGCATGGCCAGCTCCGACTTCAACGGGGTGACCATTCTGCTGCCCCAGGGCTCCGGCCTGACCGAGACGGTGGAGCAGATCAACGGTGCCTGGCAGAAAGACTGTTCCCTCTTCTTCTCGGTGGAAGAGGTGCCGCAGGAGGAGTTCGACGCCCGCCTTGCCAGCGGCAAATACACCATCGCACTGGCTCCCATCCGGGCCGAGGGCGGCAGCGTATACCAGATGCTGCAGCAATTTGCCGGAGACAACAATCTGACCGGCATCACCGATCCGCTCTATGCCGGGACCCTGTCTGAAAGCACCCGGCGCACCGGCTCCGCACGCTGCCAGCTGCTGCGCGATTGTGAACGCCAGCTATTGGAAGGCTGCACCGTGGTGCCGCTTGCTGCCCAGCAGAAGCGTCTGCTGGTGGCTGACGGCGTGGAAGGGCTGGTGTTCGACCCCTTCACCCCGGTGCTGGACCTGACCTACACCACGAAAAACTGACCCGACCGTTTTCGGCGCGATCCGCTCTTGACATTTGTCCCCTGCTTTGCTACAATAATAAAGCAGTGTGCAGGGTTAGCTCATCCGGTAGAGCGACTGCTTCCCAAGCAGTAGGCGGCGGGT
>ERZ773193.1753-NODE-1753-length-25966-cov-29.433137_pt1 | contig 25966 bp, 27 predicted proteins | sample MGYA00511110_ERZ773193 | MGnify/ENA primary metagenome ERZ773193 (study PRJEB29015, sample SAMEA2737784) | human gut metagenome | biome: human gut; feature: human-associated habitat; material: faeces | place: China | collected 2012 ...
CCGCTACCTTTTTGACCTCTGTGTCATCTTATGAGGGCGGTTGCGGATTTGAGGTATACAGAAAAAGCATATAAAATAGTTAAAATAAAAGTAGAAATTAATGATACGGTTATCATTTCTGAAAGAAATTGATTTTGAGCATTAAAATCTGTTCTTCTTTTTGATATTTCACGTATTCCATATGTTGGAATTCCTAGCGCAGCAATTAGAGCAAAATAAGCAGCGTATGATGCTGTAAAGTTAAATATACCTATTCCTGATGGTGATAAAACTCTTGATATATAAGGAGCTGTTATCAGTGGAAATATTACTTTTGATATATTTAATAATGCATTAAATATAAAATTAATTTTTATTGATTTTTCCATTTTGTGAAACTTTTGTTCTGATTAGTCATAACTCTTATTATTTAATAATAAAGATTTCGAAAACCTACCGGCCTTCGCATATCACCAATACAGCGTTCATAATGTATTTTTTTTACCTTCCGGTAATCCTTGGATCAGTCTCTCAACTTGCCAACCTGCGGGAGTTTGTTGCTCGGGAACAAAATTCTCCTCAACTGTTAAAGCGATAAACTCACCTTTGCCCAGCTTCTTGTTTTCATCTGGTTGAAGCTTATTTGAACGATATGATTTCTTAAACCCAATGAGCCAGTCATAATCCACTGCCTCATCTTTACAATACTTGCGCAAGCTACGACCTTTACGATTTTGGTTGTAATTCTGCATCACTTTTTCGAAATATTCCCTTGTTTCCATTATCAAACTGTTTTGATTACGGATGCAAAGGTAATATATTTTAAAGGTACCGCCATACGGACTAACTGTGATTTACCGATTTACCCCAGAATCAATAAGTTCTTTTAATTCGGTCTAAACCTGTATAGAAAGCGTGCAATAATTTAGTGAATGTTCTGCATTAGCATAACTTAATAAGGCTTTTTTCAATTCTTCTCATCTTATTTCTTATATTTTACATTCCAAACTCTTTTATTCTCTGTTCCACCTTCAAAGAACAAACCAGCAGTTGTCCATTCTTCTCGGCTACGATATAGCCATCCAAGCCTTGAACTACCACCTTGCTCTCATCGGCTGCATGAACCACGCAGTTCTTGCATTCATACAATCGGATGTCCTTACCTACCTTGGCATTGCCTGCCTCATCTTGTGGAAGCAAGGTACGGAGGCTGCCCCAGCTGCCTAAGTCGCTCCAGCCGAACTCGGCTGGCAAGGTATAGATTTCCTTCGACTTCTCCATTACGGCATAGTCAATGCTAATCTTCTCGCAGGTTGGGAAGAGTTTGCCGACCACCTCTTTCTCCTGTTCGGTATAGAAAGAAGGTACCATCTCGTCCATGATGCCTGCAAGGTTTGGCTGGAAGGTGCGGATTGCCTTGCTGATGGTATCAATGTTCCATACGAAGATTCCGGCATTCCAATAGTAATTGCCAGCGGCAAGGTATTGCTCGGCTGTCTCCAGGTTTGGCTTTTCCTTGAAAGCCTCAACCTTGTAGATTTCATCTACGGATGTTGGCTCTGCTGCTGCGATATAGCCATAGCCTGTTTCTGGGCGGCTTGGCTTAATACCGATAGTAACGATGGCGTTTTTATCGGAAGTATAGCTCAATGCCTTGCTGAGCACTCGCTGATACTCCGAGGTATTGATGACCAGGGCATCAGATGGTGTCACCACGATGTTGGCATCAGGATGCTTCTTCTGGATCTTCCAGCAGGCATAAGCAATACATGGAGCGGTATTGCGAGCCTCCGGCTCTGATAATATGTTATCTACTGGCATGTCAGGGATTTGTTCCCTGACAATGCGAATGTATTTCTCGTTTGTCACTACCCACATGTTCTCGACAGGACAGACTGGCTTCAATCTATCTACTGTCAATTGAATGAGGGAACGCCCCACACCCATCACATCTATGAACTGCTTTGGGTAATCGGAGGTTGACATTGGCCAGAAGCGGCTGCCTACGCCACCAGCCATGATAATGATTTGTATGTCGTGCATAAATCTTGTTCTTTAAATAATAAAGATTTCGAAAACCTACCCGTCCTTCCTTACCGTTAAGGAAGGCTCCACTTTTCTCACCAAGCCTCTCTTTCCTCAGGAACGAGAGGATGTAGCCGCCCTCCAGTGCTCAGAACCGCTGCGCTATAAGGTTGGCGGACCATCAAAGGTCTCGCCATATTGTGCGGGATGGGACCGCCTTGTTGCAAAGCTTTCTATACATAATCTTAAGACTTATTTACTTGAATCAGCAAAAAGAAAAGACTAGTTATATATATTATTGTCTCCTCATTAACTTTGCTGCAAATTCAAAGAAATCAGCAACATTCTTGAAATTATCAAACTGCTGGCAATACATGCCAACGTTTGAGTTGACACTTACTTTTTCTATTTATTTAAAAAGCTCATTTCTATCGTTCTTCAAAATTGTTTCATCCTCAACCTTTGGCAATCCTAATCCCGCTCATTCTTAACAGAGGCTTTAGGATCAAACTTATATAATCCAAACGCACATCCTAGGATTATAATAAAACCTATAACGCTTGCTTTAAATTGAACATTACCCCAATTTAGCATGAAACTATTATCAGTAATATTCAATAATACAAAAACAAAACCAATTATAATACAAAGTATAAAAGCAAAATATACAAAGTACATTCGAATACGTTCGTTCTTTAATCCGAGTTGATTCGTTGCTTGAGTTGCCCCATCAGAATTAAATGACTTCTGTTTTTCGGGCATTGTCCCTTTTCCCTTCTTTCTCAGAGACCGTTGTCTTCTTTTTCTCCTTGTCATACATTATTTATATTTTCCAGTTATCAACAAAACCCTTCAGATTATTGGTAAATGGCGTTAATACTTCTTTTGAATCTGATACACGATAAAATCTCTTCCTCATATGAGTTCGATCATCATAAGGAACAAGTAACTTTGTTTTTGACTTCACGACAATGATATGATTGTACTCTGATGGATAATCTGTGGAATCAAAAATTGCAATATTTGAAAGTTTTATATCTTGTATAGATTTACTTAAATCACTTTTCTTGATAGATTCGCAAACCCAGATAAATTTTGGCATTGCAGTAGAGACTATCAAATCTTTATTCTCTGCATTCAGCGATGAGTCAACAATATAACTTTTATATGAACGTGAAGTTGTCAAATATACTCGATTGTAATAATCTGTATCATTGACATGGATATCAGCTATAGGATAATCTTTGGAAAGAATCTCTAAATCCTTTGTTGGATCAAGCACATCCACATTCAACAATATATTTTCAGGTACAGGTACAATGAACGAAAGAATATCGTCTTCATTCTGTAACTGCCAATAGGGCTTTTTCTCATCATTCACAACAACTATCTTTGGAGAATAATAAAACAGTCTATTTTGTCTGCCTATCGCCAACATAGCATGCTGTTGTGTTACAACATATAATGGGAAACCTGATTCTATATAGATGTGAAGAAGCCGCTTAAAATCGTTTTCAGAATAATGACTACTATTAACATCATCTTCAGATAACACCTTATAATATTGCCTTGTATTAAGATTGAAAACATTCATTATCGAGGCTATAGTATCAACATCAACACCAACAGATGGTTGCTTCCTGTCCAAGATGCAGTCTGTTAACTGCGAAGCTATCTGAGAAGGCAACACACGAGCATACTTATTATAGCGTCGCGAGAAGTAATCGAACATCATCGTTACGCAAGTTTCTGCACATGTATTCATCTCCCCATCCTGACCTGAAAAAGGGAATGCATAAGTCATAACCCTGCGTCCTTTTATAAACGAACTTCTTTCACAAAGGCATATTGAAAAGTTATTCACCTTATATATCCTTGGTGACAAAAAGGTATATCCGATCACTCTCCTTGGTGTAGGTCTTAATATGCAATACCCCATATAACTATCATCTAACTTCTTATTATAAAAGTTAACTTCGGTTATTCCATCTTCATCCTGAAAAAATGAAAGGCGGAAACAATATCGATTATACCCGGAGTGCTTTCGTGCATAGAAGGAATAGTACGTATCCCTATAATATTCATCTACGTATGGATATTCAATGCATACCGTTAAGTTGCCGACCATACCCTTTGTCAATTTGCTCAAATCATCTCTAACGACTTTAGAGGGTACGTTTAACTCTTCAGACAGCATTGAAACATTATCATACGACAATAAATCTGACAGAAGAACAAATCGATGAGTTATGCTATAAGTAGCTAAAGACTTCCGAACGTCTATGCGTCCTTCTATCTCCTTCAACTCAGGCATTGCCGCTGGGTCTTCTTTTTGCTTTTTCCAAAATCTATCAATAAGATTCATAAGCATAGAGTTTAGTATGATGGCGCATCAATACTAGCTGGGACAAAAGCATGTCTATTTCCTTCAACAACCACTCGAGTAGGTGGATAATTGAAAGTATAACAATTTTGAGAATTAAGGGCTGGCTTCAGTTCGTAAATCAAAGCAGCTTCGATTCTCATCCTATCTTCAGCAGGAAGATCCGTTATAGAAAATGTATAAAACAGCATTTCATCACTTCCGACAGTTTCAAGAAACTCGTCTCGCATTGAATGCTCATTGTGTCTTTGATGAAGATCCTCCGTTTGTCCTATATACAACAACTGTCTAAGTGTACATGTATTGGCAGCACTATCAAGTACGCCTCTATATACAAAATATATACCAGGGCTATGAGGAAATCTACTTCGGACATCATCAGAGTAATATCCCTGTATGTTTAATCTATATTCTCTTTTATTCAACATATTCACTTTCCTAACTTTATTTCATTAAAGTGTTTTACATTTTGTTGGGGTGATTGAGTCTTCTGTTCTTTCTGCTCCTTATTGAACTTGGGAGCCTTCTTTCCTTCCAAATCAATGGTGGTAATGTTTACTCCAAATATCAAAAGAAAGACTATTCCTAGAACAAAAGAGCCTAACATCCATCCAAATTTCTGCCTACTTGCCGTTTCATTGATTCCAAGACGGTTAAAAGCCGAAACCATTTTCCCTTGTCCAATAAGCGCACATCGCCCGGTAATTCCAAGTATATAAAAGAAGCCCAAGATTATTGACGCAAGGAAACATAACCAAGACAAACTTAAAAACAACATACTACAAAAACAGATTTTACTTATGAACAGTTTAAGAACTGTTACACTCAACGTAATAATCGTTGTCGATAATGTTATTATCAGCTTGGTGGTATCAATCGCCAAATCTACAGCCTTTACAAAAGCAGTTTTCTCATCAATCATTTTTGCAAGGATAGGTTTTACAATAACTAGATACTGTTATGTTGAAAGAACGAGTTGTTATATAACTATTTTCTGCATTACGCATCAACTTTGCAACAAACTCATTTTTCCTTTCAATCATCTCTGAAACATAAGAGGGTGACTCAAAATCCTTATCATTTAAGTTCATGACATACTGATGGACACGATCCTTTATCCGTTGTTCTACCAAAGGACTTATACGATAATGGTGTTTTCTTATCCCGTTATCAATATCATACATAATATACTTTTCAAAATATGATTTATCCATTGACTAACTTCCTTGAAAATTATCAAACTTCTAGCAATATATACTTGCATAAGGTTTTGGTAACCTACAGCGTATATTTGGCTTAATCATGCTAACTACAACTATTCTATGGCAACTATCATTTTACAATATGCAGTTGTGCAGTACTTTTCTTTTCTATAAAGTCAGAATATTCCTGCATAAATGCAGCTTCTACATCAAATTTGTTTAATTTTAAAGATGATGAAGCATAAGCAAGCAACTCTTTATTATATTTTACGAGCTGTTTCCACTCTAAAAGATACGCCTTTATGTCATTACCATTCTGATTGCGATATTTATATAAAAAAGGTTCTCTATCGTTTATCGAGGAAAAATTTATCTGTGACTTGGCAAAATCTGCCAACATAGATACCATAAAGTATATTCTGAATCTTACCCCTTCCTTAACAATAGTGTTGTCCTTTTCTAAATGATAAATATAATTATCTATCTGGGCTAAATCATACTGATTTGCTTTAATAGAAGGAGCCAACATCACTACACAAAGAATATCTTTTTCGTTTCCAGCGAGTTTCCTTTCTGAATAGAATGCCATACTTGACAAAGACTTGACTTTACGCTTGCACTCTTCCATCTGATTATCATATTTCTTTTTTTGAGGTTTATAAGAAATGTACATTTTGAAAAGTTTATCAAGTACTCGACATATATCCTCTTCGGGTTCAATAGCTATTGTTCCCATATACTGCTCTCCAAACAGCCACATGTTTCTTGATAACAATACCGAAATGTCAGCAAACTGTTCAGTATGTTTATCTACCTCGCAAACCGTTATCTTATTCAACATTTCAAGAGTTTGTTCCATCTTGGCCAAAGACGATGTGTAATTGACAACAGCTTCAAGGTTTGTTTTATCCAACAACTCAATCAACTTTGCCTTACTATCCGAACTTAGCCCCATTACATGCTCTATAATGAAACTTATATTTCCGTCATCTATCACTTTTCTCAATAGTGTATATATAAGACTCTTATTATTAGTACCAGTCTCAAGAATTTTTAAATCATCTTCTATGATAAAGGCACTTTGATTAAACAAATTAACAGACAAGGAATTGGATTCTATCTCTGAGATTGTAAAAGGGTAGCTTTTATCCTTCTGGAGTTTTTCCAAGAATTTTGTATATTTGACATTACCTTTTTTATAATGTTCATCGATTTCCTTTTTCAAGAAAGAACTAAAACTAATCCGTTCCTTATTACTAAGGTGCACCAATTCATAGTTATCACAAAGATCCCTGGTTATATAATCGGATTCAATCAGAACAAACTGGGTTCCCAGCGAAGGCGCATACCAGTTTGAATTATATATCAATTCCAATGCCGTATAATTGATATTGCCATCAAGACATTGCAAGAATAGGCGAACCTTAGGGTCATTAAGCTTCAGACTATAGTATTTGAATACCACATCATGCCTTTTTCCTGTAATGTCTGTATAGGATGCCTTCTTTATCGTTGGTTCTTCTGTCGTAAAATCAGTTCTTTTAAGTTCATTTCCATTGAAATAGAACTTTACCTTTCCTTCAAAGATGTATAGAGGATAACTTTCAAAGACCTTTTGTGGAAAAGTATCATTAGCAAACTCTTTCCCTAATTTATTTTTTCTTTTACATCCATCTCCATTTGTGTAAAGATCACTTATTTCTACTTGGTAACCTATACTTTGAGAACCTTCCAAAATAGAATGTCTCACCTCAAATTCTTTAGATTGCAAATCATCCTTTTGAAATTGAAGGACATTAAAATCTACTTCAGTCTTTGTATATTGCTTCAAGGTCATATCGTAAGCAGTTGTTGAGATATGCATACGTCTACCTATCTGCAAAGCACTAAACCTACCGACCCCATAGCCATCAGACTTGTTATCAGTGGCTATCTCCATTATGCTTTTCTTGAAATCTGAGTATGATACACCATTACCATTATCTGTGATTCGGATTTTTTCGATGGTATGAAAACAAATACTATCGCTATCACATTTAGAAGGGATGAATTCTATATCTATTCGAGACGCTTTTGCGTAGAGAGAATTGTTTATCAATTCTTTCAATGCATAAAACGTATCCCTATATTTTGTCAGCACCTTTGCAACAAGTCTTGCATTGGTTCTCATTTTCATTTTTTCTGTAGCCATAAGAATCATTCTTTTGCGAAGTCAGGAATATCGCCTAATTTAGGTCTTTGGTGAAGAGGCTTACCATATATGGCTCGACATAAAGATTCGACCTCTTTGTCATAGTTTTCATCTTTAGAAAAGTCGTGACCTTTATTTGTTCCTATATATATCGGGAAGGATTTTTTGAAATTTCCTTGCCTCAAACAAGCTATAAACTTCTTCGTTCCAATGTTTTGGCTAATGTTGTTTCGTATAATACAATCTTCAAAAGCCACGCCCGAAGAGGATTCATAACATTTCATCCTGTATTTTTCTGTGCCTATGATTAGTACTTTGTTGGCTCTATCTAATCCTAAATCCATATAAGCAGGAAGCATGGAACCATCTTCTACATACTGATCCAAAAGAACATAAATTCCATTTTTTGCCAAATCTTCGGATAGTTTAAGAACCCAGTCTTGATGCTCTTTCGAATCCCAAGAATAACTGATGAATACGACAGGATGACCTTCTGGAATTTTCCCTAAAACAGATTCCTCCAATGCTTTTTTGCGAGCATCATATAGCTTTTCAGTCTCTTCATTTTTCGGGTTTATATCAGTTCCAATATAATTTGGGCTTTCAACTATTACAGCATCGGTCTTATCGATATTAGCATTATCCTCTTGTAATGCTTCTGTTCCATTTTTAGGTATAAATTGTTCTAAGTTCCATGGCTTTAATACCTTTTGTAAAGTTTCAACAAACTCCAAAGGTTGTCGAATTCTTTTCTTAAACTCTTGTAATGCATCAGGAATTTGGCAAGCCTTATTCAAATCCTCCAAACGCTTGGTTGTATAATTTAAACGAGACAGACCCTCTCCATAATCCAATGTCTGAATACCTCGACCTTCCTCAAAAGTATAGTTGTCGGGATAACCTAATGCATTGAATAAATTAACCAATTCTGGTCCTTTCAAATAGTTCGGAGCAGAAGGGTTCTGAATAGCCATCACGTTGGCAATCTGTTTGATTACTAATGGAGGAAATATAACTTGTTTGTCCATATCAGATTAAGTCTAAACAGTCGTCATCATTTACATCAATGTCGTTGACATCTGTTCCCACGACAACCTCAAAGTTTTTAAAAAGAGAAAATGCTTCATTCAAATCCATATCCTTTTTAGGATAGAAGCGAACAAACTTCTCTGCAATATTATCCCAACATAGGTAACTTATGTTCAAAGAAGGTACTTCTCTTTGACCACTTATCCACATAACACACCCACGACAAACATACCTCTCTGAATCATAGGTTTTATATGTATTCATTAGATATTTTTGAAGTGAATTCTTGTAAAAATCAGAGACATCGGCAGCCGCTGTGCCTCTTAAATCGTTATATTGTACTGATGCTATCATTGTTTTAAATTTTGAAAGATAAAATTTTTATTACCTTATAGCATTTTCTATAAATGCCTAACATGTTTAAATAGGAAATATAATATCTATTAACCTTGTCTTATGTACAAGTTTACATTGATACAGAATGGTGTCTATTTCAGACATCTTTTCATTCTCCCATTATCCTCTTCATCGCTGCCATCATGCGGAGCTGTTTGGCTGTAGGTCCTTTCTGCCCTTTCTCTGCCAAGTCGAGGTAGAACTTGTAATCCTTAGCCAAGACTTCACGAAGTTCATCTGGCATGAGCATATGCCATTCCTGGTTTGCTTCATCACAATAGGTTGCAACCAAGTATAGTTTCTGAAGCTTGTACTGAGTCTTGCGCATCTTACGAACTACATAGGTGTTGGCACCGCCCTTGACAAACTCATCGATAATTTGCAACTCTTGCTTGTTGAGATTGCTCAATATCTCAATCGGACTATCGAGCAGTTCCTGCGCTACTCGGCGTGCCGTCTCGTCCTTCTTCAAGTTCGGACTAACATACAGGTCGAGTTTGTCGCACACCTTTAGCATATTTACTTTGGTGACACCCCCTACGAGTTGCACCAAACGTATGCTGGAATCAAAAGTTTTTGTATCTGGTAAAACAATCATAACATTATAATGTTTCTTGTCCCCATACAGCTACTAGACGGTCTTTCCAGAGTTTCAGAGGACAGTGGGAATTGAGTTCTACATATAGTTTATTGACGGCATCTAGGAACTTGTCTAGACCTAACTCTACCAACGGATGGAAAGGAAGGTAAGTTGGAGCGAGAGGAGTAACGGAGTTTTCTCCGCCCAACATCAAATAGACATGGGCGTAGTAGGTCTTGCCGGATGGTGTCTTGGTCTTGTAGATGATCTCGACATCGTCTTTATGATAGACGAGGGTGCGGGAGCTACCTAAAAAGAAGGTTGCTCCTGGCTTTGTTGAGAAATAAGATTTCATGATTTTGTATTTTGTTCCTCATTGCAGTATCGCTCTGCACTGGTCGTCGCTCGAATGAGGAATATTGTTTTATTCTACTTTTGATAGGATTACATCTGGGGAGGTACCCATCAGAGGCAGTATGTTCCAAAATGGAACTAACTTCTTCAAATGATTCCAAATCTCTTCTTTTCCTTATTAGTAAGAGTTTCGGTTGTTTTAAGAACTTCAAAGATTCCTTGGAGATCTTGGGAGGTCAAAGTTCCAAAATACTCTCCTTCCATCAATTTCTTTAATGGGATAGAAAAGAGCATACCACAATCAACATAACTATCATACTTCAAGAATTCAGGATAATCTGTTTGATGAAGAACATATTGGGCTGAAAGAAAAGAATCGGAATAAGCTGCCTTAGGACTCATTTTTGTATTAACCAATACTGAACCATAACATACTTTTTTCACTTTATCTACTCCGATAATTACTAACTTCTTTGGTTTCTGCTTCCTTCCATCCTTGAAGACCAAGCCTTCTTCTATTGAAATAACTGTTCGTACCAACGAACCTATTTCTAATTTATCTTCGGTAACCTTACGAAGATTATCAAGATAGGATTTCTGCAACTCCCTTAAATCCATGATAATGCTTTTTGAACTGATTGGCGGTCACGAATTACACATAGCATATCTTTGCTTGCTCCTGCCGCAGCTGCCATATCATACATGGTTATCTTGGTGTCCTCACCTGTCTTGTCCGCCTGACGTTTTGCACGTTTCCAAGCTCTGTCTTCATGGGACTTATCAGATAGGTCAAAGGATTCTACATCCTTGCACTTTTCAATCCATTTATCCAACATCTTCACATCAGCTACAGATAGTTCATCCATATCGCATTCCGCATTTTTGGAAGCAAGAACAAGCTGATGACCATCCTGAGAGATAGCTATATTCAATGAATTTGCAAAATCCTTCAATTCTGGCGAAGAAAGGTCTGCCTTGCCTTCAATACCACGCAACACCTTATAGGTTAAAGCTGGTACAGGACCATGCTTTCTTGCTACAAAGGTATCGTAAATGATTGGCAATCCATACTCTTTCAACAGATCTTGCTGCGCAAAATACATTACCATAAAGAGATGAATATAATCAACTCCTTCGGGGAATGCTTTCAGTATGTAAAGCACTACTGCCTTTATTTTCAAAATCTGATCTATTGTCTTCATTATTGTATCTCCTTTTTTCCTGCAAATATAAGGGTTTTCTTTGAAACTACCAAATTTTTAGGGGAGTTTTTGCTCTAATGTCCCACAGATTGCACAGATTAACACAGATATCTTAAACCAGTGCGGGCTGGGGGATTAAGGGCACGCGGAGTTCGCTGATGACGCAGATCTTTTGAGTAGTGCGGAATACGATGGTGTTTAATTTTATTTTGTTCCTCATTGCAGTATCGCTTTTCGAATCCCTCCGTCTCCCTTTAGCCAAAGGGAGCTCCACTTTCTCCCCAAGCCCCTCTTCAATGGTCTTTACACCCCCTTCGGTTCCCCCGTTAGCGGGGGACAGAAACCTCAGGAAGCAGGGATGTAACCGCCCTCTGGTGCTCGGAACCGCTTCGCTTTATGGTTGGCGGGGCATCAAAGCCCTCGCCATGTTATGCGGGATGGGACCGCCTTACTATAGCTCGCTGATTAGAACCACCTTACTATAGCTTGCTGATTGGGGACGGCTTGCTATAACTTGCTGATTAGGCCGCCTGGGGGCGGCTTGCAATTACCCTCATAAAGGCATGTTGGAGAACCTTGATATAGAGGATTAATCATTAAACTCTTCAAAGAATTGTTTTCTTTTTCCCTCTAATTCACAAGTCTTCTGACTCATAAATTGACAAGTGAAATCATACATCGGAATGGCAACACAATGCTCATCTGCCTTTTCAAACTTCAACTGATCTGAATAATAGCGTATCAGCTCTTCATAAGGAGTCAAGTCGGCAGCAAATAAGAAAACATATTCACAACCTACTATTTTCAACATTTCCAATATCTTTGGTACTATAAAATACCAAAATACAGTTGTTCCCAAATTCTGAGGTAAACCATATCCATCCCACACTTCACGGTGAGCATCATTCGCACAAAAATGAACCAACTCAACTCCAGGGAATGTCTTGCCTACATTCTTTAGATTCTTACCAAATATCTTGGAGAATTCATCTGAATCAACTGACAAATGCAAAACTCTCGCAACATCCTCTTTCTTAATACCCTTCTTTGAACGAACACTTTCAAGAATAGAAGCTATCGCCTTCTTGTTTTCTACAGACTGTGTTTCATCCAAACTCATGCGGAGAATCGTATCATAAAAAGATTGTATCTCTTTCAAACGGTCACCCTCAATGAATTCATCATAAAGCAGACCACATTTTAGTGAAAAGAAAAAAAGAATTTTATCATCCACAGTTTTCACTATGTAATAAGCAATTCGATTATTCTCATCATCATCATAAGCATCTCCTTGCAAAGTATCTACAAGACTATTGTTACGAGTATTGTAGAAATCATCTATCAATGAGAAATTTTCCGGTTTTGACGAGAGTCGCTCACACTTTAAACTTCTGAGCAATTCCAATTGTGATTCTGTTATCTTCATGCGTAAACTGGTTTGTGGAATTGTTCCAAGTTAGTTAACAAGAAACGTCTTACTCGGAAACGGGCGGCATCTTCTTTGATGTCCTGGATATCCATTGATGTACCATCTCCTTGCATCATGGCACGTTTCCAAGAATCTTCACCATGAATAAGATTGCTCAAACTTCTTGTTTTCTTTGCAGATAACAGTTCGAAAACACTATCAAAAATGGTCTTATATTCTTCTATAATGCTTGACGGCAAAACATCATGCAATGAATTTGATATATATGCGGCATGAACTTCCGGAATATATGGTCCGAGAGTATGAGCATAAAATATTGCTTCAAACAGAGGGATCCCTGTTTGAACTATACACTCACGCTGCATAAAATAAAGCAAAATCTGCAACTTCATTTCATCAATACGAGAGCCATACTGGTACTCGTAACGCTGACTGATATAAGATGCTATCGTATGTACATCAACCATAACGTTCCTTTCTTTTTGTTCGTTTACACGAAATGTTACCATTTTTGTGCAAATATAAGGTTTTTATATGAAACTACCAAATTTTTGGGGGAGTTTTTGCTTCATATCCTAATGTCTCACACATCATCCAAATTCACATCCGACAAGTCGGCTCCAATAACCGTCACTCGATTGTTGTATTTACGTATCTCATGCCCATCCTTTATTTGCTTGGTGTAGCGATTGGCATCCAACTGGAGGCAACGACACACATTGCGACTTGCTATTTCCATGTTCTTGTCGATAATGATGATTTGTGCATCGTGGTTCTCTCGCAACATATCACAGAAATAGTTGTCGGCAGAAGAGAATGAATAGCCAAGAATGATGATCTTACTTGCACGCAGCACCATCTGAGAAGCATGATACCATGTATCAATGTAATGCTTGGATATGACAGGGCGCAACTTTAATGGTGGCAAGAATGATGGGATGGGTATAGACTTGTGGTCTGGATCAAAACTTATCTCGGCTGCAAGTTGATTCTTGAAGAAATCTTCTAAATCAATGGTCGTTAAATCATCATGCAGAAAATCGTTCTTGTTCTCTACATCTACATACTCTTTGAGTGAGCCATGGAAATAGAGAGCAGTCGGAGAGGCTTGGGAAGCATACGATGTATAGTTGAACGTGATGACTTGGCAGTCTTTTCCTTCCAATTGGTCGTAAATAGTGTGGTTGTCTTTGTTCTCTACAGCCACATTCTCCTGCGCCTTTCGCTGCTCCTCGCTTACCAAGTATGCCCATAGAATCCAGGATATGTATAGATAGTCGCGGATATAACTGTTTTGCCCCGTATAAAATCCATAGAAATACCCTGCGAGCAATTGCTCTATATCGAGCATATTCTTATAGATATGGCGCAAGATGGGATTGTTCGACTCATGGATGCTTTTCTGAAGTATCTCCACGATGATGTTCTTGAATGTGTCGGTATAGTTGAGATGGCTTAAATCTATGATGCTGTCATCTTTTACAACCGTATCAAACACCTCTTCTATCAAGTTCATCGTCTCAGCATCTATCTCAGCTCCTTTCTTGAAGTCCAACACCTTTTTGAAAAGGCGAACGATAAGCATACCCAACTTGCGTTGTGACTCATCAAGGCTTGCGTTGTTGGCAAGTTCGTCGTTGATATTATGGCAAATGGAAACAATCTCCCTGTCCAAGTCCTTTGCCAAACGGTCGATGGCTGTACTCACAAACTTGTCGAAATGGAAATGTACTCTGCCTATTGCCTTGCGCAAAATGGCATCAAGCGTCTTGCCTTCATCGGTTTCCAAGAAATCGACAATGCGAGGTATAAGGTCGGCTGATGTCGGCAAGCCTATTGTGGCATCCACTCCAGCACCGAGCACTACCAGACTAAGTGGCTTATCCTTGCTTCCCAATATTTTGCGAGCGAATTCCTCACCAAAGAAATATTGGTTCTGAGTCTTTGCCTTGGGAGCAATTTGATTGGCTCCGTTGTTGATATCAAATGATGTATCTGCCATTTTCAAAATTTGAATGTTAGAAAGAGGGTTAGGATACTTTCCAAAGTATCTTAGGATACTTGGCGAAGTATCTTAGGATACTTGCCCATGTATCTTAAGATACTTTTTGGGGGGTGTTTTAGCGACCTGCTTGACGGATAGTCTTTTTGCGCGCCGTCCAGGCAGTATTGATTGCCACCCGGATGTTGTCGATGGTCTGTCCTTTCTCCCATTTCGGAACGAAGGGAAGGAGGAGGGTGATGAAACTCTGCTTCACTATCAGTTCGTCAGTGAGGGTAGGCTCTTGCTGTCGCATGGTTGCCACCACCTCGCCCAGGTCTCTCGCTGTCTTACAGGAACGAAGGAGGGTGATGTAGCCTCGCAAGGATTCCACCTTATTTATATATATAGACAAAGCCTGTTCTTCCTCGGTGAGAGGTTGAGATGCTTCGCCATCCTTGGCAAGCGTCTTCTCTGCGAACTGGTCGCCATAGAAGTTTTGCTCTGCCTTTGTAGCGTTGGGGAGGATTTGGTTATTGCCTCCGTATATGTTGAAAGTTACATCTGACATCGGATAAAGGTAAAAAGGTAAAAAAGTAAAAGGGTAAAAAAGTATAAAATGACTTGCTGGCTATGATTTCTTAATGATTTTCTTAACCTTATTCAATAGATATTCAACGTTTTTCAATGCCTTTCAACGGAATTGTTTTCGGTCCTCGGATGTTGTATCTTTGCAACCGTAAATCAGACGGGATTACAAATCCCTTGATACACATAGATGATGCGCAAAGTCTATCTTCACTTAGTATTAACAATTTAAAAGAAAGGAATCGATTATGATTGAGTATTCTATTTACATGATGGGTAATCCTATCAAACCAGAGGAGCCTCAAAAGGCTTATGCCAAGAACCAAGTTCGTGAAATCTGGGACTTGAACAAGTTTTGCAAGCACATTGCATCACACAACGCTGGCTACAGCCGAGGTATGGTGAAAGCTATCCTGTCGGACATGTGCGACTGCATTGTAGAGCAACTGCTCAACGGCAACAAGATTAAACTCGGTGAGTTTGGTGTCTTTAGCATCTCCATCAACTGTGAGGGTGCGGAGTCGCTGGAGAAGTTTACCGAGGAAAACATCAAGTCGGTGAACATCAAGTTCAACCCTGGTGTGGACTTTGAGAACCTTGTTGATAAAGCTGAGTTCAAACTCGTGGCAAGCCGTGCTGGTCAAGCTGCCTTGCTCAAGGCTGAAAAGGCGAACGAGAGTACCGTTGACCTGGAGGCTGCGAAGAAGAAGCCTACCAAGGACGAGGGTGACGGTGGCAACAAGCCATCTGGCGATGGTGGTGATACACCAAACCCTGGTGGTGACAACACTTCTGGTGGCGGCAGCAACCCTGACGGAGAGGATGTAGGAATGTAGGAGTAATCCATCGGCTGTGCCCAGCTTAGGGCTGGGTGCAGCCACCTCTTTGCTATCTAACTGATGTTTCATCTTTAATTTCATTTACTATTATGATCAATCTCAATGAAAATCAAAATTCGGGAATCAAGAAGATTTCTTGGATTCAAATCGTGAATGCTGTCGTTCAAGCTATCATCGCTGCCTTGACGGCACTGGGAGTAAGCTCGTGCGCAAACATTTTATAATGGATAATTTATAATGTACAATGTATAATTTATAATGTATAAATATCATGAGAAGACTTCAAATGATGACGGAAGAGGAGGTGAAATACCTCGTTATTCACTGCTCGGCTACGAGATGTGACCGAGACTATACGGAGGAAATGTTGCTCCGTGACCATCTGGCTCACCACTTCCGTGGCATTGGTTATCACTTCTATATCCGAAAGGATGGTAAGAAGACGCAGCACAGAATGTTGCTGGAAGTGGGTGCTCATTGTGTACCTTATAATAGATGCAGTATCGGCATCTGCTATGAGGGTGGACTGGACGAGCATGGCAAACCTGCCAATACGCTCACCAAAGAGCAGGAGGAGCAAATCCGCGATTTGCTCATCAATCTCCATCAGCTTTTCCCAAAAGCGAAGATTGTGGGGCATCGTGACTTGCCGGGTACCACACCTAAGGAATGTCCTTGTCTTGATACCCATGCCGTATTCGGGTGGATAGAAGAGTTGTGATTAGTGTTCGTGGGCTTGGTGATATACGTTATCATCAAGTCCATGCCTTATTCTTCCACCACTGCAAAGTCCTCTTTGTATAATCCACGAATGGCTACAGCGTAGCCTCCGAAGTCAAAGACGAGCTGACGGTCACGGTCGATACGGACGATGTATCCCTCGCATCCTTTGAAAATGCCTGTTTTCACACGTAGTTTTACATGGTCTTTGGCAAATTTCTCGAATGGGTCTCTAAGAAAGGTCACTCTCTCAGGATTGTCTTTTAAGACAGTCATGAAAGGTTGCATCACCTGATTGCTAATAGATGCAGGCTCACCCTTGCATCTGTCATTTACTAAATGGTATTGTGGGTAATATGCTCTTAGAAAATCTTGCAAGTCGCCAGTTTCGCCCTGCAAGAAGACAAGTCCGCTAATGGTTGGCTTCAATTCTTTCTTTACTCCTCCGTTCTCGTTCTTTTGTCTGTATGTGTAAGAACGATGGATAAAACAAGCATGGGAAGAATTGGGATTTTTCTTATTATAGGTTTCCATTTCTTTTTCAAAAACCTGGGCTGTCTTGTTATGGATAAACAGATAACCCCAAGGCATTCCTTCTATACCTGGATCCGATTTTTTATCAGCCCCAGTAATGTTGATGCCCTTTGGTAAGCGCTTGCTTACGTCGGCTGTAGAAGGTGAATTCAAGCAATCCTGCGTCATATTCTCGTTCTACTTTATGTTCTTGGCTACAACCATACATGATGATTGAGGAAGCCTAGCTTCTTTTATATTATTATGCATAATCTTAATATCTTATGAGCATTAGCCGATATAATCTTGCACATGCTTATTTTTTTACATTCGTTGCTCATTCTTATTAGGAATGAGCAAAGCATTCGGAAACAAACGAAAATCCGCAATCTAGAGGAAGCATATAATGCCGATTAGCTAAACATTTGTAGTATATTTTGGGAGTTATATACAAAAAAATAATTAAATTTGACAGATAATTCAGGGAAAATTAGTATTTTTGCATTTAGTTATATCATTCCTAATAAGAATGGGCGAAGTTTGCTAAACATTTCCACAAAGTGGTTTTGCGGGTGAATTTATGATAGTTCCTTTACAAAGGTATACACTTCAATGGTATCTTCAAGCCTATCATCTTTCCGATTTGTCGATGATGGCTTGCATCGGTTTCATCCACTCGATATTGATATTCTGGTGGGTCTTGCGACGGTTATAACTCACCAAACCACATTTCAGGTCTGTCTTCTTCAAGAACGCCATATCTACAAATGCCATGCCTCGGAGATAGAAGCTGAGCAGGAACAGGTCTCGTGCCTTGTCTAAAGATGTTCCTCTTGGCAAGTCCAACTTTTCTATCTTGCGAATATCCTTTACAGTAATGGCTCGTTTGGCGGCATTGGCGTAGTTATTCCTGGTACCAATGCACTGCATCTGCTTCATCTTCCAATCTATTTGTGACTGGATGAGGTGATAATACAATGTGCCTTCCTTTCCCGGCACCGAGGATGCTCTGAATTTTACTTTTACTGTTGCCATAATACTAACTTTCTTATTTTTGAATCATGTATTTTTTTATGAACTTCGCATAGTGGCAACTATTGGTAATTTTTCTGAGACAACCAAAAAACTTTAGAATTGTTAAGAAACAGAAAAGCCGTGTAACTCATTGAGTTACACGGCTTTCCCGATAATATTTATTTTGTTTCTATGTCATTTTATTGACTTTACTTAACCTCCTCGAAAATAAACTGTACTGATAATCAGTAAATTGAGGATTTATGGTACAAATATGGATGCTTATTTGTAAGGTCTAAACTAACAATAACAAGCCAAAGATAGGTGTCCATAACTCCATTATTCATTTCCGATAAAAATGGATAACTATCGGAAAAAATCAAGTATTGCCTGTAGCGACACAAACTTGTCTATGGTAACTGCCTTTTATGTATAACTTGCCTACGCACTCACCAAATGTTAAAAATCACTCTAAACGCAAAGATTTCCATTATAAAAGTCTTTAATCTCGATAACTTTCCTTATCTTTGTGGTCAATATTTGACAATTCTTACAAAGAAAAGTCTATCGGTTTAATCTAACCTCTGAATATAACATTGGAAGATAATACCAAACAGCCTTTAACGGCTGATGCTTCATTGTATAATGGGCAACCTACCGACACAGGTTCATCGTGTCCAAGTGCAAGACTTACCTCTTGTACGCCCTCCATCTCTAAGAACGAAGGTGGGGTGTCGGTAGAGAATGTGCCTTCCGAAAACAGGCAATGGTTTGTACTGAGAGTTACATATGGACGTGTTGTCAAGGCAAAAGCATTTATTGAGACTAAAGGATTGGAATGTTATGTTCCTTTGCGATATAAAGAGGTAAGGAAGCAAGGAAAGAGACGAATCATAACAGAGCCTCTCATCCCCTCCTTTATATTTGTTCATGCCTCAGCAGAACAAGTTGACTCACTTTTGCAAGATAAGAATATCAAAGTTCTTGAAAATAGAGCTTTGTTGAGTTACTATTACGACCACACTTCACATTGTGAAAAAGCGCCAACCAAGAATCCTCCACTTGTCATTTCAGGAATTGCTATGGATAATTTCATCCGCTTAACCTCTATACATAATCCTCACATCATCCCTGTTACTTCGGAGAATATCAAATATAAGTTAGGGGATGAAGTCGTGATTACAGAGGGTGAGTTTAAGAATATACGTGGTAGAGTGGCAAGGGTTGCTGGACAGCAGAGGGTTTTGGTAGAACTTTTCGATGGATGCTTGGTGGCGACGGCATATATTCCGAGAAATGCCATAAAGATATATGTCTATCATTAAATTCGGATATATAAATATGTTAATGTGGATAAAAGAAAAATTACCAAGAGTAAAAAGAAACTTGATGCCCCCGCAGGTGCTAATGATAGTCTCCGCAAGTAGGAATATCGTCATTATGGCTTTTTATGTCAATTGTTTTTTATAACGGGAAAATATATAATATGAAAAAAATAGGATTTATATATAAATATAACCCATCCGAAAGAATGGGCATTTTGTTTTTTGGTGTTTGGAAAGTACAAAGTAGTTGGGGCTCTACAAGAAAAAACACTCCAATCCTTTTTTCTGATAACGATTTATTGTCGAAAGTAAGTACAGGTCAACTTGTATATTTTGATCTTAATGATGATAAAACGGCTACTAATATAGAACGTGCTTCATTGTCAAATTTCAAAGTTGACTTTATAAATAGTATAGTAAGATGCGGAGAACGAGAGCCTGAGTATTCCTTTTACAACGATAATACGAAGATTTCTTTTGAATATCTTGAAACTATTATTATACCTGAGGAGAAAAAAGTGATACCAGAAACAAAGCAAGAATCATCTGAAGAAGATTTCTCTCTTAGCGATATTTTTGACGATGTGGATGAAGACGACTTTGACATAGACTTAGACTTATTCGAAGACGAAGATTCTACGTCCTTGATTCCAACTGAATTTGATGTTAAAATCCTAAAGGAAACTAGTGGTAGTTTGCCAGAATCAATTAACGAATTGTTTGAATGTTTTGGAAAATACAGGCATAGACAATATGAAAGTATCACAATAGATGTATTTGATCTATCTTTATGGGTTAATCAAGATGTTCTCAAGGATAAATATTATGGCATGAATGTAGAGGAGTTGAAATTCTTGTATGATATATTCGTGATGAGAAAACATTATGATAGAAAGGGTAACAAAATCAACTATAAGCCTGCAAACGATGTAATCTCTTCCAAATGGGCTTTACTTTTGTCAAAGTTAAGTGATAGTGATTTGAAAATTTTACTGAACTCAGCACCAAAACTACAACCTGCTTTTCCAAAAAAGTTCTGCAAGGAAAACGTAGGTCTCTTAACGGATGATTATGGTATGCCTGATGTTGAAATATGCAAATTATATTGCCTCCACAAAATCTCTAATACCGACACAGTATCAGGATATAAAGATCTCAAACATCGACTATTTGTATATAGCCATTGCGGAGCGAAGCATCTTGAAGGTGAAGGTATCCCAATGTGTCGAATGGGGAAAAGGCGCATCAATAATTTGGAGAAACGATTGGATTTACAATACGAGAATGTAATCAAACGAAATGTAATATCCCAATTGACAAAAATATGCGATGATGCTAATGTGGTGAACGAGATAAAAAAAGCCACTTCGGATGAATTTGACAGCGTAGGTCTCTTCCTTGAAAAATTCTATGCCCTGAGGAATGATTTTCTTGGGTATAAAGTATATGAAAAAACTTTTGAAAGTTACGAGAAACTTCCGAAATTATACAAGGATGCATTAATGGTGTCTTTTCAAAATTGTGTAAATGAATCAGCGATTTTAGCAACAAAGAATGAATACCTTTCACCATTTTTACTCGGGTATCAAATCGAACAACTTAATGGATGGATTCTCGATTCAACGAAACAACAGATAAAGGAACTTGTAAATGAGAAATTCTCAAAACTTGATGATTTAGAGGATCTTAATGATGCCTACAAATATGACTATATTACAAGCAAGCAGTATTTTAAAAGATACAAGCAACTGACAAGTGACTTTAATACGCATCAATTTTTGAAGGAGTTGTCAGATTATAAAATAAAGGATTCTCCACTAACCATACAATGGTATGTTGTTTCAAACATAATTAAAAAGTTGGGATATGATAGTCTCAACTCGTTTAATTATGTAAGACTCGACAATTATGATGCAATAAGCGACATTCGAAGTCTGCTTGAATGGCTGAATAATTATGGAAACTTAAAGGACATAGTATTAAAAAAAGCAGAAGAGGCAATCTGCTCCGTTCTGTCTGGTGATGAAAGATGGACATTGTTTGAAGAGAAAATTGCAAAATCACCAGGCGATGCAAATATCCGTAAACGTTTGGATATCGCATATAAGAAGAAATATGCAAACAAGGAACTCTTTAAGCATGAATGCTTTCAGGACGCAATGTTGTCTGATGTGGACAAAGTCAAAACCCCAGAGATCTTATTGTTCATTGCAGATAATCTCGATAGTCACCATCAATACTTGATGCAACAAAAGGCAACAGGCTTCTTGAAATTGTATTTGTGGCAAAAGCAACCTTCTGGCAAAATCGATTGGGATTTTGTGAAGTCGCATTTCTACGAAATGTCTGCTGAAGCTCAGATAAGAACTTTGCGTTATATCTTTGGGAAAATGGCTTCCGGAGAATCTAGTTTAGTCGTAGATGATCTATATTCTGCGTTTGTAGAAACATCCACTCCAGCATGTTCTGCTGTTTGTGGAGTGCTCTTCATACTAAAAGCAAAGAAGGATGATATAAATATTAGTATTACGTCAACCATGGTGGAAACTGTCATAGGAGAGGACCTGGAACATAGATACAATTTTCTAAAAGATTCCAGGGAACTTTTTTATCCATGTAACGGCTATCTGGCAATAACGCATAATCAGCAAAATATTGAATATCAGTCATTCAATGGCATTCTTGAAAAAGAAATCAAAGATGATACATCGTTTTATGTTATAACTTTCCATGATACTCCAGTTAATCTATTCGGACGCACAATAGAATGGCTAGATTCAGAGGAAGTTGATACTGCGAAACAAGTCCTCAAAAGAAATTGTGATGTTGAGATTGTAAATGGCAAATATTATATCCCGGAATCGCTGGAATTCTTTGTCAAGCAGTTTGTAATAGCATATCATATTGAAGATAAATGTGGATTATTAAGTGATAAAGAAAGAATGATTGAACTTGGTTACTTGCCAAGGAATAATGCAGTTCAACCACTTTATACCAATTATCTAAGGAAATACGAAGAATCAGAATATTATATCTGCAGATGTGAATGTTCTGGCAGTTCTGATCCAAATAATAGTTTTCCTTTCTATTGGTGCAAGAAGAAAGTTTGTGCAAGAAGAGCGCATTTCTTCCTGCCATCTTCGGAATGGGAAAGATTCAGTTTTGCAGATTTTCTTTTTATTGCCTTGGGACAAAACTCTTCTGAGAGAGAACCCGTATGGCTTGTGAATGCAGAAATTTCACAATTCATATGTGATTACTTCCAAATTTTTAAGTCTAGTGAAAGAAATATTAGTAGTGCTCCATTGAATGTATCTGAAGAGAAGGGAACTTGGGATAATAATTCATCTACCTATCGTGATATTTGTGATGACGATGAATACAATGATGAAGTATATGATGATGGTGACTATGAAGATTATTCACATGACTATGATGAGCCGACTTACGACAGATATAACGGTTCTTATGCCCAAGATGAGATGGGATATAGTGACGATGATATAGATACAATTTTCGATGGTGATCCAGAGGCTTATTGGAATATAGATTAATACTTTTTTCTAAATATGAACAAACCCGATACAAAGATAAAACGGTGGGGAATCGTTGTGATACAGTCATTGTATCCTAACGATTACAAAACAGGAGAAATGCTATATCATGATATTCTTAAATATAAAAAATATCATAAAAGCGAATCTTTCTCTTCTTTTTATGATGTAAACTCATCCGATGAATTCCGCCTTGCTATGCAGACTATTGAGACATCATTATCGGAAGGAGACATCATTACCATACAAATTGAAACTCATGGCTGTGACGAAGGTATAGGACTAAACAATGGAGAAATTCTTAAATGGAAGGATTTTTACGATATTATTAGGCCTCTTAATATTAAAACTGGACACTTGTTATTTGTTGTAATGTCAATGTGCAAGAGTATCTCAATGATTTCTGCTATAGACCCCGAAAAGCGTGCACCATATCGAGCATTCATTTGTACAACTAGAGTTGTTACTGCAGATGAAATATATCGGGGATTTCTTGCCTTCTATGATAAATACTTCAATTTATTGGATATTACACAAGCCCTTAGTGCCTTGCAAGAAGAGGTTAGGGATGACAATGGATTTTCTCCATTTCTGGTTCTATCCGCAGAAAACATATTCAGTGAAACATTTAACTCAAATAGAAATATTTCTAGTTTGGCGGATAATCAATTAGAACGATTAAATATGCCAAGAACTGAAAATACAAAATCAATAATGTCTGATTATCTTCGAATGTTACTAAAAGACTTACATGACAGATTTTATAATTATTATAATTTTAAAGATTTGTATTGATATATGCTCGAACAAGAACTACAACAATATCTCCTTCATGAGTACCCACAAGAAAATGCTCGCTGTGAATGGAAAGAATTTAAAAATTTAAAGAACTCGTTCTGTGGGGACGAGAAAGATGATGTCATCTCCTACGTGTCGGCTATTGCCAACATGGAGGGAGGACATCTTGTGATAGGTGTGCAAGATCAGTCGTTAGAAATTATAGGTACGGACTCCTATAATTATGATCGTCAGAAGGCTATACTGAGACTGACGGAACGATGTGTAAATCTTTCAACAGAAGGACTTGATGTGGAAGAGTTCATAACTGATGATACCAACAAGAAAGTGTGGATAATACATATTCCTAAACATCGTCCCAAACTTCCTGTCTATGCTCACAATAAGGCTTGGCAACGTATCGAAGATTCTTTGGTGGAGCTGACCCAAGAAAGGCTAAATGCAATCCTTGAAGAAAACAGTCCTGCCTTTGACTGGTCAGCAGAAATAATTCCAAATGCTACTTTGGAAGACCTGGATGCCAAAGCTTTGGCTAAAGCTCGAACAGAATATAAAACGGTTCATCCTCGATTAGCAGAAGAAGTTGACATATGGGATGATATGGAGCTGTTGTGTCGTGCTGGTGTCGCAATAAAAGGCAAACTTACTCGTGCGGCTATACTTTTACTAGGTAAAGAGACTTCTTCTTATCTTATTAGTCCTGCTGTTGCAACTATCACATGGGTATTAGTTGATGAGCATGATGAAAAGATAGATTATGAGCACTTCTATACTCCATTCATCTTGACGGTCAACGAGGCTTTATCAAAAATTCGCAATCTTAACCAAAGAATATTGCCAGGCGGAACACTTTTTCCTGATGTTGTCAAACAATATGACGAATACAGTATTCGTGAAGTGCTCCATAATTGTATAGCGCACCAAGATTATACTATGCAAGAGCGCATCACTATGGTAGAAGAGCCTAACGCTGTGACATTTGCCAATGGTGGATTCTTCTTGCCTGGTACAGTGAGAAATGCTATCGAACAAAATGGACCTCAGAAGTTCTATCGCAACTATGTGTTGTGCCAAGGTATGGTAAATTTCAATATGATAGATACGATAGGGCGAGGTATTCGCAAGGTATTTACAGAACAACAAAAACGTTTTTTCCCAATGCCTGATTATCAGATAGACCAAGCTAAGAGAGAAGTGGTTGTTAAAATTTATGGCAAGCTTATCAATGAGCAATATTATCGTTTGTTGAAAGCTAATCCTGATTTGTCGCTTTATGATTGCATAGCATTAGATATGGTGCAAAAACATGAAGCAATAGATAAAGAAACTGCTACACACTTGCGAAAATTACACCTTGTAGAAGGTCGTTATCCCAAATTATATCTATCAGAATATGTGGCAAAGACTGCTAATGACGATGAACTGAAAACTGAGTACATCAAGAACCGTAGTTTCAATGATCGTCACTTTAGAGAAATGATTATCTCTTATCTGCGTTCTTTTGGTGGAGCTTCCAGAAGTGAACTGAACACTCTTATACAATCAAAATTGTCTGATGTGTTGACAGATGAACAGAAAAAACGTAAAGTAGGTAATTTTCTATCAACGCTTAAGAAAAAAGGTATTATAAAATTGACTGACGGAAAGCGGTGGGTTTTAGTCGAAGTTTAGTTCAACTTAGTCGAACTTAGTCGAACTTTTAGTCGAACTTAGTCGAACTTTTAATGTGTAATATAATGTAACTGCTTGATAAACAATAGAAAATTGCTATTTGTAGTTTAGTCGATCTTTCAATCATTTAGTCGAACTGTATATCACCATTACAGCGTAAGGTTTTAACACATTAAGTATTTACCTTTGCATC
>ERZ773193.1764-NODE-1764-length-25775-cov-2.872745_pt1 | contig 25775 bp, 29 predicted proteins | sample MGYA00511110_ERZ773193 | MGnify/ENA primary metagenome ERZ773193 (study PRJEB29015, sample SAMEA2737784) | human gut metagenome | biome: human gut; feature: human-associated habitat; material: faeces | place: China | collected 2012 ...
AGGAAATTAATGTGAAAAATGCGATGATTGTCAGTGCTTTGATGTTCTGGATTTGTGTTTGATGCGACGGGAACTTATGCTGTAAGCAGGCTTTTTGTGCTTTATAGAAAAATGACAGGAGGGCTTTGGTGGCTCTCCTGTCATTTTTATGGGATTATGCGTGATTCTTGTTTTTTGATTTGGAATGTAGTATAATGAAAGAATAAATTGAAAGCTGGAGGTTTTCTATGAGTACAATGAAAGAAATTCTACATAAAAAAAGAGAAGTAACTGAAAAACATATCAGGCAGCTTCAGCAAGCGGGAAAACAAGATGTCCGTTATACTGTTATGATGCCAGATATTCCATTTCTAGTATTAGGGTTGTTCAGTGATGTTGGTTGGATTGCACATCTGATAGCAGGAATTATTTACTTTTGCAGAAGTGGTTTTCATCATGTATTAGACTACATCGCTCTCATTGCATTGGCTGGCGTTGTATTTGGCGTTTCCTATATTATTTATCTGAACAAAATACATGAAAAGGAAATTGCCACAAAACATCAAAAGGATTTTAGTTTTGGTATGACTGTTTATTCTGGATTAGCAGGGGCTATGATTGGAATATTTCAGATTGTGCTGTATGCAGGCGTTTCAGCGGAATTGGTGTGGGTTGTAGTTGGTGGACTTTTAAACTTTGCTTTTGGATTGCCAATTTATCTTTCCTTTAAAAAAGGAATTTTTTATGGGGTAAAATAACTTTTGATTTATCAATTCTTTGGAAGTGCAGCAGATGCAAATTACTATCTGAATGATTATAAGTTAATTATTAATATGATGTTATTAATAAAGCACATAATTTCAGGAAATTTGAAATTATGTGCTTTTCTGTTTTATGAGTGATGAATTCAAAATCCATCAAAATCAGCCTTATTTTTGAGCATCCTTTGCAAGAACTTCATCAATTGTACTCTGAAGTGTATTCAAATTGTCGTCATTGTCGATACCGCCAAGGAGTGCTTCTCCGACAATATTACCGTTTCTGTCAATGACATAAGTTGTCGGGAATGCCGTAACACCCAGAGCAAATTTTCCAGCATCGCTGTCAGAATCAAAATAGATGTTCCGATACTTTGCCCCTTTTGTTTCAAGAATTTGTTTTGCTGTTGCGATATTCTCTTCGTTGTTATCCAGTGTTCCGACATTCACACCAATGACTTCGCCACCCTGTTCTTTGATGCGGTCATTCAGGGCATTCATTTCACTGAGTTCTTCCACACAAGGCTTACATTCATTGAACCAAAAATTTACAACTGTTACCGCATTTTCTGCAAAAATACTGCTGTCTACTTTGTTTCCATCCAAATCGTTTCCCTCAAACTGCGGAAAAGAACTGCCTGCTGCGGCATTGGTCGATTCATCACTGGAATCTGTCGGAAGTGCAGCAATTTCATCTTCAATCTTGCGAATTTGTTCTGCATCTGCTTTCAACATTTCATATTCTGCATCCGAAAACTGGTCTTTTGCATTTTCCACGGCAGCTATCAGAACATCCCCATAGTTTGAACTCAGCGTATCGCTAGTAACGTTCTTATCCATGGATGCAAAGACTTTTTCCCAAAGGTCTTTGTTCTTTTCTAAAATATTGTTTTCTTCGTCCATCAAATCCTGTTCAGATTTTCCGGATGTTTCTGCCTCGCTGGAGGATTCACTGGATGCAGTTGAAGAAGCGGTATCCGTTGCAGTACCGCATCCGCTAAGAGAAAGGGAAAATACCATACAAGCTGCCAATGTAACAATCCAATTCTTTTTCATTTTTGAAACTCCTTTTTTTCTGTTGTAAGTTTTTTTGTTTTTGACGACTTTTCAAAGCCATATTGATAGCAAATTGCATTTGTTGGACAGGATTTCATACACATCCCACAACGAATACATTCGGCATGATTTGGATGCTTTGTGACATCGACATCCATCTTACATGCCTTTTCACAAGCACCGCAAGATACGCATTTGTCTTTGTCAACCTTCATTTGGAAGAGGGACACTCGATTCAGGAGTGCATAAAACGCTCCCAGCGGACAGAGCCATTTACAGAATGGACGGTAAAAAAATACACTGCCCACGATGACTGCCAGCAAAACAAATGCTTTCCAAGAAAATAGTACGCCCAATGCACGGCGAATGCCTTCATTCGTGATAGATAATGGAAGTGCACCTTCTAAAACGCCTTGTGGGCAAAGATATTTGCAGAAGAACGGGTCACCCATTCCCATTTCATTTACAATGACGATTGGAAGAAGAATTACCATTACCAGTAAAATACCATATTTCAGATAACGCAATGGTTTCAGTTTTTTGGTGGAGAACTTCGGGGATGGAATCTTATGCAGAAGTTCTTGAAACCATCCAAATGGACACAAAAATCCGCAGATAAATCTTCCCAATAAAACGCCGAATAAAATCAGCATTCCTGTGATGTAGTAAGAAAATTTGAATTTGGATGACCCTACCACCGCTTGAAATGCACCAATGGGACAAGAGCCTGCTGCTCCTGGGCAGGAATAGCAATTTAATCCCGGCACACAGGCATATTTCCCTTTTCCCTGATTTAGAGAACCATTCAAAAAATTTGGAAGATGAATGTTGGTTAGAAGCGTTGCTCCTGCCTGAATCCAACCTCGAAATCGTGCAAGAAGATGCACCTTCTTTTTGTTACGCTGTTTTTTCTTAGCCAATTCCAACACACTCCATACACAATCGAATTGCCTTTGAGAAAACTGTCTGTGCTTCGTCACGCCAGATGCCAAAGACGAGCATTGCCATTCCGATGAGCAGAAGAAGCACTTGCACCGTTGCTTTTTTTAATACCATTTGTTTCCCTCCTGTGATTTGATGATACCAGTATACACCATGCAGTATAAAATCTGCGTTAAGAGAAAATTAACACAGATTTTATTTGCATCTGTTATAATGAAGAAAAAATATAAGGAGCTTACTATGAGACTTTTGGTAGTAGAAGATGAGCAATCCTTGCGAGAGGACATCACAAAAAAATTGCAGCATTCAGGCTATGAAGTGGATGCCTGCGGCGATGGAGAAACAGCTTCAGAATATTTAGCAGTTGAATATTATGATTTGGTACTATTAGACTTGAATCTTCCTAAGATAGATGGAATGACGATCCTCCGTAATTTTCGGAAAGAAAATCAGGAAACCCCCGTACTGATTTTATCGGCACGAAGTGAAATCAATGACAAAGTGGAGGGGTTGGATGCAGGTGCAAATGATTATCTTTCCAAGCCATTTCATCTTGCCGAACTGGAAGCCAGAATTCGCAGTCTTACACGTAGACAGTTTATTCAGCGGGATGTCTGTCTGCAATGCGGAAAAATTACATATGATACCAAAAGCCGGATTGCAACAGTGGATGGCGTTGCAATCAATCTGACACGTAAGGAAACTGGCGTACTGGAATATCTGATGTTGCATCAGGGCAGACCCATCAGTCAAGAAGAACTCATTGAACATGTATGGGATAGCAGTGTGGACAGTTTCAGTAATTCGATTCGTGTTCATATCTCTGCACTCCGAAAGAAACTTCGTGCAGTGCTTGGTTATGACCCCATTCGGAATCGAATTGGAGAGGGCTATGAGATAGAAGGAGAATCAAAATGAAACGAATGAAACGCCTCTCTTTTCAATGGCGAATTACATTGCTGACGGCAATTTTAATTGCCGGAACTTGTATCTGTTTAAATCTTCTGCTGTATCGTTCTGGTACTGTCAGTATGGATTCGCTGAATGGTTTTGTCATGAAATATGACCCCGGAAACTCTGATGTTGTGAAAATTGAATTCGATGATCAGCAGATGTCTGCATTTCTCCATCAGTTTTCTCAGGAAGTTTATGATGCTAAGGCAGCTTTTGGGAAAAAGGGCTGGTGTATTACAGCCATAGTCACACTGCTGAGTGCGGCAATTGCGTATTTTGTAAGTGGCAGAGCCCTTAAACCATTGAAACAATTTTCACAGCAGACAGAAAACATCAATCAGGACAATCTTACCAGCACACGCCTTGATGAAGATACAGCAGCAGAGTTTCAGCAGCTGAGCTGTTCGGTGAATCGGATGCTTGATCGGCTTGCATTGTCATTTGATTTACAGCGTCAGTTTGCAGGAAATGCTGCACATGAATTGCGGACACCCTTGGCAATGATGCAAACAAAATTAGAGTTATTTGCCGAAGAACATTCCAATATTAATACAGAAACCGCAGAACTGGTGCAATTTCAAATGGCTCAGGTAGACCGTTTGACTGCCCTGGTTCGTACGCTTTTGGAAATGAGCAATTTGCAGTCTGTTTCTCGTTCTGATGAAATCGAGTTAGCACCACTCATTGATGAGATTCTGACAGACCTCACCACACTTGCCGAACAAAAAAACATTACATTCCATCAGAATTGTGAAGATATTTGTATGATTGGCAGTGATACGCTGATTTATAGACTGTTGTTTAATCTCATTGAAAATGCAATTAAATACAATCATGCAGGTGGCAGTGTGACCGTTCCCATGCAGCAAGAAAATCATCAGGTTTTGCTGCATATTGCAGACACAGGCTGCGGCATTTCGGAAGAATATCGAGAAAGTATTTTCCAGCCATTTTTTCGTGTAGACAAGTCAAGAAGCAGACAGATGGGCGGTGTTGGTTTGGGACTTGCCCTTGTAAAAGAGATTGCTGTTCTGCATGGGGGAAGTGTATGCGTGGAATCTAGTTCCGAAGAGGGGACAACTTTTGCCGTGAGATTACCATTGAATGGAGAAAAAACAGAATAGTAGTTCGTATTACCGCAATAGAAGCATTAGTTAGTATCGTTTTTTACAATACAAATCCGAACAACTGTGATAGAATAGAAACATCAAAAGAAAACAGAACAGAAAGAACAGTCAAAGGCGTCTGGAATGAAGATTTCAGACGCCTTTTTTGTTTTGGCAGAAAGGAAGGATCCATCATGGACGTTCGGATGCAGGAACACCCGATTTTAGGAGCAATGGGGCTCTCGAAAAAGGTGAAATTTCAGTATAATGGAACAGAATTAGAGGGCTATGAAGGCGAACCCATTGCTATGGCATTGAAAGCCGCTGGCGTAATGGTGCATCGTTACACACAAAAGGAACATCAACCCCGTGGTATCTTCTGTGCAATTGGTCGTTGTACCGATTGCGTCATGATCGTAAACGGGAAACCAAATGTCAGAACGTGTGTGACACCATTGGAAGCTGGAATGCAGGTACAAACACAGTATGGTGTATCCGCAGAGCCATTTTCCAAGCAGCCGTAAGTCTTTGAGGGAGGAAGTGCAGACATCATGAAACGATATGATTTTTTAATTGTAGGAGCAGGGCCAGCAGGATTATCCGCTGCCATTGAAGCTGCAAAACGAGGTATGCAGGTTGCCGTATTCGATGAAAACGCAAAGCCGGGCGGACAGTTGTTCAAGCAGATTCACAAGTTTTTCGGTTCTAAGGAACATAAGGCAAAAATTCGTGGATTTGTCATCGGACAGCAGTTGTTAGAAGAAGCCCAGAAATTAGGCGTTTCCGTTATCTTAAATGCAACCGTCATTGGCTTGTACGCAGAAAAAGAATTGGTCGTTCGGATTGGAGAAGAGATTCACCATTATAAAGGCGATGCAGTTCTAGTTGCAACGGGTGCAGCAGAAAACATGGTCACCTTTGATGGCTGGACGCTGCCGGGTGTAATTGGTGCTGGTGCTGCACAGACCATGATGAATCTGCATGGCATTCGACCAGGGAAAAAGATTTTGATGCTGGGTTCTGGGAATGTTGGTTTGGTTGTCAGCTATCAGCTGTTGCAGGCAGGTTGTGAAGTGGTTGCGTTGGTGGATGCAGCCCCAAGAGTTGGCGGCTATGGCGTTCATGCAGCAAAGATTGCCCGGTGTGGCGTACCGTTCTATCTTTCCCATACCATTCAAAAGGCAGAGGGAACAGACCATGTAACCGGTGTTACCATTGCGGAAGTGGATTCCCATTTCCAGTTTATTCCGGGCACAGAAAAGCATTTTGATGTAGATACGATTTGTTTGGCAGTCGGACTTTCTCCGATGTCGCAGCTGTTGAAGATGGCAGGCTGCAAGATGGAAGATAATCCAAAGCGTGGCGGACAAGTTCCGATTTGCGATGCATATGGAGAAACTTCTGTTCCAGGAATTTTTGCAGCAGGCGATGTTTCCGGCATTGAAGAAGCAAGTTCTGCGATGATTGAAGGTAGAATTTCCGGTATCGCCATTGCTGCTTCGCTGGGATTCCTGGAAGAGTCCGAAAAACAGGAACAAATTGCTGCCAACGAAGCAGCCTTGGAAACGCTCCGGCAGGGCATGTTTGCCCCGTGTAATCGTGGCAAACTGGTAGAAAAAACCGAAGAGGGTATTGACACTGCAATGCATCTTCTGAAAAGTGGTTACCTGACCGAAGAAGAGGTTGAAAAGTATCCGGGCGTGACGAGAAACAAGAAGATTCATCCAGTGATTGAATGTGTGCAGAACATTCCTTGCAATCCGTGTCAGGATGCCTGTCCCAAACATTGTATTAAGATTGGCTCTCATATCACAGCGTTGCCGGCAGTCGATCCAGAAGTAGAATGTATTGGCTGCGGATTGTGTGTTTCGTCTTGCTCCGGTCAGGCAATTTTCCTGGTACAGGAAGAATGCGACGAACCGGGTTATGGAACGGTAACATTACCATATGAATTTTTGCCGCTTCCGAAAAAGGGCGACCGTGGATTTGGATATGACCGTGGCGGAAAGAAAGTTTGTGAAGCAGAAGTGGTATCTGTGAAAACCGCAAAGGCGTTCGACCATACGAATTTGTTGACGATAAAAGTTCCAACCGATATGGTAATGCGGGCAAGATTCTATAAGGCACAGTGAGAAGGGGGAACGATCAATGGAAAACATTTTAGACCGCAGCGTGCAGCTGGGTGAATTTATACCAGAACCGGATGATGACCGGATTGTTTGCCGGTGTGAAGAAGTGACAAAGGGAGAAATCCGCAGAGCGGTTCATGATGGGATGTTTACCATTACCGAAATTCGGCGGTATTTGCGAGCAGGCATGGGATTGTGTCAAGGTCAGACTTGTGCAAAGCTGGTAAAGCGAATTGTTGCACAGGAATTGCAAGTTTCTCCGGCAGTGTTAGAGCCGGCAACCTCTCGTGCTCCGATGCGTCCTTTGGAAATGAAAATATTTGCAGCAGAGGCAAAGGAGGACGAGTAAGATGACAAAGACAGCAGATGTAATTGTAATTGGCAGCGGTGTCATTGGCTGTGCTGCAGCGTATTATATGGCGAAAAAGGGAATGTCCGTTTTGGTGCTGGATCAAGATGAAAGCGTTGGAAACGGCGGTTCTAGTCGAAATGGTGGCGGTGTCCGGCAGTCCGGACGTGACCCGAGAGAATTGCCGCTTGCCATTTATGGTGTAGAAAACGTATGGCCGACGCTTTCCGATGAGTTGGGGGTCGATGTAGAATACCACAAAGAAGGCAATCTTCGATTGGGCAAAACAGAAACCCACAAACAGATTTTAACCGGACTGACAGAAAAAGCCGTGGCTTGCGGTCTGAATGTCCGAATGATTGATGCGGAAGAAGTGCGGAAAATCAATCCGTATTTGAGCGAAGAAGTTACCTGTGCAAGCTGGTGTCCAACCGATGGGCACGCCAATCCGCTGACAACCACGCTTGGTTTTTATAAGAATGCCAGAGCATTGGGCGTAGTATTTCATATGGGAGAAAAGGTTGTCAAGCTGGAAAAAGTACACGGAAAACTCCGTCGGGTCTGCACAAAGACCACCGTTTATGAAGCCGATCAGGTTTTAGTTGCCGCTGGTTATGCAAGCCGATTTCTCACACAAACCGTTGGCATTGATGTTCCAATGCGAGAAGAATTGATTGAAGCGTTGGTCACTGAAGCAGAACCGAAGATGTTTCCGCAGATGCTTGGCACAGCCGATGCAGATTTTTACGGACATCAAACCAATCATGGTTCGTTTGTATTTGGTGGTGCAACGGGCATGGAAAGTACAGTACTGGACAATGGCACAAATCGTACTAGCAGCTTGACTGCTCCGTGTATCTGTCGAGGGATTATGAAATATGTTCCGAAGCTGGCAGATGCAAAGATTGTCAGAACGTGGGCAGGGTATGAAGACCTTAGTATTGATGGGATTCCTGTTATTAGCAAGGTGGAAGAAGTTCCGGGGCTGTTGCTTGCCTGTGGATTTACTGGGCATGGATTTGGTATTTCACCGGTTGTCGGTCAGCTTTTGGCACAGTTGGCAGCTGGAGAAACGCCGATGCTGAGCTTGCAGGAATTTCGATATGATCGGTTTCATGCTGCGATTTAAAAAATAGGAGAAATGTTCAAAAATAGTTGATATAATAAATAGGAGGAATTACGATGGGAACAAAAGTCGATTTTTTGTATTTGAGTGAACCGGATATGGTGAAAGCCGGTGTCAAGGACATGAAGCAGTGCGTAGAAGTCATGGAACGGCTGTTGGTTACGCTGAACAAGGGTGACTATGTGATGGGCGGAAAGAACCACAATTCCCATGGCTGTATGATTATGTTCCCAGATGACCCACAATTTCCGGGTATGCCGAAGAATGCCGATGAACGGCGATTCATGGCAATGCCAGCCTATTTGGGCGGCGAATACCAGATGGCAGGCATGAAGTGGTACGGCTCAAATGTAGAGAATAAGAAGCAGGGGCTGCCTCGTTCCATTTTGATGATGATGCTGAATGATAAGGATACCGGAGCACCGCTGGCGTTGATGTCTGCAAATCTGGTCAGCTCCTATCGAACTGGCGGCATTCCAGGCGTTGGTGCAAAGTATCTGGCACGGAAGGATGCAAAAACGGTTGCCATTGTTGGCCCTGGTGTCATGGGAAAGACTTCTCTGGCAGCTTTCGTCAGCGTTTGTCCGAATCTGGATACCCTGAAGATTAAGGGCAGGGGACAGAAATCCATCGATTCCTTTATTGAATTTACAAAAAAAGAATGTCCGCAGATTAAGAACATCACCGTATGTGACACCTTGGAAGAGGCAGTACGGGACAGCGATATTATCAGTATGACTACAGTTGTACGGGATGATGTTGCTTCGTTCCCGTATATTAACGGTGAATGGGTCAAGAAAGGTGCTTTGATCAGCATGCCGTCTGCTGCCAGATTTGATGATGAATTCTTAGCAAAGAAGTGCAAGCTGGTGGTCGATAATGCAAAGCTCTATGAAGCATGGGAAGAAGAATACCCTTATCCGACTTATCCGCAAGTACAAATCGTCGGTACAAAGTTCACCGATTTGGTACATGATGGACTGATTCAAGCCAGCGACATCATTGATATTACCGATGTGATTCAGGGAAAGCACGCTGGAAGAGAAAATGATGATGAAATCATTGTCTATTCCGTTGGCGGTATGCCAGTAGAAGATATTGCATGGGGCGGAACAGTTTACCGGAATGCTCTTGCAAAAGGCATCGGCGTGAAGTTGCCGCTTTGGGATCAGCCGGAAATGGCATAACCTCAGGATTCTGTTTCGATTTGCGGCATTCTTTGGGAAAGGAATGCATGGTCATGGCACAGCAGCAAGGCTTGATTTTGTTGCAGCCTTATCTGACATTAGAGGCACAACATTGTCAGAGAATTCCGCAGGTTGGAACGGGAATTGCAGAATGTTATGAATTTACGATTCCTGCAAACGGACAGAGCCAATTCCCAGCCGTACCCGATGGCAGCGTTGATTTGGTCTTTGGCATGAGCAAACAAGATGTTCGGCTGTTTATCGGCGGAACAGTCTTGCAGATGAAACAATGGTGTTTCGACCCGGGGCGAACGTATTTTGGTGTACGGTTTCAGCCGGGAAAAAGCTTATTGCCGAAAGATTTGTGTATACAAGATGTGGTCAATGCGGATTTGGAATTGCAGCCCTCTGTTTATGGAGAGGGACTTGCAGAGAAAATCGCAACGGCAGACAGTTTGCAAGATCGTTCGCAGCTGTTTTTACAGACCTATTTGCAGCAATTCCCGGAATTGACTGATACCCGACACAACTTGGAACGCTATGTTCGGCGGCGGATTTATGAAACAAAGGGAACGATTGGAATTCAGAATCTGGCAGAAGAAACGGGCTATTCTGCATGTTATCTGCGGCGAGTTTTTGAGCAGATTCACGGAATTTCCCCGAAGTTATTTGAACGGTTTATCCGGTTTCAGAATATGCTATATCTGATGGAGCAGCAGGAATGGCAAAGCCAAAGAATGGATGCTCTTTGTTTTGAAAGCGGCTATTATGACCAGTCGCATATGATGAAAGATTTTAAGCGGTTTGCAGGCAGAACACCGGAACAATACCGAAAATTCCGCTTGCAGCCAGAAGAATGATTGGAAAGAGAGGAATTTGTTATGAAATTATCCAAAATTGAAATTATCACAGGGATGTCAAAATTAACCGGACTGAAGTCCGTTTTGAGCCGGGCAGGCGTTCGGGGTATGACCGTTGTACAAGTGCTGGGCTGCGGCGTGGAAAAGGGTACAAAGGAATATGAGGTCGATGAAAACTATGAAATGGAACTGTTGCCGAAGCAGCAGATCAGCATTGTTGTAAAGACCGAAAAGGTCAAGGAAATCGTAGAATTGATTAAGCAGGAATTGTATACGGGTCATATTGGAGATGGTAAAATCTTTGTTTATGATATTACCAACGTCATTCGTGTCCGGACAGGGGACGAAGGAGAAGACGCACTTTAAAAGAAAGGCGGTTGATTCCATATGGCTGCACAACAAGAGAAAAAGTTAGGGCTTGGAAGTGTTGTTTCCATTTCAGTCGGATTGATTATTGCAACCAGTTGTCTGGTTTCTCTGGGACAGGGAGCCGGAACAATTGGCGTAACCTTTATTTTTGCAATGGTAATTGCTTGCATATTGAATATGACAACCGTTGCTTCTCTTTCGGAATTGAATGCGTTGATGCCGAATACAACGGGTGGACTGGCACAGTATACACTCGCCTGTATGGGACCGTTTCCAACGATTATCTCAATGGTTGGCGGATACATTCTATGTAATGTGTTATCCTGCGGTGTAGAAGCCTCTATCTTTTCGTATGCAATGTCAGATACGTTTTCATTCCTGCATATTCCGAGTTTGGGATATGTGCTGATTGTTACCACCCTTCTGATGATTGCAAACTTATTCGGGGTTGATATTTTTGCGAAGTTGCAGGATGTTGTTGCATTTTTGCTGGTTGGCTCGATGCTGCTCATGGGTATTATCGGAGCAATTGGCATTGGATTTGGGAAAAAGATTGACCAGCCGTATACCATGGCAACGGATTTCAAGAGCATTGTTTCCATGACAGCGGTTGCATTCTGGCTGTTTATTGGTGCGGAATATGTCATTCCGGTTTCCAAAAGTGTCAAGAATGCCAAGCGAAATGTTCCGCTGGGCATGATGATTGGTTTGGGATTGATTTGTATCGTACAATCCATTTTGGTCTTTGGTTTCCATAACTATGTGCCGTGGGCAGAACTGGCAGATTCTCCAGCACCGCATTTGCTGTATGGCATGAATTTGTTGGGAACATTCGGGAAAATCTGGATGACATTGGTTGCAGCTTTTGCGGTAATCAGCACACAAAATTCCACCGTTAATGCACTGGCAAGTATTTGTCAGGGTATGGCAAAGATGAACATGATGCCGCAGGTTTTTGCAAAGACCAATCGGCGTGGTGTGCCGTATGTCGGCGTGGTATTTGTCAGCGTTATGATTTTCGTATTCTCTGCACTGAGCAATAACTCATCCGATGCAATTTCGTTCTTGATTTTGGTTGGTTCTGTATTCTGGATGATTTCCTATATTTTAGCACATATGGATGTTCTGATTCTGAGAAAGCGGTTTCCAAAAGCACCTCGGAGCTTTAAAGTGCCACTTGGTCCAGTGATTCCGATGATTGGCATTCTTGGAACAATCTATATGATACTGAATATTTCCACAGATACTGCCGAACGAAATGCGATTTGGTTGGTGACTGGCGGAACATTCTTGCTGCTGGGAATTTACGCATTCTTCTGGATTAAGTACAAGATGAAAATGCCGGTATTTAAAAGCGTTTCGATGGAAAAAGTCATGGCGAACGATATGTATTATACAATCAGAAAACGTCGTGGTATTTGGAAATAATTACATAATAAAGAAAAGCCGTTTCGTTGCAAGATGACGAAACGGTTTTTTCTATTATTATAATCCGCCTTTCTGCGAAAGGCACCAGCATTACAAATTTCAAATTTGAATGCTTTTATACACTGCTTGGCAGAGGGTTTCACCCCTACGACCCCGAATAGAAAAAAAGAGAAAGAATCAGCAAAAATACAGGAGAATTATTTGCTGAAAAAGATTGGAGGAACGCTATATATGGCGACAACAAAAATATTTCCGGTACACGAAGATGTTGAAGGCTCGCTTTCCTACATCGCTAATCCCGAAAAGACTGACAACGGCAGGTTCGTCTATGCCTTTGGGTGCAGCGAGAAACCGAGCAGAGCAGCAAAGAATTTTGCCGAGATAAGATCACGAAGAAGCACAGTCCTTGCACAGCACTTCATTGTCAGCTTCAAGCCCGGTGAGATTACCCCCGAACGGGTGCTGGAAGTAGGCAAGGAGATCTGCACGAAATTTCTGGACGATCAGTATCAGTTCCTGCTGACAGTACACGTTGATAAACAGCATATACATTTACATTGTGTGTTCAATAATACGAACCTGCTGAACGGCTACACTTTCCAGACGCTGAACAATCAAGGCAAGGTCAGCGAGCGTATGTGGAAGAAGCTCCGTGACACCTCAGATGAGGTGTGCAAGCGGCATCATCTGAATGTTATTCAGCACCCCGAAATGGGCAAGGGAAAGAGCCGTTGGGAGTGGAATATGTCACGGCAAGGCTTATCGTGGAAAGCGAAGCTGAAATATGCGATAGATCAGGTAGTCAAGGAGAGTGAAAACTTTGAAGATTTTCTCTCAAAATGTGCAGCTCACGGCATACTCTACGAGTATAATCCCGACCACAAGATCGACCTGAAATTTATGCTTGCAGAGCAGAAGGAACGCAATCCGAGAGCCAAGTTTACCCGAAGCCGAACGCTGGGCTGGTTTTATGAAATCGAGCAGATCAAAAGCCGTATTGCTCAGTATCAAGGCTGTATGGTTTATGTGCCGAGGGCGAAAATCAAAGTTGTCACTCCGAAGGTTGAGGAAAACAGGTTTGTCCGTGATGCTATCGACCGTGGCAATATGAAGGTGGCGAGTATCGCCAAGAACATTATAGCTGAATATGGAGTTGAGCCGGAAGAAATACGCAATGCAGCGATCTCCGCTTATGCTCACAGCCGTGGACTTGTTTCCAAGCTGAACAACCTAAAAACGGAGATCAAAGATCTGGAAGTCAAGCTGAATGTTCTGAAAAAATATCGTGAGGTCAAGCATTACGGCGAGGAACTGAAAGCTCTCAGCGGTCGAGCCGAGAAGAAGTATAAGGAATCCCACAGCTATGAACTTTCCGAATATTGGAAAGTGCGTACAAAGGTTTTGGAGCTTTACCCGTCAGGACATATTCCCACCGTGGAAAAGCTGGAAAAGAGTATTACGACGCTCCGAGATAAACTCACAGCAATGGACAGCGAGTTCCGACAGACAGACAAGAAAGCCCGTGAACTTGCTGATGCTCAGAGGACGATAGAAGAATATCTCCGTCAGGAACAGAGCCGAGGAGGGCAGAAACGTAAGCGGAATGACCTTGAATGATACGGCACATTGCACCGAGGATAATTGTGATATTGCTGCACCTGCACAAGAATTATTACAATTATTTAGATATGCTGGACTCATGCATGATTATGGTATATACTGAATCTACAATAAAAATTTGGAGGTATCAGCTATGTTGAAAATTCCTGAATTGGCAATGCCGAGAACACGCAAGGTCACTTCTGTCTGCAACGGCAGGCGTGAGGTCTGGAAGGACTACGAACAGGCAAAGGCTTATTTCCTTGAAATAATGATGACCGCCGAGGGCGAGGAGCGTGAACGAGCGGAGTGCGTATACATTCAGCTTCTTCACGGGCTTGACGAGTGCAGTGATGAGGACGAGTAGCAAAAAACAGGGCATTGCCGAAAATTGACAATGCTCTGATTCTTTCTTGTGATAAATTATCTTCTCATGCTGCCTGCAATATAATGTGCAAGACTTCTATGGCACACTGATAAAATTTGTTCGATTCTTAAATTCTCGAATCCAACCAGTCTGGCAATTGAAGCCATCGACTTTCTCTCCCACAGATACATATACAGAATGTCTCTTTTGGTCTGTGGCAGTCTGTTCAGACTTTCCTCAATGGCGTTTCTGTCAAAGGGATATTTTGTGCCAGAATAATCGTAAACACGCTGAAGATACTCTGTCGGCTGAAACGCTGCCGACCCCAGCGCATCAAAAACCTTGTGATACACCACCTGATTCGGATAATACTTGTAATCTGTAAAAATGTCAATGCCCCGGCGGTAAAAATGCTCCATGATCGCTGCCGCACAGCCTGCACTGCGGCTCTGTCCGTATTCGCACTGACAGATGATATCCTTACCGTCACGGAAGGTTTTATTGATATACTCCGCAAACTCTGCTGCTTCCGGAAAAAAGCTGTCATAGGTATACCCCTTTTCCGGTAGATAGTCGAGGTCGAGATCGTCAACCACGCAATAAAACACATCGGTGCAGGCACTGCTGTAATCGACACGGGAATAGTCTTTGTCGATATGCTTCAGCTCCGGGTCACAAAAGCTGATAACAGCGGTATTCTCAGGAAATTTACCGTCGGCAATAATGGACTCGATTGCTTTTCTTGAATATACAGATACTCTCATCAATACCTCCGATCACAAATCTAAACGCCAATGTATCTTTGATATTCTCTTTCCGGTGCGAGTACGTTTATATCCTTCGCAGTATCTGTTGAACCAATTATCAAACTCGTCTATCTCGATCTCAAGACAATCTGATGTTCCTGCATGATGCGGTAGCGGTATGAACAGGATACCATTACCATAGAATCCTTCTTCATACATTATGATATCATACGAAGAAAGCGTATAGATCAGCCCTTTAAAGAACAGAATGCAGGCGTTTTGCTCCCATACTTCGATATTAGACAGCAATTTACAGTGCAATACAGTATCAATGCGGTTGAGATAGCAGATAATTTTAGTGTCTTCACGGTCAATATCGAAAAGTCCGATATACTGGCTGAAATATGTCCAGACATTTTTGAAATATGATTTGAATGATTCAATGCTGAATTCCTTGTCATGTGCTAAATTCCAGTATAATCGTTCTGATTCCTTCAGCAATGCGGAGCGTTTCTCTTCCCGTTCCGGATCTAACTCAAATTTCGTATGAATATACGCCCGTGTAATGACTGCAAAATCTCCCCAGAACTCACGAATAACCAGTCTGTTCTGAATTCCGTATCCTGCTTCCTTCTGAGAAGAAGTCATCATGAAACGCTTTCCCGACTCATAGAACGAATTGAATATCAGTATCAGCTCATTCTGGATAGCTTCCTTACCGGCAAGTTCCTGAATATCGTCAACTAATAGGACATCCGCCTGCAAATACTTCTCACGGAACTGCTCTGCTGTACCGCCGTTGCTGATAATTTTTTTTAGAGTTGATACTATATCAGCCGTTGTTGTGAGGATAACAGTTAATTCGGGATTATTCTGTTTTATGGCATTTTTTACAGAATAGAGCAGATGCGTCTTTCCGGTTGCTTTGCCGCCGAATATAGCCAGCGGCTTTGAATCAGCATTCTCTGCGAACTGTTGGGCTTTCTCAAAAGCTGTGCGGTTTGCTTTGGTGACCTCAAAGCTGTCAAAGGTATAACTGCTGCCTGTTTTAATATTGGACATAGTTCGACCTCCTATCAGTTGTTCTTTAATGTGTATACAGGATGCCCTGACCCATATCCCTGATATATCTGATTACCTTTAATGGTGTAAACTGGATGACCACCACCATAGTCATTAAAAACTTGACTTCCTTTTATAGTGTACACCGGATGTCCCGTACCATAGCCCTGATACACTTGATTGCCTTTCAGTGTGTAGACGGGGTGTCCAGTGCCATACCCTTGATAGATCTGATTTCCTTTGATCGTATAAACCGGGTGACCAGTTCCATAGCCTTCGTAAATTCTCATAATATACCTCCGATTCTTGAAAGCAATCATTAGACTGAACAGTGCATCTGACATATAGGTGAAAAACATTAATCCTGTAATATATTAGGCGGTATGCTCAGTGCCATATCAAAATCGTTCTCGTATCTCAAAGCGCAATAAACAGCGATTGCAAGCGTTTCCTCGGCTACCCAGCCTTCACCGAGCTGATGGATAGCTGAAAGGTCATCCTGTTCTGTTTCCGCAAGCTGAACAGCTTTCTGCATGATAGCAGTAAATTCGGATATATACTCTGCTTTCGGGGACAGTTTTTCCATCGCTGCGATAGAATCGTTTATGGCAGCTTTGAGCGGTATATCGCTTTCTGCTACATCTCTGACGATATGCACCAATGCAGCTGCAGGAATAAAGCCAAGATCGTGACCGTGCGTCAGTGCTGCTGCTTCTGCTGCAAGCATATCGGAGTATTCGTATGAAATATCAGTATCGGTGAAATACAGTCCAATCGGTGCAACACGCATAACACCGCCGCAGCCTTTGCTGTCGTTGATCGCACCACCTATGAGACAGCCACAGAATTTATCAATGTTGCACATATAAACTCCTAAATCATCTTAAAAAGGTCCATCAACCGCAAAGCTTCTTATTTTTTCTTAATTTTTTGCTTTAACTCTGATACAAATTCCTCAATACTTCCATCCCAGACTATCTCAGGATGATTATAAAACTCATGACTTCCGATAAGCCAGAGGATTCTGTCAAGTTTGAATGCCGATGCGGTTTTATCGTATTCTTTTGCATCCTCAGCAATCGCAGCTAATGTTTTGAAAACAACAGTGTCAGTTCTACTGCACAGCTCTAAAGAATTTAAACAGTTTGTGACCTGAATATCTGGTTTGCAGTAATCTTGCATACCTATATCTTTTAACCAGTTAGCTGTAAGGGCGAATCCCCAACCGTGTTTTGTTTTGATAATATGGGATTGACGTGCTATCTCATTGATGAGCTTGATTTTATCCTTTGAAGTTTTGAACGTATCAAAATACGCATACATTTCTTCTGCATTATTAAACTTACTGAGATACTGTGCCATTCCACAAATACAATTCGCATAACTGAGCCATACGTCTGTGGTAAACTGGCTGTTATCCAGAGAAAGTTTGTCTTTAAACGCAGAATAAAGAGAGTTTGGATCGTTTTTAAATGTATTCTGCACGTATGATATGCTATGATTGCCTACCACCTCCTCTATAATTTTGCTGCGGCTTTTGTCCCAGTAGGCAATTCTTCGTGCTTTAGGCTTGTGCCAGTCCACAGCAGAAGAAACAACAACTCCGAATGCCTCGTCCAAGTTGTTCTTTTTGGGGTTATAGAAGTATTCTGTAAGGATGTCATCTGTCATGCCTTGTGCGTGTTTACACAGGTAATCAAATGCAGTTTGATAGATGGCGTAATTTCTCTCTCGAATATTCATAATTAATACCTCCTGAAAAAATATATTTGAACTATATTATGTGCATATAAGTTGCCAGCCTGAAACCGAACTTCCGCTGACAGATAAAGTTTTTATTACAGTTCTCACAGCCGAATTATTTTTTTCATTGGAAGTCAGAAACATTGAACCCTGACCTAAACCAATAAAGAAAGATAATAACGGACAACGATAACCTTGAACATGAACATAGTCATATTCAAAAGGAGGCATGAGAACCGTAAACGGAAAGAACATCAGATATCTATCTCGAATTCGACAGTACTGTTGACAAGATCGAGTGCTGTCTGAGCTTTTGCCAATGTTTCGGCAATATCTGTATAATACCTGCCAACTTCTTCTATATCGTAATTTGCGTACTTATAGTCGATGATATTGCCACCGCCGGAATAACCGGAGCTGACACGCACTTTCGGCATTGCGTCTCTCATTTTAGAGAGGGTATCACATTCCGCATTAAGCTGAGGAAGATATACAAGCATCTCGTCGATCGTAATATTAAAATCCGGGATAATTGTTGTTGTGTTGAACACGTTTATTGCGTGTTTTACTTTGCGGATCTTACACGCAACCTCTGCCTGAGCATCACGCATTTCCTTGAAATTGTACTCAGGGCGTACAGATTCGACATCCTCCTGAATTGCAGCAACGAAGCTGCTGGAATTTGACTCCTTGAGCTGTAATGCTCTCAGTTCGTCATTGAGCTGACGCAACAGCTTTGCTGCCTGTGATGATGTTACTCGCATATGTTTTCCTCCTTAAAATTCGTATGGAAATATTTTCTTTTGTGATTATAGCAAACTGAACGTGACTAAAATTCTCCATTTGAGCAGTTTAGTTTCTTATCCCTCCTCTGAATATATCAACCTGTTTACCGCCGTATATTTCTTTAACGTTTCCCTAAAAAGAGCTCTACGTCCTCGTCCTCCCATAGTTTCCAGAGTTCTTCTGAATAATTCTCAGTCAGGAATTCGGCTGCTTCTTTCTCGGAGCATCCCAATTCTTTGGCAGCGACTTTGAGCATCGAAGAATACGCATAGTCACCGTATCTTGCCCTGAGATACTCAGCCGAACCAATTTCGCACAACTCAGCTCTTTCAGCACGACTCACTTTGAGCTGCATTATCTGCTGCCGCATCAGTTTACAATTCTCTTCGTCTTTTGCCTTCTTAGCAATTTCTTCAGCAGCTTTCTGTCGTGCAGCCCGATCTTTTTCCTGTGTTTCTATGCACTTTCTTTGCCATGCCTCGTTTCTTTTTTTCTCTTCTTCCTTATAATGCTGCCATGAATTCTTGATAGAATCAAAAAAACCTGCTCCTGCCATACCAATTCCTCCTATCAGCGGTTGCCTAAAAGTTGTTCGAGTTCTTTATCTTCCCATGATCTCCATATGTCCTCTGAGTAGCTTTCTGACAGATAAACATTTGCATTATCTTTGGTGATCCCTAATTGCTTGATCACCATATCGAGCATCGTCTGATAAGCGTGCTCGCCGTATCGGGCTATGAGGTACTCAGCCGAACCGATCTCAGAAGAGCGAACTTTTTCGGCTCTGTCCATCAATTTCCTATCAGCATCTTTTACAGACTTTTGCTCAGCCTTGATTTTCGATATGAAATCTATCAGCGTTCTGCATTTCGGCTCGTACTCAGCCCTTTGTTTCTCCTCCAGGCTCAATAACGTCTCGACTTCCGCACATTCGTATCTTTTCCAGTTTGGATCGTCCGGAGAATAATCTTCTGCAATGAGCTCTTCTATTTTATGGATATTGTATCCGCCACCGCATGTGAGCCTGTATTGGTTATGCTTATACGCATCGATACCGTATCTTGCCTGGAGATAATCACGTGAGCCAACATAAGATGATCTGACTTTTTCAGCCCTATAAACTATCCCCTTAGGAGTGTGCTCAGAGGCTCTTATCTTTTCTTCTGTTGCCTTTATCTGTTCTTCCAGTATCGCTATTCCACGGTTTTGGACACTTGGCTAACTGTACCTTGCTCTACGTTCTTCCGCTTCGCGTGTCCTTTCCTCTCTATCACGCTCAGCAGCTCTGCGGCGTTCTTCTGCTTCACGCTGCTCTGAGGCACGCTGTTCCTCTTCCCTCAGCATTTTCCGCTTAGCCTCTGCGTGAGCCTCTGCGAATATCTCCGCCTCTCTTTTGAGCCTGTCTCTCTCGTTAGGAGAAAGGATTCCACTCGGACTATCCCAAGCCATAGTTAGTCCTCCTTATCTATAGTTACTTATGCAGCTTCCCATGCCAGTTCTTGTATCCTCCAGACAAGTTCTTCGCCAATCTCTTCGACTTCCCGACAGCGTTTAGGAAGTTCCATCGTAAATTGTTTTCCCGTTTCCATGCAATCAACAATGATCTGTAAAGTGTCTTCCTGAGGCTCGAATTTTAATCTGATCTGTCTGTTGTGAAGTACAAGAATTCGTTTTTTGATAACTACGCCGTTCAAACTGTGGGACCAGCCAAACGGAAAACGCTCGATCAGCAGACCGTCATTTGTACGGCTGCTGACCAGATAATCTCTGATCAGCTCGTGCTCCCATTCGGAATCGGCAGTGCTGAACTCTAAGATCTCAGGTTCCAAAGCCATATCCTGAAGGAGTCTGATGATCTCCTTCGGATCCTTTTCTTCCTGATGCACAACGGTCGAGCAACGTCTGTCGGTCTCGCAACAGAAAAGAGCAGCGTCTATGTATCCATCCCACATAACATTGGGAGAAAAGTGAACTTCTATCTCTCTGCTGTGAAGCTTGATGATCACTCTTTCCTCGCCTGTTTCTTTCCAGTAATCCTCCTCCCAATAAGCATCGTAACACAGACGGTATTTCTCTGTCAGTATCTTTCTGAGCTGCTGATACTCTTCTTCGGGATCTGCTGTTTTTATAACGTAAGAATTCCTTTTCTCTGCCTCCCACGCAAGCCAGTACAGCATTCTTATGATTTCCTCTGTATTTTTTGCTGACCTGCCATAATCACCGTTCAGAATTCTGAGTGCCTCTGGACAATACAGCTGTACCTTAACGAAGTAACCGCAGTCAATAAAGGCAATTTCGATGTTTCTATAGTTGCACCCGTACCAATGTGCTTCTGTACCGTCGATCTGAAACTTGACATACGCATCAAAGAACATCTGACAAACTTCTATCCATTGCTCTCTTTCTATATAGTCCATATGCTACCTCCTATGGGAAGAGTTTTCCATGTTTCCTTCTATGAGCATATTATATTACGAGCGATGTACCAAAAAGCGGCGGTATCTATGATATGTATATCACAACATATTAAACGAGTTGATTACCTCAACGCTCCCCACTTCTCATGTGCAGAGCATCCGCCGTTTGCCTGCTTGGTTTGCTGGAAATAGCCTGACTTCCGGTTCATACATTTTCCCGTAGCCATCGGGCTGCTGACCTCAAGCCTTGATCCGAAATGGTCGCAGATCTTCCGCTCACCTGACCAGCAGGAACAAGTCGCACAATACTTTGAATCGTAAGTGTACTGATACATAAGCATACCTCCTAAATCTGTCGTTTTTACTAACAATGCCATCCCGCCACCAGCCATGCGGTTACCAGACGTGCCTGCGTAATGTCGTCTGATAATATCGAGTCATAAACTTCGTCTACGTCGACCATGAATTCATAATGCTCCTGCTTCTGGTTGTCAGTTCTGGTAGCGGTGTAATGCAGCTGTCCTTCCCGAACTGTATATGCACATTCCATGTCAACACCGTTCAGTGTCAGCTGAAACACCGCACTGTTCCGCACAAGAGCTTCTTCAAAGTGATAATACAGAATACTGTCAAGAGCCTCAAGTATCTTCCACTGCCTGTCTTCTGCTTCTCTATCCAGACCGCTCCAATCACCTAGAATGAAACCATCAACTATATATTTATCCATAATCTCCCCCTACTTGACTCGTGTGTAATATTGTATCAATTATGAAACAGAATTGCAAATTTACCTTGCACAAGCATCAAAGAACATCTGGCACGCTTCCATCCACTGTTTTCTTTCGATATAATCCATATGCTACCTCCTGACATAAGCAAGACTTTCTCTTTACGGTTCTATCATAGCATATAAAAACTGAAATTCCGAAGATGTGGGCGGCTCAAAAGAAAATTCTCCCTTTTGCACAAAAAAGTATCATCTAAAATATGCAATATGCCAATTGCTGTACTGTGCTTTCCTTTTTTGATTATATTATATCATTGCCTATGTACCAAAAACGCCCTAAGTTAAAAGGGCGTTTTGTATTGATCTATAATTATATTTTTCCTTCCTGAAGCTTATAGCAAATGAACTCTTCGTAGCCTTTCATTTGATAAAACAGTTTGTCCATTGCATCATATATCTCTTTCTCGTTATATTCCTTGATATTGGCATCATATATGCACAGTCTGAAATAATTATCGCCGGAATTCTCAGTATCCATTTTGGGCATCATCTTGAAATTGTTCCATAGTTTTTCGCAGATCTTCTTAGTCTCATCAGAAATATTGGTATAGCTGAATGTAAGCATGAGATTTAATATCGTCTGGTTGCACTCGATCTCATATGCGTAATGATCAGGACGTTTCCATCCGCTTAACTTTCCTTCAATATTATCAGGGATCAATAATGTCATTTTATCAGTTTTATAACGAACGAATTTACCGCCGCAAAATGTTTCATCGAATATGATCTCCCCATTTTCGGCTTTATTTCTTGCCCATTCTTTAATGACATCTTTCACCATTTCTTCTGTTATTGATTTGCTCATAATATTTCTTCCTTGTTATTACACCACATTAAAATGTGTTAATAATAGCCTTTATTACTGCTCATATCTTTCAAGAGCATTTCTCAGCGTTTCAGCGATCTGCTCACGCAACCCTTGCGGGGACAGCACCTCAACCGCATCTGCAAATTGTATCGCCCAGTGTAGCATTGACGCTTCGCTTGCATAAACATGAACCTTCATCATTTCGTCAGGCAGTTCTTCAATACGCAGGTCAGTCCCAAAGCTGTCAGCAACATCATTCATCATATACTGCTTACACTGAAATGTGATGTGGACAGGCTCTCCGCTCCAGAGATTCGGGTGTGCCTTGATATACTCCGAGAGCCGGATGCCTGTTTCAAAGCCTTTCAGCATACGCAGCGACTTTGATGGCGTATCAAGCACCTGACAGTCCTTGATGCGGTCGATACGGAAATGCGTCAGATCGTCATACTGCGGAAGATTGCATATCAGATAGGAATGACCATTCTGAGAGATCACCTGATAGGGATTGACGGTATACTGCTTTTTGTTTCCGTTGCTGTCAAGCCTGTATTTCAGCTTCCCGTCAAGTCCGCAGTCACAGTAATGGAAGGATAATTGCCTGCCGTTCGCTATTGCACTGCCGATATTTTCAAGCGTCATCAAAATCTCTCTGTTAAGGACTTTTCCGTATATATCCATGTCGATCTTGGATATTTCAGAACGAAAATATTTGCTCGACAATTCTTCAAGGCGGTGGATCAGACTCAAACGGTCTTTTTTCGAGAGTCCGTCTGTCAGCAGAACGCTGTCGATGAGCAGCCGCAGTTCGCCGTTCATAAACTTGTGAACGTAATACCAGTCGGTCAGTATTATTTTTTCGCCGTTTTTGCTGTTTCGGATAATAGCATCTTCTTCAAAGTCGCTGCCACGGTATTTGATCGGAAATCCGTATTCCATCAGCTTGGAAAGGTTACGCCGGACTGTTTTACGATCAACTTTCATTCCGTATTCAGATTCCATCAGGTTCTGTATCTGCTGCTGAGAAAGCCTGTGGTCTTCGTCGGTGTGCTTTCTCAGGATATCAAGAATATCGAGTATGATCATTTTCTTGGGTTGCATATCGGTCATGATTATCCACCTCATATGTACAATAATTGTATACATTATACACCATTATAGAAGAAAAAGCAAGTGGAAAGCCATATCATGAGAATTCTCGTGATATGGCTTTCTGCTTTCGTTATATAGTTGTTTATTAGATTCGGCTTTGCTTATGATGTTTCCTTTCTCAATGTACTGGTGACTTGAGTTAGTCAATGCAAATTTTTTATTTTGCATTTTTTGTGCTGATTTCTAAGTTGAATTGTCGATATTGGAAAGTTAATTTGCAATATTTAAATCAATTTCAATAAAAATTATTCTGATTCTTGTTGAAGTTGAAACTGAGCAGATAGCCTTTCTCAACGATACATTGCATAGCGGTTGATTGTTTTCCAGCTTGTTAGAGCTTGTATCCATGACAAAAAAATGATATAATAGAGATACGAAAAAGAATATCCGGCAACAAATTACGAAAGTGATTTGACAGACAAGCAATTTGCACGAAAGGAACCAAACTATGTATAATCACATATATACCACAAGAACACTGGACATTACGACCAAATGGCAGCACATTCACTTGAATGTGAGCAGAATTCTTTATGTTATCATGCAGAAACAGGATGCGGAAATACACCTGTATGGCGGAAAAATATACACCACAAGAATCACCTGTGGAGAATTGAAAGAGCAGCTGGGGGAAGATTTTCTGGAAATTCGCAGAGGATGTCTGGTGTCCGCTATCACGATTCAAAACATCACAGAAACAGTGAATCTCATCAACGGCGAAGCGTTGAAATACACGATACGCCGCAAAAAAGAAATCATTCACGCTTTTCGTCAAAAACAGCAGGCCATCATTGGTCGTCTTGCTGCGAACGATACGCCCAAGACTTATGAAGCATATCGCCAGCATTATTGCTGCTATGAAGATGCACCATTCGCTTTTGCAGACATCAAAATGATTTTCAATGATGAAATCAGTGCCGTGGATTGGATTTTCTGTTATGGAAACGAAGCTCTCGCCAAGTTGGAAATGTTCCCATTGAAAAAGTTGATTGGTCAAAAATTCAGCGTCCTGTTTGAAAACATGGACTCCGACTGGCTCAGGTTTTATGAAAAAGCGGTTCTTTATGGTGAAATTATGGAAATCAATCATTACAGCCCCGAAATCGATGCTTTTCTAAAAGTAATCTGTTTTCCAACATTCTGGGGGCACTGCGGCTGCATTTTATTTCATACCTATGACCTTAATGTGTACGGCGACGATGAACCCTTCCGGTAAAAACATGGAACGAAACGACAAAAGATACTGATTTTATGTCATTTCGTTCCAACTTTTAAAGAATAAAAAAATCATCTCCTTTTTTCTTGACAAATGTTATACAAATATGTTATAATAAAATTGCAAAAAACGTATGATACATTTGAAACAAAAGGAGGTATATTCTTATGAAACAATGGAAACGACTGGCTGCTCTCTCATCGGCAATTGTCATGGCGGCGGCAACGCTGACGTATTTCCCGAACGACACGCTGCAAAATATCCGGTTGGAAATTTCAGCAAGTGCAGAAACAACGACTGAACCGCAGGTGTGGATAGAAGACAACCTGACCTGGACACTGGACGCCGACGGCACACTGACCATCAGCGGTGCAGGGGCGATGAAAGATTATGACTATGATAGTAATCCAAGCCCTGTATACCACAACTCGAAGGTTAAAAAAATAGTAATTGAAAACGGTGTTACCAGCATTGGAGAGTCTGCGTTTTATGGTTGCAGCAGCTTAACCAGCATCACGATTCCAGATAGCGTTATCAGCATTGGAGAGTGGGCGTTTTATGATTGCAGCAGCTTAACCAGCATCACAATTCCGAAAAGTGTCACCAGCATCGGAAGTGGTGTATTTGATGGTTGCAGCAGCTTAATCAGCATCACGATTCCAGACAGCGTTATCAGCATTGGATATTCTGCGTTTTATAATTGCAGCAGCTTAACCAGCATCACGATTCCAGATAGTGTCACCAGTATTGGAACAGCTGCGTTTCAGAATTGTAGCAGCTTAATCAGCATCACGATTCCAGACAGCGTTACCAGCATTGGAACTGCTGCGTTTTCTGGTTGTGGCTTAA
>ERZ773193.1779-NODE-1779-length-25579-cov-20.884383_pt1 | contig 25579 bp, 21 predicted proteins | sample MGYA00511110_ERZ773193 | MGnify/ENA primary metagenome ERZ773193 (study PRJEB29015, sample SAMEA2737784) | human gut metagenome | biome: human gut; feature: human-associated habitat; material: faeces | place: China | collected 2012 ...
GAAAGTTCGTCATGGCGTCTCTTATTGTGTGTTGGCAATTTCTCCGATGAGGGTGGCGGAAGTACAATCCTTGATTTTAACCTGAATCAAAGAACCGATCGGAATATTTTTAGCCGGAAAAACGATTACTTTATTCTGACTACTCCGTCCGAACATCTCGTCGGAGCTCTTTTTAGATACGCCTTCTACCAATACTTCGAAAGTTTTACCGATATCGCGGCGGTTACTTTCCAGCGACCATCCGGTTTGCAGGTCGATCAGTTCCTGCAGACGCCTGCCTTTCGTGGTTTCGTCGATGTTATCCGGGAGGCTTTTGGAAGCTTGGGTACCGGGGCGTTCCGAATATTTGAACATATATGCCAGATCGAACCCCACTTCCCGCATCAATTCCAGTGTTTGCCGGTAATCTTCTTCGCTTTCGTTATGGAAGCCCACAAATACATCTGTCGAGATGCCGCAATCGGGGACGATGCGGCGAATGGCAGCGATCCGGTCGAGATACCATTCCCGTGTATATTTGCGGTTCATATCTTTCAGGACAGAATTACTTCCCGATTGTACCGGCAGGTGAATGGCTTTGCAGATATTGGGCCAACGGGCGATCGTTTCCAGAGTTTTATCGCTCATGTCTTTGGGATGTGAGGTGGCGAAACGAATCCGCATATCCGGGACCGTACGGGCTACTAATTCCAGAAGAGCCGGAAAGTCGACCCTCGTTTGTTCGTCTTTATAAAGATAGGAATTGACGTTTTGTCCCAATAAAGTGACTTCTTTGTATCCCCGGCGTTGCAAATCGATCACCTCGCCGACGATACTGTGCGGACTCCGGCTGCGTTCCCGTCCACGGGTATACGGGACAATACAGTACGTACAAAAATTGTTACATCCCCGCATGATAGATACGAAGCCCGAAATCGCCGTCTCGTCTATGCGCGAGGGGCAAATGTCTTTATAAGTCTCGGTGGTAGAAAGTTCGATATTGATGGCTTTTTTGCCTTGTGCTGCCTGTTCGATCAATAGAGGCAGGTCCATATAAGCATCGGGACCGACGACGATATTGACATTTTTCTCTTCTTCGAAGAGTTTCGCCCCCAGGCGTTCGGCCATACAACCCATCACGCCTACCAGGAGGTGAGGGTTGCGTTTCCGGATTTCCGAGAATCCCTGTACCCGGCCTCTTACCCTTTGTTCGGCATTTTCCCGTACAGAACAAGTATTCACCAGAATGACATCCGCTTCGTTCTTATCGGTTGTATGTTCGAAGCCGGCGGCGGTCAGAATGGCTGCTACAACTTCGCTATCAGCCACATTCATCTGGCAACCATAGGTTTCTATATAAAATTTTTTTACCATAATTTTTGTTGTTTCTTTCTCTCCGAATAGATCGTCCTATTGTTTTTAATCTACCGCAAAAGTAATATTTTCAAATGGAAGAGCTGTCTGATTCATAAATTTTATGGTTGAATGACTAGCGCGGGAGAATAATTCGTTTAAATTTGTGGGATGGATAGAAAACGTATATATTATATGGTTAGTTTTCATCGTTTGATTCATTATCAACTCAATGGTCAACTGCACCATATGGATACGTTTGCCGTGCGTGGTTAACGATACAAAGATACGAATTTATCTTATTTATGTCTTTATAGACTGCATACTTCCCACAAAACATACAGTCTATGGAAGACGTGTTTGTGATTTTCGGTCACTGTTCGTGTTATTAAAAATCATTTTTTTCTTTTGATCGGGAGTCTGGGAAATAATTTCCTGAAACGCACCAGATAAATGGTAATATTTCCTCCTGCAATAATCAGAGTGACTGCGAGAATAATCATCAACATACCGCAACTCAACCGTAGTGTCAGGGATTCTCCGAAAACGACTACTCCGAAGAAGACAGCGGTCAAAGGCTCTAAAGCCCCCAAGATAGCTGTAGGGGTGGAACCGATATATTGTATGGCCTGGGTAGTACAAAGAAATGAAATCGCCGTTGGAAAAATAGCTAAAGCGATCAGGTTACCCCACAAATACCAGGTTTCAGCCACACGAAGACTTTGGCCGAAATCGACCCGGACCAAAAATAAGACTAATCCAAAGAGTAAAACATAGAAAGTCAACGAAAGCGTCGCTAAATTCTTCAGGGTCGACTGGTTCACTCCTACAATATAAATAGCATAGGATAGGGCAGAAATCATCACCAAAATAATTCCTGTCAGATTAAGTGTGCTACCGTCACCGCTTTTATATAGCAGGCCGATACCTCCCAAGGCCAGTAAGATACATAATACTGTCGGTAAGGTTAATTTTTCTTTAAATGCGATCCACATGATCAATGCAACCAGGATAGGATAGACAAACAACAAAGTGGAGGCAATACCGACATCCATATAATTGTAACTCTGAAACAATGCCAGCGAGGAAAGGGCTACCAGTAATCCCATTATGATCAAGGGCAACACTTCTTTACGTTTCAGCTTAAAACTTCTCCCCCTTGCCACGATCATCATCCCCAACACGGGTATGGCAAAAAGATAACGGAAAAAAAGAACCGAATCCGGATTCATACCTGCTTTATACAACGGCAAGGCAAATAACGGATTCATCCCATAAGTGGCCGCTGCAACAGCGCCTAAAATATACCCCTTGGCTTTTACGTTCATAAAATTGAATTTTGTGGTCAAAAATAATTCATTTTTAGTTATCTTATCAGCAACAGGCAAAATTTATCGAGGGAATTAGAGTTACAAGAATTAATAGAATTACAGGAGTTATAAAGGGCAGGATACACCTTTTATAACTCCTTCTTCCAACAAGTAATGAATCAAAAACAGTACCGACAGGTAAGCAGGAGGTAGTAAATAAAACTATAAAGACTTATATTATGTGGTATTTTTCGTAACTTTGCCTGTCGTTTTACATATTGCATTCACTTAAAAATGAAAATAGAAAAATTGCAATCCTTATCAGACGAAATTTTAGATGAATTATTGATCGTATGGGAAAAATCAGTACGTAGTTCTCATCATTTTCTGAAGGAAGAAGATATCGAATACTTCAAACCCTTAGTGAGAGACCAATATTTCCTGGCGGTCAAACTGTTTGTCATACGCAATGAGAACGGAAGGATTGCCGCATTTATGGGATTAAGCGATAATATGCTGGAAATGTTGTTCGTACTGCCCGAAGAGCAAGGACACGGCTACGGTAAAGCATTTGTGGATTATGCCATCAACAAATGTAATACCTATAAAGTGGATGTTAATATTTCAAAATAGAGCAATTTTTAGGCATATTCTACGTTTAATCAGAATAGGTTTAATAAACAAATTAGGATATGAAGTATTTTGTAAAAAAATCAGTCTTACTACTGTTGGTAGTCTTGGCTTTTTGTGCGTGTGACAACAGCAATGAAAATGATGAAGTTATTCAGCCAAAGCCACAGTCATCGAAAACTGTCGTCAATTGTACTGGCGAAGTAGAGTTTGTGGTGGATGCGCCACAAATTCGTGAGGATATAGAGCAGGATTTGAAGGCAAACCCTCCTTTTGGAGGAAGCAAAAAATATCAGTTTATCATAAAAAGTCACTCGACGCTTTCTCCTTTATATATGCTATATGCGGTGAATCCTGAGGACGATAAGTCTGCTGACGGATATATACTGGACATCGCTGGTGAAGTGGAGTATAAGGACAATTATAGATTGTTCCCTACCGCATCTGGACAAGGTTGGTATAAGGAGAATATTGTGCCTGTCGCCACAAAGGATGGCAAGCCTGTTGCAACATACGATGTATTTATGCAGCTAAATATTCCTTCTTCTATGGTTGATAGCAAGATGTATTTCTGCGAAGATCTTACGGAGAAATATCGCCAGAAGTTCCCTAATGAAGACATTCATGCCGTGGTTCGCCGTTTGGTTCTTTCTTATGTCAGTGGGGGTGATATTATAAATGAATAGGAACATATCTGAACAGAAGAAGTTTTAGAAATAATACAGTATCAGCACTTTTTGCTTCGTTTGCAAGCAGAAAGTGCTTTTTTTATGCCTTCAGATGAGCTGGAGGCTTAGCGGAAGGCTTAGTTGCCGGCGATGAGGCTTAGTAGGAGGCGAACCGGCAGGACGCCTATTGCCGGGGAGGCTTTTTTTCCTTACTTTTGCATACAGAAATAATCAGTATTTGTTGATTATGGAAAAAGTAAAGAAAATACCTCCACAGGAAGCGTCTCAGACTAATCCAGTGGCAAAGCCTGAGGATACCAAGGGCGGAATCAATAACATGGTATCATCCGGGTTGAAAGGAGCAAAGCTGGCTGAACAGGCTGAAGAGAATGAAGAGATGCCCATGCATCACCTGATTGCCGATAAGGATTATCCGTCGGGCATCAGAGAATGGATGATCACTTCGCCTTCTGAACTCAAGTATCCTACGCTGGTGGTGGCTGCTGCCATGCTCAGCGTTTATCTTACACGTGTCAGAATACAGTATGTGTATGATAATCAGGGAGAAAAATCGGCCATCGTGCTGCAGGTCATCGTAGAGGGCGAGCAGTCGAGCGGAAAGTCGTTTGCCAGATACATCATGCGTACCCTGATGAAACCTTTCATCGAGCGCGACAGCGAAATGAGAGCCAAGGAGCAGGAGTATGCTGCCCTGAAGCGACGCCAGGGCAAGAAGGATGGCAAGCTGCCACCCGAACCGAAGACTGACATCACCATCCTGCCCGAAACCGTATCGCTCACCATGTTCATCAAGCGATGCGATGCTGCAGTCAAGCTCTATGGTGCTCCGAAGACGCTCTTCGAATTTGCCGATGAGATTTCTGCCATCGTGCATTCTGCCAAGCGCCAGTTTGCCGACCTCTCGCAGGTTATCAAGACGGCATACGATCTGGGCAGCGTCTATGGTCAGGATTTCATGAGCGAAACCAGCTATAGTGCCATGGTAGATGCCTTGCTGTCGTTCGTTTTCTGCGGCACCCAGAGTGCGGTGAGCAGATATATGAACAAGGCTGCCATTGAGGGCGGTTCGGTTACTCGTACTATTTTATGCCCGCTCATCAGTCATCTGGGCGACAATCCGCCTCAGTTTCAGGCGTTGACCGATACGCAGCGTAAGGAGCTGGAGAATACGTTGGATAAGCTCTTCGGGTTGTGCTATGAGGAAGATGGAAAATTCCATCAGGAGATAGAGGAAGATATGAGCTGGCTCTACAAGACGGTGGTAAAATGGTGTAACGACTGTCGCCAGCAGGTGGTGAAAACCATGTCCAAGTCGATGGATGTCTTCTACAAGCGCAGTTCGGTTTCTGCCTTCCGCATCGCTGCCCTCATGCAAGTGCTATACAAGGTTGAGGGGAAGAAAAGCGAGAAGGAAATCCGGAAACTGGTTAGGCAGACCTATCTGGCTTGTGCCGACCACATCTTGCGTAATATGTTGCAGCGGTGGGGCAAGGCTTTCGAGCAGATTTCTGCCGAGGGTGAAGGAGAGCCTTATCATACTGTAGACTATTTCAGCGAGTTGCCACAGGAATTTTCTTATCAGTTCCTGGAGGAATTTCTGACGCAGAAGGGGCTCAAGACCCCTGCCCGCAACATGGTATGCAACTGGCGCAGATGGGGATGGCTCGAGAAGCCTAAAAAGGGTGAGAACAAGAAAGTGCTTAGAAAAACGCAGCAGAAAACTACCCATGCAACTGATGTTGATATTCCTGATAAATAGATTTTCACGTATTAAAAAATCAATTATTATATGGCAGAATATATAGATTCAATCACGCTCTCTAAACTCAGAGGCATCAATATACTGGTGGTGGCTGATGCTTTGGGAATAGGCTTGCGTCATCGCAATGCGCTCTGTATCAGTCATAACGATTCTAATCCGAGCTTGCATTTCTGGCCATCAACCAATACTTGCCATTGTTTTGCATGCGGGTGGGGTGGTGATAATATCGACCTGGTGATGAAGCGGGAGAATCTCTCTTTTACCGAAGCCTGCCAATGGTTGGGAAGAAACTTCGGTATTGTTGTGGGGAATGGCCGACAGCCGGCAAGGGGTACGGTCGGACAGCCAGCAAGGGGTACGGTCGGACAGCCAGCAAGGGGTACGGTCGGACAGCAGAAAACGGAATGCGATACGGACAGGCAGCAGAAAACGGAATGCGATACGGACAGAATCAACCTTAGAGGACCATTCCAGCATCAGCCGGATATAGATTATCTCATGAGAATGCTTGAGGGAAAGAAACTCACCGAGACGGCAAGGGATTTCCTTTTCGAACAGCGAAAGCTGCGCCCCGAATACATCTATTGGTGCAGAGTGGTAAGTACAGATTTTTCTATCGCTGGCTATCGCTTTGGTGGTAAGTTTTTTGATGGGCCTTCCCTGCTCATACCTTACTATGGGGTGGATGGAAGATTGCTAACGGTACAGAGCAGATTTCTGGGGGATAAATCTAAGGAGAAGCCCCGGTTTAAATTTGCACCTGGCAGCAAACCTATGGTATACGGGATGCAGATTTTGCCCCAAGTAGCTGATAATGAACCTTTGGTTATTACTGAGGGATGTACCGACTGTTGGAGTGCTATGTCTATGGGTTATAAGGCGATAGCAATACCCAGTGCTACACTTTGTAATGAAGAATGTCGCAGTCTTTTGTCGGGAAGAAATCTTCACATGTGGCCAGATCAGGATAAGCCTGGCATTAGTCTCTATATGAAATTGAAGGAGATGTTTCCGCAGTTGGTGTATCATCAGTTGCCCGAAGGATGCAAGGATTTATCTGATTATTATCAGTCCTCTTACGTTCAGAAAATGTGAAAGTGAATGTGAATTTCAAATGTTTTCTCAATAGCTTTTTGGGTAGATATTGTTTGTTATTTTTATCGGTTATTGTCTGTTATGATGAAATTAGTATTAAATCGTTTTCGTACAGTTCGTGGCGCCGTAGTGGGTCGCCTCAGTCAGGAAATAGCAGATCGCAAGGGTGGCGTTGTTGACCACGAGCATATTTGCGATACAGTAGAGCGCGAGGGGGGCTGCCTGGAGCCTGGTGAATATCGCGTAGTGGTGGCTAAATGCCGCAGTTTCGCCCGCAAGATGATGTTCTTGGAGGCGGTGAAGAAGGAGGCTTCCTCTTCTTCTGATGCTTCATCAGGGGTGGGCTGTTCGCCTCTTCCTCTCCCCGAAATCTGCGAGCGCTGCCGCCTGGAGCGCAAGCATCATAGGTTCGGGTGCCTGGATGAGCTTCATGCCCTTTCGTGCCCCATGCTCCAGCCGGGCAATGGTCCGTTCCGTCTCCGCCAGGGCGGCATCCTCATCGGCGAGGCCTGTCCTCCCGGCTTCGTCCTCAGAAGCCAGGAACTCTTCCTCCAGCTCTTCGACCGTGTAAACAAGGTGCTGAGACGCGGGGGCGAAGTGGTTATCAGGATAGAGTAGGTATTGAATTATGCAAATCGCATCATGTGATTTGCATAATTTAATGTTTTATCTCTTGTTATTCTATATGTGTTGAGGCTTATGTCATCTCGGGGCAGCTAGTGTGAATTGTGGAACGAAATAGTGGAAAGGATAGGTTTAGGGCAGCAGTGGTACCATATAAACAGGTACGCAAAGCGTATCGCCATCCTTCTTCAAATCCTTGGTATAAACCAGATATTTATGTGCGATTCTCGAAGAATACTTTTCTGAGAAAGTATCCAATGAAGTATGCGCTTTATAACCAGATGACTTTACTTCAATCGGGCTTACCTTGCTGCCATCTGATTGCAGAAAGTCAATCTCATAGTATCCCTTGCCATCAGGCTTGCGGATTGTATGATAGTACAAGTCCTTGCCTGAAGCTTTGAGCATTTGGGCCACTACATTCTCATAGACGTATCCTAAGTTGGCATCCAGTTTGTCGCTCAATAGTTTTTGATAGATGACATTGTCTGTGAATGACTTGGATTTGAATGCCAATGTGATGAAAAGTCCTGTATCTGAAGCATACATTTTGTAGCGTTGCAAGTCTTTGGTCAATGCAAGACCAACATTTGGATCATTTGAATGGTAGGCAATATTGGCTACTCTTGACTCTTCCATCATTTGCACAATGTCGGTTACTCTGTCTGTTTTTTCTCCAGGTATAACGGAAGAGATGCTATATCTAGCTGCATTCTTGCTTAGCTGCGATGGGATGGCATCGTACATTGATGAGGCCTTCCCCGAAGTGTCTATCTTTCGGAGATCTTCTTCATATAGAGCGATAATGTCACGTTTCACCGTGTCTACAGCACTGAGATTGTTGGTCTTGATGTACTTGTCTACAGCTTGTGGCATCCCCCCAACCAACATATACAGTCTAAAATCACGCATCAGCTTTCTATGTGTAGCATCGCCCAGACTTTGGCGAGCTGCTAAGACTTTTCTAAGCAAGGGAATGGTTACGCTGTCGCCTAGTGCCCATCTGAATTCTTCGAAATCCATGGGGTGCATGGAAATGCGTGTCTCTTCGCTAGGAATGATAATGGACTGAACATTCTTGCGAATGGAAATCAATGAACCTGTCTCGATATAGTCGTATCTGTGATCTTTTACAAGATGCTTGATGGCTTGGCGTGCTTTGGGGTTGTTTTGCACTTCATCAAAGACAATGAGTGATTTTCTTTCTTTGAGATCTACATTGTAGTTGAGCTGCAGGCGAAGGAATATGTAGTTTAAGTCAGAGAGGTCCTCAAACAAGGCATTGACTTCTGGGGATGTCTTTGAAAAATCAATGAGAATGTATGAGTCATACTCATTTTTGGCAAACTCTTCCACTATGGTTGACTTGCCAATTCGTCTGGCTCCTTCTATCAAAAGTGCCGTTTCTCCATCACGCTCTTCCTTCCATTTGAGCATGTCTTGATATATTTTCCTTCTAAAAACTGTCTCTGTACTCATATTTGTCTAATTATTAGTTGATTATGCGTGCAAAGATACAACTTTTGCCGAAATCCGCAAAATGTTTTAACCTTATTTTGCCGAAATCCGCAATTTCTTTTTACCTTATTTTGCCGAAATCCGCAAAATGTTGCATGGGTTCTCATGAATGTAATATGATTTCCCCATCTTCTTTTGGGGATTTCACACTTTGCCATCTCTGGGATTCTTTATCCTTTTTCAGCAGATAATCGCTAAGCGGCAACGTGAGAACATATAAATGATTTGTTTAGTCATGTTTAAAGAAATAGTAGTTTTTGAAAAAGGTGATTTTTTGTTAGGAAAAATGGTGGAAAATGAAGAAATCTTTGTACCTTTGCAACATTAAAAAATATGATATGATGAACAGAAATATATATATATTCGGGGCACTCCTGGCGCTCCTTGTGCTGACTGCCTGCCAGGGCGGAAAGACGACGGCGGGAGAGGCTGAAGAGGGGGATACTCTGAAGATGAAGTATGCCAAACTGCTAACCATCGTGAAGTATGGGGAGAAGGGGACTGCATCTACGGATAAGGATGCGGAAGACGCTGAGTATCAGTATGCTGAGGTGAACGTTGCGAACCCCTGGAAGGCGGGGACGCTGCTGCATCGCTACATCCTGATTCCGAAGGGAGAGGAGGGGGATAAGACGGTTACCCGACTCGCCCTGCAGCGCACTTCGGGCATGGGATGCACTACCGATACCGTGAGGACACCGGTGGAGAGGAGTGCCGTTTTCATCGCTCCCCATTGCCAGCTGATGTACGAACTGGGATGCCAGCAGGCTATCCGTGGCGTCTGCGACCTCAATTACATCAATATTCCGGATGTCAGGAAGAGGGCTGCTTCTGCAGGGAAGGCTTCTTCCGGAAATGCTTCTTCCGGAAATGCTTCTTCTGGAAATGCTTCTTCTGGAAATGCTTCTTCTGGAAATGCTTCTTCCGGAAATGCTTCTGCCCAGAATTCCATCGTGGATTGCGGTTCCAGCATGGCTCCCGACATCGAGCGCATCATCGCCCTGAAACCCGAAGCCATCCTCGTTTCACCCTTCGAGAACAGCGGTGGATATGGCAAGCTCGACAAGCTGCATATCCCCATCATTGAAGCTGCCGACTATATGGAGTCTTCGCCACTAGGCAGGGCGGAATGGATGAAATTCTACGGCATGCTCTTTGGACAAGACAAGAATATTTCAACTACTGTTGCCGGAAAAGCATTAACTACTGTTGCCGGAAAAGCATTAACTACTGTTGCCGGAAAAGCATCAGAGGCTACTCTTCCTGCATCTTGCGAATTAAAGGCTGATTCTCTTTTTGCGAAGATTGAAAAGGAGTATCTGAAGTTGAAGGCTGAGGCTGGAAAGCTACCCAAGGGACTTTCGATATTGACCGAAAGAAAAACGGGCAATGTATGGTATGTGCCAGGTGGACAGAGCACTATCGGCATTCTCCTGAAGGATGCCAACGCCCGTTATATCTTCTCGGATGATAAGCACAGCGGAAGTCTGCCGATGAGTCCGGAGCAGATTCTGGCGAAGGGAAGCCAGGTGGATGTATGGGCATTCAAATACTTCGGAGGTGTTCCTTTGTCGCAGGTTCAGCTGCTTCAGGAATATGACGGTTACAAGGCTCTTGCCGCCTTCAGCCGGGGCAATATCTATCAGGTAGATACCTCTACGGTGCCTTATTTCGAGCTTACGAGCTTCCATCCCGAGCTGCTGCTCAGAGAGTTCATCATCCTGGCGCATGGCGAGCGGTTCGGCAAATTGAAATTCTATAAGAAATAGGGCTTTAATCAGAGATTTTACAAGAAATAGTTTTAGTGAATGAAAACCATCGTTTTAGGGGCAATCGCCATTGTCATACTGTTTTTCGCCAACCTGGCATGGGGGAGTGTAAACATCCCGTGGCAGGATGTGGGGGCGATTATTTCGGGCTCTCAGACCGACGAAACCTACCGCTATATTCTGTTGGAATCGCGACTGCCGGCGGCGATTGCCGCTTTGCTTTCGGGCGCAGCCCTCGCCACGAGCGGCTTGCTCCTGCAGACAGCCTTCCGCAACCCCCTGGCTGGTCCTGACGTATTCGGTATCAGCAGCGGAGCCGGACTGGCTGTTGCCATTGTGATGCTCGCCTTTGGCGGCAACATCGCCCTGGGCGATTTCATGGGTGCAGACTTTCTAGGCAATGGTGCCACAGCTGGAGTAGGAGTGAACGGTTTTCTCGCCATTCTCATCGCAGCCTTCGTGGGAGCGATGCTCGTGATGGCTGTCATCACCTTCTTTTCTGCCATCGTGCGCAGTCATACGGTGCTGCTCATCATCGGTCTGATGGTGGGCTATCTTGCCAGCAGCGCCATCTCACTGCTCAATTTCTTCAGCACGGCAGAGGGCGTGAAATCGTATATGGTCTGGGGCATGGGAAGCTTTGGCAATGTTTCGGCTGCGCAGGTATTATGGTTCATTCCGCTTGCCCTCATCGCCCTCATCGCCTCCCTGCTCCTTGTCAAACCGCTGAATGCCATGCTGTTAGGTGATCAGTATGCCGAGAATCTGGGTTTCAACATCAGGCGTCTGCGCATCATTCTGCTCCTCATCACGGGCTTTCTCACGGCAGTGGTTACCGCCTTCTGCGGTCCCATTGCCTTCATCGGTCTAGCCACTCCCCACATCGCCCGTCTCCTCATCGGTACGGAGAATCATCGCCGGCTGTTGCCCGTCACGATGCTGTTGGGTTCAGTCCTTGCCCTTCTCTGCAATCTCTTCTGCACCCTCCCTTCGGGCGGTGGCATCATCCCCCTGAATGCCGTCACCCCATTGTTCGGTGCCCCCGTCATCATCTATGTTTTGGTGAAAAAGCGCATCTAATTGCATATAAAAAAGCGTTTCTAATTCGAAGAGATGAACTAGAAACGCTTTCTTTGTTATACTATGTTTTACTTGCGGAAGTTCTGTTACTTATTCACCACATTAATCGGATTGCCTTCGAGGAATGCCTTGACGTTGGCGGCTACCTGCTTGTTCAGGCGCTCGCGAGCCTCGTAGGTGGCCCAGGCAATGTGAGGGGTGAGGTAGGCATTAGGCTCGTTCCAGAGAGGATTGTCCTTTGATGGTGGCTCCGCGGTCATCACGTCTGCACAGTAGGCAGCAAGACTGCCTTCGTGAAGAGCGGCGGCTACGGCTTCCTCATCTACCAGCGGACCACGACCCGTATTCACCAGGATGGCGGTATCCTTCATCTTCTCCAGACTCTCTGCATTGATGAAATGATAGGTATCATCATTCAGCGGACAATGAAGAGAAAGGATGTCGCTCGTGGCAAGCAATCCCTCCTTGCTCATCTTCTGAATCCACTCAGGCAATGAGCTGGCACTCTTGCTGGTGAAGGCACAGATGTTCATGCCAAACTGGCGGGCGATGCAGGCTACCTTCATGCCGATATTGCCCAAGCCCATGATGCCCAGGGTCTTGCCGGCAAGCTCCATCAATGGGGTGTCCCAATAGCAGAAATCCTTGTTGTTTGCCCAGCGCTCGTTGCGGTTCTCCTGAGCATAATGCTCTACACGGTTGGTTACGGCAAGGATGAGGGCGAAGGTCATCTGAGCCACACTGTCCGTGCTGTAGGCAGGAATGTTGGTCACGATGATGCCCTGCTCCTTGGCAGCCTTGATGTCTACCACGTTGAAGCCCGTAGCCTGAATGCCGATGTATTTCAGATTGGGGAGCTGTGCCAGCGTTTCTGCATCCATCTGCACCTTGTTCAGGAGGATGATGTCGGCATCCTTGGCACGTTCCACCTTTTCCTCGTCAGAGGTTCGTGGATAAACCACTACCTCGCCCAGCTGCTCCAGAAGATGATAATCCAAATCTCCCGGGTTTGCGGCATAGCCGTCTAAAATTACGATTTTCATCCTAATTGTATATTATTCGTTCATCAGGAAATTCTTGAAGGCATCGAAGTCCTTGGTCATCTGGATGCTCTTCTTCTCGCCCTTCATGAATTCTGCAAGACGGGCTGGAATCTCGATGTCGCTCTCCAGGATGCTGTCTACCTTCTCCTTGAACTTGGCTGGATGAGCAGTCTCCAGGAAGACGCCAACCTCGCCTGGCTTCAACTGCTCCTTCAGGGCGCGATAACCGCAAGCTCCGTGAGGATCAAGCACATACTTGGTCTCGTTGTAGCACTGCTTCATGGTCTCGGCAATCTGTTCGTCCTTGTATGTGGCACCGCCGATGTAGGCTGCGATGGCATCGTGATCGCCCTTGTAGAGGTCGTAGATGCGGGCAAAGTTTGAAGGGTCGCCTACGTCCATGGCATTGGCGATGGTCTGCTTGCTAGGCTGTGGATTGTACTTGCCAGTCTGCAGATATTCGTAGAAGATATCGTTGGCGTTGTTGGCTGCGATGAAGCGGTGGATAGGCAATCCCATCTCATGACCGAAGAGTCCGGCTGTGATGTTGCCGAAGTTGCCGCTAGGCACGCAGATGACCAGCTTGTCGGCGAGGCCCTTCTCCTTCATGCGGGCATAGGCGTTGAAATAATAGAAAGCCTGAGGCAGGAAGCGGGCCACGTTGATAGAGTTTGCTGAGGTAAGCTTCATGTGCTTGTTGAGCTCCTCGTCCATGAATGCCGACTTCACCAGTGCCTGGCAGTCATCGAACACGCCATCCACCTCGAGGGCAGTGATGTTCTGACCCAGGGTAGTGAACTGGCTCTCCTGAATCTTGCTGACCTTGCCCTTAGGATAGAGCACGTAGACGTGGATGCCGTCAACGCCGAGGAAACCGTTGGCAACAGCCGAACCGGTATCGCCCGATGTAGCTACGAGCACATTCACCTCTTCCTTGCCCTCCTGACGCACGAAGTACTGCAAGAGACGTGCCATGAAGCGTGCACCCACATCCTTGAAGGCGAGGGTAGGACCATGGAACAGCTCGAGAGAGTAGATGTTAGGCTCTACCTCAACTACAGGGCAGTCGAAAGCCAGGGTATCATATACAATCTTCTTCAATGACTCGGCATCAACGTCCTCGCCGAAGAAGGCATCAGCTACCTTGTAGGCAATCTCCTGGAAACTCAGTTTCTCGATGTTGTCGAAGAAGTCCTGTGGCAGCTTCTTGATGATTTCCGGCATATAGAGACCACGGTCTTCTGCCAAACCTTTAACTACCGCCTTGTGAAGATCGGCGATGGGTGCTTTCTTATTTGTTGAATAATATTTCATTTTTTACTTTGAACTTTGAGATTTGAACATTGAACTTTATGATTAGCTTTGGGGGCTATCATGAAGCCGTTGATTTTAATTGATCGCCATGAAGGCGTTCATGAACTCCTGCAGCTGCAGCATGCCGTAGCCGCCACTAACGCAGCTTACCTCATCATACTGCTCTACGCTATCCGGCTCAATGCCAGGATAATAGATGATGAAAGGTACAGGCTCCTTGACGTGGGTACGGATTTCTACCGGAGTAGGATGGTCAGGGAGAACAGCGATGCATACCGGCTCGTCCCAGGTGCTTACCTCATCGAAGATAGGCTTGATGAGTCGCTGGTCGAGGTTCTCGATGGTCTTCAGCTTCAGTTCCAGATCGCCATCATGACCCGCCTCGTCGCTTGCCTCTACGTGAACATATACAAAGTCGTCGCCATCCTTCAGTGCCTGGATAGCTGCAGCAGCCTTGCCCTCATAGTTAGTGTTGGCAAGACCCGTAGCGCCCTCAACGATGATGTTGCGCAGACCGGCGTAATGGCCGATGCCTCGGATCAGGTCTACGGCAGAAATAACGGAACCCTTCTTGATCTGTGGATACATCTGGGAAAGTGTGAGCATGTGAGGACGGTAACCTCCGCCCCATGGCCAGATAAGATTGGCCATTCGTTCGCCACGCTCCTTGCGCGCCACATTGAAAGGATGGTTCTCCAGGAGTTCCTGACTCTCAAGAATCAGCTGGTTCAGGAGGTCGGCTGTATCACGACGGCTGATGTGACCCTCATCGCCTCCAATCTCCGGCAGGACGGGTTTCACCATCAGCTTGTGCCACTCCTCGTTGGGATGATCGTGAGGTGGAGCGCAGTCGATATGCTTGTTTCCGTGCTTTACCACCAGGAGGTGGCGATACTGGATGCCGGTAACAAACTTGACATCAGGATATTTCTTGCCGAGGGTATCGTTGAGATATTTGATGAGCACTTCCGCATCTTCCGTTTCCAGGTTACCACCGTTGTGGGTGATAATCTTGCCGTCCTGCACATTGATGATGTTGCAGCGCAGTGCAAGGTCGGTAGGTTCCAGTTCATAGCCGATGCTGGCAGCTTCGAGCGGTCCGCGTCCCTCGTAAACCTCGTTCTGGTCATAGCCCATGATAGAGCTGTTTGCTACTTCTGAACCAGGGAGGAAACCGTCAGGAACAGTAACCAGTCGTCCTGTCTTGCCTTTCTTGGCAAGCATGTCCATATATGGTTTGCTGGCGTATTGCAGGAGTGTCTTTCCACCCAGTCTTTCCACTGGGTGGTCAGCCATTCCGTCGCCAAGAATGATAATATGCTTCATAATCGATTTATAATTCATAATTTATAATGAACAATTATTCATTGTACATTATTCATTATATATTCGCAATACTCATGATGTTGGCGAAGACTCCGGCAGCAGTTACGCTGGCTCCGGCTCCGTAGCCCTGGATCATCATCGGATACTCCTTGTAGCGCTCGGTGGTGAGCAATACGATGTTGTTGGAACCCTCCAGATTGTAGAAAGGATGCTCCGGACCCACCGCCTGCAAGCCTACGCTGGTCTTGCCGCCGTCCAGAGTAGCCACGAAGCGCCAGCGTTTGTGCTCCAGGTCGAGCGTCTTGCGCTTGGCTTCGAAGTCGGCATCGAGCTTAGGAAGCTTTTTCCAGAAGTCGTCGAGCGAGCCCTGGAAGAAGCTGTCTGGTACGAAGAGGTTCTTCTCCACATCCTCCTGCTCCACTCTGTAACCAGCCTCGCGTGAAAGGATGACGAGCTTTCTTATTACGTCCATGCCGCTGAGGTCGATGCGTGGATCTGGCTCGCTGTAGCCCTTCTCCTTGGCGAGACGGACGGTCTCGGAGAATGGTACCACGCTTGAAATGGCGTTGAAGATGAAGTTGAGTGTGCCGGAGAGTACAGCCTCAATCTTGAGGATTTTATCTCCCGAGTTGCGAAGGTCGTTGATGGTTCCGATGATAGGAAGACCTGCACCTACGTTGGTCTCGAAACGGAATACCACGCCACGCTGGATGGCTGTCTTCTTCAGCTTCTCATAGTTTTCATATTCGCTTGAAGCCGCAATCTTGTTGGCTGCAATGACGCTCACGTTGTGCTCCAGAAGGCTCTGGTAGAGAGCTGCAACTTCCTTGCTGGCTGTACAGTCTACGAACACGCTGTTGAAGATGTTCATTGCCAGGATGGAATCGCGCAAGACCTCCGGAGTGCTAGGAATAGACTTCTTCAGCTCCTCGTAATAATTCTCGAGATCAAGACCGTCGCGATTGAAGATGGCATTCTTGGAAGAGGCGATTCCTACTACGTTCAGCTTCAGCTTGCTGCGCTCCATGAGGTCGGCATACTGGTTCTTGATCTGTTCGATGAGTTTGCCGCCCACGGTACCCACACCGCAGATAAAGAGGTTGAGCACCTTGTATTCTGAGAGGAAGAAGCTGTCGTGCAGAACGTTGAGCGACTTTCTCAGATAATCACTCTTCACTACGAAAGAGATGTTGGTTTCAGAAGCACCCTGTGCGCAGGCGATGACGGAAATACCGCTACGTCCGAGCGTGCCGAAGAGCTTACCGGCGATACCGGCAGCATGCTTCATGTTTTCGCCCACGATGGCGATGGTGGCAAGTCCGCACTCAGCGTGCATAGGGAACATGGCGCCATCGGTAATCTCGTTCTTGAACTCATTGTTCAATACGCTGACAGCCTCTTCCACATCCTGCTCACGCACACCGATAGATGTAGAGTTCTCAGAAGAAGCCTGGGAAACCATGAACACAGAGATGCCCTCGCTGGCAAGAGCGGTGAAGATGCGGCGGTTGACACCGATGACACCCACCATGGAAAGACCGGTGACGGTGATGAGGGCGGTACCGTTGATGGAAGAAATGCCCTTGATAGGCTTCTGGTCGGCATCAATCTTGTTCTTGATGATGGTGCCAGGAGCTTCAGGATTGAAGGTATTCTTCACTCTGATAGGAATATTCTTGACACAAACCGGGTAGATAGTAGGAGGGTAGATGACCTTTGCACCAAAGTTGCAAAGCTCCATCGCCTCAATATAACTCAGTTCGTTGATGGTATAAGCAGATTTGATGACACGTGGATCGGCAGTCATGAATCCGTCCACATCGGTCCAGATTTCGAGCACCTCAGCATCGAGGGCTGCTGCAATGATGGCTGCTGTGTAGTCGCTACCACCACGACCCAGGTTGGTGGTGCGCTCCGTGTTTTTGTCGCGGCTAATGAAACCCGGTACGAGAGATATGCGAGGAAGCTCGGCAAAGGCTTCCTTTACCAGCTTGTTGGTCAGTTCGCTGTCGAGGGTATGCTTACCCTTGCCGTTGATGCGTTCGGTCTTGATGAAATTGCGGGAATCGAACCATTTGGCACCACGGATGAGCGTGGCTACAATCTTGGAACTGAGTCTTTCTCCATAACTCACGATGGCATCCTGTGTCTTCTCGCTGAGGTCGTGGATGAGATACACACCGAAGTAGATGCTTCTCAACTGCTCGAAGAGTGCATCAACTGATTTGAAAAGATTCTCTCTGTCTGTTGTTTCGGTAATGATGGTATCAATCATCTTGTGGTGGCGATCAACCATGGCGTCGAATTCGACCTTCCACTGTTCATCACCCTTGAGGGCAAGCTGAGATGTTTGCAAGAGTTTGTCGGTGATACCGCCAAGTGCGCTCACGACAACCACTACACTCTGTTTCTTAGCCTCATTTTCAACGATACGTTTTAAGCTGAGGATGCTTTTTACGGAACCAACCGATGTTCCGCCGAATTTTAATACTTTCATACGTTCTTGAATTTTTGCGTTGGTAATGTAATGCCATCCCCGAAACGACCGGGGCTGTAGCAAAACTTGTGGGCAAAAGTACAAATAATCTATCAAACTGCCAAGGATTTTAACAAAAAAGTAGCATATTGTAGATGAAAAAGCCCGGATAGCAGTAATTTAATGTTCGTTTTTGTTCTTATACCTTATATATATAGGGATTTGCGGAGAATTAATAAGAAAAAAGTTTGCCAGTTTCGAAGAAAATGTGTACTTTTGCCGATGTAATTCAAAGCATCAGCAATATGGTTACAGAAGTAAATAGTAAGAATCAACTCGTTGAACGCAATTTCAAACGAAATGAGATGCTGGCTGAGTATTTCTTTGGTCTTTCAAAGATGGTATGCAGCGGTATTGGAATTGGTGCATTGTCTCCGTTGTTTACTGGTGAGGCAATGGGAGTAACTAACATTGTTTGCATGGGATGCGCAGTAATAGCTGCTGCATGTTTAGCCCTATTTGCGAATATGTTATTAAAAGTAGAATTAAAAAAGAAGTAATTATGGAAATGTTGACAATACTTTTTGCTATAGCTGCTATTATCAGTGTTAGCTTGGTTTTTTGGGGAAAGTTTACTAAATCTGGTAGACGTTGGATAGAAGGTGATTATTAAAGAATCAAGTAATGAAATATCTATTATTCTCTGATATCCACGGCTGTTTGCCAGCCTTGGAAAAAGTCCTCGACTTCTTCGAGGCTGAAAAGTGTGACATGATGTGCATCATGGGTGATATCATCAACTACGGTCCCCGCAACCGAATTCCGGAAGGAATCGACCCTAAGGGTATCGTAGAAAGACTGAATGCGCTGGCAGACAAGATTATCGCCGTGCGTGGCAACTGCGATGCGGAAGTAGACCAGATGCTCCTTGATTTCCCTATCATGGAGACTTATGCCCTGCTGGTAGATAACGGAAAGCGTTATCTACTGACCCATGGTCATGTTTATAATAAGGAAAACATGCCAAAGGGTCCTTACGAGGCTATGATCTATGGGCACTCCCATCTCTGGGAACTCTCTCATAACGAGAAGGGACAAGCCATCGTCAATACGGGCAGCATCACCTTCCCGAAGGGTGGCAATCCTCCAACATTCGCAACATTGGAAGAGGGCAAGTTCACCATGTATCATCTGGATACGCTCGAAGTGCTGGCTACAATGGAAGCATGAAAAAGTGAAAGTGAAAAGTGAATTGTGAATGTAATGTGAAATCCGTCACTTGTCACTCGTCATTTTCATAAAACTAATCATAAAGTTCAAAGTTTAAAATAAATGATTCAGGAGTATCAGATAAGAATTCTGCCCGAACAGGCAGCAAGCGAGGAAGGCATCAAGCGTTATCTCGCCAAGGAGAAAGGATTGGATGTGAGAACATTGAATCAGGTGAGAGTGTTGAAGCGAAGCATCGACGCCCGCCAGCGTACCATCTTCGTGAACCTGAAGGTGCGTGCCTATATCAATGAGTTTCCGCAAGACGACCAGTATATTCATACGGAATATCCCGATGTGAGCAGCAGACCTCGTGCTATTGTTGTGGGTGAGGGACCTGGCGGCCTCTTCGCTTCTCTGCGCCTGATAGAATTGGGTTACCGTCCTATCGTATTGGAAAGGGGAAAAGATGTGCGCGAACGCAAGAAGGACCTTTCTAACATTACCAAAACCCAAAAAGTGGATGGGGAGAGCAACTACTGTTTCGGTGAAGGTGGAGCCGGTGCTTATAGTGACGGCAAACTCTATACCCGAAGCAAGAAAAGGGGAAGTGTAGACAAGATTCTGAACGTTTTTTGCCAGCATGGTGCCAATACCAATATCCTGGCAGATGCCCATCCGCATATCGGTACCGACAAGTTGCCGCGCGTCATTGAAAACATGCGCAACACCATCATCAAGTGTGGCGGCGAAGTGCATTTCCAGACCAAGATGATTCGTCTGATCCTTGAGAGTGAAGGTAAGCTGACGGCATCTGATGCTGCAGCTGGCGATAGGGTGATAGGTGTAGAAGCCGTGAATCTGGCTACGGGTGCTGAGGAAACTTATCGCGGACCGGTTATCCTGGCAACAGGTCATAGTGCCCGCGATGTATACCGCTATCTCGCTTCGGCAAAGATAGATATCGAGGCAAAGGGCATCGCCGTGGGCGTGCGCCTGGAACATCCATCCCAGCTCATCGACCAGATTCAGTATCACAATAAGAGTGGTAGAGGAAAATATCTGCCTGCTGCCGAATATAGCTTCGTTACTCAGGTAGATGGCAGAGGTGTCTATAGCTTCTGTATGTGTCCGGGTGGCTTTGTGATTCCGGCTGCTACCGGACCGGAACAGCTCGTGGTGAACGGTATGAGTCCTAGTAACCGTGGCACTGCCTGGAGCAATTCGGGCATGGTGGTGGAAACGCATCCCGAGGATGTGGCGCAGTTCGTGAAGGAACATCAGGCTATCATCGAACAGACGGAAATGAAGGCGCAGGAGAATTCTTCACTCTTCAATCTTCACTCTTCACTCCAGATGATGTACTTCCAGCAGATAGTAGAAAAGCAGTGCTGGCAACAGGGCAACATGAAGCAGACAGCACCAGCCCAGCGTATGGCCGACTTCGTGAACAACCGTCTGAGCTACGACCTGCCAAAGAGCAGCTATGCTCCGGGTATCATCAGCAGTCCGCTGCATTTCTGGATGCCTTCGTTCGTGAGCAAGCGTCTGCAGGAAGGCTTTAAGACCTTCGGCAAGAATGCACATGGCTTCCTGACCAACGAGGCTACCCTGATAGCGATGGAGACGAGAACCTCATCGCCTGTCCGCATCATCCGTGACAGGGAAACCCTGCAGCATGTACGCATCCAGGGACTCTTCCCATGCGGTGAAGGCGCAGGATATGCTGGGGGAATCGTATCGGCTGGCGTAGACGGTGAGAGATGCGCAGAGATGTGCGCTGAGTATATGAAGCAGTTATAAGTAGATACAGAAATAATGAAATATAGAAATTTAAGATGTCTTCGACTGAGTTTCTGGGCGATGCTTCTCTGTCTGTTCCTGGCAGCATGCGGTTCAGAATCTTCAGAAACCCGAAAGCAGTTGAAGACAAAGGCAGACCTGAAGGGGGCTGTGATAGGTGTGCAGCTCGGTACCACGAGTGACGGACTTGCCACCGAGTTGGAAAAGAAAGGAGATGGCACCAAGGTGGAACGGTACAACAAGGGTGCCGATGCCATCCAGGCACTCCTGCAGGGTAAGATAGACTGTATGGTGACCGATGAGGCGCCAGCCAAGGCATTTAAGCGGGTGAATCCATCGCTCAATATCCTGCCTGAGACCTTCGACGCTTCTTCGTTCGCTATCTGTGTGGCTAAGGATCATTCAGAGTTGAAGCAGTCCATCAATCATGCCATCCGTATCCTGAAAGCGAATGGCGTTATCGACTCTATCGTAAACCGCCATCTGGAAAGGGGCATTGCCGTGGCTTATACGCCCAAGACTTCGGATGTGAAGAAAGTGGGACCGGAAGCGCTGGAGCATCTGGGACTGAAGAAGAGTCTGCGATTTGCCACCAACGCTACTTTCGAGCCTTTCGAGTATTACCAGAATGGCAAGATTGTGGGCATCGATGTGGATGTGGCGAATGCCATCGGCGATGTGATGGGCGTGGATGTGGAGATTCTCGATATGGAGTTTGACGCCATCATCACCTCAGTGCAGGCTGGTAAGGCAGATGCAGGTATTGCCGGTATCACGGTGACTCCTGAACGAGAGAAGAATATCGGATTTACAGATTCCTATGCCGATGTCAGACAGGTCATCATGGTGAATTCCGGAGACGTGAAAGCTGCTGGCAATCAGCCGGGAATGATAGATAAGTTCAAATCCTGCTTCATGGATGACAACCGTTATCAGTATCTGTTGCAGGGCTTGGGCAATACGCTCATCATCACCTTCTTTGCCATCATCCTTTCCGTGATATTGGGTACGGTGATAGCCATCGTAAGAGCACGTCATGAGCGTAGAGGCGGCTGGAGGATTCCGAATATGCTCTGTCAGCTGTATCTCACCATCATGCGTGGCACGCCAACGATGGTGCAGTTGCTCATCATCTATTATGTGGTCTTTGCCTCGGCAGATGTCAATAAGATACTGGTGGCTGTCATCGCCTTCGGATTGAACTCGGCTGCCTATATTGCCGAGGTAATCCGTTCGGGCATCATGTCGGTGGATGAAGGCCAGATGGAGGCGGGCAGAAGTCTCGGTCTCTCGTATGGAAAGACCATGCGCCTCATCATCCTGCCGCAAGCCTTCAAGAATGTGCTCCCGGCAATGGGTAACGAGCTCATCACTCTGCTCAAGGAAACCTCTATCAGCGGTTATATCGGACTGGGAGACTTGACCAAGGGTTCTGACATCATCCGAAGCATCACCTACGAGGCAATGATGCCATTGGGCGTAGTAGCCTGCCTCTATCTCATCCTCGTTCTCGGATTGAATGCAGGCGTGAGAAAGCTGGAGAAGCGACTGAGAAAGAGTGAAAGATAAAACAATGAATAAAATGAACGAAATAATCAAGATAGAAGGACTTCGTAAACGCTTCGGCGACAACGAGGTACTGAAAGGCATCACAACCTCGGTGAAGAAAGGCGAGGTTGTAGTCATTATCGGTCCATCGGGTTGCGGAAAGAGTACTTTCCTGCGCTCCATTAATCTGCTGGAGGAACCTACCAAAGGTAAAATCTATATCGACGGTATGGATATCACTTCCTGGGATGTAGACATCAACAAGATGCGCCAGAGAGTGGGCATGGTGTTCCAGCAGTTCAATCTCTTCCCTAATATGACTATTCGCCGCAATATCATGCTGGCTCCGGTAGAATTGGGCAAGATGACAAGGGAAGAAGCCGATGAGAAGGCAACGGAACTCCTGACCCGTATCGGACTGCTGGACAAGGCAGACAGCTATCCCGACAGTCTTTCGGGTGGACAGAAGCAGCGTGTGGCAATCGCCCGTGCCCTGGCGATGAATCCCGAGGTGCTCCTCTTTGATGAGCCGACTTCGGCACTGGACCCAGAGATGGTGGGAGAGGTGTTGCTGTTGATGAAAGATGTTGCTGCCGAGGGAATGACCATGGTGGTGGTGACGCATGAGATGGGGTTTGCAAGAGAAGTGGCAAACCGTGTTCTCTTCTTCTGTGACGGCTATATCACGGAAGATGGAACTCCTGAGCAAATATTCAACCATCCAAAATCGCCAAGATTGCAGGAGTTCCTGGGAAAGGTTCTGTAATAGTTGATAGTTAACAGTTTTGTAATAGTTGATAGTTAACAGTTTTGTAATAGTTGATAGTTAACAGTTACTTGATGACAATAAAAAAAGATGCATTACTGGTATATCCAGCAATGCATCTTTTTTATTTGATGGTCTACAATCCGTAAAATGTTAACTGTAAACTATTAACTATTAACAGTTTCCTTCTCAATAATCTCTTCAGCACGTTTCAGAGCCTTGCTGATGTGATCTGTGATATTATCCTTGCCAAGAATATTGTAGAAACCTGCCTTCTCCAACTGGGCATTCACTTTCTCACATACACCAGAGAGTACAACCTGAATGTCCTCCTTCTGGCTCATCTTGCAGAGGTTGGTGAGGTTGTGGATACCAGTAGAATCAACAAATGGAACCTTGCGCATACGGATGACACGTACCTTTGGACGATCTCCGAAAGCTGCCATCACTTCCTCAAACTTGTTACCGGCTCCGAAGAAGAACGGACCATTGATCTCGTATACCTCTACACCCTTAGGAATCGTATAGTGCTCAAGGTTGGTAGAGAGGAAGTCGAACTCCTTGTTCAAGTCAATCTCATCATCTGTGATGGCTGTCACGTCGGTGGTTTCGCTCATTCGCTTCATGAAGAGCAGGCAGGCGATAATCAAACCTACCTCGATAGCCACGGTCAGGTCGAAGATGATGGTGAGGAAGAAGGTGATCAGGAGCACTGTAACATCGCTCTTCGGATTCTTCATCAGCGCCAGGAAACTTCTCCATCCGCTCATTCCGTAGGATACAACAACCAATACACCGGCAAGACATGCCATCGGGATGTATTTGGCAAGAGGCATCAGGAAGAGGAATATCAGCAACAATACCACAGCATGAATGATGCCGGCAACTGGAGTCTTACCACCATTATTAATATTGGTCATGGTACGGGCGATGGCACCTGTGGCTGGGATTCCGCCAAAGAGTGGGGAAGCGAGGTTAGCCAAACCCTGGGCTACCAACTCGGTATTACTGTCATGATGATCGCTGATGACACCATCGGCTACGGTTGCAGAAAGCAAACTCTCGATAGCACCCAGAATGGCGATGGTGATGGCTGGAGATACGAGACTCTTGATAGTCTCCCAGTTCATCTCTGGAACCTGGGCTGCAGGCAACTCATTGCTGATAGAGAAGCGGTCACCGATGGTTTCTATGCTCTCTACACCAGCAAACTGCTTGAGCAATAGTGCTACTACTGTCATCAGGATGATGGCAATGAGAGAACCCGGAATCTTCTTGCTGAACTTTGGTGTGATGGCGATAACCACTACGCTCACTACACCGATGAGGGCACACCATGGATCGATGGTATCAAAACTCTGGAAGTAGACACCCCATTTCTCCAGAAAGTCGGAAGGATTGGAAGCTAGTGTCAATCCAAAGAGGTCCTTGATCTGGGTCGTGAAAATGGTTACGGCGATACCACTGGTGAATCCCACTACGATAGGGTAAGGGATATACTTGATGATGGTTCCAAGACGGAGAAGTCCAAAGAGAACCAGGAACAGACCAGCCATCAGTGTCGCAATCGTCAAACCTTCCATGCCATATTTCTGGATAATGCCATAGATGATAACGATGAATGCTCCCGTAGGACCACCTATCTGCACCTTGCTTCCACCGAAGATGGAGATGATAAGACCTGCTACAATAGCGGTGATGATACCCTTTTCAGGGGTCACGCCAGAAGCGATACCGAATGCGATGGCCAGAGGCAGGGCTACAATACCAACAATGATACCTGCCATGAGGTCAGACATGAATGTTTTCTTGTTGTATGTCTTCAAACAGGAAAACAAACTCGACTTAATTGCTAATGCCTTCATTTGAAAGTTTTAAAAATTATGTAATTATTTCTTGTTATCCGTTAAAACGTCTGCAAAGGTACTACATTTTTTTTATATGGCAAAATGTTTTTCATAGTTTCTTGTTTTCTTTATCCTTTTCCTCCTTTATTCTCTCTTTTCTTCCTTTCCTCTTTTCTTTCTTCTTTTCTTCTCCCTTTATTTTTCAATACAGTTTATGGATTGCGCATGTATGTGTGTGCCCGCACATATCTGCGAGTGCACGTATGTATATTATAAGGAGCAGTATGACATAAAACGCCGTGAAGTGTTTAATGCTGTTAAATTTAAAATAAAAATGAAACTTTCTTCTTGAAAAATTTGGTAGTTTCGGAAATAGTTAGTACTTTTGCACTCGCTTTTGAGAAATACGGTTTCTCTTAGCAATTAAAGAAAGAGTTC
>ERZ773193.1780-NODE-1780-length-25568-cov-4.038137_pt1 | contig 25568 bp, 23 predicted proteins | sample MGYA00511110_ERZ773193 | MGnify/ENA primary metagenome ERZ773193 (study PRJEB29015, sample SAMEA2737784) | human gut metagenome | biome: human gut; feature: human-associated habitat; material: faeces | place: China | collected 2012 ...
GATGGTAGGGTATAAGCTTTGGTAGGGAGAAAGACAAAACTAGGAGAAATCCTAGGGAGAACCTAGGGAAATAATCCCCCTTATTCGAAGTTCATTCGAAGCTTATTCGTAGCTCAAACATCACGGAATGACTAAGCTCTGAGTAAACATCAAATGATCTCTGAGGGAGTGAGATTATTTGGGTTAGATTACTACTTTATTTGGGTTGGATTAGAGTAATGACACGAACATTCAAATTTCGTCATTTTTCCTTCTCACTTTTCCTTTCTTCTCCTTTTCTTCTCTTTTTTTCCGTCCTTTTTCCTCCGCATCCTTTATCATCTTTTCATTCCTAGCTTTCAATTTCGGATGCAATTCCAAATACTGATTAATTGTATCAATCTCTACATTAGGCGATGGCAGAAAATCCGCAATAGAACAGTTGAAAATTTTTGATAATTCATTCAAATGATTCAAATTATACTTCTCTCTAAGCTTATAATTTTCAGCTCTATTAACATACGAACTACCTAATCTTAATTCCATTGAGAGTTTCCTTTGACTCATTTTTGCTGCTTTTCTAAATTCTTTGACCTTATTGATAACGAAAAGTTCAATTTCCGTTTTCTTTATATCCTCTTTTACATCCTGCATTGCTACCATTTCAAAATTATTTTAGTGTTAAAGGAAAGTTTTTTGATGAATTATTTTGTAAAGACATATCCCTACAATATATTTGCATTATTGAATTACGTAAAGAGGTCATCCGGTTAATCACGTTCGTAAGTGTAAAAACAAACGAAAATTTCATGGAGAGGCAGAAATGCCAGAAGGGAAGTTATGCCTTTTAAAAGGTATCTATATTGTCAATATTGTGAATAATAGAGGAATAAAATGTATATATTCTTTAACCATTTAACGAAACAATTATGAAACAGAAAATATTACCCTTGTTTAGAAATAAGCCTCATCAGATTATAGCGGATATTCTAAAGATACTCCCCAATAGAGCATCTAAATAACCTTACAATGCAAAATGCATATAACCGAATTTAAAATTTCCGATTATATAAAATAAGAAAAAACAGGAGTGCATTCTGGCTTCAGACACTAAGAATACACTCCATCACGTTAATTAATTCACATTCCTAATTAATCAACAATCAAAATTATGAAAAAAAATCCACAAACAAAAACGAGGCAAAAAAGAGTACTCGTACCAGTGAAAACAAAATCACCCCGAAAACGAAAGGGATGGGGACTTATCGTATTACCATTTTTGTGTTGTTTACCCTTGTTGTCGAACGCTAACCCCACAAGGCATCACACGGGAATAAACGAACTTTTCATGTCAGAAAATCCAGTAAATGACACGCAAAAAGAAACCATCGTCATCCGAGGGATCGTGAAAGACAAAGAAGGTACTCCTTTACCGGGGGTTACGATCTTGATTAAAGGTTCAACCGTCGGTGTATCCACGGATGTGAAAGGTGAATACGTGATAAACGTAGAAAAACGGGATTCTCTAATCCTATCATTCTCGTTCGTGGGAATGAAGACGAAAGAGGTAAAATGGAACGGCCAACAAACACTGAATGTAGTATTGGAAGAAGAGGTAAGCGAAGTAGAAGAGGTTGTCGTTATCGGTTACGGAACAACAACCAAAAAAGATTTGACCGGATCAGTGGCAAGTTTTGACTCCCGAATTATCGAGGAATCGACAGCAACAAGCGTGGCCCACATGATGCAAGGCCAAATTCCTGGCTTGAGTATTTTAGCAGGAGACGGAGCTCCCGGTAGTCCTGCCCGGTTAGAAATTCGGGGAGTCCCATCATTAAGCGGGGCCACCTCTCCTTTAATCGTGGTGGATAACGTCCCGATGACAAGTGATTTTGACATCAACGAATTAAACCCGGATGATATTCAGAGCATCGACATACTGAAAGGAGCCTCTTCCGCAGCCATTTATGGTTCAAGAGCCGCAGCCGGGGTCATCATGATTATGACGAAAGGCGGTAGACGAGACCAAAAACCGGTAATCAATTACAGCTATGATTATAGCACAACGAGCCTCGTTTCCGATGTAAACACGTTAACCACGGACGAGTTCAAAATGCTAGTCATGGAGGCCGTTCGCAATGGAGCAAAAGCAGAAGGGTATGACGATATTACCAAATACTCCAAATACGCAACATTTGCCGCATCGGATTTCTTTGGAGAGGCAAATACCCCGTGGATGAAATATATCATGCGGGACGGTTCCAAACAGCAACATAAAGTCTCCATCCGAGGGGGCGGTAGTTCCTTCGGATATAACGCCTCTTTGGGATACACGAACGAGCTGGGACAAGTGAAAGGAACGAATTATGAAAGATATACATATGACATCGGTTTCAACGCCGATATTAATAAATGGATCCGAGCTACCGTGAAAGTTTCCGGAACAATATCCGACAGATTAAGCAATAATGCAGGTCTATCTACCGCAGCGAAAGCCCGTCCTGATATTAAAGCTTATAATGACGATGGTTCCCTGTATTTACATTCATATCTCTATTCCGGACGTACCTATTATGTCGTAAATCCGATTATCGAAATGGAAGAAAATACCACGGAGAGCGAGGACCACAATGTACGCCTCACGGGAAATCTGGAATTTCGAATTTTACCCGAACTGAACCTGATCACCCAATACACTTACCAAACCCGAAAGGGGGAGCGTTACGCTTATCAATCCAGCCGCACGCAGGCAGGTAGCGGGTACTGGGGAGATCAAAAAGGCTACGGGAGAAAAACACATAGCAAGACCGATAGTAAAGAACTCGAGATACGCTTATCATACATGAAAGATTTCGGTGAGAATCACAAATTAACCGCCATGCTGGCAAGTAATTATAATGACGAAGAACAGGAGTATTACACGCTATCCATGACTGATTTCCCGGATGACTACGTGCAGAATGCAATATGGCAAGGAGCTAACCCCTATAAATACGGGGCGGTAAACGGTAGTGCCAGCGGGTCTGTACTACTATCTTTCGTGGGAAGAATCGAGTATAAATTCATGGACCGTTACCTAGTGACCGGGACAATACGTTCAGATGGTTCATCCAAGTTCTCCCCGAAATACAGATGGGGTACTTTTCCGTCATTCGCCGCAGCATGGATCGTTTCTGAAGAAAATTTCTTGAAAAATTCCCAATGGCTATCTTTCCTAAAAATCCGTGCCGGATGGGGGAAAACAGGTAATGGCTGGGTCGGTGAATACGGGTGGAGGACCTTGTATTCCTCAACCGATTATCAGAATATGCCGGCAACAATACCGAGCCAGATCGGGAATAATGAATTGAAATGGGAGTCGACCAAACAATATGATCTAGGGTTAGACTTCGGCTTTTTGAAGAACCAGAGAATAAGAGGTTCTTTAGGTTTCTACAAGAAAACCACGAAAGGCCTGTTATATCCTTTCACCATGGCATTGAGTACCGGAATGGGATCTACCAGCGTGAACTTCGCCAACATCGAAAACAAGGGGATAGAATTTGACATTTCAGCCACAATTATTCAGAACAAGGATTGGAACTGGTCTTTTGGTTTCAATATTGGGAAGAATAAGAACAAAATTACCGGGCTTGACGCAGAATACATCTCTGCTCCCGGACAAACCTACCTAAGCAACACGGTTATTCGGGAAGGAGAATCACTAGGATTGATCTATGGGTTTGAAACCGACGGGGTGTTCCGTTCCCAGGCAGAAATTGACTACTACGAATCACTAAACCCGGACTATCAATATCAAGAGCAGTATTCTTACCGAAAAACCATTCCCGGAGACTTAAAATTTGTCGATCAAGACGGTGATGGGCGAGTAAATAAAGTATATGGAAATCATGAGGATAAAATCGTGTTAGGATGTTCTCGCCCCGACTTTGAAGGTGGATTCAATACACGTTTAAGCTGGAAAGGCTTCACCTTAAGCGTACAGGGAACATTCAGTTACGGGGCACAAAAGGCATGGACGGCAGAGGCCAATCAATTCTGTTTTGCCTCCACGGGTACGGCGAACGTGCTGGACGTCGCTCTGAAACGCTGGACCCCGGAGAATCCGGATAGCAATTACCCATGCGTGCGATTGGATTTCTACAACAATGATTTCACAGACTTCTCCGTCTATAATGCCTCGTACCTTAAGATACAAAATGTCAACCTAGAATACAAGTTTCCCAAATACATCGTGGACAAGACAAAGATATTCGGAAACATCAGCGTCTTCGCCTCCGCAAATAACGTGTGTACCTTCACCTCCTATCCCGGCCCTTCTCCCGAATCATGGAGCAGTGATGCTATCCAAGGGGCTTCCGTAGACACGGAGGCTTATCCCAAAACCAGAACATTCAATTTCGGAGTGAAAGTAACCATTAAATGATTTAATTATGAACAAGATATTTTTATGTAGTTTATTGTTTCTCTTTGCAATAACGGGATGTGACAACATGTTCGACGATGAACTTCCTCCACATGATTTAGTTGGAGAAAATGCAATCACGAACGAGACATCCGCAGAAACGGCGTTAAATGGCATCTTCTCGAATTTACAGGGTTACGGGACGATGAGCGCATATTACATCTGCGACAACGAGTACCGCACGGGATTACTAACCGGAACTTACCGAGGTACATTCGAAACAGATGGTTTGTTAGGTTTCAAATTGACCGAAGAATATTCATACGTTGCTGATCCATGGGAATTAGCTTATAAAATGGTAAACGCTGCAAATAATTTCATCTATTACGTGGACAAATTATCCGAGAACCTGTTTGGCGAGAACCGGAAAACAGAAATGTTGGCAGAAGCCAAGTTCGCCCGTGCATTCGGGCATGCATTTCTACTAAGGAGATACGGGTATTTCTGGGATATAAACAGCCCTCTCGGTCCGATTATTCGTCTAGAACCTTCATCCATCTCGAATAATAGCATGGGACGTAGTTCTGTAAAAGAGAGCTATGAAAAAATATTCGAGGACCTAGATTACGCGATACAGTACGGTCCCCGGTTTTATTCTAAATACCGTTCCTGTGCTACAACAGCAAAAGCTTTTAAAGCGGATATTTTAATGAATCGAGGAGAAGAAGGAGACTACGCGGAAGCGATTCGATTGGCAAATGAAGTGATCGCCAGTGATGAGTTCGGATTGGAAGATAAATATGAAGATATTTTTACCAATGGGTACTCTTCAAAAGAATTGATGTTTACAAGGCATATCAAGACCCCACCCAGTATGGATGATAACGTGGGGAGCCTGTTCAAAATGTTCGGTGGTGCAACCTATAAACCGACAGAGATGTATTTCGAGATTCTGTCCCAAGACGATAAACGTTATGAAGCAACTTTCGATTCCATGATGCTCGGCAACGGAACGGCTGCACGAAAAACACAGGTGTGGAAGAAGCATTACGTCACATCCGGCGATTGTCCGATGTATTATATGCGTGTGGCCCAGATGTACCTGATCAAAGCAGAGGCGATGGCTCGCACGAATGCTTCCATAAAAGATTGTCTGGACGTGCTGAATGTCCTACGCCTTCGTTCCGGTAACACGACTTTTAATGCGGCCGATTACAGTTCCCTGTCAGACGTACTGGGAGAAATATTCCGAGAGAATGTACGGGAGATCGGAATGGAAAACGGGGCTATATTCTATCTCGCCGTGAGATATACCGAGGGCGGTCATCGGAAGTTGAAAGACATGAACCCAAACTTTGAACATGACGATCAATTATGTTTCCCTATCCCGAAAGCCGAATTGGAACATAATTTCATAGTAGAACAAAAACCTTTATAATACTAGACAACATGATGAAAATGAATATATTGAAAAACGGATTTCAGGCATTAATTATTATGTCTCTGATGGTTGCCTGCTCACTCGGCGACGTGTTGGAACCCTCAGATGGAGTGAGTATGGCGTTAATGGAAACGGTCGATACGGTGGTAGCCCTACCGGGAGACACGATAAGTTTCAAATTTATTGCGTCAACCAACGGGGCAGCCTTACGTCGCATTGAAATCGTAGAGAAAAGCCATGATTTCAATGAATTGAAGGATTCTATCCGGTTCGCTTTAGTGGATGAAACACTGGAACTGACGGTAGACGAAGAGGGGTATTTATCCCGTCCCGTTTCCTCCGTGATGATGATTTATCCTGTTATCGTACCCAATGACAAAACAATCGTGGGCGAAGTACTTAGCATGGCCTTCAAAGCGTATAATGACAAAGGAAAATCCGGAAGTATAAAATCCTCGTTCAAGATCGTAAACTATGTTCGGAACACGAGCTGGTTATGGTTGTATAAACTTGCTGGTAAAACCCAAGGAAGTATGTTTTTTAATCCCGCAAAATACAAGGTCTATTCCAATAGCAGTTTCGGGACTCACAAGGACGAAATAGACGTGGCCGCTTACACGGCAAGCGATGGGAAACACTATTTTCTGAATCCAGCCCACAAGGAAACACAGGCCTTGTACGTGGCAGATGGGATGGATTATGATGCATCAACCATGAGAACAACAAAGTTCATTCCATTGGATAATGTCAATTTTGACCTTGTCGGGGATACGGAACTGGAACAAATGGACTTCTCGAAAGCCGTGGATAAAGTCGAAGTAACAACCGGAAGTGTCATCGGTTTCGAGAACCAAGACGGGCGACGGGGAATCCTGAACGTGAAAATATCATCTTCCATTTACCCGACGATCCAGTGTAAATTTCAAGCGGTAGCTAAAAAACAAGAATGATTTTAACTCCCAAATATCATGAAGAACATATTTATAATCATTATTTTAACGTTCTGTCCTCTCGCCAGTTTATTCGCACAAGACAAGTACGAAATATTCAGAAAGGAGATGTTTCTTATCGAGAAACAAGAGAATGAATATCGAAAAGTAATTTGGGGTGAAAACGATTTTTCCCAAGACTACAAAGACAGCGTTTATAAAAAACATCAAGTACTGGTGAAAGAAAAAGTCGAGTTTGCCAAGAACACCATCCGAGAGAATAGAGATGACGAACGATTCCTGAAAGTATTGGATATTTATGTACGCAATTTCTTATCCCTGGATGAATTTGAAGCGGAGTTGAAAATGTTTTCATTTCAGGTACAAAAAACAGAAGCTTGTCAACGTTATTTCGAGTTTATCAAGTATGCAAGGATCAATACTCCCGGCAAACAATGTATTGATTTCGAGATGAAAGGACATGATGGGAAAACAATAAAGTTCTCGGATGTATATAAAAAGCATAAACTTGTTCTCATCGATTTTTGGGCCTCCTGGTGTGGCGCTTGTCGGGCAACAATGCCCTCCATTAAAAAGATGTATGAAGTCTATCATGAAAAAGGCGTCGAAGTAGTCAGCGTGTCGCTAGACGACAATAAAGAGGCGTGGGAAAAAGCTTATAAAGAAGAAAACATTCCTTGGATAGACGGTAGTAATCTGTTAGGATGGAAAGATCCTGTCACTCTATGGTACGCCATTCGGGGAATACCACACAAGGTGTTAGTGGATCAGCATGGGATCATCATCGATAGTGGATTTTATCAATTAGGCAGCTTGGAACAGAAAATAGACGAATATCTTCATTCGCATAAAAATTGATACTTAAAGGGGCTGTCCCAAAAGTAAATAGACAGCCTTTTTTCCTTATTTTAGAAGGTTGTTCAAAAAGTGCTTAGATGCAAGACTCTGATTTACAAAGACGAGGAAGCGTACTAAAGTACGTGACCGAATCTTTGGGAAGCAGGAACGCAGCAGATGAGTACTTTTTGGACACCTTCTTTTTACTCGTTCAGTTTATATTCCACCTCGATAATACAGACGACAGTCCATTACGACATTCTTACTTTCGGAGCCTGCAGCTCTAATTCATTCGCTTCATCTACCTTTCCTAACACTCTCAATATACGAGCTTTCACTTTCATGTATTCAGACTTGTAATAACCAGAAGGAGCTGATTCCATCAATTTATCCAACCAAGCATTTGCCTCGTTCATGAATGTTTCATTTCCACAAGTTTCAACATGACGCAAAAAGTTTCGAATAAAGTCCAACTTATCCTGCGGGGTATAGAAAATACCGTATTGGAGGGAGTGATACATTTCGTCCAACATACCACGAATGTCTCCTGTTTTCAAATAAGCCGCAGCATAGAGGGATGCCACATACTGGGGGACTTTGGGCAGGGGTTGAGTAAAAATGTAAGCAAGCAGTTCGTCATAGCGTTGCTGATTGAATACACCCTTATCAGGCGTCCACCAAACGAAACTAGATACGGCACTTTTCAAAGTGTAATCAATAAAAATATCAATGGTGTCGCGGGAAACAACATGAGAGAAATAGTAGCGTTTTGCAGCCACTTTTTTCAATATCGGAGAAAGAGGGTCTGAAAGATTTCGAATAATAATATCCCATGTTTCTCGAGTATAAAACTCGGCATCGGAAAGCCTATTGATATACTCCGTGACCACCTCTTTTTGCAACTGTGGGCGATATGCTTTGAACAATACATCAATGTACTGTTTCACGAAAGCACGGTCACGCTCACCAGCATCATAACGCCTTTGGAAGTCAAGTAAAGTTTGTTCGCCTTTCAACGCTTTTTCTCCATTTCGGATTAATTCGTGCGCCTGCTGGTTGCCCACCACACAATGTTTCAACATCCCGTCTTTATCCACATACAACAAAGTTGGAAAAGCGGCAACGCCATATTTCCGAGCCAATTCCGGACCTTCACCTTTTTCCATATCAATTTGGAAACAGATAAAGTTTGCGTTATAGAAATCCGCTACACTGTCTTGTGTGAAAATGTTTTTCGCCAACATTTTACAAGGGCCACACCAAGAGGTGTAACAGTCAACAAATATCATTTTCTTCTCTTTTTTTGCCATCTTTAGCATTTGCTCCCAATTTCCTTCCCGGAACTCGATGGAGCGGTTCTGCGCCCCTGTCTTCCCGAAGAGACAGAGACTGCAGACCAATAATATATATTGAATTATTTTCATTATTGTATTGTACTAATTTCGTTCACGATATATAACATCTTTCACAACACCGAATCCATCGTAGGAACGGTAAACAGAGGCATTCTGCGAAGAGGTCGCAGGTAATTCCAACATCCGGACATGACCTTTCAAAGCATTATCACCAATAGTTTCCTTACTACCGACAATTAAACGGTATTGCATTTCTCCACTACCTGCCGGTTTCGAATAATCTCCCATTACAAATATATTGAACTTCAACATGGTTATTTGCTCTCCTGAAAACTGATTAACAATTTCGCCACTCTCCATCTTGATGGGTAATAAACGACATGCTTTCGAATTAATGTTATAGCAATATATTTTGTTATCAACCGCATAATACAAATCGTAATCACGCGGATGTACGGCAAAAGCTGTTGCACGTTCGATCTCTGGAGCATTTAGTTGGTAATAATGCCCATCCACTTGAGCAACGTAATTATAATTACCAACCTCTATTCCATATAACCAAAGCTTTCCGGCACCATCCTTTAATATTGTGTATGTTTCCCCTCTACTACCATGCATCGTGTTAGATAAATGAACAAAACTTTTGCCCGTAGTAAAGGAAAATACTTTTTCCTCTGCCGACGGCTTTTGCACCTTATTCATATCACTCGTGACCTGTACAAAACGTTGATTTGTCACGTCATACAAAATTGCCGTACCACCATAAGTGTTATAATAAATACCTGACATTCCTATTGCCGGAGCAACATCAAAATAATCCGTCTCTCCATCGAGTTTATTTAAACGCATCCCGTATATTGCTCCAATTATTGTTCCTTTTCCATACACGCCATCCTTGCCTATACAAAGGCGACAATCTCCATAAGTTCCAACCATACAGGTAGGAACAAAACCATCACGCCACTCTGCAAACTCATACCTCAAATCGTTTTCATAATCATAGCTGAAATCATCGTCATCCAATTTTGCTTGTGCTTCTTCGGCAAGGAAATAGACGGGACGAGGCGCAGACATTCCTCCTAACAAATGAAGCGACTTCGGTCCCTTAAATTCCCGCAACGGACTATCAGCCCAAAGGTTTCTGATTATTTCTTCTTCAGGTGTAGAAGTCGAAATCATGTCCAAACGTGAAAATCCCTCTGAATCCTCTGACAAAATCAACCAACCTTCATAGGTGGCAGAGGTCACTTGTAAATCAAATCCTTGACGCCAAGTGACTCCCGATGTTTTATCTTCCACCAGCAAATAAACGGTGTATTTTGCTTCCGGTAGTTGCACGAAATATTTCAAGTCTAACCGATTACTGTCCAAATCAAAAGTTGTCGCACCATCCACCGAACCGGATTTCACTACCGCTTGCCATTTAAGCGAATAATTATTTAAATCTTTTCCCTCTAAAGAACCTTCTATCACAGGGGTTACCCGCACAGTATCTACCAGACGATAGGCATATTGCATTTCTTCTGGGAAACCGGAAAAGGTCACTTGATTAATTTCCGAATAATCATAATTCCCCAAATCCCTGTAGCAGCTGGCGAATGATAGTACACCAAGCACGAACAAGAGAGCATATTTCAATTTTTCCATCATATTCCTATTTTTTTATTGATACAAAAAGTCTCCCATTCTCATCTCCTTATCTCCATCCATTATTGGGTGTTCATCCAAATAGGCTTTCATGTAATTGGCGATGTAGCTTATACGTCCGAATCCCATATAAGAAGTGGAGAGGAAAGAAGTACGCGGGATTTCCATAACCGTACAAATAGTCTCGAACTTGAGAGGAGAAAAAGTCCCAAAGTAATACTCATTCCAAGTGTTGGGAGCTTCTTTCATCACGTTATTGAACAGAATACGGTGTGTAGTCTTCGAATAGACAACTGCCGAACCGCTCGTAAGCACATCATCCTGATAGTACAAATAAAAGTCATCATTTTCCACTAATTCTAAAATCACTTCCTTATCCGATTCGTCATTCGGGCGTTTCACCACAACGGGCACCACACAAGAAGTTGTTCCACTCGGTACTTCATAGCGTTCAGCTAAAGTTTCATAATCTTCTCCCACCATGGCATTCTTTTCTACTAACTTCACTTCCACATAACGGCTCACACCTTCTTCCACATCACCCATCACGGCAATCTCTACCGATACCGTATCCACATCCTCATCCAGATAAGCAAAGGAAACTACTGTAGAATCTACCTCCATATTTATGTATGCGACATTTTGTCCAGACCAAGTGTCGATCTTTTGTTCACAACCTACCAAGCTTAACAAGCAAGTCAAGGCCAAACATAATAATATAGTCTTATTCATAATACATTACGTTTTAAGTCATCTAAAATCCGTTTCACTTTGCGGCAAAGGCAAAACATATTTAGTATCGTTCATATTCACATCACCACCGGAGAACGCTGAAAGGATACTTGAAGCATTCATCCGTTTGTAATAGAAAAACAACTGCCCTTCTCCCCAAAATTCCTTTTGATATTCGTTCAGCAATGTACTCTCCAACTGGGAAACGGAAGTCAACAATTCGACGCCACGATTGTCCAGTACAAGATTGATACTTGCCAATGCATCGGTTTCATTTTCGGCTGTCTCAGCAATGATATAATACATCTCCGACATCCGAATCATCGGTAGTAAATCAGCGTAATAGGCATCGGTTTCCAAATCAGAATATTTATAGAAACATCTATTGGTATGTCCTGATGCTACTTTCCAATTAGACTCATAACGCCAATCATTCAACGCCAGTGTACCGAAAATATTTTCCAAATAGGTAGAAGGGGTAAGCCACATTTGGTCATCTTTCAAATCCGGAGTGAAATAATCGGTAAAGATTTTATTACGGTTCGGATATTGTAAAGCAAATACCAATTCAGAAGAGAATATCCTATCAGGTTTCTGACCATCGGTCACTTGCGATTTTGTGGTAAAGGGGAAATATTGTTCCTGCACTGCCACAACTTCACGAGCTGCCGCCAAGGCTTCGCTAAACATTTCCGCATACAAATACACTCGTGCCTGAAGAGCTTTCACCGCATAATAGTTTAGACGAAATGTCCGATAATGCCAAAAATTCTCTTCTTCCGTAGATCCTTCCTCCAATAGCGGGCCCTGTTCAATAACAGGATCATTAGCTAGACGCCTTTCAGCTTCCTTTAAATCATCAATAACATATTCCAATACTTTCGAAGCTGACAACAGATCCGTACCGGACAATACAAATTCTTTGTTATAAGGAATGGCACGTCCTTCTTTGTTGGTTTTGTAGACAGGACCAAACAAGCGTAACAAATCGAAATGCAACATGGCACGTAACGCATAAGCCTCACCTGTAATCCAATTATATTGATCACCCGTGAACAAATTCTTTTTCTCATCGGCATTTTTCAATAATGTATTCACGTTGGCAATCAAAGCATATCCTTTTTCCCAAATACCGGCAAAATTAGATTTCGAGTAATCGGTCGTGTAATCAAATTGTCCCCAACTATTCAAGTTCTGCATAGTACCATAATTGGCAAATTTATAACGCTGCGCTAATACTTCCACAGTACCTGTCAACAGATCTCCTCCATACAGACTGGAGCTACACAATTCGACATACACACCATTCAACCCTTGACGGAATCCTTCTTCTGAAGTAAACATTTGTTCCTCCGCCACTTGATCCACCGGTTGTACATCCAACCAATCTGTACATCCAGTAAGCGACCACAAAGCGATACCCAAAACACCGATTTTAATATATTTATCAAACTTCATAATCATCCGATTTTAAAAAGTTACAGATACTGATGCCGATACCATACGTGCAAAAGGATATTCAATACCCCGTTCCTCTTTCACACTTGATATTCGGAACACATCATTCATATTCACCTGCAAACGCAAGGCTGAAAATCCGGCTTTCTCAATCCATTCTTTTGGAAAATCATAACCGGCTGAAAAAGACTCACCTTTCAGGAAATTAGAACGCTGCACAAAACGCGAAGACATTTGTGTTGTTTCAGTTAGAGAGATTCCCTTGAAGCGGGCGTGTTGTCCGGGCTTTTCCCAACGGTCATACAATGCACGCTTATCTTGGTTGTATTTCAAGTTATCTTCAGAAATATTTTCCACTTTGGTATACAATGCCTCGTTGAAGACATCACCTCCCAAACTATAGCGTAGATGTGCAGAGAAGGAAAATCCCTTATAATACAGCGTAGTACCAATAACTCCTTCCAAATCAGGTTCTGTATCTCCTACCTGAACCTCATCTTTTGTCTCATATGTATAAGTATATGTACCGTCTTTTTTCAAGAATACTTCTTTACCATTCGCCGGGTCGATTCCCAAAGAACGTACTGCCCATAAGGCTGTAGGACTACCTCCATCGTAATAACGCACCAAGCTTGTATTTTCATTTTGCGCATTAAATTGACTCAAGCTATTGCCTATATTCCGGTATTCAGACTTTTGGTGACGGAAATTCAAACTCAGATTCCAATTGATACCTTCCTCCGGGCGGTAAATTGGTGAATATTTAACTGTAGCACTGTACCCCGTGTTCCATTGCTCACCGATATTTGTGGCTATCGTTTTTGTACCAACTGAGGAGGGCAAACTGATTACTGCCAACAAAGGGTCAGTTCTTTTCTGATAATAGTCGAAGTTTATATTGAAACGATTCCTCAATAAAGCAATATCAGCACCCACATTCATATCTAACGTTTTTTGCCATTTCAAGTCAGGATTACCAAATGCATCTACCAACAAACTTGTTCCAAAGTTATTAGAGTTCCAATTATTAAAAGAATACGTAGTATACGATTGATAAGCATCAAAATTCTGATTACCAGGATTACCGATTGATGCCCTCACTTTCAATAAAGTCATCCATTCGGCATTTTTCAAGAAGTTTTCGTTATGAATATTCCATGCCACCCCTACCGACCACGTTTCGGTATAACGTTTATTACTCCCAAAAACCGAAGCACCATCTAAACGAATATTTGCATCAAACAAATAGCGGTTGTCGAAAGCATACCCCATATTCAAATACCAACTGTTGGAGCGGGTGACCGTTTCCGTGTAATCCGGTTTACCGCCATTCGGAAAACTGGTGGCAAAAGACGGACGGGTAAAATCACCAACAGGAAAACCCACTGCCTCGAAAGCCTCTGTCTTCAACTCAGACGAACGGAAGTTAGCACCTAATACAGCATTTAATTGATGTACGTCATTAAACAATTTACCATAAGTCACAGTTAACTCCCCGTCATAGATCCAAGTATCGTAATCCGTCGATTTATAACTTCCCCGTTGGGTTCGTGCCACTTCATCGAAAGAAGTATGCTCGGGGGACAGAAAATACTCAGCTTTTTCTGATTTTTTCTCCAAACTGATACGCCCCCGCACCATCACTTCTTCCACCGGGCGGTATTCTGCATTAAATTTATTGATAAAACTCGTGCCTTTTTGACGATCATAACTGTTCAAACTTGCATTATACAAGGGATTCTCAACCGTATAGTGCTGTTGATTAACAGTATAATATTCTTCTAAATAACGGGTAACATTACCATTTTCGTCATACTTTTCAAAATAAGGATTTGCTTTTGCATACTCTGAAAAACTTACCGTCGGATTTTCTTTTTTCGTATAATCAAATGACATCTTGTTGAAAAAACGGAATTTCCCTTTTCGATAATTCAAATCAAAATTCATACCGATAACGTCGTTTCCCGAATTTTTCATCACTCCATCTGTTCCATTATAGGTAACACCCAAACCATAACGTACAGCATTGTCACCTCCTTCTGCATAAATATTGTGTTTATGTACCAATGCTACTCGTAACGGTTCACTTAACCAATAAGTATTAACACCTCTTGCCACATTCGCACGATGAAGATTATACAAACTATCCAAAAATAATTGTTCTTGGGCATCATATGTATAATCCGATTTGTAGAAACCAGCTTTCTGTTCAAATTCCAATTTCTCACGTGCATTCATCAAATTATAATCCGACAAATCGGGGATAGACAAAGAAAAATTACCATTGTATGACACTCGGAATGTTCCTGGTTCCGGCTGCTTGGTCTCAATTACAACAACACCGTTTGCAGCTTTCGAACCATACAAAGCCGTGGATGCAGCATCTTTCAATATTGTTACAGATTGCACACGGTCCATATTCAAATTTACCACTGTTTGCAAATCAGTCTCGAAACCATCAAGGATAAACAACGGCTGATTCGGATCGGTATCATATTGTTCTTTCAATCCTACAACACTACTTTTACCACGAATTTCGATATCCGGTAAACGATTAGGGTCAGAACCGTAATCGTTATTCTCCATAATCACGAAAGAAGGATCTAGTGTCTTTAAACTCTGAATCAGGTTTTGCGTTCCAACCATCTTCAACTCTTCTTTCTTGAATGTAGCAGTGGAACCTGTAAAACTCTCTTTTTTACGCTGGAAAATACCTGTCACGACCACCTCATCCATCTCACTCACCTCATCTTCCAGCGTGATGTTAAGTTCTGATTGACCAGCCCATTTCACTTCCTTCGTTTTCATTCCCACAAACGAAAATATCAGAGTAACAGTATCCTGTTTTAGAATATTCATGGAATAATTTCCATCCATATCGGTCGCAGTCCCCACACTCGTCCCTTTAATCATAACTGTCACCCCAGGTAAAACGCCACCTTTTGAATCTTTCACCACTCCTTTAAGAACCACGCTTTCCTTCTTCTCCGGTTCATTATTAACCTTCTTGACAGAGATCAGGATTGTCTGATCTTCAATCTCATATTGTAAAGATGTATTTCGTAAACACAACTTTAACACCTCATCTACCGAGGCTCCATTTACTTTCAAACTCACATTTTTTACCCCCTGTACATCCTGTTTATTATACAAAATATAATACCCAGATTGTGCATGTAACTCTTTTAACACCTGTTCCAAGCTTACATCTTGAACCTCCATCTTAATTTGTTTCTGACTATAAGTCGGCATTGCAAACGCAAACACCGGCAACAACACCATAAGCATAACAAGTTTCATCACTAGCGTTTTTTTTCCACGCCATCGCCATGGATGGAGAATTAATTCATCTTTTTTCATACATTTGTTTAGTTTTTACTTAATACTCGCATCAAATGCCAATCCGAGGCGAGTTTTAAAATTACAACAGTCCGGTAAGTCCTTAAAACTTAGCGGACTTCTTTTATTACAATCTTTTTACCTTCTATCAAATAATCAATATTTTGAGTTTTTTTCAACATATCCAATATCGTAGAAATATTCTCGTATTTCCGAATTACCCCGTAAAATACTTTTTCTTTCAATTCCGGTGTCTCAATAATAATATCCACATCATACCAACGGGTCAATTTATTCATAATCGTAACCATATCTTCCTCGTCAAACATGAAAAGTTTATCTTTCCATCCGATATAATTCTCAACATTTACTTCCCGCATAGTTATCTTTCCACTATTTTTATCCATTTCCGCTTGATGTCCCGGCGTCAGCAAAACAGTTTTATCAGATTGATCCAATACTACCCGTACACTACCCGAAACTAAAGTTGTCTGCACTTTAGATTCATCCCCATAAGCCATCACGTTAAATGAAGTTCCTAAAACACGCACACACTGTCCTCCCCCATGTACTTCAAAAGGCTTATCGGAATGAGAAACTTCAAAATAAGCCTCTCCCTCAAGATATACCTCTCGTTTTTCCCCGATAAAACTAACCGGATATCGTAAACGGGTATCAGAATTTAACCATACCCGAGAACCGTCGGATAAGATCAGTTGATATTCGCCTCCCCGGGGGATAATAATGGTGTTATATTCCAGTGTAGATGGGTTACCCGAGTGATTTTGTTTATAAGCAAGACGATTGGAATCATTCGTTACTACAGTTCCTTCCAATTGTAATTGCCCTAGATTTTTCCCTAGACCCAATTCCACTTTCCGCCCGTCAGCCATCTCCAGCACGGCACATTCTTTACCAGGAATAATATCTGTAGCTAACGGAGATATTTCTTTTTTCTCCACCATGAATAAAAATACACTTCCGGCAATAAGTGGTATTAATAAAATTGCAGCAATTTGTTTTATACGCCGAATAAGACGAATACGCTTTCCCTGTTTGCTTACCGAAAACATCACTCGTTCTTTCAATGCTTCTAATGAATAATTTTCATACTCTTGCAACCTCCCCGTCAAATAATCCCGCTCTACCAGCCGTTCATAGAATAGTCGATGCTCGTCATTCTCATGGATCCACTCCTCCAACATCTTTTCCTCCTCTTGCTGAATAGTACCATTCAGCCGAGCTGCAATCCATGAGGCTATTTTCAAATTATTATCATCATGCATATCCTGTCATTTTATATTCTGCACAAAGAACGACCACCCTTCTCAAAAAGATGACAAGAATCAGATTTTTTTTGAAAAAAAATTCAATTAAATAAATCCACCATTCCAAAAAGTACCAAAAGAGTACCCATGCTAAAGCGTTTTTTTAATACAATCATAGCTCTCTGTTTCTGAGTCCGAACCGTATTGATCGATATAGATAACGAATCTGCTATTTCCTGATTACTTAATCCTTCTAATCCTAATCGGAATACTCGTCTACATTCTGGAGGAAATTCGTCAATTGCCCGATAAATTTCCCCAAGCACCTCTTCTTCAATCATTTTCTCATCCAAAGAATCTTCACTTAACTCTTGAATCAACGCCGCTTCATGTTTATGAACAACCTGCTCATGCTTTAATAAATCCAAACATTTATTACGAGCCGTCTGGTAAAGAAAAACCCGAATCGGAAGTAAGGACATAAAATCTTGACGTCTCTCCCACAGGGTTACGAAACTTTCCTGCACAATATCTTCAGAGAAAGTACTATTTTTAAGAATTGAATTACAATAAAAATAAAGAGATTTCCCATATGTATCCAAGAAAAAAGCAAAGGCATACTCATCACCATCCTGTAATCGCCTTACAAGGTAGTCCACATTGTGCCTAAACTTTCTATATCGCATCTCCTTATCCATCAAACACTCAATTTCTAATCATGGATAAAACAAAGATGAGAAAAAAAAATCATATAAAAAAAGATTGTTCAAAATGAACACAGACAAAAACAAGACAATAAAACATTATGAATCAAGACTATCCCCATATCATCAATAACAAACGATTTCTCCTAAATATACAATTTAGGCACTAGTGAAATACGTTTAACAAATTAACACGTCGGCTTTCTCTTTATCGGGAGTTTCGGGAAAAGCTTCCTAAAACGTACTAAATAAGTCGTGACGTTACTTCCAGCGACAATAATCGTCACGGCAAAAACAATCATCATGATCCCACACCCCACTCTCACGGTGAAGGGCTCTCCAAAAATCGTCACCCCAAAGAATACCGCTGTCAAGGGTTCCAAAGCCCCTAAAATAGCCGTCGGGGTAGAACCGATATACTGGATAGCTTGAGTGGTGCAAAGAAATGATATAGCAGTCGGGAACACGGCCAAGGCAACTAGATTACCCCACAGATACCACGTATCAACCACGTGTAAACTAGCACCAAAATCAACACGAACCAAAAACAAAGACAACCCGAAAACTAAAACATAAAATGTCAGTTTCAGTGTCGCAATTTCCCGCAACAAGGGACGATTTACAGCAACAATATAAATGGCATATGACAAAGCAGAAGCGATAACCAGCATTACTCCTGTCAGACTCAGCACCGAACCATCCTCACCTTTATAAAGTAAAGCAATTCCCCCCAAGGCCAGCATGATACACAAAATCGTTTGTAACGTCAGCTTCTCTTTAAAAAGAAAAGCCATGATCAACGCCACCATGATCGGATAAACGAATAACAAGGTCGACGCAATTCCAGCCGCCATGTAATTATAACTTTGGAACAAGGTAAGAGACGAAAGAGCAACTAATAATCCCATGATAATTAACGGAAATATTTCTTTTCGCTTCAATTTAAAATCTCTTCCCCGCAGCTTAATCATCATCCCCAACACCGGAATAGCAAATAAATATCTGAAAAAAAGAACTGAATCCGGATTCATACCCGCCTCGTACAGGGGAAGAGCAAACAAGGGATTCATCCCGTAAGTTGCCGCAGCAACGATCCCCAACAGGTATCCTTTAGCTTTTACATTCATAACCGTAAATGATTACATTAAATTGGCAACAAAGATATAGTTTTGTTTGTCATCATGAATGATCATTCTGTTCAAATTATTTTCTTATCACACGTTATATTGAAGAAACAGATTACTACTTTTAACAAAAAAAGCATATATATTGAAGTAATGCTTTGATTTATTGCAAGATAGTCTCATTATTACAACTTTCACATAAATATTACATAAAAATCTCATACACTTTTCGCAATTTCCTCAATTCCTGTCATAAAACTTTCTCAAAGAACTTTTCATTTAAAAATAACAAAAAATCGAGACATATAAAAATTATATGCAAGTTTTTTTCAATTACTTTCAAAAAGGAGCCTTATCATCAGTAAGAATTTGACTGACCAACGCATCATTCAAAGAAAACGTATACTCTTCAAATTCTTTACCTCGAAAACAAACATATACTTCTCAACACGTATAATGCACACTTGTTTCGATGTTGTAAAGACTGCCAAAGGCTCTTAATCGCAGTTTTCAAATTTTGTTGTATAGTTAATCCGTACAGACAAGCATTCTTTCTCCACGTAATATTCCTCGAATTTATCTCTTAAAATAACTGGAATATTTGTACTAGAGTACATCTCGCTAATAGATATTTGCATTTTTCTGTAATACTAAAATAAAAGCCTTCACGATTTCTTCTACAATTGAAAACCCTCTTACTTGTTTTAAATGGCCTTTTAAACCTCCTTGTTGTATTCCCAATAACCCACCTACCAGAGCCGTATTGGTATCAGTATCATTTCCGAGATTTACCACCCTGCATAATTTCTGGAATAATGGTCCATTTATTCGAGACAATTTATCATACTCGCTAATCACGAGATTGTACGTGTTTATCACGTCTCCATTATTTTCATAACCGTTATTAACTAGTACTTCGCCATGATCCAGCATGATCGCTCGACATTGTTCTGACAATTTGAAACAATATTTAATGCACGTCTCGTTATTGTGAGTTATTCTACAATACTTCTCTATGTAATCTCGTCTCTCGTCAATATCATCCACTTCAATAAGATATATAGCTAATGGTAATGAATAAAATAAACAACCATTACCACATCGTTGAGAAATTCTTGTCGGGAAATTTTCCATAATAGCCATTTTCGTTTGATACCCTATATCAAACATCCGCCCGTCTATCGTGAATTTGCCATGATAGAGCATTTCTCCGAGGTTCTCTTTGTAAATCCCTATACAATCATTCAAATCCTTTCCCCGGGTCAGAGATTCGAGAATACACAGTAAAATACTAGTATCATCAGACCACGTACCCTTCGGTTGATCATGTGTACCATTACCAACAAACCCGTGGCACTTGAATGTTCCGTTTTTTCTAAATTCAAATGGCACGCCTAATGCATCACCTAACACATAGGCATAAATACTATTCTTTATCTTTTCCTCCAGTTTCGCCATCGTTATCATTATCATCTGTTTCTTCTTCCACTTCCTCAATCATTTTCCTAGCCATCAATCTGTATTTCTCCTCAAGATTCTCTTCCCAACCGTCTTCAAAGGGAATTTCCATCATTCTGTCTTTAAGTGTTGATTTCATCGTGTTTCTAATATAGATCTTTTCAAAGCTGTCATTTGTACCAGTAAATAAAGACACGTGTTGTCAGATTTGGTTCCATTCATGTATAATTCAAACCAACTTTTTACTTCTGATTTTTTTATTACACAAGGGAATCTAAATTCAAATTCACCATTACCATCTGGTATTACTAATTTTGCTGTTACGTAATACAAATCATCACTTTCTTTATTACATTTCCAGATGGCAGTCCCTCCCTCTCCTGCTAGAAATTGAATAACATCTTTGGTATCCTTGAATTTAGGTCCTTCCCATTCTTTATTCGCAAGTTTCGTTAAATGTTCAGAGTCTTGAATCATTTCAACAAGTTCTTTCTCCAACCGCTTTTCGGACTTACCGCCGCAGGAATAAAACATGCATATTATCAATAACATACAAGCAAATTGTATGATAGGTTTTCTTTCTGTACCAAGTTCTTTCATTTGGTAATCTCGTTTTTTTGTTTTTTTGTCTCTAGCTGTTTATATAATTTTTCTTTCTCGATCTCGATCATTATTTGCCTTTTGGCCTCCGCATCAATAGTCCTTATTAGCATGCCGAGAATTATTGGGGAAAACCATGCGATAAAAATAGACGCAAAAATCCATACTCCACTAGGAATTCCTCTTTTACGGCACATGTCATTAACTATGGCTACTGAGATAACAATACCTGTCAATAAAATCAAAAGTGGTAGGGTAAAAAATGTTTCCATAATACTTGTTTGTTAATTTGTTTTTAATAATCTTCTCTTAAAGTTAATGAAAAAAAACGATTATCACCAACTTTACTCCCCTGTATTTGTGTTGATTTCTATCGATTTACGCAATATTTGTACTATTTTTTCTCGTAACGATTTAGGCGAGATTACTTTCATATTTTCACATAGAGATAATGCTTGTTCTATAAAATCGTGAGAAATAACTACATGCAACTTAATGCGAATCTCGACTTCATTCTCCAAAATTACTTCTTGAGATTCATGCCATGGATCCGCTTTCACGAAACGCCCGATTTCTGGAGTGAAAGACAAGATCACATCTTCAGCTTGTTCTTCCAAGTTGGAATATATCCCATAACAATCCTTGAAAATTTTTTTTATATCTAAGTTAGCATCAGGACGAAATTTTAACGATGTAATATTTATATCAAAACATCGATCAAGTCCCCATGTTTTGATTATCCCTCTTTCTTCAAGTTTCCCATCTATCTCTTGAGCAAGTAAATACCAACGCCCCTTAAACTCTTTTAAGCCATAAGATTTCAACTTTCGACGTTTAGAGGTATTATCAAATTTACGATAATCTAGTTCCACTATCAAATTATTTTCTATTGCATGAATCAAAGAAAATATATGCCTTGATCCCCTTGGCTCCCGACTTTCCGTGAGAACGAAGTTCGGAATATGTTCTTTAATATTGAAGGAATTTAGAAACTTGAAATGATTTCTCAAACATGCGAACTCGGAATCTACCTTTTCATCATTAGGAATATAATACCCCTTTTTTGTTTTTGAATACTCGATCCCAAGCCCCATTGCCTTTATCTCTTGAATGTCCCTTTCTATTGTCCTTTTAGATATACCCACGAAAGTTGTGGAAAAAATTTCCATTTTATTCCTAACGGCAATGATTAATTCATCTAGTGTTATATATTTTGAACTCTCTATTTTACAATAAATAAAGGCCCAACGCATAATATATTCGACTTTCTTGTTCATAAGAATTTATTGGCATGTTTCATTCGATTTTACACGTTCTCATCAATGTATTTCCCCTTTTGCCAGAAAACAATATCAAGGATTCGCATTCCAGATAAAGTAGTGGCCTCCTTGAATTGCCCGTTAAACATTGTCAAGAAATACCTTGTTTTATCCTCGTTCAATAAATTCTCGTAAGTCTTTCTAATCACATCATATCGCACGCATAATTCTTTAATTTTTTCGTCGAATGTTCCCATCAACTCCTTAAAATGAAAAACTAAAGCGACCTTAGAATCGTAAATAGGGAATAACTCGTCATTTTTCAAATTTAACAATTTTGTTATGAAAGAGAACTGAATCGATTCACCTCGACAGATTCGTTTTGTAACATCTTCCAGTTTCAACATCTTTAAGGACAAAGTTTCTCTCATAACATTATCCATTTCTTCAAAGATAAAATCAGCGTATTCTTTCTTGATATACCTCATATAATAAAATGACCTGAAGAAACTTTTAAACATGTCATCTTTATCAAAACGCCCGTTATTCTCATAGGTTTCTTTTAAGAACTTGTAGCCCATTATCGTGTAATTGATTTCTGTTTTATGCTCTTCAAAAAAGTCCTCAATGTTCGGTTGCACAATCCATGTTAAAAAATTCTTTTTAGTTTCTTCCGAATAATTTGTTTCCATAACTTTAAATTTAATGTTTAACAAGCTAGTAACCCTCAAAGGTATCTTACCACACCGACATAACTTGGCAGGGTAAAATAAAATATTCATTTTACATGTTATTTTATCTCTAAAACTTCGCTATGTTTTTAAAATTATTTACCTATGCATTAAAATTTTATCTCGAGTTCCTTCTGTAGAGATCATTTATAAAAAGAAAGCGTGGAACTGTTAGTTTATCTGTTTTTGAGGCTCTGGACTGCCCTACACACGGGTAAACATAACAATCCACGCTTATATGATTCATAATCATACAAACATGTCTCGCTTAGTTCTCCTCGTGTGTATGAAATTGTCCAGATTTCAAAAACAAATTATGACTAAACGCTTCTTGTCATTATAGACATTCAAATGTACTACTTTTTTTAAAAAATAGACTAGTTTATAAAAGAATTAATGGCTTGATTAACAATTTTGCGAGAAAGTCTACCTCATCGTCACTAGACTTTCTACAAGCGTAAATAAACCTTCATGGAGAGTACAAATTATTCCTTTCACATGTCCTCTAAAACATCATATCGATACACCTAGAGACAAGAAGTATTCATAAAATTTAATTTTTGCCTATCACCTAAAATCGTTATATCACTACTACCCGACCACTCCTTTCCTGTATTAGTGGTACATTTAAGCATTTTATTGTTCCAACAAGTCACGTAGAGAATAAGTGTCCATCCCATTTTTACAAATTCTTTTCATTTTTTTCTTCATGATAGTCTTCCTTGATGCCTTGTCGAACTGATTAAGAAGTTTATCTGAAAAACCATGAATATAATCATGAATAACGTTTTCTGGATCAGGCACATTTTCATATATGAGACGCAAAAGTATTGAAATAGAATCAAGCTCTTTTTTTGAGCTAGGTGATTCGAGACGCTTATGTATAGTAATCTTAGAATATAATTGTATTAATTTTTCTTTACAACGTTCTAGAAAAGCTTGATTATATAAATCTCGAACATGAACATCCTTCAAATCATTAAGAATTTGAGGCTTTTTACAACGAAACTCAACTTTGCACAACCTATCATTCCCATGAAAAACGCTATCTATCAATTTTTTACACGTCAAACCATTAGCTTTTTTCCCTCGTGCATTTGTATTATTCTTAATTGGGTCATAAATTTTTAATTCCATATCACTCGTAATATAACGACAATAATGTGGGTAAATTGCTTTCTTGACTTTTCCCATGTTTTCATGATTGTTAATGACAACACGAGCCGTGGTTGCTGTAAGTTCCACGATTTTACCGTACTCGAATTTTTTAATTACAGCATCGGATAATTTTAATTTTAGTAATAGCTCTATCAATTCGATACATTTTCTCAGATCATCTCTAGTAAAAGTCAAATTATGCCCTTGATAGAAATATGGTAAACTTCCTTCTATCTTTAAAGAATATTGATCTCTAGTTACTGCTAGAGGAAACTTTTTATCTATATTATATAACTTGTAACAAGATTTATCACGCTCGTAGTAATAACCCACTTTTTTCAAATTTCTAGTGTATAGCTCTTCGGAGGAAGCTAACGGCTGCTCTATAACAATATAATCGATCATATCCCTTAATTTTCGACATTTTTATTGATAGACCGACCAATTGTTCCTTTTTCTAGAAACTTGTCAATATCTGCTTTCTTAACCCATATTTTCCGCCCGATTTGACTAAAGGGGATCAACCTTTCATTTCGGTAGCGTTGCCATGTTCTACGGCTGATCCCCAAATAATCTGGTACATCCTTAGATGCGATCCAGCCACTCTCATTTGCTAGTGACTGATTTTTAATAAAAAGTTTTAAACTCTCAAATTGTTCTTCTAGCGACATCCCAGAATCTAATTCCGAGGTAGTCAAAATTTTTTTTGCCATACTTTTTTTATTTTGACTACAAATAGAATAAGAAATCAAGGGAAAAAATAGGAAATAATTACTTCAAAAAAAAAAGAAAAATTTCCATCTAACACTCGTTAATCTTTCTTTATCTTTACATTTTTACAAATCAAATCCAGTTTTCGAGTGATTAATTGGTGAAGAGTTGGATAATACTTAAAATTCTTAGAATTTACCCACTTATAGGCTCCTTTATATTTTTCATCAATAACCTTTTTCAAAACTTTTCCTGGAATCCGTCGGGTAAGAGAATATTCATGAAATGTATATATGGCAAGCATGAGCGTTTGTACCGTCTATCCCTGTAGCTTAAAATTTGGCGATTTTAAAGATAAGGATAAAACCAAACACTTCTTATTAAATATGTCTGCCCTCCAGATTTCTCCAAA
>ERZ773193.1793-NODE-1793-length-25390-cov-14.624669_pt1 | contig 25390 bp, 19 predicted proteins | sample MGYA00511110_ERZ773193 | MGnify/ENA primary metagenome ERZ773193 (study PRJEB29015, sample SAMEA2737784) | human gut metagenome | biome: human gut; feature: human-associated habitat; material: faeces | place: China | collected 2012 ...
TGAGGGTCCACCTGTTCCCATACCGAACACAGAAGTTAAGCTCACATGCGCCGAAGATACTTGTCGGGTGACTGACCGGGAAAATAGGTAGTGCCAACATATATTCCTCCTTAGCTCAGCCGGTAGAGCATCTGACTGTTAATCAGGGGGTCGTTGGTTCGAGTCCAACAGGGGGAGCCACTGATAGCCGTCACAAATGTGGCGGCTATCATATTATCAAAGTTTATGGGCCTTTAGCTCAGTTGGTTAGAGCAGCCGGCTCATAACCGGTCGGTCCTGGGTTCGAGTCCCCGAAGGCCCACCACTTAGATGTAGATAGGGGTATAGCTCAATTGGTAGAGCGGCGGTCTCCAAAACCGTAGGCTCAGGGTTCAAGTCCTTGTGCCCCTGCCAGCAAATAGCCAGTAATTGTTATGATTACTGGCTATTTTTTTGATTTTCCGACTGATTCGCACAATAAATGTTTGCGATACTGACGGCACGACAAATTTTTCCCTTTCTTTTTCCCTTATTGCGTTTTTTCGGGTGTGTCTAGCATTTGCAATTGCTCATAGAAAAGCTGTATCCTTTCTGCACTGTCTTTTTGCATTTTTTTAGTTACATGTCCGTACACGTCCAAAGTAAACTGCGCACTTGCGTGACCGAGATTTGCTTGAACGGTTTTGATGTCATCGCCTGAACTGAGGGAAGTTACAGCAAAGCTGTGTCTTAAATCGTGAAAGCGAGTCGACGAGGATAGATTAGCCTGTGACATCAGTTTTTTAAAATGCTTCACAACAGTTCGTCGTACAAGGTGCTTTCCAATCTGATCTGTAAAAACCAGATTATATGGGTTTGTCCATGTTGATCCTGCACTTTCCTTCGCCCTCAGCTGTTGCGCTTTTTCTTTCTCCAGTGCGTCCATTACGATTTGCGCTGGAAGTACCGTTCGTATTTTGCCGTTCTTTGGACTCTCGAGAAAGTATGAGCCATCTTTGCATTGCAACTGCTGCCTTATAGTGATTGTACCATTTTTAAAGTCTACAGCATCCCACGCCAGCCCGAGGAGTTCTCCTTGACGCATTCCGGTGAACATTGCAACGATGAATAGATTGCTGTATGCATCATGCCCGGCTTGGCATAATAGTTGCTTGAGTTCAAGAGGCTCTAGTGGCTTGATTTCAGGTCGAGTAACTTTTGGGAGCTTGCACGCATCGGCTGGATTTCGCTGAATGTAACCATTTGAAACGGCTTGTTGTAAGGCACTGTGAAGTACTCCATGAATATTTTTTACTGTTTTCGGTGCCAGCCCGTTCGCGGACAAGGAGTTGTAAAATGTCTGTATGGTATGCGCGTCCAAATCCTTCAATTTTACTGCACCGAGCCCTGGCTTTAGATGCAATGTGACCTGATCGGAGTATGTTTTTTCAGTTAGAGGTTTGAGATTTCGCAAATACCCGCTGACCCATGAGTCAAGCCATTCTGAGACTGACATTTTGCAAGGCTCTATGTAATTGCCTGTGTCAAGCGATGACTCGATTGCCTTCAGTTTCTGGGATACCTCCTTTTGTGTTTTTCCAGTTATACTTTTCTGTATTTGCTTTCCGGTACCAGGATGAAAACCTACTGTGTATCTAGCTTCATAGTAGGTATATTTTTTTCCGTTGACAATTCGCTGCGTTTTCCGAATTGAACCCATCCCAGAGGCTGCTCGTTTTGTTGTTTTATGCTGCGGCATATGATTACTCCTTTCTCTGCCGCATAGTGGGTACAATCGAAGAATACCACACATGCTGTAGAAGCACAAGTTTTTTTCTTAACTACCTTTTACACAAGAACTCCTCAAGAGCGGATTTTGGTATTTTATAGGTGCGTCCAACTTTAATGCTTCTTATCTGCCCAGAACGAACAAGTTGATATGCTGTATTGTGACTTACGCCTAGTAGATATTCTAAATCTTTGACATGAAAAACAGTTCTTTGGTCTTCGGTTGGTCTTCCGTGCGTATTCATTTTACACTCTCCTTATATAAAGCAAAATATTTGGGGGCGGGCGTGACTACAATGCTATTATATGATATCTGATGAATTGCCAGAGGGACGATAGGCACTTGTGTGCAAATTGGGAGGGTTTAGTGTTGCTATTTATTTCAGCTATAATGAATATCAGCTGGCTATGGAATTGTTTGATTCCGTTTGCTACCATAAGCCGCACCAGTGAACTCATACATTTTTACAAGTGCATCAACTGCCTGTTGCCGAACTGCGTATGCAGTCCGCAAGGAAATCCCCATGTTTGTTGCGACTTCGTTCCAGCTATGTTGACTGAAATAATACTCTTGAATAATTTCACTCTGCCGAGCTTCCAACAGACCTATGTGATGGTGAAGCCGATCTCGTTCCTGAATCAAAGAAAGATAGGCTCCCAGTATGCTCTCGAAAGCCTCACAGTTAAGCTGCTTTGCAGCATCTTTGTAGCACAGAGCAATTTCTGGCACGTTATGTGGATATTCCGAAGCCGCAGTCGGATCTCTCTTTGAAAATGACATGACTTCTATCATTTCCTGCGGAAAAATGCCGACAGATGAATGCAGCTCATAGCGCAGAAGTTCAATTTTTTTGGATGTCTCCGGATAGTCCGCTAAAAGTGACAAAACATATTGCTCCAATTCTTTCTCCATGAGCAGCACTCCTTCAAACTCCATAGATTTTTTAGGATACAGAACATGTAAAAAGCAAAAACAGATGACTCCGAAGCACGTCGCTCAGAGCATCTGTTTTTTTCCATTCTAAGAATAGCATGGGGTGTAGTGAAAAAACAAGTACAGGCATACAGCATTTTCCAAGCAGAAATAGTGCAGAAAGACTGCAACACTCCTGCAATCAAAGTCGTTTCACCTCTCAGCATCGAAATCTTTTCACACGTTCTATCTCCTATAAAATTTATTTGATAAATCCTGTCGAAAGTGACACCGTATGAAAAAATTGCCACGCTACCGGAAATGCTCCCGATAGCGTGGCAAGCAGATTGTGATGTTTTACTTTGCGTTAAGTCGTATAAACACCTGTGTCTGAACCGGTTGAATCTGCGCCATAGAAGGTCAAAACAGCGCGATATTCGCTGCTTGGGTACTGCGGCTCATAAACGATTGTTGCCGAGTATCTTCCTACATTTTCACCTTGCAGTTCTGGGGTTTCAGAATATCTATAGGTATATTCTGTCTGCCAGTAAGAGCCGTTGTATCTTTGCACATTTATCTTGCTGACGCCAAGATGTTCCAGCTTTTTAGGGGCGGTTACGCGAAAGTAGATGCTAACATTGCCATCTGATGTTCTTGTAAGATTCGCCCCATATACCGAAAGATAATCACTGGCCCGCATAGGAGCAGCAAAAGCCGCTAAAGACGATAGGATTGAAACAATTACTAAGATTGAAATAATTCTTATGATTCTTTTCAATTTCATGGTGCACCATCCAATTCCTAATTATTGTATTGATGAAATAATTCGTCTTAACACTTCGATATCATCCATAGGCACACTTATAAAGCATTCGAAATGAGGAGTTGTCCATGCTACTGTGGAATTAGTAGAATTATTGACAATATTATACTTTGTCTTGTTTATTATAAAAGACTGTGGCGATTCAACCAGCTTTTCATAATAGTTGGTCGGTATAGAGTTATAGCTATTATAGTCTACGACGATGAGGGCGTCGCCATTATTAGACATATACTCCACAGAGAAAGTGAGCCACACACCGTTAGGTTCGACAGTAACTTTTTCCTGGGTAAAACCAGATGGCATCCACTGTGGGACTTCGATCTCCGTTACGCCATAAAAATCAAGTGCATCCTGAAGTGATGCAAACTGCAAATTCTGTTCCTCATCAATCTCCGGCCATTTCCCATCAACAACCAAGCCGCTCCGTTCTTCCGTTTTTCCGAAACTGAACAGTTCCGTAGTCCACCTGGCGATTGCGCCAAAGACATCAATGCCGGCAGCCTGAACTGTCATCAGAGAGGTTAACAAAACGCAGATCACGGCTGCCAGCAGAATCGCTTTTCGCTTTGAGCTGCGCTTTCGGCACTGCTTATCCGCATGGAATGCTTTTTCAGGCGGAACCGAAGCTGCTACAAAGTCACTATAGGCGGACTCTCTTCCGGAATAATCGCTTTCAAATTCGGCCCATGCATCCTCTGGAGAACGGGTTGGTTCATTGATTCTGCGTCGTTCCATCTCAGCAAGGATCATCTCAAACTGTGTGTTGTCAAGTGCGCCTTCAGAAAACATTTCACAGCGGAGTGTGTTTTGCAGTTCATCGTCGGACATTTTTCTGTATAGGCTTTCGGCGAAGCTGTCTCCGCTATTGTTCGGCATTTCCTGATCCCCCTTTCCAAAAGGGTAATTTGAGCATATTGGTCAAAAGTGACACATCATAACAAATTATTTTTCTCGATTGCCCGTTTCAGCGCCAACTTTGCTCTCTGAATACGTTTTTTACAGGCCTGCAAAGAAATTCTGAGTCGATCAGCAGCGTCTTGATAGCTCGCATCCTCGCAATATATCCAAATCAGCAGAGAAAGCGCTTCATCATCAATTAGTCCAGCATACATATCATTGACAGAAAGCACATGTTCTCCGCTCTTATCGACGATCGATTCAGGAATCAGTTCTGTATAAATGAAGCGCCGTTTCTGATATGTATTTCCAATTACATTTTTCAGCGTTTTGACGAGCCACGCTGTCGGATTCGGACTATTGACCACACGGTCTAACCGTTTCTGGGCAATCAGAAATGTTTCCTGTACAAGATCTTCAGCTAAGTCTGCATTCACAAAGCTACGTGCAGTGCGAATAAGGTGAGCGTAGTTCTCAATATACAACTGGCGCAACGGATTATTTTGCTGCATATCATGTACCTCCTGCAAAGACAATTCATATCCTGACAGGTTATTTCTTGTGCAGCCAACTTCGTGCCAGAAGAACAGTTTCTTCTATGTATGATATTTCGCTTTCAGACATGTCATCAAGCATACTCACAATATGCGCAATGCGTTCATTTTTGGTTTTTCCATAAATCAGAATATTGGGCGTGGTATGCAACACCTCAGACACCTTGACCAATGTTGGCAGCGACATCATACGCGATCCCGTTTCAACCTGTGCGCAGAATGCAGCACTAAAGTTGCACGCCTCGGCCAGATCCTCCTGTGTGTATCCCTTATCTTTTCTGCACTGACGGACATTTTCCCCCATTCGCAGACTTAATTCTTTCTTGATCATATTTGTCCGTCCACCTAACCAAAAGTTAAAAAACTATAACAATATTATAAGCGGTCTAGACAAAACAAATGAATCAGCTACGAGCTATATTATTATAACCATCAGCCAATATAAACGCGAATTATTTTTGCGGATGCTGTCACTTTTGAGGGTCTGTATTAAATTACTCCAATAGAAGTTGTACAGATTTGCGGTATGCGCAATGTGGGAAAATCCAAATGTGCAACCGCCTTAATCAAAAAAATCACGTAAAGTGTCCCACTTTACGTGAATTAGTATCCAAACACTTACCGCGTCAGGGTTTCCTGTGTTGGTGACGGGAATACTGACTGCATATGGGCATAGAAAGACCGCCGACACGATACCGTATCGGCGGGTAAAACCGTATTGAATTTTACACGTTATGCGCCGATCTGCAAAACGCCGACGCTCTGGATACAGCGGCGCTTACTCTCCATCGACGGGTGGACATAGAGCTTCAGCGTTGTTTTAATGTCCGCGTGACCGAGCAGCTCACTGACGCTTTTTATATCCGCGCCTGCCTCCACACATCTTGTTGCAAACGTGTGCCGCAAAGCATGAAAGCCGCGGTGCCGGATGCCGCAGCGCCGCAGAAGCACCGTGAACTGATACTGGCAGGTGCGCGGGTCCATGGGGCGATCTTCGCGGTCGGTCATCAGATAGGCATCTGGCGGCAGCTTCGCGGAAACCCTTTTCAGCAAAAGCAGCAGCTCCGGATGCAGCGGTATGATCCGCTCGGAGCTGTCGCTTTTCGGGCGCTGGACCAGAAGCCGGGATACGCCATGCAGCGTGATGCGCTGCACAGACCGGCAGACATGGAGCGTTCCTGCAAGAAAATCAATATCGCTTACCCGCAGCGCGCAGACCTCGCCGACGCGCAGTCCCGCGTGAAGCGCCAGCATCACGGCAAGGCTTATTCTCTTTGACGGGAATAGGGCTTTTCCGAGCGCGGCAAGCTCTGTCTCAGAAAATACGTCAATCTTTTTCTGCGTACAAGCCGGGAGCTTCGCGTTTAGCGCGTCGCAGACGCAGTGATACTCCCGCTGAGCAAAGCGCAGCAGCGTTTTGATCAGCACGGCCAGATCGCGTACTGTTTTTGCGGACAAACCGCCGCCACTGTGAAGGCGTCCGTGCTGCTTCATCCAGAGAAGGAAACTAGAAAGCTCTTTCGCCGTCAGTCTGGACACTGGAATGCCTCCGAGGTGCGGCAGAATATGGCGTTCCAGCATGAAACGGTAACGCTCCCGTGTGGAGAGTTTGACATCGGTTTGAAGCAGATACTGAGAAAAAAGCTCTTTCAGCGTCAGCTCACACGCAGCCGTGCTTTCGTGTGTCAGCGCCTGCATTGCTGCCAGCTGCTTCTTCTTTGCAATATCGTGCGTCCGCCCATAGACAGACTTGTATTTTGCCTTGCCATTTGGCAAGCGCATGGCGATATACCGCGCCTCCCAGCGACCGTCTTTCCGGTGATAAATGTTCTCTCCGTATTTCGGCAAGTGCTCCACCTTTCCTTTTTACCAGAATCATGACGGCAAATACAAGACAAAACCGTTCTGCATCTGCTGATGCAGATTTACATAACTGCTTCACACACTTTTTACACGATGAAATTTGCAAGAAATTGATGATTGAAGACATGGAATCGGGTTGACTTTTCTATATCTGCATGTATAATAAGTGTGAAAGCAGAATATTTTGCGGTTTAATCGTCACGTGAAGTGGGACACTTTACGTGAAAAAATCCTTGCCGTACACACGGTTAGGATACCACAAAAGAGAAAACCAATTCTGCGGTCATACAATTTCATACTGCGTGATTTTTGCTTGCCGAGGATGTGTAATCACAGGTCGCAGCCATGATTGGACTGAGCCTGTGATGAAAGAGGAAGGCTGTGTACATTGGGAGTGTACGCGGCTACTCGCCCGGAGCCGTAAGGATGAGCAAGATTCCAAAGTGGCACGCGGCAGAACGTAAGACAGCGTTTTGTTTGCAAGTCATGTGATCGAAAGATCGCCATTGTGGGGCTTGCCCCATGAGAAGGTAGGAGTCAGAGCGCGGATGTAAATTACATCCATAGTCCAAGTCGGAAGAATCGCTATTCTCACTGCATGGGATTCTGTCTGGTTATGACCCCTGAAATGCAGAAGGCGGGCAAAAAACGTATGGTAGGCAGCACGATGATCTGCTTATTGTACTTGACACGGGCGTCAACTGTTCCCTCTTTTACGGAACAAGTGGCGCTCTTTTTGTATGTGTCATATCCAGATTATCCCATGATAGGGGTAGTCTGTGAAAAAGTACGATAGGAGGAAAAACGTATGCACGACGAAGAACAGCAGCTTCAAATCCAGCAGGAACCCCTGGACCCGCAGCTTTTGTCCCGCGTCAAGCAAATCATCGCGCGAAAGAACACTGAGTTTATTTTAGACCACCAGAATGACAGCCTTGAACAGCTCAGCGCCTACCTGAAAGCCTGTATGGATGACATCGGGCATCCCCCAGCGCGAGTAGAAGTAATCGGCGGTGATTTCTTAGAATACCGTTTTGAATCATGGTCGAAAGCTCTCCGCAGCTTTTATAGCGGCTCAGTATCTGCCAACCTTAAAAACCCGCCGCCGTTTGCAAATCGAAAAATCGTGCGCGACCTTTATGCGGCGTTAGATTCGCAGCTTCAAAGGGCGGATGCAGCCTGTACCAAGGAGGTACGGGCATGAAAGGCAAACCGTTCCGAGATCGAGACAACCGGGCGCTGCATGAGCGTCGGATGAAAGAGCGCACACGCATTGTTGTTACGCAAAAGAATATTGAATATATCCTTGCACATCAACACGATTCCCGAGAAGAACTTGCTCGCTACCTACGGCAATGCAAAAAAGAGCTGGGACACGTCCCAGCTCAGTCTGAGGTTATCGGCGGCGATTTACTGGCGCTTCGATTTGGCTCCTGGGCAACGGCCCTGAATTACAGCGGCTATGTGGACTACAAAGGTCCAGCCCTAAATGCGCTGCCGTTGGAACGCACAGCAATCTTTCAGGAAGAATATAACCGCCTGTCGGAGCAACATGTAAAGGATAAAGACGCGCGGAAGAAGCAGGCGAAAGAGAACCGCCGGGAACAAAAATCCGCCAAAAAGCGCGAGAAAAAAGCGGCAGCCGCGGGAGGCTCCAAATGAGCGGCGGCGCACAGAACCGTTTTGACGGTCAGCAGTGGCGCGAGGAGCTGATCCGCAAGCGCACAAAAGAAGCGCTCGCTGTCTGGCCGCAGGCAGAGCGATACCTCCATTTTAATGAGGAATATAAGCATCAGACCGCCATCTATGAGCAGGAGCGCGCTGAAAAGCTCCGTGCCAGAAAAGAGCGCAACGCCCAGCGCGAGAAAAAGCGCGGCGCGCCTGCTGCGCCGGTAAAACCGGAATCCGAATCTCCTTTCCAAACAGTCGAGGAAAGGAGGCCGCAGGATGCCGAACGGTAAAAAGCAGTTTCAGGGCAAAGGCCGCCGGTTTCGCGGCGATGTCTGGCTGGATGAGAAAATCACTGGGCGGACGATCCACGCGCTTCAGACGCGCGGCGTCAAGTTCCCCGCAAACGTCAACCCGCGTGGCACGCGGGAATTTAAGGACGAATATAAAAAGCAGCTCAAGCTGTTCCGGCAGGAACACGCCGCCAAAATCGCGGCGAAAAAAGAAGCGGCGCAGAAAGCTGCCCAGCAGCCTGCGGCGGAAGAAGCTGCACAATAAATTAGATGCAATCTGTTTGGGAACGGATTTGCACATAGACTGGCTTCATCCCCCTGAAGCCGACTGCCGAAATCCCCGGTTCCGAATGGGAACGCGGAACCGGGGGATCTCAAAACAAATCTACCGGGCCTTCGCCCGTCTCGAAATGATGAATCGCATCGACAACTGAATAGCCACAGCATGAGAGCATATTGTCCCGGCGAAGCGACGCGAAGAAACGAGCGCACCAACGGGCAGAAAACGCGGTCTACGTCGCGGCGGGCGGGAGCGCAGGAAGCGGTAGTGTATCTGTGGCGTGAAAAGTCCTTTGTAGTCAACGGCGCAAGCCGTAGACATATGCGCCGGTGCGGAGTGTTTCTCATCCGTGCCGGTATCCCTTGCGAGAAACGATTCATGTTGTGAAAAATCACGCTGCTGCCATTCATGCGGCGGCAGCGCAAGTAAGTTGCATGGGCAGCGCGGCCTTACTTCCGGGCTGTGCTGGCACAAAGGAAGAAAAAATTAAAAGGAGAACAGATCATGAAAACATCCAAGAAAATGCTTTCCCTGCTTCTGATTGCCGCGATGCTCGTATCCGTGCTTTGCATGGGCGTTTCGGCAAGCAACACGACGTTTGAACCCGTCAGTATTTCTGAGGGTGAACCGGTCAAAATCGTCTGGAGTGGCACGACTGGCACCGTCGTCAATGTTGACGGCGGCACGTACATCCCCGCCTCCTTCCTGCTTTGGGTCGAGGGCACCAGCACTGTCACGGTCGGCACTACGGCTGTGACGGCCAGCATGACCAACACCGGTAACAATGGTTATGTCATTCCTGTTGGCAGCACGGCACAGACGATCACAGTCAACATCACGGAATCTTCCATGGGTGCTGTTGGCACCTACACGATCACCTGCCCGGCACAGAACGGCACGGCTCCGACGAGCATTGTGAAGACTGTCGAAGGTTATCTGCCTGTCGGTCAGTTCGCGCGTGGCACCGGCTGGGGTACTGCAACGGGCAAGTTCACGACCAGCGGTTATGAAAGCACCGGCGTTTCCCTCGGCGCGGCCGGCGGCTATATCCAGATGGATCTTGCTTCCCCGATCTACGACCTTGCGACCAACAAGTATGGCGTTGACTTCGTTGTGTACGGCAATGCGTTCAACGGCAACCCCGAAGCTGGCGCGGTCAAGGTCTTTGGTTACAAGGCTGGCGACACCACCGGTGCATGGTACGATCTGGCCGGTTCTCTGTACTATGATTCCATCACCAAGAACAATGCCACTGTCTCCTACAAAAAGGTAACGACAATAGATTCCACGTTTACCGAGACTGGTATTTGGTATAAGATCAACAATGACTCGTGGACGAAATTCACCGCAAACACCGCTTGGTGGCCGACCGCCAACGAGTATGTGAACGGCTGGGGCAGCGTTGACGGCGTGACCTGGGATCAGACCAACGATACCATCACCTACACTGGTGTATCTCTGGTCAAGGATACCGACACCACCAATGATTATCAGTTCGGCTATTTCGATGTCCATGTCAATGGTAGCAACTACGGCGCTGCGCTGAACCCCTACACCGTCACCAACGCCGACAAGTGCGGCGACGGCTTCGATATCGCGTGGGCGGTTGACAGTAACGGCGCACCGGCTGGCCTGTCCCACATTACGAAGGTTCGTGTTTACACCGCTGCGGCGCTGACCAGCGATGGCAAAAAGTTCACGACCCCCAGCATTTTCGGTGAAACTTCTGCCGAGTTCTGCGGACTGTTTAAGGCGACCGGTACTGGTGCTTCTAGCATTACAGCAGACGTGGAACTTGCTAACATCAATGGGCAGGATGTTTCCATTAGCAACATGGGATACAAAGAAATTACCGCAGGCACCTATAAGCTTTATTCTGATGCCGATATTGTGATGGTGAACGGTGCAGCTGTTACAGGAGCCGATACCGGTGCCGGACACACGATTACTCTTACTGCTGGTAGCCGTATTCAAATTATTGCGCAAAATGGTACGGAATCTCCGTATGTTACGGTTATCAAGGGCAAATAAATGAACATGATCAAACAGACCTACGCAAAGAGGCGGCCTTTTGGCCGCTTCTTTGCGCTATTTCTTGTAGTTCTTATTGTTGCTAATTTGTATGTTCCGGCTATATATGCAGCATCAAGCATCACAGATATAGCAACAGATTTTAATAATATTGGAACTTACACTAATGATAGTATCACTTATAACGTCTATCAATATACGGTCAGTGCGTCCGAACAAAGCATAGCATTTGATGAAGCCTTCCCTTCCAGAATGATATTAAAAAAAGTCAAAGTTGAAGATAAGTGGAAAGGCTTACCGGTTTATTCAAATTTTGCGCGGAATGAGGAAAACTTCGATGATGCCGTGACTTTTTATAATACGTTCGATTTTGATGAAACGATTAGTTCTAAGCTCGCTGATAACACGGTTAAAACTGCTTTTTTCCTAGCTACTAGTTCGGGCGGCAGGCCCAGCAGAGCTACTGTAGCCAGCGTTGAGGGTATTCTAATTGTCGAATGGGAACCAGTCAAGACAGTTGAAAAAGAAGCATTAGCTTCGGCATTAAACAGTATTTCCTCACCGTCTGACCGCTACACCAGCAATGACCGTTGGAACGGCAAAGCGTCAAGCACCAACAAAGAAGGTTTTTGGGCAGAAATGCAGGCGGTTATCGCTGCGGCGCGAGCTGTCTATGATAACAGCGACGCAACGCAGGAGCAGGTTGACGCTGCCACTGCTTCACTGGATACCACCAATGAAAACAGTGCATTGTCAAAAGCAATCGCCAACTTGATCCCGGAAACAGAGGTCAACGCGACGGTCCTGTACGAAGCTGTGCAGGATGCCACAGCCAAGAGCGAAAGTCAGTACACCGCAGCAACGTGGACGCCGTTTGCCGAATCAAAGGCAGCGGCAGAGACAATGCTGGCTGAACTCTATGACGCGGAAACGCGAGAAGCGACCGAGCGGAACTGGGGTCCGAAGCATGAAGGAACGCCCGGCGACGACGCGATCACGCAGGACAAGGTCGACGCAGCTGCGACTGCGCTGACGCAGGCGCAGGGCAATCTGTGCTTTGCATCGATCTACGGCCAAGCGCAGGATACAGTGGCGCTCGTGTCCAAGCTCCTTCCGAAGCTGATTGCGCAGGCAAGCCGCGCAGCCGCAGCGGACTACACCGCAGAGAGCTGGACTTCGTTCCAGACGGCATTGACTGCGGCCAACGCCGCAACCGCCCCGACGCTCACCGGAACGTCGGCAGACACGGCAGCAGCTGCGGCTTATCAGAAAGTCTATGACGATCTGTATGACGCATACTACTATCGTCTTGTTACAGCAAACAAATTTACCGTTCATTTTGAAGTCACAGATACCAGCAACGCGCGCACCAACACCCCAGCAACTGGCGTGCTGGAAAGTGCCGAGATGGATGCAGGCAGCACGCTTAACGATCTTGTGGCAAAGTACGCTGTTACAAAACACAGCAGCAAATACGCAGTTATGATTAACGGCGTACTCGTCGGAAAGAGCTATCTGATGCCGCGCTTTGAAGTTACGCTGAAAACTGGAAACCCCACGCTTCATCCCGGCGATCAGGTTTGTCTTATCCCGACGTTTGATCCGCGGTCGACTTTAGGCGCAACGCTGGGAACGATTGAAGCTGCACCGTGGCAGTACCTTGACTCGGTAAAGCAGACGAATTTCAAAACGGACGCGGACATCACCGCTGAAGCTGGAAAAGCCTTTACCGTCTCGGTCGAGGAAGCCTATGCCTATTTGGGCGCGTACACAGGCAGCAAAACGCCTGCATCCGGTATGACGCTGTTCCTCAGTGAGCCGCAGGCGGAGCGCGGCGGGAAGGTCACGACAACCAAGCTGTCTGCGGACGGCGCAGCAATCGTGACCGATGCCAACGGTAGCGCAAGCCTGACAGTTTACCGCGAGGGTTGGTATCTCCTGCAAGCCTACGACCTGACAGAAGACGAGATCGGCAACCAGCCAAACTACACCGATGAATGGTCGAAGGGTACCTACCACAGCGTCAACAGCGGCGCGTCGGTCTGGGTGCATATCACGGCATCCTCGAACCCCGCAGCTGTCAAGACCGCCCTGCAAAACAAGCTGGATCAGGTGTATCAGGCATATCCGGAATCCTACTTCCGTCCGGAGACGTGGACGGCGCTGAAAAACGCCTACACGACCGGCAAGAACAGGATTTCGAGCGCGGCTTCGACCGGCGACGCCTATGATGCACAGCAGACGGCGATCATCGCCATCCGGAAGTTGCAGGACGATACCACCGCGGAAAATGAGAAGAATCTCAAAACATTCCGCACCCTTCTGCACCAGCTTCCCGACGATGTTACGCTGATTACGTCCAGCGTGAAGCCCACGGTCGATGCGCTTCTGAGCTGCTACAACGGCATGAGCAGCTACCAGCGCTCGCAGATCACGGGCGAGGAGCTGGAGAAGTACAACGCGATCGCGGCTGCGGCTGGCGGCAATTTACCGGCAGAACAGAACTATACGCTGACGCTGAAGATCGAGGGCGATACGACCGAAGCGACCACAGCACTCAACAATATGGCGGCGTACTTCCGGGAGAATCCTGCCAAGCAGGACGCCGTTGGCGGTGCAAGCAGACAGGGGGCGACCCTGATGCCCGGCTTTGCGTTCCACAGCTATAAAAACGGCATTACAAGCACCGTGACCGAAGCCGCACCCTTGACGCAGATCCGTTTGCCCATCGACATAGACTACATGGCTTACTTCTATGTCCGGGACAACGAAAGCCACACCGTCAGCGGCAACGGCTGGGAGATCAAGGACGAGGGTCTGTCCATCTCTGATTACGCAAATCTCACATACAGCGTTGACGGCGATCTGACTGTCAAAATTAACAGCGTCCCGTATGAGATCAAGAGCATCCGCTATCAGGGCATCGAAACACGGAACGTCAGCACCGACGCATACACGACGATGGACTACTCCACCTATCTTGGTAAGGATAGAGATTCCGTCAACATGCGCTTCGCAGATGCTTACGCGGCATTCACCATGCCCTATAAGAATGTCACGGTCACGATCACATGGGGTCCTGTCGCCACTGACGCTGAAAAGCTGGCCACCGCAAAGGCGAACGCGATCAGCGTAGTTGACGCTGCCTACAATGATTACCTGTCCGACCCGTCGCAGTATGACGATGCGGGCAAGGCAGCACTCAAGGCCGCGCGCGACACGTTCAAAAAGGCAATGGAGGCCGACGACCTCACCATCGAATCTGTAAACACCGCGAAGTCCAAGGCACTTGCCGACATGGCATCTGTGCCGAAGATCGGCGAAACCCCGATCAGCGGCAATGTCAGCTTCGATTCCGGTACAAAGGTCGGCACCGTCACCGTCAGCATGGAAAACACAACCTTTGCCGATGGCAATTTCACCGGGACGATTTTCACCGGGCGATATGATCTCGGTGAGAACGACACCATGATGACTATGGTACTCAAGGCTCTGGAAATTGGCGGTTACAAGTGGAATGGCTATGAGACGCTGACAAGCGATTCCTACACCAAAACCACTTATATCGCGTCCATCAGCAAAGACGGCAAGTCTCTTGGTGAATTTAGTGGCGGCAAGCAATCCGGCTGGATGGGTACGCTCAACGACTGGATGGTAAACGAAGGCTTCGCGCAGTTCGGTTATACGAATGGAAAGCTGAAAGACGGCGATGTAATTCGCGTCATGTATACAACAACTGGTCTTGGTCTGGATCTCGGTGCTTCGTGGGAAAACACCGACACCTCGCTAAAAGCACTGTCCGCAACCGGCGGTGAGCTGTCTCCCACTTTCTCCGGTTCAACAACGGACTATGTGTTGGTTCTCCCGGTCAATGAGAGTGGTACGGCGGCAAACATCAAGCTGTTCTATACTGCTGCTAATAAGAATTATCAAGCCCGTATGTATCTGAATACATATCTGGATGAAACGCAGCGCTATAGCAACGGCGAGTTTATTCCAGTTACGCCGGGTGACGTAGTTTATATTGGCATCGGTGAAACAGCGTGGCCAACCATGAACACATATGCGTATACTGGAAAGGTCACTGTTCCAACTAAGTATACGGTTCAAGTAATTCAAAGCGGCAGCGTTTCCGATGCAGCGGCAATGATTGAGGAACTTCCAGAAGTCGGGCAACTCACGCTTGCAGATGCAAAGGCAGTCCGCACAGCAGGCGGTCTTTATGATTCGCTAAAGCAGTCGGAACGCGATGATCTTGACTCGGCGCTGGTTGCAAAGCTGGAAAAATGCCGTGCAAAGATTACGGACATGGAGGCAGCAAACGTAGTTTCCCAGCTTCTTCAGTCTTTACCGAACAAGCTGACGATCAAGGACAAAGAAACTGTTCACAGCGCAAGCGACGCTTATAACGCTTTAACCACGGCACAGAAAAAGTATCTGACAGCGTATGAAGAATCCAAGTTGGCATCGGCTATCAGTGAAATGTCAACGTTGGAAGTAGCTTATGTTGATGGTATGCTTGCAAATCTGCCTGGTAAAGATGCTGTTACAGCACAGTCTCGCGCTACGATTGTAGCTGCACGAGCTGCGTACGAGGCTCTAACTACCGAGCAGCAGGAACAAATTCAAAACCTCGATAAACTGCTTGCGGCGGAAGAAGCCCTCAATAATCTCGGGTCGACTGCGATTTATGAGGACTATCTGAGAAATGTCCTTGCATATGTCAAGAAAGAAGCGCCAAACCCATCGTATGGTTACGGAGAATCGGTTGGGACAGAATGGGCAATTCTGGCAGAAGCAAGAGGGAATGTCAACGCTACTGTTTGGTATGATACTTACCTCAGCAACACCGCTGCGGCAGTTGCTGCACTAAATGGTAATCTGGATCAGTCTCCGACTCAAATTAAGCGCACAGAGTATTCCAGATTGATTCTAGCCTTGACAGCGCTAGGTGAAGATGCAACAGAGTTCACTGGCTCGAATGGTAGGGTTTACAATCTCGTCTCTCCGCTGTTTGACAAGACTTCAAGCGGTACTTACCGAGTCTCCGAACAAGGAAATAATGGTACAGCTTTTGCATTGATTGCGTTGGATTCTGGCAGCTACTACAAGGATGCGACCGGCAATGCGGCGCGTGAAGCGTGGATCAAGACGCTTCACACCAACCAGCATTCCAACGGCGCATGGAATATCGACGGCGATCATCCTGGCGATAATGTTGACACGACGGCAATGGTCGTGCAGGCGCTGGCTCCGTACTACGCTTCCAATACAGATGCCAAGGATGCCGTGGATAAGGCTGTTGGATGGCTGTCCGCGCAATATCAGCTGCGCGGCGATTATGGCAGCTCTGAATCCGCCGCACAGGTCATTGTCGCGCTGTCCGCGCTTGGTGATGCAAAGACCTACAGCAGATTCCAGTACAACGGGATCAGCGTTCTGTCGAACTTCTTGAGCTACGCGGACGAAACGACTGGCGGTTTCCTGCATGTTAAGGTAGACCCAAGCACTGGCGGTGCTGGTACTGTTAATCAAATGTCGTCCGAACAGGCAGCATACACGCTTGTTGCGTATGACCGCTATGTAAACGGAAGCAAGCGTCTGTACGATATGTCCGACGTCGTGAAGCGTGAAAACGCAAGCGTGCAGGAAGTCATTGACATGATCAAACGGATTGGCGATGTCGATGAATCCAGCTATAACGCGATTGCCGAAGCGCGCAATGCCTACAACAAGCTCTCTGCTGCTGACAAGGCAAAGGTAGAAAACTACAATACCCTGACCGCTGCCGAAACTTCGTACAAGGCAATTCTGAAGCAGAAGCGGACAGAACAGTACAATCTGCTCAAGACACATTATGACGATCTTCTGAGCGACAAAACCAAGAAGTACGGTACCGCCGCAAAGAAGAAACTCGCAAGCATTCTCCAGCAGGCACAGACGGATATGAACGCTGCGGAATCCTGCGAGCGTGTCACGGCCATCTATGAAAAAGCTATTACTGATCTCGATGCTGTAAAACCGGGTGATATTGAAGTCACATTCCGTCTCATCGGCGCGCTCGAAGCAACGCAGGATGTTGACCTGACGACCGACAGCTACCTGCCCGAATACGTCACATGGGTTCCCACCAAAACGTATGCGTTGCAAGAGAACGCTACGGTTTATGACCTCTTTACCGAAGCCATGAGCGATGCAGGCTTGCGCTACATCGGTGCGGAAAGCAACTATGTCAGCACGATTTACGCCCCGTCCTGCCTCGGCAGCTACGCCTTGAGCGAGTTCACCAACGGCAAGAAGTCCGGCTGGATGTACACCGTCAACGGCACGCATCCGAATCAGGGTCTCAAGAACTGGACGCTCAAGGACGGCGATGTTGTCATCTGGCACTATGTCAATGACTACTCGCACGAAGTCGCAGACTGGTTCAATGATCCGCAGTATCCGTCTCTCGGCAACGGCACCTACTACAACGACTGGCTCCGCGCTGCGGACATCAGCCCCGAACAGTATGTCAATGAGCTGCTGGGCAAGATTTTGAAGGTTGGCAAGAACGGCACGGTCGAACCGAAGCTGACATTCCAGCACATCGGCAAGTCTGTTACCTTCACCTTCAAACCGGACACCGGCTATAAGGTCAAGGACGTCAAGGTCAACGGCAAGTCTGTCGGCGCAGTCAAGACCTATACCATTGACAAGCTCACGGTATCGACCAGAATCGAAGTTGAGTTCACCAATGGTAAACTTCCGTTCACGGACGTGCGTGAAAGCGACTGGTTCTACAAGGATGTTGCATTCGCGTATGAAAACGGTCTGTTCGCAGGCACGAGCGACACAACGTTCTCTCCGAACGCATCCATGACCCGCGCGATGCTCGTCACGGTTCTATACCGACTGGAAGGTCAGCCCGCAGTCAACGGACGCAGCGGATTCTCGGATGTACAGTACAACGGCTACTATGAGGACGCTGTGACGTGGGCAGCCGACAACGGCATCGTCAACGGCACCAGCACCACGACGTTCTCTCCGAACGCAAACGTCACCCGTGAGCAGATGGCGGCAATTCTGTACCGCTATGCGCAGCACAAGAAGTATAATACCGCCGCAAGCTCCGGCCTGAACGGTTTTACAGACCATGCAAGCGTGTCCGGCTATGCCGCTGCTTCGCTGGAATGGGCTGTTGCCGAAAAGCTGGTCAACGGCTCGAACGGCAAACTCATGCCGACTGGCAACGCCAGCAGAGCCCAGGTCGCCGCGATTCTCCATCGGTTCGCGGAAAACGTAGCAACCACCAAATAACACCTTGCAGCACAGGACTACTCCCTCCCCTACATGGGGAGGGGTGGCCCTGCTTGCCGCATTTATAGGGGGAAATACAAATGAGAAGAATCAAACGAATTTCTGCATGGATTCTGACCCTCGCGATCCTTTTGACGCTGACGGTTCCCGCGTTGGCGGCGTCCAGCGTCCAGAATGAAGTACAAGGCAGCGCCGCCTATATGGTGTCCGCTGTCAAAGCGCCGGAGGTCGGCTCCATTGGCGGCGAATGGGCAATTATCGGTCTTGCTCGTTCCGGCTATTCTGTTCCCGCAAATTACTATGAAGATTACTATGCGCGCGTCGAGAAGTACGTCAAGAACTGCTCCGGCGTGCTGCATGAAAGAAAATACACCGAGTATTCCCGCGTCATCCTCGCGCTGACCGCCATTGGCCGCGACCCGTCCAAGGTCGCGGGATACAACCTTTTGACCCCGCTGGGCGATTTTGAAAAAACGATCTGGCAGGGCATGAACGGCCCAATCTGGGCGCTCATCGCCTTGGATTCGGGGAATTATGAGATTCCGAAAAATCCCGCTGCAAAGACACAGGCCACGCGGCAGCTCTATATCGACGAAATCTTGAATAACCAGATGAAAGATGGTGGCTGGAGCTTGACCGGCACTGGCGATTCCGACGTGGATATTACTGCGATGGCATTGCAGGCATTAGCGAAATATCAGGACCAGAAAGCGGTCAAAACCGCAACGGACAAGGCGCTGGCCTACCTGTCCAATGTGCAGGACAGCAAGGGAGGCTTTGCGTCGTGGGGAACAACCAACGTCGAATCCGTCGCGCAGGTCGTGGTCGCGCTCTGTGAGCTGGGGGTTTCTCTGGACGACAGCTGCTTTGTGAAAAGCGGCCACACGCTGACGGAAAATCTTCTCTCGTTCCGGCAGTCTAACGGCGGCTTCTATCACGTCCTCGACGGTTCGGACGGCAACAATCAAATGTCCTCGGAACAGGGGTTCTATGCCCTCGTTGCTATTGACCGCGCAGCAAACGGTCAAAACAGTCTGTACCGCATGAGCGACGTGACGAAGAACACCTCAAAACCCGCCACGAGCGTCAGCAAGGGCAATGTAGACGCTTCTGTGAGTGTCCCCGGTGTGACCGCCCCCGGCACAACGTTCACGGACATCAAGAATCACGCAAACAAAGCCGCCATCGAAGAACTTGCGTCCCGCAGCATCATCAACGGCATGGGAAAAGGTACATTCATGCCCAACAAGACCATGACGCGCGCGGAATTTGCCGCCATCGTTACCCGCGCCCTCGGTCTGGCTGCAAAGGATACAAAAGTCTTTACGGACGTTCCCAGCTCCAAATGGTACGCCGGTTACATCGGCACAGCCAACAGCAGCGGCATTGTCAACGGCGTTGGCAGCGGCAAGTTTAATCCGGACGGCACCATCACCCGGCAGGAGGCTGCGGCCATGGTCGCAAGAGCCGCGAAGCTCTGCGGGCTGGACACTGCGATGGACGCGGCAGCGACCAAAGACATGCTCGCCCAGTTCGGCGATTACCGGGGCGTTGCCAGTTGGGCAAAAGAACCCCTCGCGTTCTGCTATTCGGCGGGGATCCTCGACCAGAGCGACCTCAATATCGAACCTACAAAGGCGATTCTGCGCTGCGAAATTGCACAGATGCTTTACAATATGTTGACCGCTGCGGAGTTGATTTAACATGAAATTTTGGCAGAAACACAAATGGAAAATCATTGTTCCGGTATTGATCGTTCTGGTGCTGGCGGCAGCGTTCGTCTTTGGCGACCGGAATATGCCGAAGCAGAAAGACCCATCGGCACAGCCGACCGTTGCCGCTCCGGTGGAGACACCGGAGCAGGACGCAACGGCAATAGACACAGCAGATAGCACTGCAACAGAGCCGGTAGAGACGCCCGCCGAAAGCACACCAGAGCCGTCTGGCGACCCGCAGACGGGAGAATCTGCACAGGCTAATACCGAACAGCCAGAATACGTTTCGCCGGAGGAAATCCAGGCAAGTGCAACCGGCGAATATGAAGAAGTGGGCGGCATGCTGATCGACACCGGCACGGGCAAGGACAAGTACCAGACGGACCCCGTGCCGGAGGGAAAGCCCATCCCGGTCGAGCCGGAGGACGTGGAAATTGGCGATGCGGAATACACCTGCACGCTGTCCATCTCCTGCGCCACGATTCTTGACAATATGGAGCTTTGCAACAAGGAAAAGCGTGAGCTGGTGCCGGAGGACGGCTGGATTCTGAAACCGATGACCGTCACATTTTATGAGGGCGAAAGCGTTTTTAACATCTTACAGCGCACCTGCAAGCAACAGAAGATCCACATGGAATTTGAGAACACGCCGGTCTACAATTCCGCCTATATCGAAGGAATCAATAATCTCTATGAGTTTGACGTTGGTAACACTTCCGGTTGGATGTACAAGGTCAACGGCTGGTTCCCCAATTACGGATGCAGCCGCTACCAGCTTCAAAACGGCGACGTGATTGAGTGGGTCTATACATGTGACCTCGGAGATGATGTGGGCGGCGGCTACGCGACTGGAAGCGAATGAGAAACAAAGACGCCTTTTCGGGCTATCATCCGACAATCAATTTCCTATACTTTGCACTGGTCCTGCTTTTCTCGATGTGTCTGATGCACCCGGTCTATCTGGCAATTTCCCTGACCGGCGCATTGACCTACGATATTTATCTCAAAGGCCGGAAGGCGGCGCGCTTCGCCGCCATGGGACTGCTGCCCATGGCGGTGTTTGCCGCGCTCGTCAATCCGGCCTTTAACCATGAAGGCGCGACAATCCTGACCTACCTGCCCTCCGGCAACCCCCTGACGCTCGAATCCATGCTTTACGGCGTGGCCGCGGCGGTCATGCTGGCAAGCGTTGTTCTCTGGTTTTCCAGCTACAACGAGGTCATGACCTCGGACAAGTTTGTCTATCTATTCGGGCGCGTCATCCCGGCGCTGTCGCTCGTTCTCTCCATGGCGCTGCGCTTTATCCCGAAGTTCAAGGCGCAGATGCAGGTCGTTTCCGAGGCGCAGGCGTGCATCGGGCGCGACACGAAAAACGGTAGCGTGTTCCAAAGAGTCGGGAACGCCGTCAAAATCTTCTCCATCATGGTCACATGGAGCTTAGAGAACGCGATTGAAACCGCAGATTCCATGCGTTCGCGCGGCTACGGATTGCCCGGACGCACGGCGTTCTCGATTTATCGTTTCGATGAGCGTGATAAAGCCGCGCTTGCGTGGCTGATCTTCTGCGGCACGTATCTCGTTTCCGGCTGGATGGCAGGCGGCACGTATTTCCGCTACTATCCGACTGTGAAAACTGCCGCATGGACGCCCATGACCGTGAGCTTCATGTGTGTTTATCTCGCACTGGTGCTGACACCGGTGATTCTCGACCGAAAGGAGGACAGGCAGTGGAACTCTTTACAATCAACCATCTGAATTTTGCGTATCCGGAACAGGAAAAGAACGCAATTTCCGACCTCACACTGTCTGTCCGACCGGGGGAGTTTCTGGTGCTCTGCGGCCCCTCCGGGTGCGGCAAAAGTACGCTGCTGCGGCAGCTCAAAACCGTTCTCGCGCCGCACGGCAGACGTTCGGGAAAAATTCTGTTTGAGGGCAGAAATCTTGATTCCCTTGACCAGCGCGAACAGGCAGAAAAAATAGGCTTTGTGCAGCAAAGTCCGGAGAATCAGATCGTCACGGATAAGGTCTGGCATGAGCTGGCGTTCGGTTTGGAATCCCTTGGCTATGATACGCCGACGATTCGCCGCAGAGTTGCGGAAATGGCGAGCTTTTTCGGGATTCAGGAATGGTTTTACAAGCCGGTCACAGAGCTGTCCGGCGGGCAGAAACAGCTCTTGAACCTCGCATCCGTTATGGTGCTTCAACCGAAAGTTTTAATTCTGGACGAGCCGACAAGCCAGCTCGACCCCATTGCCGCATCGGATTTCCTTGCCACCCTCGGCAAGATCAACCGCGAGTTGGGAACGACCGTCCTTTTGACCGAACACCGCTTGGAAGAAGCGTTCTCGTTTGCCTCGCGCGTGGCCGTCATGGACGGCGGCAAGCTCCTTTGCACCGGCACGCCTGCGGAAGTGGGCGCGGAATTAAAGTCCAGCGGCAACGCGATGTTCCTCGCCATGCCCGCCGCCATGCGCATCTGGGCGGCGACGGCTTCCAAGGCGGCCTGCCCGATCTCTGTCTGCGACGGGCGAAACTGGCTGCTCGATTATGCGAAAACGCTTAAACTGCAATCCGTTCCGGAAGAAACAAAAAACGCGCCGAACGGTGAAACCGTTGTCTCGGCGCAGGAACTCTGGTTCAAATATGAAAAAGACTTGCCCGATGTGGTCAAGGACTTGTCGCTGGAGCTGCACAAGGGCGAATTTCTGGCGCTGCTCGGCGGCAACGGCACGGGCAAGACGACCACGCTCAAGCTGCTGGCAAACCTGAAAAAAGCTTATCGCGGTGAGCTTGCCATCACGGGCAGCGTCGGGATGCTGCCGCAGAACCCGCAGGCGCTCTTTGTGAAATCCACCGTCCGCGCAGATTTATTGGAGATTTTACCAAAATCTGAACGCAAAACCGAGCGCCTTGCACAAGTTGTCTCCCTCTGCAAGCTGGCGGAGCTGCTCGACCGCCATCCGTATGACCTTTCCGGCGGTGAACAGCAGCGTGCGGCGCTGGCAAAAATCCTGCTCCTGAACCCAGACATCCTGCTTCTCGATGAGCCGACAAAAGGTCTGGACGCGGAGTTCAAACAGGTTTTCGGGCAGATCCTCCGGACGCTGCAAGCATCCGGCGTGGCGATTCTGATGGTCAGCCACGACATCGAGTTCTGCGCGAAATATGCCGATCGCTGCGCCCTGTTCTTCGACGGCAACATCGTCACCGAAGCCGAACCAAGAACGTTCTTCTCCGGCAACAGCTTCTATACGACCGCCGCAAACCGTATCGCGCGAGAGCTTCTGCCCGAAGCGGTCACGCCCGAGGATGTGATCGCCGCCTGCGGCGGCACAGTCGAACCGGGAGCGGCTTTACCGGAATACCAGCGCATCCCGCCCGCGCCGGAGAAAGAGACGCGGACGGTGAAAAAGCTCCCGGTCTGGCGGAAGCTTCTTGCCGCCGTGTCCGGTATCGTGTCGCTGGCGCTGATCGTGCAGGCCATCGGCGTGACAGACCTCACAAAGCTCATTGACGCGAACGGCATGACGGCGCTGGCAGGCGGGCAGCTCAAGCTCTACGGCGTGATGCTTGTGTCCATGCTTGTTTTTGCTCTGTCCGTAAGTCATAAAGCCGAGCGCCCAGACTACCTGATTCAAACGCCCGTTGAAAAGCGGAAATTGCAAAAACGCACGGTTGCTGCAACGCTGCTCATTCTGCTTTTGATTCCCTTGACGCTGTTTGTTGGCGTGTATTACTTCGATGGAAGAAAGTATTATTTCATTTCGCTTCTGATCCTTTTGGAGTGTACGTTGCCATTCTTCTTGATCTTCGAGGGGCGCAAGCCGCAGGCGCGGGAATTGGTGCTGATTGCGGTTCTGGTTGCCTTGAACGTCGCGGGACGCGCTGTGTTTTTCATGCTGCCGGAGTTCAAGCCGGTTGTCACCACGACAATTTTAGCAGGCGTTGCGTTCGGCGGCGAAACCGGATTTCTGGTCGGAGCCATGACGATGCTGGTGTCGAATATGTTCTTTGGTCAAGGTGCCTGGACGCCTTGGCAGATGTTTGCGATGGGCATTATCGGTTGGCTTGCCGGGGTACTGTACCGCAAGGGCGTCCTCCGACGCTCCCGTATCAGCCTCTGCATCTTCGGCGTGATCGCGTCCACCGTCGTCTACGGCGGCATTATGAATCCTGCGTCGGCGCTCATGTGGGCGCACACGATCAACTGGAACATCCTCAAAAGCTACTATCTCACCGGCGTTCCTATCGACCTGGTTCGCGCCATTGGCACGTTCTTCTTCCTCTGGCTCGGCGCAGAACCGATGCTCGAAAAGCTCGACAGAATTAAGGTTAAATATGGCTTAGCGGAGTAAAACTTCCCGCAGGACTGCAAAATGCTGCGGTTCTGCGGGAAAATTCTTATATGCGCGACGAATCGACACAGGCAAAAAACTCCGCCATCGAGATTCCAAGCACCTTGCAAATTTGCTCAATGGTATCCACGGAGAGCTGACTGCCTCTGCAGCGAGAGATGCGAAGCGTTGTGTAGGGAATGTTTCCGCTTTGGCATAGCAGATACAACGTCATATTTCTCTCATGTAATAACTCGTCCAATCGTGCGTGCGTGTTCAATTCCTCATTCACTCCTATCAAAAAAGCAGATTCACTTTTGATGATAGGTTCAGTTCATAAAGGTACTTTGCCAATTGCTTTTCCTTAAGCTTGATGCCGTTTGAGCATTCTTTGACTGATCCAGTCCACAGAGCGGCAATTTCCGCTTTCAAAAAGCAGTAGCCCCGGCTCGGTATTCCGAGTCGGGGCTGCCGTTTGTCCATCAAAAATCCACATCAAGCTGCTTTCCGAAATCGCAGGCCGTTTGCCCTCACGGACAACTCCTGCGAGAGAAGCCGCAGCGTTTCAAATTCGTCGTCGAGGCCGTCAAGCTCCCGGCGAAGAATTTCTTCATAGTGCTGTTTCTTCTGCTCCAGCGTGGCAATCTTGTTGACCCACCGCTCCATGACGCTGGGGCTGCGGCTGCCGCTCTGGATGAGGTAGTCGGCCTTCTCCTGATACAGCGCGATCTCTTTTTTGACCGCGGAATAAAATTCCTCCGTCATTTTCTCGCGCTGCTTGGCGTCGTCAATGATGTAAAAGCTGTTGACGCTGAGCGCATTGTCATTCTGGTTCATATCGCTGAGCTGCTCAATGAACGTTTCAAACGTATCCACTTTGTCCATGTGCTGTCGAGGGATGAAATAGAGGTGCCCGGTCGAGCTGACCTTGGTGGCCTCCAGCATCCGCAGATAGCTCAGGCAGATCGTCTCGA
>ERZ773193.1804-NODE-1804-length-25284-cov-16.330810_pt1 | contig 25284 bp, 19 predicted proteins | sample MGYA00511110_ERZ773193 | MGnify/ENA primary metagenome ERZ773193 (study PRJEB29015, sample SAMEA2737784) | human gut metagenome | biome: human gut; feature: human-associated habitat; material: faeces | place: China | collected 2012 ...
TCCAGTTCGGTCTGATCCTCGTGTATAACCTTTGCATCGGCAACATCACCCCGCCCGTCGGCAACGCCCTGTTCGTGGGCATCAAGGTGGGCCGCACTTCGCTGTCCAAGGTCATGCCGTACATGCTCATGTACTATGTGGCCATCATCGGCGGCCTGCTGCTGGTCACCTTCATCCCCGCAGTGTCTACTGCACTGCCGCAGGCAATGGGTCTGATGTAAAACAGATATCATCCTTTTCTTCTCCGTGGGCGGTGCCTTGCAAAAGGCACCGCCCTTTTCCATACCGCTTGCACAAAGAAGGCAAAATGCGCTATACTACAAGGGCAAAGGGGGAGTGCATCATGCGCAGACGGACATTTCTGGCCGGGGCGGGCCTTGCAGCGCTGCAGCTGGCAGGCTGCGGCACCGCACCGCAGACGGTGCCGGACTACGTGCTGACCTATGCCGACAACCAGCCCTCTGACTATCCAACCACCCAGGGTGCGCAGTATTTCGCCGACCTTGTGCGGGAGCGCACCGGGGGCAAGGTGGTCATTCAGGTAAAGGCCGACGGCGAGTACGGCACCGAGCAGGAGGTATGGCAGCAGCTGGCCATCGGCGGGGTGGACTTTGCCCGGCTTTCGCTGTCCGTCCTCACCGACGATCTGCCCAAGCTGAATGTGCTGATGCTGCCCTACATCTACCGGGATGCCGGCCATATGTGGCGGGTGCTGGACGGGGACATTGGCGAAGAATTTCTGCAGGCTTTCGCCGAGGGCGGCTGCGTGGGCCTGAGCTGGTACGACGCCGGGGCCCGGTCGTTCTATTCCCGCCAGCCCATCCGCAGCCTTGCGGACCTTGCGGGCAAGACGGTCCGCGTGCAGGATTCGCCGGTCATTCTGGAAATGATCCGGCTGCTGGGCGCGGTGCCGGAAACCACCGCCTACAGCGATGTCTATGCGGCGTTCCAGACGGGGCAGATCGACGCGGCCGAGAACAACTGGCCGGCCTACTACTCTATGGACCACTACAAGGTGGCGCGGTATTACACGCTGGACGAGCACAGCCGCGTGCCGGAGATCCAGCTGGTCAGCGGCAGCACCTGGACGAAGCTGCCGACAGAGTACCGCGAAACGCTGCGGGAGTGCGCGCGGGAGTCAGCGCAGTATGAGCGCGGGCTCTGGGCGCAGGAGGAGACGGCGGCCCGCCAGAAGGCGCTGGACGCCGGCTGCCGCGAGATCACCCTCTCGGACGAAGAACTGGAGCGCTTCCGCACATTGGTGCAGCCGCTGTATGCACAGTTCTGCGCCGCCTATCTGCCGCTGGTGGAGGAGATCCAGCAGGAGTAAGCCGAAACTTACCCGGACGGGTCGATTTTTGTCCGCGGGGTAAAAACAGCTTTCTTGCAAAAGTAGATAAATTTCACGGGGCAGAAAGACGGTTTTTTGTTGGCTGCGCGGAGATTTTTACAAATGCCCTTAATCATATTGACATAGTGGGGAATGGGGTGTAAACTACCAGCAATGGGCCGGAACGGCCCGGAACAAAAACTGCAGGGAGGAAACGGTCATGATGTGTTGTCGCGCAATGTGTTGTTGTTCTGCGAACGCTTCCCGGACCGGCTGCCTTGCAAACGGGCGTGCATTCTGAGCATGTCCCGCAGCGCTGCACAAAGGGTGCAGCCCGAAGGTCGTCAACTGCCTGGAAGCTTGCATAGGGCTTCCGGGCTTTTTGTTTTGGCCTTCGCAGTATCAGGATAACAAGGAGGGGGTCCGGCAATGGACTGGAATGCGATCCAGCAATATTTGCCGCTTTATCAGAAAGCCGCCGTGCTCACCCTGCGGCTGGGCGTCGCAGGCATCATCTTTGCCATCGTCATCGGCCTTGTGTGCGCGGTGATCCAGTATGACAAAATTCCCGTGCTGCGGCAGATCGTGGGGGTGTACATCCAGCTTTCCCGCAACACACCGCTGCTGGTGCAGCTGTTCTTCATCTACTACGGCCTGCCCAAGGTGGGCATCCGTACCAACGCCGAGATCTGCGGCATCGCGGGTCTGGCCTTCCTGGGCGGCAGCTACATGGCCGAAGCATTCCGCAGCGGCCTGGAAGCCATCGAACCTATCCAGACCGAGAGCGCCTACAGCCTGGGCATGGACCGCTGGCAGGCTATGCGGTACGTCATTCTGCCGCAGGCCATGTCCACCAGTATGCCGGCCTTCATGGCGAACGTCATCTTCCTGCTCAAGGAGACCAGTGTGTTCAGCGCGGTCAGCCTGATGGACCTGATGTTCACGGCCAAGGACCTCATCGGCATGTACTCCAAGACCATCGAGTGCCTGTTTTTGCTGGTGGTGTTCTACCTCATCATTCTGCTGCCGGTGTCCATCGTGGGCAGCCTGATCGAAAGGAGGCTGCGCTATGCTGGATTTGGGTCTTGACGTCCTGTTCAAGGGCAAAAACCTGGCCCGTCTGCTGGGAGGCCTCGGCGTGGCGCTCAAGATCAGTGCCACCTCAGTGCTCATCAGCCTGCCGCTGGGCATCTTGCTGGGCGTGCTGATGACCTTCCGCAGCCCCATCATCAAGGCGATTTTGCGGCTGTATCTGGAGTTTATCCGCATCATGCCGCAGATGGTGCTGCTGTTCCTCGTCTACTTCGGCACCACCCGCGCCTTTGGCTGGAACCTTTCCGGCGAGACGGCATCGGTCATCGTGTTCGTGCTGTGGGGCACTGCAGAAATGAGCGACCTTGTGCGCGGTGCGCTGATCGCCATCCCGAAGCACCAGTACGAAAGCGCTGAAGCGCTGGGCATGAGCCGCGCGCAGACCTACTGGTACATTATCATCCCGCAGACGGTGCGCCGCCTGATCCCGCTGTCCATCAACCTGATCACCCGCATGATCAAGACCACCAGTCTGGTGCTGATGATCGGCGTGGTGGAGGTGATCAAGGTGGCTCAGCAGATCATCGAAGCCAACCGCACCGCCAGCCCCAACGCCGCTTTCGGCATTTATCTCACGGTTTTCGTGTTATATTTCTTTGCCTGCTGGCCCATCAGCCTGCTGGCAAGCTACCTCGAGAAGAAATGGAAGTGACCGCACATGGCAGAACCTATTTTGACTGTTGAACATCTGATCAAGGCTTATGGTGAGACCCCGGTGCTGGACGACATCAGCTTTGCCGTCAAGCCCGGCGAGGTCATCGTGGTGGTCGGCCCTTCCGGCTGCGGCAAGAGCACCCTGCTGCGCTGTCTGAATGGCCTGGAACCCACCCAGAGCGGCCGCGTCCGGCTGGGCAATGAAACGGTCGCCTACGGCGGCAAGAACCTGACCCAGCTGCGCCAGCGCATCGGCATGGTGTTCCAGAGCTACGAGCTGTTCCCGCACCTGACCGTGCTGGATAACATCCTGCTGGCCCCCACCAAGGTGCAGAAGCGCCCGAAGGACGAGGTGCAGAAGGAAGCCGAAGCCCTGCTGGACCGCGTGGGTCTGCTGGCGAAGAAAAACAGCTACCCCCGCGAGCTTTCCGGCGGCCAGAAGCAGCGCGTGGCCATCGTGCGCGCCCTGTGTATGCACCCGGAGATCCTGCTGTTTGACGAAGTGACCGCCGCCCTCGACCCCGAAATGGTGCGCGAGGTGCTGGACGTGATGCTGGACCTTGCCAAGCAGGGCCGCACCATGATCATCGTCACCCACGAGATGCAGTTCGCCCGCGCCATCGCCAACCGGGTCATCTTCCTGGACGGCGGCAAGATCGTGGAAGAAGCTGCCCCGGCGGACTTTTTCGACCACCCCAAGACCGAGCGCGCGCAGCGCTTCCTGCGCACCTTCACGTTTGATGCTGTGAAATGAGTCACAGATCATATAACGGCTCCGGGTGTTCCGGGGCCATGGGAAAGATTTTGTAAAGGAGAATCCATTATGAAACAGTCCAAAATTTCGCGTCGTTCCTTCCTGCTGGGCCTGGGTGCCGTGTCCGCTGCTGCCGCGCTGACCGCATGCGGCGGCTCCTCTGCTTCCACTGCAGCATCTGGCAGTGCTGCTTCCGGCAGCGGCGTCGTGTACCGCACCCTGGACGAGATCAAGGAGTCCGGCACCATCAACATTGGCGTCTTCTCCGATAAGAACCCGTTCGGCTACGTGGACGAGAACGGCGAGTATCAGGGCTATGACATCTACTTCGGCAACCGTCTGGGCGAAGACCTGGGTGTGGAGATCAACTACGTCTCCACCGAGGCTGCCAACCGCATCGAGTACCTGCAGACCGGCAAGGTGGATGTGATCCTGGCAAACTTCACCGTCACCCCCGAGCGCGCTGAGGAAGTGGACTTTGCTCTGCCCTACATGAACGTGGCACTGGGCGTCATTTCTTCGGACGATGCCGTTGTCACCACGCTGGACAACTGGAACGCCGATGATCAGATGATCGTCATCTCCGGCACTACCGCTGAGACCTACCTGACCAAGGAGTATCCCGACATCCCGCTGCAGAAGTACGATTCCTACGCAACGGCCAAGAATGCACTGGAGAACCGCAACGGCGTGGCATGGGCCAACGACAACACCGAGGTCATCGCTTTTGCAAAGCAGAACCCCGGCTACACCGTGGGCATCCCCTCGCTGGGCAGCGCCGACACCATTGCTCCCGCTGTGAGCCAGGGCAACACCACCGTGCTGGATTGGCTGAACGAGGAGATCAAGGCACTGGGCGAGGAGAACTTCTTCCACAAGGACTATGAGGAGACTCTGGTGGACACCTACGGCCTGGACTACGAGGACGAGCTGGTCGTCGAGGGCGGCGTTGTGGCTGCACAGTAACCTTTTATAAATGCATCAAGCGGGCAGGAGAGGGCAGCACCTTTCCTGCCCGTTTTTCGTTGCATGGAGCACGGGAACGTGTTATACTGAAACAAAACAACTCCTGTCGAAAAACTGCAAAAAAGAGAGGAAGTTCCCTATGAAGCGTGCGTATACGAACGGCATCCTGCTGGACGGCACCGAGCAGATGCAGCCGGTGGCCCACAAGATCATCCTGACCGAGGGCGACAAGATCACCGCCATTGCGGACGAGGGCGTGGACCTCGATGGCTATGAGGTGCTGGACCTGCACGGCGGCTACCTGATGCCCGGCCTGATCAACCTGCATGTGCACCTGGCGGGCAACGGCAAACCCAGTGCAAAGCCCCGCGACAATGCAGCGCTGGTGCGCAAGATCCTGAGCAATGCCCTGACCCGGGCGGTGGCCTACCGGCTGGTGTGCAGCTATGCAAAGCTGGAACTGCTGGGCGGCGTGACCACCATCCGCACCGTGGGCGGCATTGCCGATTTTGACACCCGCTGCCGGGATGATGCAGCAGCCGGCAAGCTGCTGGCACCCCGTATCCTTGCCGCCAACGAGGGCATCTCGGTGCCGGGCGGCCACATGGCAGGCTCGGTGGCCGTGGCAGCCCATAACAACGCCGAAGCACTGGCCCAGCTGAAAAAGGCCAGCGGCCAGAAGGTCGATCTTGTCAAGCTGATGATCACCGGCGGCGTGCTGGACGCCACCGAAAAAGGCACCCCCGGCGAGCTGAAAATGCCGCCGGAAATGGTCAAGGCCGTCTGCGACGAGGCCCACAAGCTGGGCTATACCGTGGCGGCGCACACCGAATCGCCCGAGGGCGTGAAGGTGGCGCTGGAAAACGGCGTGGATTCCATTGAGCACGGCGCAAAAATGGACGAAGAAACGGTGAAATTGTACAAGGAGCGCGGCGCATTTGTGTGCACCACCATCTCTCCGGCACTGCCCTATGCACTGTTCGATACGGTCGTCTCCGGCGCATCGGAAAAAGACCAGTACAACGGCAAGATCGTTTTTGACGGCGTGGTGGAGAGCGCCAAGACCGCCCTTGCCAACGGCATTCCGGTGGGCCTGGGCAACGATGTGGGCTGCCCGTACATCACCCAGTACGACTTCTGGCGGGAGTTGTGCTACTTCCACAAGTACTGCGGCGTGAGCAACCAGTTTGCCCTCTACACCGCCACCCTGCGCAACGCCCAGCTGGCCGGGGTGGGGGACATCACCGGTTCCATTGAGCCGGGCAAGAGCGCCGACTTCATCGTGACGAAGCGCAATCCGCTGGATGACCTGCGTGCCCTGCAGCATCTGGAGCTGGTGGTCTGCCGCGGCCATGTGGTCAAAAAGCCGAACCCCAAGCGCAACAAGACGGTGGACGCCCTGCTGGACCCGTACTTGGAATAAAAACACAGAAAAAGCCGCTTGCAAGCGTTTGGTTTGCAGGCGGCTTTTGTTCCCGAATATAGAAAGCTCGCCCTTCGGGAGAGCTGCTGAGCGCAGCGAAGCGGAGAGAGCTTTTCACATGCTTGCCATCACGGCCATGATGCTCTGCCAGCTCTTGTTCCGGGCGGCAGGCACGGCAGAACGGCTGCGGCGGGCAGGCGCACTGGTACTGGCCGAAGCGGCCGCGTTCATGGCGGTCAGGGGCACCGTCGGGTGAAAGAACACCGCGGTGTCACCGGCCAGCCACTGGGCCGCAAGGCGCGCTGCCTGCGGGTCTGCCTGCAGGGTGCGGCGCTCGGCACCGGCCAGAAAATCGGCCAGCCAGTAGAGGATGGCTGCCAGCGGCAGGCTGGGTGCGGCGTCCTGGCTCCAATAGGTCCAGCGGGCACCGGTGCCCACAAAGCTTTCCACGGTGATCTGGGCCCCGGTGCGGGCGTCCTGCGGGATGCGGCCCCGATAATCCACGCCGGCACACTGCTGCAGCTCAGAAAGGATGCGCTGGGTGCGGGCCAGGTCCAGCCGGTCCTCGCGGCAGTAGGCGCGGAAATCCGTCTCGTCGATGAGACCGTTGGCGCTGGCGGGGAAGCGGCCCACCAGCTGGCCGTCGGCGTTGTGGCACAACTGCCAGCCTTTGCGGAACAGCTGGAAGCTCAGGCAGCGGCGGCCCATGGTGGAGTAGCACAGGATGGAGGTGCTCTCGCCGGGCAGCTGCTTGAGCTCCAGGCAGGCATCGTTGCCGCAGGTGTCCTGCAGCTTTACCGTTAAAAGCAGCTGGGCACCGGGGTGCTGGGCTGACATGGCGTTGTGCATGGCATCAAAATAACGGTTGGCATCCATGAGCGGTTCCTCCCTGAAAATGAGATACAGCGGTTCGTTGTATAACGGACGGGCGCTGCGTGAGACGACCCGGTGCACGACAGGCGGCTTACGCAGGAATGTTTTATTGACTGAACATAGTATAGCACATCTCACAACAAAAAACAACTATAAGTTTGCCAAAATTCGAAAAAATTCTGCAAACCGGGGCGGAACGGCTCGAAATATGGTTGTTGAAACATGCGCGCGGTTGTATTTGAACGCAAAACGCCCGCAGACGGAACGGCAAAACCGCTCGCCTGCGGGCGCTATTCTAATAAGGTATCATCAGTCACCCAGTTCACGGATCTCGTTCTGGATCAGCCGTCCGGCGGCGCGGGCCAGCTGGTCCATGCCGCGAATGCGGGCCATGTTCTTGCCGTAAATTTGCGCGGCGGCACCGGCAGAGCTGTCCTCCCCCATGAACACGGCCGAGACCCGGATGCCCATGCGCTGCAGCGCGCGCACCTGCGCGGCGGTGTCGGCCACACCGGCGGCGTCCTCATAGCCGCAGCCGAGGGGATTTTCTGCACTGGGCGGGATGCGGCGGCTGTCGTTGGGGGAAGCATCCGTCAGCACGATGAGCAGATGCCGCGGCGCCGGCCCGGGCGCAAACTGCAAAAGGTCGCCTGCCGCGCGCAGGGCAAGGCCGTCGCGGTTCCAGCCGGAGGCAAAGTAACGGTTGATGTTCTGCAGGTTTTTGTCTGCAAAGCCCTTGAGCACCCGCAGCACGGTGTAGCCCCGCAGGCTGCTGAAGCTGGACACCCGCACCGGGATGCCGCAGGCCGCAAGGCTTTGGGCCAAGATGCTGCCCTGCGCGGCGATGACCTCCTGACAGTGCAGGCGGGAGGCCGATGCATCCAGCAGAAGGTCCACGGTGAAGGCGGGCTGGTTTTCTTCTTCCGCGCACAAAAACACCCGGTCATCGTTCAAAAGCGGGGCGCGCCACACCCGCCCGGCGTCCACGCTGCCGCTGCGGGCGATGCGGGCGTTGGGCTGCTGGTGCACGAGGATGCAGTTGCGAATTTGCTCCGTCAGCCGCAGCACGACGCTGCGGTGCAGTTCTCGGTTTTTGGCGTAATAGGCGCGGTTGCGGTCGGCCTGCAGCTCGGCCTGTTCGGCCAGATGCTTTGCCTCCGGCGTGGGGGCCTGCTCCGGGCTGGGCACACCGGCGCTGAACCACAAATGGCAGCCCAGATGGTCGCCCACGCACAGCTCCTGCTCGGCCTTGCGCAGCCGTTCCGGCGAGTAAATGGAGCGGCCAAAGCAGCTCTCGATGTAGGCGCGGTCCTGCGCGGCGTTTTGCTTTAAGGTGATGTGGGCTTTGCGCTTGTCCACGGCCAGCCCGCCGCCGGCGGCGTCCACAGAATTGGAGTGCTCCACGGTCACCCGGTCGGTCTTGATCATCTGGGTGGGCATGGCCTTGGTGGCAAGCTTTGCCAGCAGGCCGTCCAGGTGCAGGTGCAGGGCCGCTTTCTGGTGCACGGTGCCGTCGAACAGGTTGAATTTTGCGTAGACGGCCAAAATCTCGGCCTTCAGCTGGGCCGGTTCGGGTGCGCTTTCGGGGGCAAGGGCCGCCGAAAGGCCGGACTCGTAGGGGGTCATCACCGGGTCGGCACGGCCCAGCACACGCCGCCAGCGCGCCGCCTGCATGGTGTAGACCAGCTGGTTTTTCGCCATCCATTCCTGCCGCGAAAGCTTGTACTGAATGGCAAAAAAGTAGTCGGCGTGAGCATGGCGCAGTGCTTGGAGCACCGGGCGGCGGGGCAGTTCCAGCCGGTAGGCCGCGTTTTCAAGGTACAGCCATGTCATGTCGTCCAGCATGGCCTGCCGCATGTCGCCGTCCCATGCATCAAAGATGCTGCGGATGAGCGCATCTCCGTAATATTTGTGGATAAGCCCCACGACGGTGTTCATGTAAAAATCGGTGGTGCCGTCGGTGTAGCGGGCGAGGAACAGCGGCTCAAAGCCATAGGCTCCTGCAGCAGCCCAGACCTGATTGGCCGCGCGCCGCTCCTGGGCGGTGTAGCTCTGGGCTTCCATCAGCCGAACAGCTTTCCGGCATCCAGCTTCGCCGGGATGCGCGCTGCGATGACGTCCCGGATCAGGCCCTGCTCGTAGGAATCAAAGGCCTTGTTGGTGATGCCCATATCCAGCGCCGCGCCCGCCGGGATGCCGCGCCGGATGAGCCGCAGCGCGTCCAGCATACCGCGCAGGTCCAGCGCTTTTGTGGAAATTTCCGCGCTGTCGCACTTTTTCTGCAGGTCGAGGAACAGCAGCGCGAACTGGTGCACATATTTCGCCGTCAGGTCCGGGAACTGGGCCCGCAGCAGCTTTTCCAGATTATCCTGGGTGATGGTGGGCATCTGGATGACCACAAAGCGGGAGGTGAGGGCCTCGTTCAGCTCCCGGGTGCCGGCGTAGCCGTAGTTCATGGTGGCGATGAAGCGGGTCTCCTCCGCCAGCGGGATGCGGTCGTAGCCGGGCACGTCGATGGCGCGGCGGAAGTCCAGCACCGCGTGCAGCACGGCCAGCGCTTCGTTTTTGGCCATGTTGATCTCGTCCAGCACGCCAAAGCCGCCGCACTGGGCGCAGCGGTACACCGGGCCGGGGCGGAACACCACCTGCCCGCCTGCAAACGTGTCCATGCCAATGAGGGACGCCGCGTCCATGTTCACATGGAACGAGATGTCCCACGCGGGGCGGCCGAAAGCGGCGGAAAGGTTCTCCGCCAGCACATTTTTGCCGGTGGCCTTGCCGCCCGCCAGCAGCAGGTTTTCGCCGCAGAGCAGGGCCGCCAGCGCCTGCTCCCACACCTCTTTGCCGTAGTAGGTGAAGGCAGGGGAAGGGATGCGCGGGCGCAGTTCGGCGGCCAGCGGGTGGGCGGCGCGGTACTGCTGCACCGCTTCCAGCAGGGCAGGGTCAACGCCCTCCTGCCGCAGAGTCTCAAGGAGATCAGACATTTGTACAAACACCTCGATTTTGCCGGTCTGGTTTTGGGCAACTGACCGGCTGTTCAAGCCTATCATAGCACAATCGCGGGCATTTGTGTAGGGCAGCAGGGGAAAGAAGCGGCAAAAAAGCGGCCCCGCCGGGTGGCGGAGCCGCAGAAAGATGCAGGGAAACGATCAGGCGTTCTTCAGGTCGCTGATCATGCAGTCAGCAGCCACGATGCCGCTGGTGTAGGCAGTGCCCAGAGCGGCACCTTCGTTCTCGTAGTAGGGAGAAGCGTAGATGGAGCCGTTGTCCACACCGGCCACATACAGGCCCTGGATGGGCTGCTGCTCGGCGTTGACGGCACGGGCGTAGGAGTCGGTCTTGACGCCGCCGAAGGTGCCCCAGATGGAGGGCTCGTACTCGATGACGTAGAAGGTGTCGCCGGTCAGCTCACGCAGCAGGTAGCTGTTCTTGTAGAACTGCTCGTCCTTACCGGCGGCGCAGGCGGCGTTGTAGTCGGCCACGGTCTGCTCCAGGTCGGTCAGGCCGAAAGCCTTGGCGCAGTCGGCCAGGCTGCCCTTGACGGCCCAGCCGCGCTGGATGGCAATGTCCATGTGTTCGTCCAGGTTGGGCAGCAGCTCCTCGGTGTAGCCGGTGGAGCCGACGTACCAGTCGGCCGGGTTGCCGAAGTAGGCCAGAACGCCCTTGTCGCGGCACTCCTCGTACATGGTCTGGTCCACCACGGCGTAGTACTTGCCCACGCGCAGGGACATCTCACCGCCCAGAGCCAGCGGACGGTCGGACAGGTACTGCTCGTTCATGAAACGGTCGCCGTTGGGGTCCACCATCAGGCCGCCGTAGATGGCAAAGCGCAGGGTGTCGTTGGAGCGCACCATGGAGCGGCCGCGCTCTTCCATCTTGCCGTTCACGCCGCCAAACTCGTTGCAGCACAGGGCCCAGTTGCGGTCGGCGATGCCGCCGGCCTCGATGACGATGTCGTAGCCCTTGCCGTCCGACAGCTCGTTGCACAGGGGCCAGACGTTGATGTTGCCAAAGTGCTCGTGCAGGCGGTCCTGGTTGCCGGCATAGCCGCCGGTGGCGATCAGCACAGCCTTGGCGTTGTACTGGATGTAGGTCTTGTTCTCGGTGTCCTTTGCGATGACGCCCACCACCTTGTCGCCGTCCATCACGGGCTTGACGGCCTCGCGGCAGACCTCGAACACGCCGCCGTCGGCGGTGAACTTGTCCACCAGCGGCTGGAAGCGGTCGGTGCCCTTGACCTGAGTGCCCTGCAGGTCGGCAAAGTTGTGGCGTGCGCGGAAGCCCATGCCGTAAGCGTCGCGGCGCAGGGCCATGTTGACGCCGTTGTCCATGAAGTTGGACACCACGCGCTCACCGGCGCTGACGCACTTGTGCAGCAGAGCGCCGTTCACAGTGCCCTTGGAGAAGCCGTACTCGCAGTTGAACAGGGTCTCCACGGAGACGGTGGCGTTCTCGGCAGCCTGCACGCGGGTCTCGGCCAGAGCGGGACCACCGGCCACAGAGCCGTTGGACACGCCGCAGGAGCTGCCCTTTTCCAGCAGGATGGTCTTGACACCGGCAGCCTGCAGCTCCAGAGCGGCCATGATGCCGGCAGCGCCGCAGCCCACGACCACAGCGTCGGCATCTTCCTGAGAGGTGACGGTGATCACGTCGGGCTCCTCGTTGGCCTCCACGTCCACAGACACGGTCACGGTGGTGCCGGAAGCCTGGGACATGCAGTCGGCCACAGCGGTCTTGACGGCATTGGAGGTGATGGTGGCACCGGACACGCCGTCCACGCTGCAGGTCTGGGCGCTCAGGATGTTCTCCTTCATCTTGTCGCCGATGTCGGCACCGATGCCCTTGGTCTCGCCGGACACGTCGATGACGATGTCCTCGATCTTGTCCTTGCTGAAGGTCACGCTGACCTTGACGTCGGACTCGATGCCCTTGGCGGTAGCCTCGTAGGTGCCGGGGGTGTAGGTGAGGGCAGCAGCGGTGCTGGCAGCCTCGCTGGAGGCGGTGGAGCCGGAAGCAGCGTTGCAGGCGGACAGGGCACCGGCGGTGACACCGCTCATGGCGGCGGCAGCGGCGATCTTCAGAAAGCCTTTGCGGGAGATCTTGTTCATAGTGGTTTCCTTCTCTTTCTCTTCTTGTGTCTCTTTGTGATTTTTGGCCCTGCTCTGTGGAAAAATCTGCACAGAACCAACAAAAACAGTTTAGCATACCTGTGAAAAGTATGTCAATCAATTTGGGGGCACGGAACGCCTTAAACTTTGTTAAACATTTGGCGCAGGTACGGCCCGGTCAATGGAGAAAAATGCAGGCTCTGCGGGGATTTTTGCCAAAAACAATGCACGGAACCGTTGCGCAGGTGTTGCGGGTATGTTACAATTGAGTTGCACACAGAAGCCGGCCAGCCACGACCGGCAGAACGGCAGCAAACGCTGTCACGGAAAGGGAGATTTTGGTATGAAGGTGGCAATGATCGGGCACAAGGACTTCCCGTCCCGTTCGGGTGGTGTGGAAGTCATGGTCGGCGGGCTGGCAACCAGCCTGGCCCGTCGCGGTTATGAGGTCACAGTGTACAACCGCGGCCTGCAGAAGGGGCACAATGTTTATACGACCGAGGGCGTGCAGGCCCGCCGCATCTTTACCTTTCAGAAGGCGTCGCTGAATGCCATGGTCTATTCGTTCCTGGCCACCTTTGACGCCCTGACGCGGGACTACGATGTGATCCACTACCACGCCATCGGCCCATCGGTGCCGCTGGTGATCGCCAAGCTGTTCGGCAAGCACACGGTGTGCACCGTGCACGGGCTGAACTGGAAGGTGGACAAGTGGGGCGGCTTTGCCAGCGCCTACCTGAAGCTGGGTGAGCGGGTGGCCGCAAAGTATGCGGATGATCTGGTGGTGCTGTCGGAGAGCGAGTGGAACTATTTTCAGGAGAAGTACGATCGTACCGCCATCCTCATCCCCAATGCGGTGCAGATGCGCCAGCCGCTGCCCTGCAACCTGATTCGCGAAAAATACGGGCTGGAAGCCGGGAGCTACATTCTGTATGTGGGCCGCATCTCGCCGGAAAAGGGCCCGCTGGACCTGGTGGAGGGCTATCTGAAAGCCCACACGGACAAAAAACTGGTGCTGGCCGGCCCCTTTGCGGAGACCGAGTACTGCACCACGGTGCGGGAGAAGATCGCGGGCAACCCCAACATCATCACGACGGGCTATGTGGTGGGCGACGCGCTGCTGGAGCTGTACAGCAACTGCGCCCTGTTCGTGCTGCCCAGCCACACCGAGGGCCTTTCGCTGGCACTGCTGGAGGCGCTTTCGCTGGGGGCAAAGTGCCTGGTGAGCGACATCCCGGAAAACACCACGGTGACCGCAGACTACGGCACCGAATTCCGCACCGAGGACACCGACAGTCTGGCCCGTGCGCTGGAGCGGGACACCGCCCGGCCCCTCACGCCGGAACAGCGCGAGGCACAGGTGGACTATGTGCACACCAACTTTGATTATGATGTCATGCTGGACCGGTACGAGGAAGTGTATCACCATGTGATCGGTGACCCGCTCAAAGAGATACCTTCGCAGGCCAAGGCACACCGCAAGGCCGCGGCCGCCCAGGGAGGCGCAGCATGATAAAGGAAGAACAGAACCCGACCGGTCCGGTCCTGACCGCGGCCGAAAGCCGCCGCCGGGTGCTGCATAACATGTGCTCGTCGCTGTTGTACAACCTGTCGGTGATCCTGTTCGGCCTGCTGCTGCCGCGGCTGTACCTCACCAGCTTCGGTTCGGAGCTCAACGGTCTGGACAGCACCATCAAGCAGATCTTTTCCTGTCTGACTCTGCTGGAAGCGGGCGTGGGCCTGGCCTCGCAGCAGGCCTATTACCTTCCGGTGGCCGTGGGCGACCGGAAAGCCATCAACGGCATTTTTTCGGCCACGCATCACTATTACCGCCGCACCGGTATCGTGTATCTGCTGGTCACGGTGGTGTTTGCGCTGCTGTACCCCCTGTGCATCAACACAGTGCTGTCCTACGGCACCGTGAGCCTGATCGTGGTGTTCTACGGCATCCCGGGCATCATGAGCTATCTGGTGCAGGGCAAATACCGCTCCTTTATGGAAGTGGAAGGCAAAAACTATGTGATCACCTACATCACCACGGCCACCATGGCGGCGGGCAACCTGCTGCGCATGCTGGCGCTGCTGTTTACCCGCAGCATCCTGTTGGTGCAGGTGACCTACTGCGTGCCTTCGGTGTTCCAGGTGCTGGTGCTTACGGCCTATATGCGCAAAAACTATCCGTGGCTCAACGCGCACGATACCCCCAATCTGGAGGCGCTGGCCCAGCGCGGCTCGGTGCTGGTGCATCAGCTCACGAGCATCGTGTTCAACAACACCGACACGATCCTGATCTCCAGCCTGTGCGGTCTGGCGTCGGCCAGTGTGTACACTATTTATATGCTGTTTTTCTCCAACATCGAAAAGCTGTTCTACTCGATCGTCAACAGCATCAGTTTTCGGCTGGGGCAGCTGTTCTATGTGGAGCCGGAAAAGTTCAAGCGGTTGTACCGGCTGTACGATGCCCTTTACCTTTCCGCGGCCTTTGCACTGTTCACGACCGTGGCTGTGTTCCTGATGCCCATCATCGCGCTGTATACGTCCGGTGTGACCGATGCCGAGTACCTCGACACCCGCCTGCTGGTACTGTTTACGGCGGTAGAGCTGCTGTTCAGCGCCAAGCAGCCGTCGGGGATGCTGCTGAACATCAGCGGCCGCTTTGAAGAGACCCGGCAGCAGGCCCTGATCGAGATGGGCATCAACCTGCTGGTGTCGGTGATGTCGGTGCTGCGGTTCGGCATCGCGGGCTGCCTGTTCGGCACGCTGGCGGCGCACCTGTACCGCTATACGGCGTTGATCCTTTTTACCCGGACCAAAGTGCTGGAAGAGTCGCCGGTGGGCGATTTTGTGCGGATGGGCGTCAACGGGCTGCTCTGCGTTGTGCTGCTGTACCTGCTGGGATTTGACCGCTGCTATGGCGGCGGCTACCTGATGGTGTGCCTGAAGGGTGCGTTGTTCGGGCTGTGGGTGCTGCCGCTGTTCCTTGTGGTGAACGCGGTGCTGGATTGGCGCAATGTGGACACCCTGCGCGGGCTGCTGCACACGCTTACGATCAAAAAAGGAGCGACGGAGGAAAAACACAATGCGGAATGAAGAAGCGATGTGCGAGGGCCTGCTCTCGGTCGTGATCCCGGTGTACAACATCCGGGACTATGTGGAGCGCTGTGTCCGCTCGGTGCTGGCGCAGCCGGATGTGCCGCTGGAAGTGCTCATCGTGGATGACGGCAGCACCGATGACAGCGGCGCGGTGTGTGACGCACTGGCGGCGGAGGACAGCCGGGTCACAGTGATCCATAAGCCCAACGGCGGCCTGTCGGATGCCCGCAATTACGGGCTGTGCCATGCACAGGGCGAGTATATCCTGTTCATGGACGGTGACGACTGGCTGACGGAGAACGTTTGCCCCGGCCTGCTGCAGATGGCGCTGCAGACCCGGGCCGATGTGGTCATCGGCAAGGCGCATTTTCTGCGCGAGGAACCGGTGATGACCCGGTGGGAAGAAGCGGTGGAAGAAAACTTCACCTTTCACACAGTTTACACCGGTAAGGAGTATCTTTTGAAATGCCTGCAGACCGGTGGCCTGCGGGTGGAAGTGGGGCGGCACCTGTACCGCACCGGCTTTTTGCGGGCGAACGGCCTGCAGTTCTGCAAGGGCATCCTGCACGAGGACGAAGAGTTCACGCCGCGGGTGCTGCTGCAGGCGCAGCGGGTGGTGCTGACCGGGCAGGAGATCTACGATTACGATAACTGCCGCGCCGGTTCCATCACGCACGCGGAAGGGTTGAGCACCCGCCGTGTTCAGGACCGGCTGCGCATCTACGACAGTCTGGCGGAGATCTACCGTACGGTGACCCCGCGGGCGCTGCGCCGCCGCCTGCAGGATGACCTGTGCTGGAAGTATCTGGACTGCGCGGCGCGGTTCGATTGCAGGACCCTGCCGGGCTACCGCCCGCAGCGGCTGCGGATGCTGCAGTTTGCCTGCACGCCCCGCCGCCGGGCCAAGGCAGCGCTGTTTGCCCTCTCGCCGGAGCTGTTCCGGCGGGTGATGAATCATTGACCCATTGACCAGGAAAGGCAGAAGAGCATGGCGCAACATGCAAGAATAAAACGAACGCCCCCGCCGGACGGCGCACGCCGCCGATGGTGGCAGAACCGGCTGCTGCAGCTGCTGGCGGCTTTTGTGCTGCTGTGCGGCGTGGCAGCTGCCGGACTGAAACTGTACACGGATTATACGAATAGTCATTTTCAGGTGACCTTTTACCGGGTGACCTCCAGCCATGTGTCGGAAAAGCTGCGGGTCCTGTTTTTGTCGGACCTGCACCTGCGGGAATACGGCGAGCACAACGAGGAGCTGATCCAGACCGTGCAGGAGCTGGACCCGGACCTGATCCTGCTGGGCGGTGACCTTGTCACCTTCCCGAACCCGGAGTATGAGAATATGCTTTCGCTGTGCCGCAGCCTTGCCGATGTGGCCCCGCTGTACGGGGTGCTGGGCAACCACGAAAGCGAGATGATCTACGGCGGGGTGGATGACCAGCTGGCGGAAAAATTTTCGGAGGCCGGGGTGCAGCTGCTGCGCAATGAGACCCGCACCATCCGGATCGGGGAAAACAACGTGGAGCTCATCGGGCTGGAAGGTGCCCTGAAGGACTTTTACAAATACGGTGCCAGCGACTGTGTGGAGAGCCTGAGCCGCCAGTACGACACCTTCCGCATCTGCATCAACCATGTGCCCATGGCCTTTGTGGACTACATGCAGGATGCGCCCTTTGACCTGGCGCTGGCTGGGCACACCCACGGCGGCCTGATCCGCCTGCCGGTGCTGGGGCGGCTGTACACCGCAGAGGAGGGGCTGTTCCCAGAGTATGCGGGCGGCATGTACCAGCTGGACAGCGGGTCACCCCTCATCGTGGGCTGCGGCCTGGGCGACTCCAACCAGATCCCCCGCGTATACAATCCGCCGGAGCTGGTTCTGGTGGATGTGAACTGGTACTGAGATGAACGAACTTGAAAGGAGGCCCGGAGACGTGGTGACAAAGATCAAGCAGATCTTCAAACAGGCTGTGCTGCGCTTCTGGAGCCTGCGGGTGCCGTTGATCGTGGTGTGCATCCTGCTCGCGGCACTGCTGTGCACCGCACAATATCAGGACAGCAGCCGGGTGGCCTCGGCCCAGATGACCCTGAACTACTCCGAGGCATCGCAGGGGCTCAACCCCAACCGCACCCGGTTTACGACTACCGACCTGACCTCCGACGAGGTGCTGCAGAGCACCCTGTACAACGCCGGACTGGAAGGTCAGATGACGGTGGAACAGCTGCGCAAGGCCATTACGGTGGAACCCACCGATGTGACCAACGTGAGCAGCTCGGAAAACTACATCACCACCAGCTGCAGCATCAGCCTGCAGCTGGAAGAACCCTGCCAGCACCTGACCGCAGCCACGCTGCTCCGGATCTTCTGCGGCAGCTACAAGGATTATTTCATGGAGCACTACGGCGAGAACCAGAGCGTGTTCTCCTGCACCATGCCGGATTACTTTGACACCGAGCCGTATCTGCGCCTCAAGAGCCTGACGCTGCGGGCCAACCAGCTGGACCGCTACCTCACGGCCCGTGTCAGCGAGAACAAGAGCTATCAGGACGCCACCACCGGCAACACCTTCCTGAGCCTGTCCAAGCAGATCCAGAACGTGATCAACTACGAGATCCCGCGCATCCAGGCCTATATCCTGCGGGGCGGCCTGTCGGCGGATGTTTCTTCCCTGACGGCCATGCTGCAATACAAGCTGCAGATCGAGCAGCTGGACTATCAGAAGCAGATGGCCTACTACAACTCCGACAATCTGGGCATTGGCCTGTACGATGAGAGCATGAGCGCCATCGTCATGATCCCCACGCTGGACGAGAACCGCGAGTTCTATATGTCCCGCACCAAAACGGCGCTGGACACCATGGCCAGCGACGCCGACGGTGCCCTGGCGGAGGCGACCTCCCATCAGGATGTGATCACCACCACCCAGTATGTGGTGCAGCAAATGCAGACCATGAGCGACCCGGCGGGCCTGACCACGGTGAACGCCATGCTGCAGGAACTGGAAACCACCATGGATCAGATCCAGCAGGCACTGCGGGTGACGGATGCCTCCTATATCATCTATAAGACCCAGAACTACCTGGTGTTCAACGATGCGGCCGGCTCCTTTGTGCAGCAGATCGGCCTCAAGCGGGTGATCGTGGAAATGGCAGCCTTTGTGGTGCTGTGCTTCGGCCTGTGCATGGTGCGCACCGCCCGGCAGATCCGGAAGGAGGAACAGCGTTGAAAAAATTTGATATCCTGCGCTACCTCCGGCGGTTCTTTGCACTGGTGCTGGCCGTGACCATGGCGGGCACAGTGGTGGTGTACTGGTACTGCAAGAACAACCAGACCTACACCGCCAGTGTGAACATCAAGTACCTGCACGACGGCATCAAGGACGGCTTTGCCCCGGACGGCACCGCCATGAATGTGGACGAGATCTATTCTTCCAAGGTCATCTCGCAGGCCATGGAGAGCCTTGGGCTGCAAAGCGGCATCAACCTTGTGCGCTCCCACTGCACGGTGGAAGAGCTGATCCCGGACGACCAGAAGGCCCTGCAGGAAGCTCTCATCGACAAGGGAGAAGAGTCTACCTACTTCCCGGACGAATACAAGGTGACGCTGGTGGTGGACGGCAGCCTGGGTGCGAGCTACGCCCGCCGGGTGCTGGATGCCATCGTCAGCAGCTATTCCACCATCTACACGGAGGAATATGTGGAGCTGCCCCTGACCATGAACCCCTCCAGCGGCCTGCTGAACAGCGGCTACGACTATTACGAGTGCGTGGACGTGCTGTCGTCCGACACCACCGAAGTGCTGAACTACCTGGAGGATAAAAAGACAAACTATCCCAACTTCCGCTCTTCGGTCACGGGCTATTCCTACGAGGACCTGTACGACATCTATAAGATGCTGTACGACTACGAGATCCCGTCGCTGTACGCGAATGTGATGACCGGGCCGCAGGTGCGCAACGCCGACAAGCTGTGCCGCAACCTGACCCAGAGCATCGAGAGCAGCGTGCAGAACGAGCAGGTGTATCAGGAGCGGGAAGCCTACCTCAGCGGCCTGATCCAGAACTACTCGGAGAAGAACCGCGACCTCATCAACTACCATTACCACAACGACGCCAACGACAGCGGCACCGACTACATTCTGAAGAACGTAGAGGCCTACGATGACAACCAGAGCAAGCAGATCACCTACGATTCGCTGATTTTGGAGTATGTGGAGATCGACAAGACCCTGCGCAGCAGCGCCATCCGCCGGGCCTACACCCAGCAGCTGCTGGACACCTTCCAGGCAGCCGGCGGGGTGGGCGGCGATGAGGCCTCCCATGCCGCGATCGAGTCGGAGATCAACAAGTACGAGCAGACGCTGGTGGACTACTACCAGATCGTGAACCAGACCAGCATGGAGCACAACCGCTCCCTGAGCGCGGACTATCTGCAGACCACCAGCTCCACCAGAGTGTGGCCCAGCATCAACACCAAGCTGTATCTGGCCATCGGCTTTGTATTCTTCTTCCTCGTGGGCTGCGCACTGGCCGTTGTGGTGGGCCGTTCCCGCGACTTTGTGGAATACTTTATGTATGTGGACAAAAAGACCGGTCTGCCCAACCGCGACCGTGTGGATGCCATGATGGCACGGCTGGAAAAGCAGGGCCTGCTGCCCAGCCACTTTACCTGCATGTGCTTCCAGTTTACCAGCCTGAACCATCTCTCGCGGGAGTATGGTTACTCGGTGGGCAACCATGTCCTGCGGGACTTTGCCGGGCTGGTGGCGGCCCTTGGCACCGAGGAGAGTTTCATCGGTTCCAACGGTGCGGGCCAGATCGTGGGCTTCTTCCGGGAATGCAACGCCGTCAAGGCGGAAGCCATTCTGGAAGTGCTGGACGAGCAGATCCAGGAGTACAACAGCCTGAACCCGGATTACGCCATCGAGTACAGGGCAGCCAGTGCCACCTCGGATGACGAAAAGGAATTCAACATCCGGGATCTGCTGCGCTGCGCATTCAAGAAGCTGCGGGATGCCAATAAGCCGCAGCCGGAGACCGCACACGAGACGGTGTAAAAAAGATAAGGAGGCGGCGGTCATGCTGCAGAATCAACGGGCCTGCCAGCTCGTCCGTTCCAAAACCGGCTGTGAGCCGCTGGCACTTGCCGTGGCGTGGGGTGCCCGCACGGCGGGCCGCTGTGCCGCCGGGGTGCTGGGAGCCGTGAAGCATCAGCGCTTTTCCGACCAGCGGCTGGAGACCTTTGCCGCCCGCGCGCCGGGCATCTGCCCGAAGCCGGTGTGCGATGCCGGGGAGCCCTGCCCGCTGCCGCCGCAGGACGATGCGGTGGATGTGTCGGTGATCGTGCCGGTGCACAACGGGGAGCGCTTTTTGCGCGCCTGTCTGGACAGCGTCCTGCACCAGAACACCACTCGCCGCCTGCAGGTGCTGGCGGTGGAGGACGGCTCCACCGACGGCAGCGGGGCCATTCTGGCCGAGTACGCCCGGCAGGGAGGGGTCACCGTGCTGCACCCGGAGCAGGGCGGCAGCGCGGCCCGCGCCCGCAACACCGGTCTGGCCCGGGCGGTGGGCCGCTGGGTCCTGTTTGTGGATTGCGATGACTGCCTGCTGCCGGACGCAGTGGAGACGCTGCTGGCGGCACAGGCGCGTACCGGGGCGGATATCGTGCAGGGCGGCTGGCAGTATTGCGACGAAGCCGACACCCGCGGTGCGGTGCAGCAGTACGCAGAAGCGTGCTACACCGGCCCCCGGCGGCTGGATGTGGTGGAGCTGCCCGGCACTCCCTGGGGCAAGCTGTACCGCCGGACCCTGTTTGAACGGGTACGGTTCCCCTCCGGGTACACCTGTTTTGAGGATGCCATGATCCATTTCTGGGTCTTTCCGCGGGCGAAGTGCATTGCTTCGACAAAACCTGTGGTATATTTGTGGCGCAAAAATACAATGGGGCTCACCGCGACCTCCCAGAATACGGCCAAAGCATTGCAGGCCTACTGGGTGGCTGAAGAAATGCTGGACGGTGCGGTGCGTCTGGGCCTGCCGCAGGATGCGCTGTTTGCCTGCAACCTGATCCTGCAGCTGGCCAATTACTGCTATGTGTGTGTGGCCGGTCTGCCGGAGGCGGACCGGCAGACGGCCTTTGCCTGCTGCTGCCTGCTGTACCGCCGGTGGGCAACGAAGCTGCCGGACCCCCGGACGCTGCCCTATGCCGTGCGGCTGGCGCAGCGGGCGCTGGAACAGGCGGACTATGGGCTATGGCAGCTGCAGGGCAGACTGTTCCAGCTGATCAACTGACCGGTTTACACCGGCACGGAAAGCGAGGTGGACCGCGTGCAGGATGTTTCCAAGATCCTGACCCGGAAATATTACGGCAAAAAAGACCCGTTCCGCAGCCGGGAATTCCGCCAGCCCCGCTGGATGGAACTGTTGGCGGTGCTGCTGTTCACCGTGTCCGGGCTGGGCGAAGGCAAAAGCATCAATGTGGTGCTGGGCGGTCTGCCCAAGGCGGTGACGCTGGCCTTTGTGGGGCTGGCCGGGCTGGAATTTTTCATCCGGGGTGATTTTGACCGGTTGAAAAAACTGGCCGGGCCGTCCGGGCTGTACATCCTGTATCTGGCGGTGCTTGCCGCCTGGTCCATGTTCATCTGGGTGCGCAACTTCACGGCCTTTGCCTCCATCACCCGCGGCGTGGAAAAGATCCTGTATCAGAGCATCGCCACGGTGGTGGCCATCTGCTGCGTGTACCTGTACGGGCGGTTCAGCATCGACCTGTTCACCATCGGCATCTGCTGCGCAAACCTCTTCATCCTGTTCAGCGAGGTGCCCGCCTATGGTGTGGGCGAGAGCGTGAGCTCCCTGCTCACCAGCATCCTGTCGCTGGGCAACAACACCTATGGCTATGCCGAGCGGCTGGAGATCCACGAGGTGACCTTTCTGGAGGGCATCTTTGTGCTGTACTACCTGTTCTTTTCGCCAAAAGAAACCAAGCAGCAGCGCACCCGCAACTGGGTGCTGGCGGGCTGCTCCTTCTTTTTTGTACTGGCGGGCATGAAGCGCATCCTGCTGCCGGCGCTGGTGGTCTCGGCCTTTTACATCTGGGTGCTGCGCCGCAGCCATGCCAAGGAAAAGCTGATCATGCTCACCGGCGTGGCCTGGGTGACCCTGTTCTGGGTGTATCTGTATCTGGTGCACACCGGGGCCATCTCCCGGCTGCTGAACGCTGTGGGCGTTAACATGATGGGCCGCGATTACATCTGGAGCCTGGCCAAACCCTATTATCAGTTCTCGCCCACCTTCATCGGGCTGGGGTTCGAGGCGGTGGACGCCATGGTCACCCGCTTTTATGAGATCGGCCTCATTGATGTGGCCTACCCGCTGCACAACGACATCCTCAAGGTGTTCGTGGAACTGGGCTTTCCGGGGCTGTGCTTCTGGTGCGCGTTCCTGTACCTGATCCTGCCCTGGTTCTGGATCAAGCGCTATGGTGCCGAGGCCGGCATCCTGTATTTTGCCATCCTCAACCCGCTGTCCATGACCTACCTCACCGACAACACGGCCTTTTATTTCTGGTGCACCATGGGTCTGCGCATGATCCCGCTGGCGGTCTGCTGCTTTGCAAAGCCGACGAAGGACCCTGCCGCCCAAAAACAGACATGGCAGCCGCCCTCGGCGCAGGAGGTGCAGCGGCGCATCCGGGCACAGTACCGGGAGAAAGGAAGTTCTTCATGATCCATATCCTGCAGTCGGTCAGCAACATGGACCGGGGCGGCATCGAGTCGATGCTGATGAACTATTACCGGCATCTGGACCGCACGCGATTCCAGTTCGATTTTCTGGTCAACAAGAAAAAGCCCGGCTTTTTTGATGATGAGATCCGCGCACTGGGCGGGCGCATCTTCCAGAGCCCGGGCGTAGCCCCGCAGAGCTACCCGGCCTACCTGCGCTCTATGCAGCAGCTGCTGGCCCAGCACCCGGAGATCAAGGTGCTGCACGCCCACAACGAGGCCATGCAGCTTTTTGCGCTGGAAGGCGCTAAAAAGGCGGGCCTGCCGGTGCGCATCGCCCACGCCCACAACACCCGTCTGCCCAAGGACGCCAAGCTGCCGATCAAATGGTTCTGCAAACAGTTCATTCCCGGCGCGGCCACCGATTACTGGGCCTGCGGGCGGGAGGCCGGCATCTACTACTTTGGACAGAGCGCGTGGGATGCCCGGGGCGTGACCCTGCGCAACGCCATCGACCTGGAGCGCTTTGGCTACCGGCCACAGGTGCGGGCAAAGCTGCGGGCAGAATATGGCCTGAACGATAAGCTGGTGGTGGGCTGTGTGGCCCGCCTGATGGCGCAGAAGAACCACACCCGCCTGCTGGACATCTTTGCGGCCCTGAAAAAGGTGCGGCCGGACAGCTGCCTGCTGCTGGTGGGTGAGGGCGAGCTGCGGGCCGAGCTGGAAGCCAAGGCCGCCCGGCTGGGCATTGCGCAGAATGTGAAGTTCCTGGGCGTGCAGAGCGACACCTCCGTCTGGTATCAGGCCATGGATGTGTTCGTGATGCCCTCGCTGTTTGAGGGCCTGCCCGTGGTGGGCATGGAAGCGCAGGCGTCCGGTCTGCCCTGCGTGTTCTCCACCGGCGTCACCGAGGAAGTCCTGCTGCGGCCGGACAGCTGCCGCATCTCGCTGGAACAGCCGGACGAAGCATGGGCCGCAGTGCTGAAGGATGCGGACCGCAATCTGCCCGACCGTGCGCAGGCGGCGGCACAGGTGCGGGCTGCCGGGTACGACATCCGGCAGGAGACCCTGCGCCTGCAGCAGCTGTACACCGGCCTGATCGCCAAAAGGAGCGCGGCCCATGCCTGAGATCAGTATTATCGTACCGGTTTATAACGTAGAGCAATATCTCCCGGCGGCACTGGACTCTCTGCGGGCCCAGACCTGCCCGGACTGGGAGGCCATTCTGGTGGACGACGGCTCCCCGGACGGCTGCGGGGCGCTGTGTGATGCGGCCGCCCGGCAGGATGCCCGCTTCCGGGTGATCCACCAGAAGAACGCCGGGGTCGGCGCGGCCCGCAATGCCGGGTTGGCTGCAGCCCGCGGCACCTATGTGCAATTCTTGGACAGCGATGACGCAATGGAGCCCCAGATGGTGGAGGTGCTGTGCCGCACGGCCCGGCAGACGGACGCCGACCTGATTTTGTTCGGCGGCTATGAGGAGCACTACGCGGCCGACGGCACCCGTACCGGCTGCACCGACATTGCCCCGGTTCTGGAAGGGGTATACCGGGGCGACCCCTGCCCGCAATTGTTCCCGCAGCTGTCGGCCATGTCGCTGGTCACGCGGCAGCTGTTCCGCCGCCGCTGCATCGAGGAAGGCCGCTGTCGCTTTACCGATCATAAGATCGCGGAGGACGCCCTGTTTTTCGTGTCCTTTTACCGGCAGCACCTGCACTGTGTGGTGGGCATCCCGGAAAAGCTCTACCGCTATAAGCTGCGTGCCTCGGGGTCGGCCTCCCAGAGCTACCACCCGGAGCGGCTGGCCGATAACTTTTACCTCTCGGATGCGGTGGAAGCCGTGGCAAGGGACTGGGGCCTGAACGATGACCCCGCCTGCCGCCGGGCCGTAAACCACAGCCGGGTGCTGGACCTGCAGCTGGGCATCAAGAACGTCTGTCTGGGGCCGCTGAGCTTCCGGCAGCGCACCGCATGGCTGCGGCAGGCGTTGCGCATCCCGGCGGTGCGAGCCGCTGTGCGGGACATGCCCCTGCAGGATGCCTGCAGCCGCAATGACCGCATCAAACTGGCCTTGCTGAAGATGCGGCTGTGCGCGGTGGTCGTTGCCCTGTCCAGCTGGAACAACCGCCGCTGAAAAGACGAAACAACAAAAGCGCCCCTGTGCACCGGATGGGTTCCGTGCACAGGGGCGCTGTATTTTATAAGGAAAAAGCGGGGGCTCAATCGTCGTCGCTGTCCAGCTTGAGCACGGCGGTAAAGGCCTCGCTGGGCAGG
>ERZ773193.1805-NODE-1805-length-25273-cov-17.756404_pt1 | contig 25273 bp, 16 predicted proteins | sample MGYA00511110_ERZ773193 | MGnify/ENA primary metagenome ERZ773193 (study PRJEB29015, sample SAMEA2737784) | human gut metagenome | biome: human gut; feature: human-associated habitat; material: faeces | place: China | collected 2012 ...
CGAAGGGGTAGTTGGCCAGCAGAGCCATCAGGGCAGTGCCGACGAAGGATGCCAGTGCGGTGGCAATCAGAACAGCCTCGGAGTCCATGCCCGAAGCGGACAGGATGTTGGGGTTGACCGCAAGGATGTAGGCCATGGTCATGAAGGTGGTGATACCAGCCATGATCTCGGTCTTGACATCGGTGTGGTTTTCTTTCAGATGAAAGACATTTTCTAACATGAAGAACCTCCTGATTCCAAATAAAATATCCCGCCAGTGGGAAACAGCGGGAAGAACAACACCTATTGTAGCATGTTTGAAGAGGCGTTGTCCACGGAAAAAACACAGTTTTTTCATTTTTTGTCCAAATTTCGCAGATGAGTATGACTATAGAGAGCGTGCAGGAAATTTTGCCCGGGCGGGAAAATTACTGCACGTTTTTTTCTTTGCAAAAATCAACGCTTTTCGAAAAACAGCGATGACAGATGATAAAAAATGAGCTGATTTTATACAAACTGAATAATGGCTGTGAAAAAATACTCTGTGGGCCCGAAAAAGTACACCCTGTCGGGATGCGGGAAAGGGTGGTATCCTTTTGCCATGGACAGGCGGAACGCCGGAAAGGAGATGACCCGAACACGATGGGGCAGACAAAACAGGCAAGAGGCCTGGCGAGCCTCGGCCGCGCCACCGACACCCTGAGCACCCTGCTGGCACAGCAGGTGCGGGAACTGAACGACCGCCAGAAGGCCGCAAAGAGGGAAGGCACGGCGGACCCGGGCACCATGAAGGGACTGAAGGAGGCCACCGCCGTATTGAAAGATCTGGCCGCTGTGGCAAAGGCCCTGAACGAGCAGGGCACCCAGACCGAAGGGGCCGAGTGCGGCGTGGTGCTGCTGCCGCAGGTGGAGGAGGAGATATGAACACAGCAGAAAACAGAACGCCGGTGGTGTGGCGGCCCCAGCCCCGGCAGGCCGAATTCATGCGCCGCCCGGAGCCGGAAGCACTGTACGGCGGGGCAGCCGGCGGCGGCAAGAGCGACGCGCTGATCGTGGAAGCGCTGCGGCAGGTGGACATCCCCCACTACCGGGCGCTGATCCTGCGCAAGACCTACCCGCAGCTTTCGGACCTGGTGGACAAGAGCCAGATGTACTACCGCAGGGCCTTCCCGAAGGCACAGTACAACGCCACGGCCCATGTGTGGACCTTCCCCAGCGGGGCCAAAATTTACTTTGGCTCCATGCAGTACACAAAAGACCGCACGAACTATCAGGGCAAAGCCTTCGACTTCATCGGCTTCGACGAGCTGACCCACTTTGAGTGGGAGGAGTACAGCTATATGATGAGCCGCAACCGCCCCACCGGCCCGGGCACCCGGGTGTACATGCGGGCCACCACCAACCCCGGCGGCATCGGCCACGGGTGGGTGAAGGCGCGGTTCATCACGCCGGCACCGCCCGGCACGCCCATCACCGAGGAATATACGGTGAAGTGCCCGGACGGCACCGAGCAGAAGCTGCAAAGGGCGCGGGTGTTCATCCCGTCCAGCATCTTCGATAACCCCGCCCTGCTGGCCAACGACCCGGGATATCTGGCCAGCCTTGCCAGCCTGCCGGAAGCGGAAAAGCAGGCCCTGCTCTACGGCAGCTGGGACAGCTTTTCCGGGCAGGTGTTCACTGAGTGGCGCAACGACCCGGCCCATTACCAGGACCAGCGCTGGACCCACGTTATCGCACCCTTCGCCATTCCGAAGCACTGGGCCATCTACCGCGGGTTCGACTTCGGCTTCTCGAAGCCCTTCTCGGTGGGGTGGTATGCCGCCGACGAGGAGGGGCGGCTCTACCGCATCAAGGAGTTGTACGGCTGCACCGGCCGCCCCAACGAGGGCCTGCGCATCGACCCGGTGGAGCAGGCCCGCCGCATCCGGGAAGCAGAACAGAACGACCCGCTGCTGCGTGGGCGGGTCATTCACGGCATCGCCGACCCGGCCATCTTCGACGAGAGCCGGGGCGAGAGCATCGCCGCCATGATGGAACGCAGCCCGAACTTTCTGCACTGGTCGCCCGGCGACCACACCCGCCTTGCGGGCAAGATGCAGTTCCACTACCGGCTGAACTTTGACACCGACGGCAGACCCATGCTGCAGGTATTCAACACCTGCAAGCACTTTATCCGCACCATCCCGAACCTCGTATACGACGAAAGCAACGTGGAGGACATCGACACCCGGCAGGAGGACCACATTTACGACGAGTGCCGCTATGTGCTGATGGAAAACCCCATCAGCCCGCCGGTGCGCTGTGCGGCACCGCCCATGCCCGACGACCCGCTGGAACTGCACAAGCGGGCAAGATTTTACCGAATTTGAACCTCTCAGGCAGCGCTCCCGAAGGGGCGAGCTTATAAAGATGAAAAGGAGAAACGCGATGGACGAATACGAGAACGAAGCTTTGCCAGTGGGCGAAGCACAGGTGGCCGAGGCGATGCAGACTTTGCAGCGCTACAAGGCCGGAAAGGCGGCACTGGACAAGCGCATTGTGGATAACGAATTGTGGTTCCGCATGGGGCACTGGAAAAATTACCAGAACCCCATGATGCCTGGCAAGGCCCAGCCTTCCAGCGGGTGGCTGTTCAACAGCATCGCCAACAAGCACGCCGACGCCATGGACAACTACCCGGAACCCAACGTGCTGCCCCGGGCGGCGGACGACGAGGAGACCGCGAAGGTACTCTCCAAAATCCTGCCAACGGTGCTGGAACAGTGCGACTACGAGACGGTGTACAGCGACACCTGGTGGCGCAAGCTGAAGACCGGCACCGGCGTGAAGGGCATCTTCTGGGACCCGACGGCCCGCAAGGGCCTGGGCGAGATCAGCATCCGCAGCGTGAACCTGCTGATGCTGTACTGGGAGCCGGGCGTGGAGGACATTCAGGACTCGCCGAACCTGTTCAGCCTGAGCCTGGCAAACTCGGAACAGCTGGAGGCGCAGTACCCGCAGCTGAAAGGCCACACCGGCCACAGCCTGGACGTGGCAAAGTACATCCACGATGACAGCATCGACACCGCCGACAAGAGCGTGGTGGTGGACTGGTACTACAAAAAGGCCCAGCCCGGCGGGCAGACGGTGCTGCACTACTGCAAGTACTGCAACGGCATCGTGCTGTATGCCAGCGAGAACGACCCGCAGTACGCGGAGAGCGGCTTTTACGACCACGGAAAGTACCCCTTTGTGTTCGACCCGCTGTTCCGCGAGGAGGACAGCCCGGCGGGCTTCGGGTACATCGACGTGATGAAGGACACCCAGACCGCCATTGACGAGATGAACCACGCCATGGACGAGAATGTGAAGCTGAGCGCAAAGCAGCGGTACATCCTGAGCGACACGGCGGGGATCAACGAGGAAGAACTGGCCGACTTTGGCCGGGACATCGTGCATGCGGCGGGCCGGGTGACCGACGAGAGCATGCGGCCGCTGCAGACGGCAGGCCTTGCGGGCAACCTGATCACCTACCGGGACGACCGGGTGAACGAACTGAAGGAGATCAGCGGCAACCGCGATGTTTCCCAGGGCGGCACCACCAGCGGCCTGACGGCGGCCAGCGCCATTGCAGCGCTGCAGGAAGCAGGCTCGAAGCTGAGCCGCGACATGCTGAAAAGCGCCTACCGGGCTTTTGCGCAGGAGTGCTACTTCATCATCGAGCTGATGCGGCAGTTCTACGACGAGCAGCGGGTCTACCGCATCACGGGAGAGAGCGGCGGCACGGAGTATGTGCCCTTCAGCAATGCGCAGTTACAGCCCCAGCCCGGCGGCATGGTGGGCGGTGTGCAGCTGGGCGACCGGGAACCGATCTTTGACATCACGGTGAGTGCGGCGAAGAAAAGCACCTTCAGCCGCATTTCCCAGAACGAGACGGCGAAGGAGTGCTACCAGCTGGGATTTTTTGCACCGGCGAACGCGGACGCGGCACTGGCGGCGCTGGACATGATGGACTTTGAAGGCATTGAGAAGGTGCGGGAGCGGGTGAGCCAGAACGGCACGCTGTACCAGCAGCTGCAGCAGATGGCACAGCAGCTGCAGAAGATGGCAGCGATCATCGACGCACAGAACGGCACCAACGTGAGCGCGGCGGCGGGGGCAGCCAGCCAGGCGGCAGCGGGCAGCGGGGGCGGAAGCGGCGGAAAGACCGCAGCAGCCAGCACCCTGAACAGCCTTGGCGGCGTGGTGGGCGACAGTTCCACCAGCCTTTCGAGCCAGGCGGCGAAGCGGGCGATGGACGTGAACAACCCGAACAAAGAATGATGTGCTGCGCAATGAGGATGCCCGGATGGGCAAATGATGTCTGCTCATGGGGCAGATGATGTGCGCTGCGGCGCATGAAAGGAGAAACGGAAATGATCACGATCATCTACGATGAGAAAGAACACGACATGATCCTGCAGGCATCGGGGCACGCGGAGTATGCGCCGAAAGGGCAGGACATTGTGTGCGCGGCGGTGTCGGCGCTGATGCAGACGCTGGCATACAGCGTGGACGGCGGTACCGTGACCCAGAGCCAGGACGACTGCAACATCCTGACCGTACAGGCGGAACAGAGCTTCGACAACATGGCAAAGTTTGAGCTGGTGACGGACGGGCTGATGCTGCTGGCCCAGCAGTACCCGGAGAATGTGCGGTTTGTGAACCCGCACGCGAACGACACCGACAATGTGGACTTACAGTTGTTCGCTGCAACGGCGACGACCGCTGCCTGCGGCGGAAACAGGGAGAAGCTGTTGGGGCCGCGGCCAGCAGGATGCAAGGCCCGCGCAAGGGCCGAAGCAGACGCTGGGAGCCGCAACCCGTTCGGCAGTTTGGACTTACAGCGATTTGCAGAAGGAGCAGCTGCTTCGGGTGCAGGCGAGAGCGCGGGCGAAGCGGCCGGCATCCAGGCACCGGCGCTGCGGCCTGCACAGGAGCGCATGGCGAAGCGCAGCCACCCGGGCAGGGCGGCGAAGGCGGCGAACCCTCTCAGTTCGCAGTCCGGAGACGGGACCCTCTCACCGGCCCCGTCCGCCGATGGCGGCGCGGATGCCGGAGATTCCCCACTCCGGCGTGATACACGCCACCTCTCCCCGACCGGGGAGAGTCTTCCCTCGAAGGGGGAGCCGGAAATCAAGGAAGGCGAGAGCGGCGAGGGGGAGCAGGCCGAGAAAAAGGCTGCAGACCCGGCGGAAAAGCGCCGGGCCTTTGGCCAGCTGATGCAGGGCGAGTACGCGGCGGAGTTTGAGGAAGCCATGCAGCGCGCGGCACAGGTGGCGGCGCAGAACATCCAGAACAACCCCCAGGTGAAGGCGCTGATGGACGCGCTGGGCGAAGCCTACGGTGTGGACGCCAGCAGCCCGGACAGCCTGACCGCGCTGACCGACGCGGTGAAGAACGGCAAGGTGAAGAACGACGCCTATTACGAGACCCTTGCCGCCGAAAAGGGCATCAGCGTGAAGACGGCCCGGGAGATGGACCGGATGGAAGGGGAGCTGCAGCGGGCCAACGCCGAGAAGCAGCGGGCCGAACAGATGCGCGCAGCCGCCGAGCACCAGCAGCGTGTGGCGGCGGTGCAGGCGCAGTGGCAGGCGGAAGCGGAAAGGCTGCAGCAGAAGTACCCGAGCTTTGCGCTGGACGAAGTGCTGAACAACCCGGCCGTGGCGGACATGATCCGGCGGGGCATCGGGTTGGAAGCGGCGTACCGCGCAGCCTACTTTGACCAGCTGATGGAGAACCAGACCGCCCAGACCGCAAAGCAGGTGGAACAGGGTGTGGCAGCCCGCATCCAGCAGCGCGGCCAGAGACCCACCGAGAACGGCGTGCGCCCCGGCGGCGCGGCAGAGACCAAGGTGGACGTGGAGCACATGACCCGCGCACAGCGGGCCGAGCTGGCACGCCGGGCACGGCGCGGGGAACGGATCGTGCTGTGAGAATGAATTTCCCGCGCGAAGGGTGCGAGAAAGATAAAAACCTTTTGAAGGAGGACGACAAGATGAACATCTACAAGAAGATGGACCTGCAGCTGTTTGCTGACGCAAGCGCACAGCTGCAGAACACCACCGCCACCAGCGGCATGTCCGCTGAAATGAAGACCTACTACGAGAAGACCCTGCTGGACCTGGCAGAGCCTGCACTGGTGCATGACCAGTTCGGCGACAGCTACCCCATCCCGGCCAACAACGGCAAGACCATTGAGTTCCGCAAGTACACGGCGCTGCCGAAGGCCACCGAGCCCCTGACCGAAGGTGTGACCCCGGCGGGCCAGACCCTGACCGTGACCACGGTGACCGCAGACGTGCACCAGTACGGCGGCTGGGTGTCCCTGACCGACATGCTGGACCTGGCCGCCATCGACAACAACGTGGTGCAGGCCACGAACCTGCTGGCAAGCCAGGGCGGCCGCACCATGGACACCATCGTGCGCGACATCCTGAACGGCGGCACCAACGTGATCTATGCGCCCAAGGTGGCCGACGGCGTGGAGACGGCCGTGAGCAGCCGCGCAGGCCTGGACAAGACTGCGCAGCTGACCGTGGACGTGATCAACCAGGCCGTGGCCCTGCTGCAGGCCCAGAACGCGGACCCCATCGGTGACAGCTATGTGGCCATCGTGCACCCGTACACCAGCTACGACATCCGCAAGGACCCGGCATGGGTGGACGCCCACAAGTACGCGGCCCCGGAGGAAATTTTCAACGGCGAGATCGGCAAGATCAACAACGTGAGGTTCGTGGTGTCGAGCGAGGCGAAGATCTGGACCGGCACCGGCTGCCCGACGGGCCTGGCGGTTTTCAGCACCCTGGTGCTGGGTGCCCACGCCTACGCTACCACCGAACTGGAAGGCGGCGGCATGCAGCACATCGTGAAGCAGCTGGGCTACGGCGACGACCCGCTGAACCAGCGCGCGTCCGTGGGCTGGAAGGCCACCAAGACCGCCGAACGCCTGAGCGAGCCGTACATGGTACGCATTGAGAGCTGCAGCGAGAGGTACAGCGCAAAGGCACTGGCGAATTGACACAAAGCCGCTGGCGCGGCATGATGTGCTGCGCAATGAGGATGCCCGGACGGGCAAATGATGTCTGCCCATGGGGCAGATGATGTGCGCTGCGGCGCATGAAAGGAGAAACTATGGCAGTAAAGAAGCAGGAAGCTGCGGTGCAGGACACCGCGGAAAAGACCGAGGCCGTGCTGGAGAACGCACAGGCAGAGAAGGACACCGAGATCGTGCATCTGTTCAAGGACGGGCACCGCTACAGCGAGCCCGTTTTCGTGGGCGTGAACGGCGAGACTTATCTGATCCAGCGCGGTGTGGACGTGGAGGTGCCGAAGGCCATTGCCGAGGTGCTGCGCCACAGTGAGGAGATGGACAACGCTGCAGCGGAGAAGATCGCGGCGGCAGAGGCGGCAGCGGTGCAGCAGGCACAGCGCGTGTAATCTGACAGAAACAACGGACACCCGGTACAGCGGCACTCTGGCTGTGCCGGGTGTTTTTGCATGAAGGAGTTGATGAGATGACGGCAGGACAGGCAATTGAACAGGCCGACGAGATGCGGCCGAACAACGAATTTTCGGACGGGCTGAAACAGAACTGGCTGCGGCAGTGCGACGCGCGGCTGCGCTCCAGCGTGGTGCAGCGCAGCACATGCAGCGACTTTGACGCGGTGGGCGCGGACAAGGCATGGGCAGACGGCCTTACCTACGACACCGAACTGCAGGCACCGGAGGAGTTTGGCCCGCTGTACCCCCACTGGCTGTGCGCGCAGATGGACCTGGCGCTGGGCGAGACGGCCCGGGCCACGAACGAGCTGCAGATGTACAGCGACTATGTGCAGGAGTTTGCCGCGTGGATGCGGCGGAAGTATCCCCCGGCGGGCGGGGTGCAGTGGAGGTATTGACGCCATCTCACCGCTTCCGTCCGCCTGACGGCGGCGCGTTGCGGAGCTCCCCCAAGGTGGGAGCCTTGTTTAAAGGAAGGTGCAGCATGATAGATGGAACCAATTTGAACATTTTACAGGCCGGGCGGCAGCTGCTGCGGGTCTTTGGCGGCGTGAACGAGACCTATGGGTGCAGCGAGGCAGAGCTGAGCCGGGCGCTGAACTTTTCCAGCCGGGGATACCCGGCGCTGCAGACCCGAGCCCCGCGCAGAAAGACCCGGGAGGTGAAGGACGTGAACGGCATGTACCACCTGAACGGCCTTTTGCTTTGCCGGGGCACGACGTTGGAGTACACGCCGGACGCAGACGAGGGCCGCAGCGGGGCCGTGGTGCTGGAAAATGCCCTGACCGACGAGCACAAGGCGCTGGCGGGCATGGGCACGAAGGTGCTGATCTGGCCGGACAAGAAGGCCTTTGACACCGAGACGGGCACCCTGACCGACCTTGCCGCGAAGTGGGAGCTGGGGGACGAAGCTATGACCGTGACGCCCTGCGACACGGAAGGCGTGCTCTACCACCCCACCGGCGTGGGAGACACCGAACCGGAAAAGCCGGAGGACGGGCAGCTGTTCTTGAAAAGCACCGACGACGCGCCCTACGGCACCGGCAGCGTGCTGCTGAAGTACAGCGCAAAAAACAAGAAGTGGCAGGAGGTGCTTTTGCAGACGGTGCGCATCCACTGCCCGGGCGTGGGCGGCGTGCTGAAGGAGGGCGACACTGTGACCCTGAGCGGGATGCAGCAGGCCGTGTGCGACGCGGTGGCGGCGGGGCTGAACGGAGAGATCACGGTGGGGACGCTGGAAGAAGATGACATCATTGCGACGCTGGTGCCCACGGAGGACACGGACCGGTATTACGGCAGCTGGACCATCAGCCGCACCGGCACGACCTGGCAGAGCCTGGACGGCAAAGTGACCGAGAACGAAGCGGCGACCGCGCCGGTAGCCGTGGAACGGCGGGTGCCGGACTTCGACTTTGTGACCGAACAGGGCAACCGGGTGTGGGGCTGCAGCCGGAAGGAGAACACCATTTACGCCTGCGCCCTGGGCGACCCCACCAACTGGTACAGCTACCGGGGCATCGCTTCGGACAGCTACGCAGTGAGCGTGGGCAGCGACGGGGCGTTTACCGGCGCGGCCAGCTGCATGGGGTATGTGCTGTTCTTCAAGGAGAACTGCATCCACAAGCTGTACGGCTCGAAGCCCAGCGACTACCAGCTTTCCAGCGTGCGGTGCCGGGGCGTGGCGGCGAACGCAGCGGGCAGCCTGTGCGTGATCGCGGAGACGCTTTATTACCTTTCGCCGGACGGGGTGATGGCCTGGGGCGGCAGCCTGCCCACAAAGGTGTCCGGGACGCTGGCCACCGGCAGGCTGACGGCGGTGGAGTGGGCCATGGGCGGCAGCCTGGATGCGCGGTACTACCTTTACCTGAAACGAAAAACGGAGACCGGCGGGCGGCTGCTGGTGTACGACACGGAGACGGGACTGTGGCACGAGGAAAGCCCGGCGGGCACCGAAATGGTGGGCACCGGGCAGCAGCTGTATCTCTGGGACGGCAATGCCCTATGGGCGGCAGACCCGGACCGGGAGGAGGACGGCGAGACCGAGACGCGGTTACAGTTTGAGGCGGTGACCGGCGACATTGGCATGAGCAGCCCGGACGACAAGTATGTGAGCCGGGTGACGCTGCGGCTGGATGCACTGGCCCACACGGTGGTGGACGTGGCCGTGAGCTACGACGGCGGGGACTGGGAGACGGTGGGCAGCTGCGCAGCGGTGCGGGCCGACGAGCGGATCAACCTGCCCTTTGTGCCGCGGCGGCACGACCTGATGCGGCTGAAGTTTTCCGGCAGCGGGCAGATGGTGCTGCGCAGCGTGGCCCTGACGCTGGCGGACGCAGCCGGAGGACGGGTGAGCGGCGCGGTGCCGAGACGGTAGAAAGGAGCGAAACAATGGCAAGTGTGGCGGGACTGGCGGGCATTGGCCTGCCGAAGTTCAGCGCGGACATGCCGGCCGAAGATGCCGAAGCGCTGACCAACTACCTGTACCAGCTGCAGGAACAGCTGGGGTATGTGCTGACCAATCTGGACAGCGAGAACATGAACGAGGACTTTTTGAAGAAGGTGAAGAACGCATGAGTAGACTGACGGACGCGAGAAGCGAGCTGGAACGCTACGAGCAGACGAAGCCCGCGAACTATCAGAGCAAGTACCAGGGGCAGATCAAGGACGTGATAGGCCAGATCGACGGCATGGGCGACTATGACTATGACCCGGCGGCGGACACGGCGTACCAGCAGTACAAGAGCCAGTACACCCAGAAGGCGAAGCTGGCGAACCAGAACGCACAGGCGGATGCCAGCGCACGGACCGGCGGCTACGGCTCCAGCTACGGCACCCAGGCGGGCCAGAAGGCCTATGCATCGACCATGAACGACCTGGACAACGTGCTGGACGGCCTGATGAGCCAGAGCCGCAGCGAGTACAACACGAAGAAGGCCGGGCTGCAGACAGAGCTGAGCGGGCTGCAGAGCGCCGAGGAGAACGACTACAACAAGTACCAGAAGGACCTGGCGAACTGGAAGGACGGGCTTTCTTACCGGCAGAACGAATACCAGAACGCCTACAACGAGCACCAGCAGAACACGCAGGGCTTTTTGAACGGGCTGTTCCAGGTGATCGGGCTGGCGGCGCAGATTCTGCCGTTCTTTTTGTAAAGAAAGGAGAACACAATGGGCGTATTTTCGAGATTGAACAATGCACAGAAGAAGCTGACCGACGCGGAGAACGCGATGCCGGGAGCTTATGACAACAGCTATGACCAGGACATCCAGGACGCTTTGCAGAGCATGACCGGCCAGAACCAGGCGGGCACGGGCTACGCTTCGACCGGCGACAGCTACCGGGGCGCGCTGAGCCGCCTGTTTAACAATGCAGGCGCAGGGGCCGACGCGGCCGCGCAGACGGCACAGGGGCTTTCCGGCGGGTACGGGGCGGACTGGGCCCAGAGCGCGGCGAACCAGGCGGCGGCCAGCCAGACCGGCAGCACGGCGGGCACGCTGGCGCAGGCCCGGGCGGACGCACTGACCCAGTGGCAGGCCGAGCTGGCGGGCAAGGGCACGCAACTTTCGAACCTTTTGGGGCAGGACCAGCTGGCGCGGGGCGAATACGACGGCAGCGTGAGCAACGCGGCAGACTGGCGAAACTACCAGTACGACCAGACCCAGCAGGCGCGGCAGGAAAAGAGCGATTTCCTGAGTAATGCGTGGAATGTGCTGAAGAACGTGGGCGCAGCGGCGCTGGAAGGGTATGACGCTTACCGCGGATACCGGCAGCAGGACTGGGAGAACGCTTTCGCAGAGCGGCAGTACAATGACAGTCTGACCCGGAACGAGCTGAGCGACCAGATGGCGGCACTGCAGCAGGCGGCTGCCTACAAGCAGGCCGGTTTTGATGACGCAGCAACGCAGCTGCTGGCAAAATACGGGCTGGACAGCACGATGCTGGACACCTGGCAGGGGCTTTCGCAGGTGGACCAGGATAAGCTGACCTATCTGACCACGGCAGCGGGTCTGGCAGGCAGCGGCTACGACACGGCGGCCAAGAGCTATCTGACGGCGGTGGGGCTGGACCCGAACAGCATCGACTATTACAGCACCATTGCAAACCGGCAGAACCAGAGCAACCTGAACCTGCTGAGCGGTCAGCTGCAGCTGCAGCGGAAGTACGGCACGAAGACCGGCAGCAGTAGGAGCTCGGGCAGCAGGTCGAGCGGCAAGAGCGGGAGCACCGGCACGGGCAAAGCGGCCGGATACACGCAGCCGCAGCTGAACACGATGCTGACCAAGTACAACACGATGAAGCCGACAGATGCGAGCTACGACTACTACACCGAAGTGTTGGCCAATGCAGGGCGCATCGACCGGCTGACCGGCACGGGCAACCCGGGCAAGGCCAACGGCACACCGTATGAACAGGGCATGTACAAGGCGCGGCAGCTGGCCAACAGCGGCTACAGCCAGAGCCAGATCGCCAGCGCGCTGGCAAATGACAGCGGCCTTTCCAGTGACCTGGTATCGAGCATCATGAACCAGATCGACTACGAGTGGCTTGGAACGAAATGATGAGGTGAGCATATGGGCTGGACAGCAAAAGAGATCGACGAACTGCGCAAGGGCAAGAACGGCACGGCGGGCAGCACAACCGGAAGCAGCAGTGCACACAGCAGCACCGCCGCGGGGAACCGGAGCACCGGCAGCGGCTGGACACCGGAGAAAATCGACGCGCTGCGGGGCAGCACCGGGAAACGGACCACCGAAGCGTGGGTGAACCGCAGTGCGGGGGCCAGCACCGAGACCCGCCGCGCCCGGACGAACACGGGCAGCAGCCAGAGCAGCACCGGGGGCAGCCTGGGCGGGCAGGTGCTGGCACAGATGATGGGCAGCACGAACCCGAAGCTGCAGCTGGAGGTGCCGGGCAGCGGGACCAAGAGCGAGAGAAACGGCACCCGGGGCGGCACGGCACAGCCGGAATGGCTGGGAAAGGTTGGCAGCAGCACCCCGGCGGCGCAGGTGCGCGGTACGGTGAAGCCGACCGAGAAAAAGCGGCAGCCGTATGCAGCAACCGGCGGCGCGATGCAGCTGCAGAGCGGATACGGCGCAGTGAACAGCGCACCGAATGCAGATGCGCTGAAACAGACCATTGCGGCGGGCGACGGAAAACGGGTGGACTGGTATGCACGTACGGCACAAGAAGCAAAAGAGGATTTTGCCAAAAACAGCGAGCCCGACCGCTTTGATGAACTGAACCAGTGGATGGATGCGGACCCGAAACACCGGGAACTGGTAAACCTGATCCGGGGCGGCACCGGGGAGCAGCAGCCTTATGTCCAGCGCGGCAACGCGATGCAGGCACAGGGAGGAACCGGCGCTATGGCCAGTGCGCCCACGGCACAGAGCACCGGGAGGCGGGACTACACCGACGCGGAATTGCAGGCAAAGGGATACACGCAGACCGAGATCAACGAGGCAAAGGCATACATCCGGGATTTCGATGCCTTGCCCGCGTGGCAGCGTGCGGTACGGCGCACGTCGAACACCATCGGCGGCATTGCGGAAGAAATTGCCGCAGGCGGCCTGCAGATGGGCGAAAATGCGGTGCAGGCCGTGAAGAACAGCAGCGCGACAAAGAAGAACCGGGATGCCCTGAAAGAAAGCCTGGCAGGAGACGCTCGGCAGGAAAAGCTGTTCAAGCTGGTGGACACGGTGGACTCCAACGGAAGCCCGAAGTACAGCGACGCTGAGCTGATCGCAAAGGGATACACGCAGGGCGAGATCGACGACATGCGCAGCCGGTATGCGGCCACCGAGGTGAAGGATGCCGTTGACCCGGAAAAGAGTGTGGGCTACCAGCTGCACAAGCGCAGCCAGGACTTGACCGGCGCAGCAATGAGCGGCCTTTCACCGCTGGCGCAGAAGGTTTTGGGCATTGTTTCCAGCGCAGGCGAGAACCTTGTGGTCGCAAGCATCGACCCCGCGATGGTACTGCCGGTGCTGAGCTTGCAGGGAGCCGGAGAAAGCATGGGCCAGAGCGTGGAAAAGGGCGACAGCGCGGGCAAGACGCTGGCAGGCGGTGCGCTGAAGTTCGGCGCGGGATGGGCCATCAACAGTGTGGGCGCGGCAGACCTGGCCAAGACCATGGGTACGGACTACGCAAGGGACACGCTGGCGGGGAAGCTGGCAGACCTGGTGCGCAGTGTGGCGGATAACGGTCCGCTGGCACAGCAGTACCCGGTGATCGCAAACGCCGTCTCGGGCGGTGTGGACAACGCCATGCAGGCTTTTGTGGAGACCTATGCGGACATGGCCATTGACGCGGCGCTGGGCGACAGTGAAGCAGCGCAGAACCTGTTCAAGAAAGACACCTTCCTGAACGCGGTGGAAAGCGGCCTGACCGGCGGCGCTTCCGGTGCGCTGGGCGGCGCTGTGGGCACCGGGCTGGGAAAGATGAACGCCCGGCTTGATGCGGCAGCGGGAGGAACCCTCTCACCGCTGCAGTCCGGCGATGCCGGAGCTGCAACGGAGCTCTCCCGAGGGGAGAGCCTTTCTCAAAGGAATGCAGAGCAGGAAGAAAGCGCGCACGCGGCTTCCCCTCATCAGTCGCCTTCGGCGACAGCTTCCCCCGAGGGGGAGGCCTTGAGCCCGGCGGATGCACAGGCGCAGCAGGCTGCAGAGATGGTGCAGGCTGCACAGGAAGCGATGGGCGCGCAGAGCACGGCATCGGCGGTGCGCAGCGAAAACCAGGCGGTGCAGCAGCAGAGCACCCAGGCAGCGGCTGCATCTGAGGAAACCGCAGCGGAAACACCGGCGCAGCAGGCGGAAAGCGGGCAGGGCTACAGCGTGAGCCTGAGCAACGACACCATGACAGTGCGCTTTGCAGACGGGACCGAAACGGTGCAGAAAGTAGACCTGGAAGACCCGAAGACACTGCTGTTTGACCCGGAACAGCTGCACCGGCAGGCGCAGGCAGAAAGCCAGGCTGCGCAGCAGAACGCTGTGGAGAACACCGGGGAAACGGTGGAAAGCAGCCCGGCAGAACAGCACAGCGGGCTGCGGGAGACCTACGGTCTGACGCAGCAGAGCCGGAGCACACAGCAGCGGCAGGTGCAGCAGGAGTTGACCCGCTGGAAGGTGTCGGATGCGGCGAGCGAGACCATCAGCAAAAACATGCCGGTGGGCATTGGAGATGCCGAGCGGTATGCGGCCGCAGCCAGCAGTCTGTACCGTCTGGGCCAGATGGAAGATGTGACCACCTTTGACAAGGCGATGGAGCTGGCGCAGGGCATGAACGGGCTTGCGGTGAACACCGAGTATGTGCTGGCACAGGACGGCGGCAGGCAGGCTTTACAGCTGGCGTGGCTGCAGGGGCACGGCGAGATGGAAGCCGGGAGCATGCAGCGGGGGACCCTGGGCGGAGAACTGACCGAAAAGAGCACCAGCGGCAGCGGACGGGTGCTTTATAAGGGGACCATGCGCACGGCAAACGATGTGGGCACCCAGTTGATCGAGCTGAACGCCCGGGCTACGGACACCGACGCAGTGCTGAAGACGGTGCTGCAGGGCAATGACCGGGTGAAAGCCTATGTAGACACCGAGGTGGCACAAATCTATTTTGCGGACAGCGCCGAGGACGTGTTCGGCACCATCCTGCACGAGGACTACCACTGGTACAACTCGCTGGACGCCGAAGGCGCACAGGCACTGCAGCAGCACGCGCTGGAATTTCTGGCCAAGAGCGAGGGCTATGAGAACATCGACGCGATGATCCGGGAGAAAGCTGCGGACTATGCACAGCAGGGCCTGACCTATGAACAGGCGGCGGAAGAACTGGTGGCGGACGCCTGGCGCGGCATCTTCAGCGATGAAGCAAGCTTCAAGCGCTGGGTGGAGTTCCAGCGGCAGCAGGCTGAGAAGAATGCAGGCCGGGCAGGCACCATCCGCAAAGTGATGAACAAGGTGAAGGAACTGCTGAGCGACATCGTGAGCCGCGCAAAGGAAGTGCTGGCCAAGGACCCGGAGAACAAAGCGGCCCTGCGGGCACAGCGCCTGGCCGAAGCGGAAAAGCGGGTGCTGCAGGACGAATACTTTGCCCACGCGGAAAAGGCTATGGACAGCCTGCGGAGTGCAAAAGAAAACGCCGCAGCCTTTGAGAACAAGGGTGCGGCGGAAGGAACACGATTCAAGCTGCATGAGGACAGCGAGTCTCTGACAGAACAGATGAACGATCATCTGGGTGAACTGGAAGAAATGGAGCCGGTAGCGGAAATCCGTGGAAATGAGGTGAATTTCGGGAAAAACGCGAGGGAGAATGTTGAGAACATTGATGCTTTTTTCGATTCGATCGGAAATAAAGTGGAAAGAGAAAACTTTGGAATCGTTGAATTAAAGCATTATGGCGCGAATAAAACAGTGCGTCATGGAAATAGTGCAGCAAAGCAGGCTGCGGTTGCAGCTATTCCGGGAGTGATTCGTAACGGCAATCAGATTGGATATGAAAAAAACTGGCAAGGCAAGGGCTATGACACATATGTTTTTGCTGGGCCGGTAATTATGGATGAAACCAGAATCAACGAAGCGGTAATTGTGAACTCTTACACAAGAGAAGACGGCAGAAAAGCTTTTTATACACACGAAGTGTGTTGGTCGGATGGTAGTTATGTGACATTTGACGATGCCGGAAAACCGACAAAAAAAGAAGATACTCCCACACATCTCCCGATGGATGTGCGGAGCAGCGCTATGGCTGCTCAGGAAGTATCTTCTGACACAAGTATAGCACAGGAAACCGCCGAAAACAAGGGAAATAACGGGACGCTGAAGAAAAATGTGCGGTATCAGCAGAGCGAGACAGACGAGCTGACGAAGCTGCGCGACGAACAGCAGCAGCTGGACAAGCAGCGGCGGGCCCTGAAGGAAGAACGCAGTGCCTGGCTGGAAAGCGATGCAGTGAAGGCAATCGAAGCGAAGAAGAAAGCACTGGGCATCTTTTCTGCGGAAGCAAAAGCCTACCGGGACAGCGAAGAATACCAGAATTACCTTGCAAAGCGCAAAGACTACAATGCCCGCATGGCGCAGCTGGATGACCAGAGCGCCGCGCTGGACGACCGGATGAAAGCGGTCAATGCCCGGATGCAGCAACAAAGAGCGGCAGAGGGCAAGGCAGAACAGGCGGCGTATGATGCAAAGGCCGAAGCCTATGGCAGCAAGGCAGAATACCGCCGCGCACTGGCAAAGGAACAGTTTGGTACGACCGAGGATTTCAACCGGGCGGGGTACATCCTGCCGGACGGTCAGATGCTGAACTTTGCCCAGAATGACCGCACCCGAGACACCGACCACCGGGAGATCATGAGTGTGTTCGGCCCGGCGGAGGTAAAGACTGGAACGGAAGCCTTAAATGAATTTTTGCTGGACGGCAACGTGCGCGTGATGGCCGAGGGACCTGGCATCGACCTTTCGGCAGACACGGCACCCACCGCGCAGCAGCTGGAACAGATCCGGCAGATGGCGCAGGAGCTGGGCAGCGCACGCAGGCAGTTCACGCTGGACATCTCTACGGCGGACGGCCGGGTGGCGGCCAGCAAGGAGTACAGCGGCCGGGTGGACGCTGACCGCGTGGTGCGGGAAATCCGGGACTATTACCGGACCGGAGAGCTGGCACAGGAAAGCGGCCTTGCGAAGTTCCGCTATCAGCTGGCAGAGCAGGCCAGCCGGGACGCGAAGAAGAACGACCAGCAGACGGCGAGCCGGGCCATTGCGGACAAGGCGGCAGCGCTGGACACGCTGAGCCAGTTCTTTGGGCTGACACGGGGCGTGAAGGTGAGCCAGAGCAACATTGAAGGGCTGGCCAGCCGCTGGGCAAAGGCCAACGGCAGCAAGGTGGACCGGGCAAAGCTTGCCCGAGAGACCGAAGTGCTGGTGGAGTACCTGAAGGCCGATGGCGCGGACATGGAGAAGGGCCAGGCGCTGGCAGAAACGCTGGCGGGCGAAATTCTGGACGGGGCGACCTACCGCAACAGCGAACTGTGGGACGAGTACCCGGAGCTGCACAAGCTGGAATACACCGTGAACAAAAACGGCAGTGCGAAGGAAGAACTGGTGAAGGCCTACGGCAGCTGGAGCGCAGCGGTGGCCGAAGCCCGGAAGCACGGCGTGAGCCTGCGGCAGGCCGAAGGCGTGCGGGACGGCAACCCCGTGGAGCAGTATGACAGCGTGATCAACGACAACCGGGCCGTGGGCGGCACCAGCGACGGCGCGAAGGCGCTGTGGAAGGCAGCGGCGCAGCAGGCCGGAGTGGACGGTGCAATGAGCATGGAAAGCACCGAGTGGCTGAACGTGCTGATGAACCTGCACGACGCCATCAAGCCCGCGACGCAGAGCAGGTTTGCAGACGACGCCGAGTATGAGGACGCCAAGGTGGAGTTGGCGGGCCGGATCATCGGGGACATCCTGAACACACCGGAGATGACCGACGCCCAGGCCATCTTTGAGGGCATCCAGCAGCACAACCTGCAGGTGGCGAAAGCGGCCGCGGGCAGTGAGGAGCGGGCCGCCGAGGTGGAAAAGGGCCTGAAGGGTGTGCAGAAGGCGCAGCAGCGGGAGTTCAACCGCCGGATGTACGAGAACCGGCGTGCGGCAAACCAGAGCGCCGAGGTGCAGCAGATGACCGAACTGCAGCGGCAGAACGCACAGGCTGAAAAGCTGCTGGACGAGAATCTGGAGACCTTGGGCGTGGATACTTCCAACGTGGGCAACCTGAACGAAAAGCTGACCTTCCTGCGGGAAAGCTACGAGCGGGAGATGAAGCAGGAAGTGAAGCGCATGAAGGCCGAACGGCAGGAGATGCTGGACGAAGCAAAGCTGGAAATGCAGAAGCTGCGCAGCGAGAAAAACGAACTGGCGTGGCAGCTGCGGCAGGAAAAGCAGCGCGCGGACAAGGCGGAATACTCGCTGCTGGTACAGGAAAATGAGATCATGGAATGGGAGGCGGACAACGAGCGCAAGCGGGCAGCCTTTGAACAGAAACAGGCGCAGCGAAATGCCGTTGCCATTGAGACAGCACGCCAGCAGCGGGACGAGGACATTGCCATTGCAAAAGCGGTGGCCGAAAAGCGGGTGCAGCGGGCACGGGACGCACGGAAGATGGACGAGCTGAAGCGCAGCATCCGGCAGAACGCGGCACAGCTGAACCAGATGCTGCTGCGGCCGTCGAAGGACAAGTATGTGCAGAAAAACCTTGTGGATGCGGCGGCACAGGTGGCAAAGCTGGCGGACATGACCATTCTGAACAACAAGGCCGTGAACCAGCTGACGAGGCTGCAGGACCAGATCCGGCAGAGCGCGGGCAGCGAGAACAGCCCCAATGCCATGACCGAAGAATGGAAGCAGACCGGCGTGGATACCCTGATCCAGACGCTGCGGGATGACCTGCAGGCGACAAAGGACGCAAAGCTGACCCGGCTGCACGAACAGCTGGCCGAAGCCGAGGCGCTGCCGGACAGCGAGAAGGCGCGGGCATTGCAGGAGCGGCTGCAGCGGCGCATCCGGGAGACCGAGAACCGCACCTATCTGCCCATGACGGTGGATCAGATGCGGATGCTGAAAGCCATCACGAGCAGCACGCTGCATGTGATCAAGAACGCAAACAAGACGCTGAGCCTGGCAAAGGCCGAGGAAGTGAGCAAGATCGCGGAAGGCGCAGCCAGCGAGGTGCAGCAGAGCAAGGGCAACCACCCCGGCGGAAAGCTGGACGGCGTGCGCAATCTGCTGACGAAGTATCAGCTGGACATGCTGGGCGGCCAGCGGGTCTTCCGGATGCTGGGCGGCTATGCGAAGAATGGCCAGATGGAAAAGATGGCCAACATGCTGAACGACGGCCAGTACCGGCAGACGAAGATCACCGTGGAAGGCGAAAAGCTTTTCACCAACGTGACCGGAAAAGAGCATGTGAAGGAGATGCAGGCCTTTGCGGGCCCGGGCGCAGACCTTGTGGACGTGGGCCTGACGGACGGAAAGGGCAACCGGGCCCCGCTGACCCACGCGCAGCTGTGCAGCCTGTACATGCACCTGCAGAACAAGGACAGCATCGAGCACCTGATGAACGGCGGCTTTGTGATCCCGGATGCAAAGCTTTACAGCAAGGGAGACATTGAGCAGGCATACCAGAAAGGTCAGACCGTGCACCTGGGCATGACGACGGAAGCGGACGGCACGCCCACGGCAGACAGCATCCTGCAGACGGTGGAAGCGGCCATGACCGACTATGACCGGGCGTGGTGCGCGGACATGAAGGAGTTTTTTGACCACTACACCACGAACCTCATCAACGAGACCAGCCTGCAGCTGGTGGGCTACCAGCGGGCCACCGTGAAAAACTATTACCCCATCGCGGTGGACCGGTCGGTGCTGGCGACCCAGATCGAGGGCCTGAACCTGGACGCGACCATTGAGGGCCGGGGCTTTCTGAAGAACCGCGTCAAGAGCAGCCAGCCCATTTTGCTGGAGGAGTGCAGCAGCGTGGTGCAGCGCAGCCTGCGGGACACGGCGGCCTATGCGGGCCTGGCAGCGCCCATCCGGGATGTGCAGAAAATTTTGAACAGCAGCGTGGAGACACAGGAAGGGCTCACCAACCTGAAGAACGGCATCATTAAGGAGCAGTGGGGCCGAGACGCGGTGAGCTACATCAACGATCTGCTGACCGACCTGCAGACCACCCAGCGCAAGCGGCCCAGTACGGCAAACCGGGTGCTGGGAAACCTGCGCGGAAACTATGCGGGTGCGGTGCTGACCCTGAACCCGGGCGTTGCCATTGCGCAGGCGGCAAGTCTGCCGACGGCAGCGGCGGTGCTGGGCGGGGATACCATGGCAGCGGTGGTGCCCTTTGTGAAAAACCTTTCGCCCAAGGCGCGGACGGCGCTGGAAACGGAGATCAGAGAGCACGGGGACGTACTGCTGGACTGGCGCAAGCGCGGCAGCCAGAAGGGCGAACTTGCCAGCATCGGACAGAGCGAAACAGTGGCCGAGAAGGCCATGGACAAGCTGCCGACGGCACTGACCGGCTGGATCAACGGCATGGACGAGATCACGGTGGCAGCGCTGTGGGAAGGCAGTAAGCGGTATGTGCGCAGCCACGCGGCCGAATTTGAGGGTGCGGAGGTGACCGGAAGCCCGGCATACTGGGAAGCGGTGAGCCGCACATACCAGAAGGTGATCGAGCAGACCCAGCCCAACTACACCGTGATGCAGCGGGCGGGCATCCAGCGCAACCCCAACGAACTGCTGAAGCAGCTGACGATGTTTACCACCCAGCGCTTCCAGAACTACGGCATTTTGGCGGACGCCATCGGCGATTACAACGCCCAGGCAGAGCGCTACCGGCAGAACCAGAGCGAGGAGAACAAGGCGGAACTGCAGCGGGCTGCGGCGCAGCGGAACCGGGCCATTGTGAGCCAGGTGGCGCAGACGGCTGTGTTCGCGGTGATGAAGATCGGCGCGGATTTTCTGCTGCACCGGTGGGACCGGGAGCAGGACGAGAACGGCGACGTGACCGCCAAGAGCATGTGGCAGCGGTTCGCAAGCCTTTACACCGAGAGCTTTGCAGGCAACTTCCTCTACGGCAGTGAGCTCTACAGCCTGATCGACAACGCGATGAACGGCAAAGACTACGACGTGCTGAGCGCGGCAAGCATCAGTGTGGTGAACGATCTGGCCGGAGATGTGGAGAAGTTCTTCAAGGAGTTTCGGAAGGACACCGGCGAAATGGACGAGGGGCAGCTGCAGCAGCACCACGACAAGCTGATGCAGCGGTTCATGACCCTGCTGGAGGACGGCTTCGAAGTGGCGGGCGTACCCTACGGCAACGGCCGGAAGATCGTGGAAGCCGTGCAGGGGTATGTGGAAGACATCGAAAACCTTGCCCACGGAGGGACCTTCAGCTTCAACTCGGTGCCGCAGAGCGCCACCGGTCAGTACGACCGGCTGTACAATGCCTATGCCAGCGGCGACAGCGACGAGGCAAAGGCAGCGGTGGAAAAGCTGAACGAGATGGGGAAAGGCGAAGACGTTTACAAGCAGCTGAAGACCCGGCTGGTGAAGCACGACGCGAATGTGAAGGCAGCGGCCGAGGCGCAGAATGCGGGAGATGACCAGAAACGGTATGAGCTGGAAATACAGATGATCGAGCAGATGAGCGACGCGCTGGGCCTGCCGAAGGGAAAGCGTGGGGACGTGGTGGACTGCGTGACCGGCGCGGTGAACCAGCTGGCGGACAAGTTGCTGAAAGGCGACAACTCCAGCGCGACGGACGACCTTGTGGAAGCCGTGGACAGCTGGGACGCCAGTGCCGTACAGGAGGAGTACGACCGGCTGGCGAAGGCAGGCAAGAGCGCGACGACGCTCAAGAGAAAGATCTCCGAGACGGCAAAGCCGGAGTACCTTGCGGGCAGCGACGCCGACCGGGAGCAGATGGAGACCATGCTGCTGGCACTGGTGGACGCGGACGGCAAGGCACTGTACACGGAGAAGACCTTTGCCCAGTGGGTGAAGGCGGCGGACAAGGCGGAAAGCGAGGAGAAAAAAGACCCGTATGCAGCGGTGAGATAAGGAGAGGAAAGGCCCCCGGCGGTTCAGATGAACGGCCGGGGCCTTGTGCGTGATAGAAAAAGTCTGCAACAACGACGACCGCGGCCTGCGGCGGAAGACTTCCCCCGGCCGGGGGGAAGATGGCGAAGCCAAAAAGGGGAGCACAGGGAGGAGTTGTTGGGGCAGCGGCCAGCGAAAAAGTCCGCAGTGTTGCGCCGACACAATTTGTGATACGCTGGACACAAGACGGAAGGAGGGAAAAACCATGCGGGTGAAGATCATCCGAAAGGAATTCAGCGGGGTGGAGTTCTGCCCGGAGATGCGGGTGCTGCACCTGGGCGGACAGTCCAGCGCCAACGTGGAGCGGCTTTACTTTGAGCTGCCGGAGGAGTGGCAGGGCAAGAGCGTGACGCTGCACATCCAGCAGCAGGACGGCACGCTGCCTGCGCCCATTTTGCTGGACGAAGAACACAGTGCAGCGGTGGGCAAGGCGTTCACGGCCGCGAAGTGCGGCAGCTGGATGCTGCTGGCGTTGGGCGAGGACGGCTACCGGGCGCTGACCCGGCCGACAAAATACGACTGCTACGAGACGCTTGCCACCGACGGCGACGCCGAGATCAGCCCGACGCAGTACGAGACCTTTGTGGCGCAGGTGCTGGCCTATGCCAACAGTGCGCAGAACAGTGCGAAAGAGGCGCGGAACAGTGCGGCTGCAGCGAACCGGGACGCTGCCATTGCGCAGATGGCGCAGAACACGGCCCAGACGGCGGCGGCGCGGGCGGAGACAGCCCAGGGCGCGGCGGAGAGCGGCGCGAAGCGGGCAGAGGATGCGGCGGCGCGGGCGGAGCTGACGGCACCGGCGGACGGTGCGGTGCGCAGCGTGAACGGCAAGGGCGGCGTGGTGACACTGACCGCCGACGACCTGGGCGCGGTGCCGGATGGCAGCGGGGCGTATGTGAAGGCCGTGAGCCTTGTGGGGCAGACGCTGACGCTGACCTTTGGCGACGGCAGCACCCAGACCCTGCAGACGAAGGACACCACGAGCCTGGAAAAAATGACCGGCATTCTGGCCGTGGAGCACGGCGGCACCGGAAAGAGCACGCCGATGACGGCGGCCGACGTGGGGGCGGTGCCGGATGGCAGCGGGGCGTATGTGAAGAACGTTGCCCTGAACGGCCAGACGCTGACCCTGACCCTTGGCAGCGGGAAGCAGACAAGCTACACCATCCCGACCGCGACGGCGGAAAGGCTGGGCCTGGTGAAGGTGGGGGAGAACCTCAGTGTTGAGGAGGACGGAACGCTGAACGGTGTGGAAGGCGGTTACAGTAAGGATGAGATCGACAGCAAACTTCAAAGGCTGGAAAGGATGATGAATATGGACGGTAAACTGGTTTTCTCGGGTGCAGGCGTCTGCACCGGCGGCACCACCACGATGGCAATCCCCAGCACGGTGGACTATGTCGAGATTGTCTCGGCAATTCCCGCGATGGGACGGAATGGTAGAGGGTATGCGAATACTTCTGGTTACGAGGTTGCAGTAGGGACTACTCTTGGAGTGTCTGCGGATTTCGGGCATGCAAAGGTCGCACGCGGGGGCTCCGCAGCTGTGGCGCTTACAGGCCTCGCAACTTCAGGCTATGAGGTAGTTAGCAACTACATTCACTTCAACAATGAAAGCTCCGATGTCTCGCTGGTCTCCGTATCCTTTGCATCGGATGGCACCCTGTCCATCTCGGGCGGCTCCAGCGCAAACCGCTTTACCGTGTATGGCTACCAGTACCTGTAATAGGAGGTAACACATGATGACTATTATTGACTGCACCACCCAGCCCGAGCACCGGGTGATCTATGGCATCTGCACCACGCCTATCCCGGACGGCTGGGCCGTCATCCCGGAGGGCATGACCCTGCCGGGCGTCCTCGCCTATGCAGACATCACGACTGAGGAGCGGGACGGCCTGCCGACCGTGACCGCCATCACCCCGCGCCCGGACCTGGTGGCGCAGGCCGAGGCCGCAGCCGCCGCAGCGCAGGAGGAGACCAAAAAGCAGGCCGAGCAGATGGCGCAGCTGCCCACCACCGAGGAGCGTATCGCGGCGCTGGAAGCGGCCATGCTGGACCTGCTGGCCGGAGAGGAGGGGTGATACATGGTCAAGTTTTATGTGACGCAGATCAGGCTGCACCAGTTTGATGGTGCATTTGCCATTGAGGACGTGCCTGCAAAGTGGCGGGCAAAGGTGCAGGCGGTACTGGACAAGGAGGCTGACGGCAATGGCTAAAACCATCATGGACGTATCCCGGTATCAAGGGACGGTCAACTGGGATGCTGTCAAGGTATCTGGCAAGGTGGACGGTGTGATGCTCAAGACCGTATCCACCAACAGCAAGCTGAGCAATCGGGCTGATGGGCTGTACATCGACCCGACCTTTGAGCGCAACTATGCCGAATGCAAGCGGCTGGGCATCCCGGTGGGTGTGTACTACTACACCTACGCCACCACCCGTGATGGCGCAGACAAAGAGCTTGCACTGCTCAAGACGGCACTGACTGGCAAGACTTTTGAGCTGCCCATCTGTGTGGATGTGGAGGATAATAAGCTCCACAAACTCAGCAAGTCCGCGCTGACCGACCTTGTTGCCTACATGCTGGGCGTGGTGCAGAGCTGGGGCGTCTACGCGATGCTGTACACCGGTCTCAATTTTGGGACCACCCGTCTGTACATGGGCGGTGCGGCCCTCAAGCCCTATGACGTATGGCTTGCCGCCTACCGCAGCACCAAGCCCTCGCCCGGCTGGCCGTTCGGCATGTGGCAGTATACCAGTACGGCGCACATTCCGGGCGTTGTAGATGCTACCCCGGGCAAGGTCACCAACGTGGATTTATCCCACGCTTACAAGGACTATGCCACCATCATCCAGCGCGCCAGGCTGGGCGCGGTGAGGAGGTGAGAGCATGAGTAAGGTTATTTTTATCAGCCAGCCGATGGGCGGTCGCTCTGATGACGAGATCAATGCAGAGCGTCGCAGAGTGATCGAGATTGCCCGGCAGCAGTTCGGCGAGGTCGATGCGTTGGAGACCTTCTTCGGCGACTTCGGCCCTGCCGCAAAGCCGCTGGACTATCTGGCCCGCAGCATCGAATATCTGGCAAAGGCTGATGTGGCGATTTTTGCGCCGGGCTGGCAGGCTGCTCGCGGATGCC
>ERZ773193.1820-NODE-1820-length-25086-cov-29.056250_pt1 | contig 25086 bp, 20 predicted proteins | sample MGYA00511110_ERZ773193 | MGnify/ENA primary metagenome ERZ773193 (study PRJEB29015, sample SAMEA2737784) | human gut metagenome | biome: human gut; feature: human-associated habitat; material: faeces | place: China | collected 2012 ...
CGTTTGGTAGACTTCAGGTACAGCAAAAGCAAACACACTTCAAAATACAGGAGGATAATATTATGGCAGGCGCTTTTTCGTTATTTTTAGGCATGTTGGGTCTTGGTGCAGCTGGTGCAGTCAGCGCGGGACAGAACGCAAAAATCAAGAAGGCAGATTATCAGTATGGCGAGGAGCACGGCCTTCACGGCACCTCTGAGGTCCTGCAAATGCGGGAGCGGGTACGTAAAGAATGGTGGAGCATCTGCGGCAAAACCTACAACGCATGTGAGCGGCCTGCATCGAGTTACGGCGACCTCAGCAGAACCCCGTGGTGCTATCTGAAAAAGCGCTGGTTCATTGATCATCTGAACAAAAAGGGCATCCCTTATGATGATCTGGTCGTGGATGATGTTACTGGCGTTACCTTCTACGAGAGCCAGAAAAGGACGTCCCAAGCATATATGAGAAAGCTGCGGTAATAGACATCGCGCCCATCGTCACCACTTCTATCAGCAGCAGGAGGTAAGCTTATGGCTGAAAATAAATTCGTTGTCAAAACGGTATTCCATGATGAAAATGGAGATACTCTGCTTCGTGAAGATTACCGTGAAACACGAGAAAAAGCACAGGAGCTCAAGGATTTGGCTGATTTTGGCTATGCCGGACTTTTTGGCAAGGGTCAAACGAAAGTTACTACAGAAATCATTGAACGCTGACACCAACCATCATTTCCTATAGCAACAGGGCTCTGCCGCTCAGACACGAGTAGCAGGGCTCTTTTTTACTTGGTATCCGGTCAAGAAGTGAACTTAAAGAGCGGCGTTTAATATCAGACAGCAGATATCCCGGCGGATTTTCGATTTGATTATGAGTCTCCCCGAAATTGTGGGGGAACAGTTTCATTCGACCACTTTTGGTCAAACGTTATTGGTTTTATAGAACATGGAGGACCGCTCATTTTTGAGCATACTCACTTGTGCGCACGGAGAACACGTTTGAGCACCATCTACATCTGCGCAAAATTGCGTACACCCTTCTCTTGGTGGGGTCAGTCTAAGCGACCTCATCTGAACTTATGTCGTGACAGGTGCGTACTGTTTGGTACAGGGTCGTGTATGGCGATTCCATCAGCGCAACAAGGATCGTCTTGATCCGCTTTCATCAACCCTCAAAATGAGGGTCGGTGAAAAAAACAGGACGAATACACGAGAATTTGTGGTGTACACCTTGAGGGGTGTCATGGAAATCCCTCGCTACAGTCACCATCCCAAAGCCAAAGCCCTTTTAGACTGTATATATCATAGTCAAGTACCCTGCTGCCGTGCTCCTATTCCCTACCAATTCACGTCGCCGGGCATCCAAGGTCGCATGGGATCTCTGCCCCGAGCGTGTTCAGGAGTTGGCTGGCTATCCGCTGAATGGTCGCCCCTCTGCCGTGACCATGCTCGAGCTACTCTATAATGGTGTCGCCCGCTATGACGACCTCTCTATTCTGAAACAAGTGCCCTTCAATAGCAACACCCCGCTACTCTATGTCGAGCAGTGGGGCGTTTTTGCGTCTTGACTTGGTTTCAACTAGGGACAAAATGACCCATGTTGAGGGTCACCACGAAATATCAACTTCCTATCTGAACGCTATTGAACTTTTACCGATTTGGATAATGTTCATTGATCGTATCATCGATGATCGTATCATCGATAAAATACAAATCTCGGTAGTCACTTTGTCCTCTGAGCTTTTCCAACCGTAATCATTTTGATAACAGTTCATCGACCCTCAATTCGAGGGGGGGGTGAGCTTTTGAACTCCGAACGATTTGTTCGATGTTGTATAGGCGTTGCTTTGAATGGTCCTTTTTTGACAGCCCAAAATTCCGCCATCAAACGGTGTCCACAGTGTAGATGCCCTTGTATTATACGGTAACACGATATATTCCGTTCGAGGTATACTTTTTAATTGTATCAATCCAGATAGAATCACACTGCAGCAGATGTTTTTCTCAATTATTTGAGATATTTCACTCTGATCAAATCGTCGCCCATTTCTGATATGCGTCCTATTAGTGAAATATTGATAAAGAGAAAGGTATTCGCTGGCGCTCATACCATTTAGATCAACTCCAATCTTGAAAAAGCTCACAGGTTCGCTTAGTCAAGATTTCCGTTGGCGTGATCATGTTAACCGAGCGTTTCTGTCCCGTCCTCATGCTTCGGCCGTTCAAGAAGCACTCGGCTAACACAACCACGCAAAAAATCAAATAAAGAAAGTCGAATAAAGAGCGGCACCCGTGCGCATATTTTTCACTTTTTATATAGTAGAGTGAATTTCGTAGGCATCAATTTTCTGATTTTGTCACCCACCAGACCATTTTCTTTTGTCCTGCTTCAAATCGCTTCTGCTTACTTCCAAGATCATATCCATATTGCTGCAACCATTGACGTGCGCAGGTATAGCTTGGCAACGATTTCTCGGCGTGTCCATCTGCCTTGTTGTAGATGTGCCCCAGCTCAAAGAAGATCTTCTGCCACTCTTCGTAATAGCGCTCTTCATTCAGGTGGGCATCCAGATACTCAAGCAGCGGCGGCGGGTCAAGGCGCTCTACTTTTGCAAGCAGGCTTTCATCGATCTTTTTCAGCAGCTCTGTCTGATACCCATGTTCGAGCATTTGTAGCAGGAAAACACGTTCTACACGAGCCTGTAAGTTCGCACGTTTCCGCCAGCAGTATTCACCTTCCCGTGGGTCCAGAACGACTGTATGACTTTTTTTCAGTATTTCCAGTGTTTCAGGCTGATGCAGATATGCCTTCCATGCCTTCTTATCATCAAACCATTTCCGATATGCCTCGACCGGTTCCAGCTGATACTTCTCTATTTTTTTAAGTTCTCCTTCCAGACGTTCTTTGGGGTAATGCAGCAAATACACCGCGCAGGTATCCCCCTCATCCAAGGGACGTTTGCGGCCAAGGATCTGCGCATTAACGAGCGGGTTCCACAGTTCACTGACAATATATTTCAGCGCACGGTCTTTCATATCCACACCATTATAGAGGGTCGTTGTGGTCAGTGTGACCTGATGCTGCAGAACATTGCCCACGAGCACATCATCCAGTTTGTCAAATTCCTCCGCTTCCTGACGGTATTTGGAGCACAGGCACACCACATCCTCTATTCCATCTGCTTTTAGACTGTCCCGCAGTTTTCGCAGCTTTGCGATGGTATTCACAAAAACGAGGATCTTTTCTCCCGGCTGTACCCGGCAGATGATATCCAGTTCGTCATCGTCACGGTAGAAGAACTTCACGCTTGACACAAACCGATAATCCATCGGCAGACGATAGTGCTGTCCCTCCGGGATCATATTCCGCAGCTCCCAATAATCAAAGAAGGGGCGGGCGGTTGCGCTCATAAAGATGCAGGTCTTCGTTGTCCACAGCTCTTTAATAGCCTCATAGCTTGCATCCACATGATCGTTGAAGCTGGCATCGGTCACCATGTAGTGATACTCGTCTGACACGATATAATCAAACGATCTCAGATAAGTTTTAGCGGCATCTTCATTCCTTTGCAGGAAGGTTTCCAGCCACTGGTATGTTTCAACACGGATGGTGTGCTCATACTTGTTATCTATGGCGGGTTTGTTGACAATTCCTCCAAGCGCGGGATCATAGTCCTCGTAGGTCACTTCTATACGCCCCAAGCGGTTCACATCGCGCTCGATCTGGTTGCGCAGAGCTTCGCGATTGCACAGGATCAGGATACGCTTACGATGTTCATATGCCCACGGCAGCAATGTCTTCAGAATAAAATAGGTCTTGCCGGAGTTCGTACCCGCATCAAGCACCACGATCCCATGCCAGTTCTTGTAATCCTCGCCAACAAGATCTGTGATGTACTGTTTTGCAGGCTGTGGAGTTGCCCCGGCGGTTTCCGGTTCTTCCTCCGGCACAATGGGATCAAGCTGTTCGTCGGCCTCCTTTTTCTTTTTGCGAGAGGCCTTAATACAATCCAGAATCTCCTGCAATTTTTGCTGTCGTTCTTCTTCCGTCAACGAGGCAGGGTCAATGTGCTGCTCCTGCTCATACTCCCGTTGTGCCTCAGCCAGCTTCAGGTAGAAACCATCGAATGGCCAGCGCTTCTCTTCATCACTCATATTGATCCGCGTCTCCTTTTTTGATTTCACTATACCATATCATCTCGTTTTGCTCAAGGGATATTGGTCCATTTTCAGTTTCCCTTCCCCATCTTGATCTTATCTCCATGGCGATTTTGGCGGGTCAGCTGCTCCAGAGGATTCAGAGCATCATAGTTGGTTCTCAGGTCGTCCGCATACAGTGCCACATACCGCCGGGTCATGGTAAGGTCAGCGTGTCCCAGCAGCTTTTGCAGACGGAACGGGTCGCCGCCAGCTTGGATATACAGTTTGGCGTAGGTGTGCCGGAACAGGTGCATAGAGGTCTTCTCCACGCCTCTGCTATGATTATAATTCCAAATCGCATTCCCGAGCGAATTCAACGTCATCTGGTTGCCATACTCCGAGACAAACAACGGGGCTGTAGGGTCGCTGGTACGATGCTCCAGATACTCCTCCATGATCTTGACCAGTGCCTTAGAGAGCGGCACGATCTGCTGATTACGCGCCTTCATGTGACGAAAAAACACTGTCCCGGCGGAAAGGTCCAAATCTCCGATCTGCAGGTTGAGCAGCGTGGACGCACGGCAGCCGGTACCAAGCAGGAAGTTGACAATGACCCAATTGCGGTATTCGGCAAAGGAGCAGGTCTTGCAGTCCGGTTCCTTCAGCAGCTTCTGCAGCTCATCGGTGGTGTAGGGTTCTTTGATCGGATCATCTGCACGCACCAGTCTGATCGGATACTTTTCCAGATAGCCCTTTTCCATGCACCAGTACAAAAACGCACGCACCATGCGGAGGTTCGTATTGATGGTGGTATCGTGGAGCTGCTGGTCCTTCATATAGAAGATATAATCCTCTACCGTTTCCTCTGTGATGGTATGAATGGGCTGTTCTGTACCCCCCAGAAACCGAAAGAAGCTTCTGCCCTTTGCGGCGTAGAAGTCGAGTGAGCCTTGGGAGAGGTTCTTGAGCCGGTTGTACTTTTGGAACCTTTCAAAGGCCTGTTGGATGGTGGGGTTTGCCTTGGCAGCAGGTTTTAAATCACGGTTACGCACGAGAGAGACTCCTCCTTTTTTCGCGAAAAATCCCTCTCGCCCGCTCAACACTTCCAGAAAATGGAATAAAAAGAAAAAGCCCAGAATCATTCGAATCAACGAACAATTCTGAGCTTCTACATGCCGCCGACGGGGGTCGAACCCGTACTCTGTCTCCAGAAAGGGATTTTAAGTCCCTCGTGTCTGCCAATTTCACCACAGCGGCGCAGCCCCAGCTTACAAAGTCCTGCTGCCCTCTGGCTTGAGAGAGAGCCGGGAATAACAGGTGTGAGGAAAAATTAATACAACCACACTGCTATTCGCAATCTGGTGGTATTAACATTTTTATTAAATCAGCGGCTTTTATGATACAATAGTTTCCCTGTTTTGTCAAGAAAAACCGCTTATTCGGTGCTGCTTACACCTTGCCTCCGTGCAGCTCGGCGTACATCCGGGAGCGGCACTCGGCCACTGCGGGGGTCATGTTGACGTAGTGTTTGTGGGGGCACTCCAGACGCAGCTCGCTCTCCCAAGTCTCCTCGGTGAGCTGCTTTGCAATATAGGCCTTCTTTTCTGCAATAGAGGGCAGTTCAATGGCCAGCTCGCCGCCCAGAATATGCGGCACCAGCAGCGGGCGCACAGCGGTGGGGATAAAGGTGATGGTGCGTTCGATGGCGTCCGAGTCCAGATTGACCATAGTGACCGGCTTACCGGCCTCGATAACCTCGCCGTCCATAGCGATCAAGTCGCACTGTGCCTGACCGTTTTCATCGTACAGACGCCACGGCATCTTCTTGCCCGGGATGATAGCCTTGCTGGCGGAGTCCGAGCACTTCATCTTGGGGGTGTAGCTGCCGTCCGGCTTCTTCACTGCCACCAACTTGTATACGCCGCCGAACACGGGGTCGGAGGCAGAAGTGATGAGGTTTTCGCCCACGCCGTAGGAGTCGAAGTGTGCGTGCTCGTACAGCTCCATGTTGGCGATTTTCTTCTCATCCAGACCGTTGGAGGCCACCAGCTTGATGTAGGGCTTACCGGCGGCATCCAGTGCCTTGCGCAGCCGCTTGGAGCCGCGGGCAAGGTCGCCGGAGTCGATGCGGGCGCTCTTGACGCGGCGGTTGGGATCGTTGGGGTATTTCTCAATGAGATAATCGTCCAGCTTGATCAGGTTGGGCAGACCGCTTTCCATAATATTATAGGTATCCAGCAGCAGACTGACCGAATCCGGGTAGGTATCGGCAAAGGCCTTGAAGGCATCGAACTCGGTGGGGAAAAACTCGATAAAGCTGTGTGCCACGGTGCCCACGGCCTTGACCTCTGCACCGAACTTCATCTCAGCCAGACAGTTGGCCGTACCGATACAGCCACCCAGCACTGCTGCGTAAGCGCCATCGTTACCGGCGCTCTCGCCCTGTGCGCGGCGGGTGCCGAACTCCATGACGTTGCGGGGGGTGTGGGTGTTCAGACCGGTAACGCGGGTGGCCTTGGTGGCGATCAGGCTATGGAAGTTCATGGTCTGCAGCAGGTAGGTCTCGATGAGGATCGCGCCCACCAGATCGCACTCGATGCGCACCATCTGCACATGGGGGTAGCAGACCGTGCCCTCGGGCAGGGCGTACATATCACCCTTCCACTTGTAGGTGCGCAGATACTCGCAGAACTCCTCGCTCATGCCCTTGGTGCGCAGCCAGTGGATATCCTGCTCATTGAAGTGATATTCCAGCAAAAAGCGGGTCAATTTGCGCTGGCCTGCGCTAATGGAATAGCCCTGATTATCCGGGTTTTTGCGGAAGAACATATCAAACACCAGCGTGGTATTCTTAAAGCCATGCAGGAACAGGCAATTTGCCATGGTGAATTCATAAAAATCCACCACCATCGCGGGGTTATCGTAGTCCTCATCGGGGATATAAGGCTCAACCTTGATCTCGTTCATGAATGTTTTCCTCTCTATTTATACCCGGCGTCAGCTCTTCCCTACTGCGCGCCGCCTGCCGCTTGCCCGGCAGGGGGATCTGCCGCCCTGTCATGACAGAGCGTTTCTATCATGATAGCACGATTCCCCTGCCGGTGCAAGTATTTTCGCGCAAAAAGACCGCTGCACAAACGCTGTGCAGCGGTCTCTGCGCTTAAATCAATAGATTCTCTTCAGAACAGGCTTAGCCGTTCATGATGCTGGGGGTGGCGTTCTTCAGCACAACGTCGTGGCTGCCGCCCTCCACGATGGAGGTGGAAGAAACAACGGTCAGCTTGGCCTTCTGCTGCAGCTCGGGGATGGACAGAGCGCCGCAGTTGCACATGGTGCTCTTCACCTTGTACAGGGTGGTCTGCACGCCGTCTGCCAGAGGACCGGCGTAAGGCACATAGCTGTCCACGCCCTCCTCAAAGCTCAGTTTGGTGGAGCCGCCCAAGTCGTAGCGCTGCCAGTTGCGGGCACGGTTGGAGCCTTCGCCCCAGTACTCCTTCATATACTGGCCGTTGATGCGCACCTTGTTCGTGGGGCTCTCGTCAAAGCGGGCAAAGTAGCGGCCCAGCATCACGAAGTCTGCGCCCATAGCCAGCGCGAGGGTGATGTGGTAGTCGTGGACGATGCCGCCGTCGGAGCAGATGGGCACATAGATGCCGGTCTCCTTGTAGTACTCGTCGCGGGCCTTTGCCACCTCGATGACAGCAGTGGCCTGGCCGCGGCCGATGCCCTTGGTCTCGCGGGTGATGCAGATGGAACCGCCGCCGATGCCGATCTTCACGAAGTCGGCGCCAGCCTCGGCCAGGAAGCGGAAGCCTTCGGCATCCACAACGTTGCCGGCACCGACCTTGACGGTGTCGCCGTAGTGCTCGCGGATCCAGCTGATGGTGCGGCTCTGCCACTCGGAGTAACCCTCGGAGGAGTCGATGCACAGCACATCCACACCGGCATCCACCAGTGCAGGCACGCGCTCGGCATAGTCACGGGTGTTGATGCCGGCACCGACGACATAGCTCTTGTTCTTGTCCAGCAGCTCGTTGACGTTCTTCTTGTGGGAGTCGTAGTCCTTGCGGAAGACGATATACTTCAGGTTGCCCTCGGCATCCACCAGCGGCAGGGTGTTGATCTTGTTATCCCAGATGATGTTGTTGCAATCGTGCAGAGAGGTGTTCTCCGGGGCGGTGACCAGCTTTTCGATGGGGGTCATGAAGGTGGTGACCGGTGCGTCGTCGGGGGTGTGGTTGACACGGTAATCGCGGGAGGCCACGATGCCCAGCAGCTTGCCGTTAGGAGTGCCGTCAGCAGTGATGGCGATGGTGGAGTGGCCGGTGCGGGCTTTCAGCTCCAGCACATCGTGCAGGGTAGCAGTGGGGGCCAGGTTGGAGTCGGAAACGACGTAACCGGCCTTGAAGCTCTTGACGCGGCGGACCATAGCGGCCTCGTTCTCGATGCTCTGGGAGCCGTAGATGAAGGAGACGCCGCCCTGACGGGCCAGCGCGATGGCCAGCTTATCGCCGGAGACAGACTGCATGATGGCGCTGATCATGGGGATATTCATTTCCAGCGGGCAGTTCTCCTCGCCCTTGCGGTACTTGACCAGCGGGGTCTTGAGGCTGACAGCTGTGGGGACATTCTCAGCAGAAGAGTAGCCCGGCACCAGCAGGTACTCGCCAAAGGTACGGGAGGGTTCTTCGTAAAAATAAGCCATATTCAAACTCCTTTTCTCTTAACGCATCCGCAACGGATCATATCAAACAACATCAAAACAATTTCATGTTTTCGACTTAGGAATTGATTGTATATACTTTACCACAAACCCACGCGGAATACAAACCCCTGCCCCGCCAAACTTTATAAATGTCCTTTGCAGAAAAACAGGCAAATTGACCTAAGGTCATACTTTCCCGCGCTGTGGGCCGATTTCTCCGGATTTTTGGACGCAAAAAAGCCCGTCCGAAACCAGACGGGCTCTTTTGCACACGAAGCGGAATATCGCCTGTGCGGTGTCGGCCGACAGCTGTGAAGGAGAACAGCCGGAGGAGGATGGCGGACACCCGATATTCCAAAAAACAAGAAGAAAAAGATTTCATGATCCAGAAGGGTCTTGCCCTTTCTGTAACCATATTGTAACTCTTTTGAAGGACTTTTGCAATAGTTTTTTGTAATTTCTTTGTAATTATTTTTGTAAAGATTCTGTGACAGCGCTTCCGAATTCCAGATAACACTCAAAAGCCGCGTGCTCTTCCCTCCGGCCCAGCACATACCAGCCGTTTCCTGAGGGGGCATAGAACACCTGCACGGTCTGACCCATCGGCACTTCACGGTGGTACTTGATGGAAGCGAAGGACAGCGGCGCAGCCTCCACGACCTCCTGCGGCAGAGCGTCACAGGCGATGTCCAGATAGAGGGAGTTGTTGATATGGCCGTTGAGGTCACACATGGAGTAGCTGGCGCGGCGCTCCCCTGCCGCCGTCAGCGGCTGGCTCTTGTGGACGATCTGGGGCAGTTCTTCGGGCAGGTCGTCGTTCTGGAAGTCCGGCATCGTCCAGCCGGGGGTGCGCAGGATGCGCCCTGCCTCAGTGTCCACGATCATCCAGCGGCAGTCCACGAGGGCCAGCTTCTCCCCTGTTTCGCTGGTGATGGTAGTCAGCCGTTTCATCGTGCCTTTCTTGAACACCTCGCAGGCCGTGGTCAGGCCGATCTTCTCCGCACGGCCGGGCATCCGCCAGACCCTGAGGGCCTGCTTGCCCACGAGGAATGCGCTGCGGCGCTCCCTGAAAAAGGCGTGGTCCATGCCGTAAGCCCGGGCATGGTCTGCCGACACCTGCTCCACATACCGGAGCAGAGCGCTGGGCTTCAGGCAGCGGCGGAAGTCGCTGTCGCCGTCCAGTACGGTCATCTGCTCCGTATAGCTTCTGTATTCACTCATATTCTCTTTCCCTTTCCTTATAAAAAGGGGCTGTACGCCTTCGCACAGCCCCCTCAGGTTCAATACATATTGCGCGTTTTCCTGCGCACTTTGCGCCAGATATTGAAGCAGGCCAGAGCCAGCATCGCCGCCAACAGCATCAGGAACAGATACCCGCTGCCGCCCTCGTCGTAGCTCTTCATCTCGCTCCACTTCACGTCCAGCTCGCTGTTGACCTCGTCGCTCAGGGCAGTGAACACCTCTTCTTTGGCCGCAATGTCCTCGGAGGGGTATGCGATCTCGCTGTACTTGAGGTCTTCATCCAGAATATCCCACACACAGTGCATAGGGGTGGTGTAGCCGATATACTCGATATTGGCCTTGCCGACGTCCGGTTCACACATGAAGTTGATAAACATCTCTGCAGCTTCCTCGTGCTCACTGGTGGCGGGGATGGCCATGCTGTCCACCGACAGCACCGTTCCCTCCTCAGGGAACACCCAGGCCAGGTCGGGGTTGTCGTCGATCATGGTGATGGCGTCGCCGGAGTAGTAGACGCCGACGGCCGCCTCGCCGCCGATCATCTTATCGAAGATCTCGTCCATGACATAGGCTTGCACCAGAGGCTTCTGGGCTTTCAGCTCGTCCACCACAGCATCCACATCCTCTGTGGTCTGGGGGTTGACGCTGTTGCCGCTCTTGAATGCACCGATGGCGTAGGCGTCGCGGCTGTTGTTGAACATCAGGATGTTGCCTGCATACTTCTCGTCCCACAGGTCTGCCCAGCTGGTGGGGGCCTCGTCTACCATCTTTGTATTGTAGATGATGCCAGTGGTGCAGAGGGTGTAAGGCACGGTGTAGGCATTCTCGGGGTCATAGTCCCCGTTGCGGTACTCCTCGTCGATGTTCTGGAAATTCGGGATGTTGCTGTAGTCCAGCGGCATCAGCATCCCTTCGCTTATCATCTTGGCGACCATATAGTCCGACGGAATTATGACATCGTAGTTGGCTGCGCCGGACTTCAGCTTGGCGTAGAGGGACTCGTTGGAGTCGAAGGTGGTATAGTTGACCTTGATGCCGGTCAGCTTTTCAAAGGCCGCCACCACGTCCACGCTGTCGTCGGAACCGTTGGAGATATACTCGCCCCAGTTGTAGACGTTCAGGGTGACGTTCTGGCCCTTGAAGCGGGTCCAGTCGTAGTCATCCGAGACGGAAATGTCCTCCGTGACCTCGATCTGTCCCGCGGCCAGAGCCGACAGCGGCATGGTCAGCGCCAGCACAGCCGTCAGCAGAAGAATGACGAAACGCTTCATTTGACATCTCCTCCTCTCAGTGCGCGCTGGTCGCGGCGGTAACCGCGGCTCTCCATGGCGTTGGAGATGAGGATAATGCTCAGGATGACCACGAACATGATGGTGGACAACGCGTAGATCTCCGGGCTGACCTTTTTGCGGGTCATGGAGTAGATGGCGATGGGCAGCGTCTCCACTGTACCGCAGTTGAAGTAGGAGATCATGAAGTCGTCGATGGAGTAGGTCAGGCTGATAAGGAAGCCCGACAGGATGGCCGGGCTGATCTCGGGCAGGATGACCTTGAAAAATGCCTGCCGGGGGTCACAGCCGAGGTCCAGCGCCGCCTCAAACAGCTTGATGTCCAGCTGTTTGAGCTTGGGTGTGACATTGAAGATGACATACGGCACGTTGAACGCGATATGGGCGATGAGCAGCGTGGGAAAGCCCATGATGTTGTCGGGCAGGAAGTCCAGCTCAGACGCAAAGCGCTGGTATGCCACAAAGAGCATCATCAGGGAGATACCGGTGATGATCTCGGGGTTGACCGTGGTGATATAGGTGATATTCGTCACCAGCAGGCGGCTCTTGCGCCCCATGGAGGCGATGCCCAGAGACGCCGCAGTTCCCAGCACGGTGGCGATGACCGCCGAAAACAGTGCCAGATACAGCGACACCCACAGCGCGTGCAGGATGGACTCGTTGTGGAGCAGGCTGGTGTACCACTTAAAGGTAAAGCCGGTAAAGAGGGCGTAGCCCTTGCTCTGGTTGAAGCTGAACACGACCATGTACGCGATGGGCAGGTACATGAAGCAGAAGAACAGGATGACGTAGGCGCGCTGCATCAGACGCAGATGTTTCGTTTTCATCAGGACACACCCTCCATCTCATCCTCGTCGAAGCTGGACGTAAAGCTCATGCAGAGCAACACGATGACCATCAGCACGAGGCTCATGGCAGAGCCGACATTGAGGTTGTAGCTGTTGCCGAGGAACTGCATCTCGATCAAATCGCCGATGAGCAGGTTGGAACCACCGCCCAGCATACGGCTGATAACGAAGGTGGACACCGCCGGGACGAACACCATCGTGATGCCGGTGCTGATGCCGGGGATGCTCATGGGGATGAGCACCCGGAACAGAGTCTTGGTGGTGGAAGCGCCCAGGTCCTGCGCTGCCTCCACGATGCTCTGGTCGATTTTGGTCATGCTGGTGTAGAGGGGCAGGATCATATACGGCACATAGTTGTACACCATGCCCAGCACCACAGCGCCAGAGGTATTCAGCATGTTGTAGGGTCCGAGGCCGAAGACGCCCAGAACGGCATTCACAGGGCCGTTGATGCTCAGCAGACCCATCCATGCGTAGGTACGGAGCAGGAAGTTCATCCACATGGGCAGCATCACCAGCATCAGCATGATGTGCTGCTTGTTGACGCGCAGCCGGGAGAGGAAATAGCCCACCGGAAACGCGATGATGAGGCAGATGACGGTGGAGATGAGGGCCAGCAGCAGGCTGCGGGCGAACACCGAGCCATAGCCGCTGACAGTCACCAGATTGTCCAGCGTAAAGCTGCCGGTGGAGTCGGTGAGGGCGTAATACACCACGATGAACAACGGCACCACCGTGAACAGCACCATCCATACAAAGTACGGATAGGCCAGTTTCTTATCGTAAATCTTCATGCGGCCTCACCCCTCCGAACGCGACATGATATGGATCTCGTTGGGGCCGATGCGCATACCGATGGTCTCACCGGGCGTGCAGGCGCGGGTGGAATGGATGAGCCACTCACGGCCCTCGCACTCCACATGCATCTCGAAGTGGACGCCCTTGAAGATGACGTCATTGACGACGCCCACCAGCTGGCCTTCCACCGGGGAGACCACTTCAATATCCTCGGGGCGGACGACCACCTGTACGCTCTCCTCCCGGGCAAAGCCGCGGTCCACGCAGGGGAACTCGACGCCCGAGAAGGAGACGAGGAAATCACGGTGCATTACGCCGTCCACGATGTTGGAGTCGCCGATGAAGTCAGCAACAAAGGCGTTCTTGGGCTCGTTGTAGATGTCCTCGGGGGTGCCGATCTGCTGCACCTTGCCGCCGTTCATGACGACGACGGTGTCGGACATGGTCAGGGCCTCTTCCTGGTCGTGGGTGACGTAGATGAAGGTGATGTTCATCTCGCGCTGCAGGCGCTTGAGTTCCAGCTGCATCTCCTTGCGCAGCTTGAGGTCCAGGGCGCCCAGAGGCTCGTCGAGAAGCAGGATCTCCGGCTCATTGACCAGGCTGCGGGCGATGGCCACGCGCTGCTGCTGGCCGCCGGACATCTGGCCGATGCTGCGGCGCTCGAAACCCTTCAGGCCCACGACTTCCAGCATATCCCGCACTTTGCGGCGGATGGTCTCTTCGTCCATCTTCTTGAGGCGGAGGCCGAAGGCCACATTCTCAAAGACGTTCAGGTGGGGGAACAGCGCGTATTTCTGGAACACGGTGTTCACCGGACGCTTGTAGGGCGGTACGCCTGTGATGTCCTCTCCTTTCAGCAGCACTTTGCCGGACGTCGGTTCCAGAAAGCCCGCGATGAGGCGGAGGGTGGTGGTTTTGCCGCAGCCGGAGGATCCCAGCAGCGTCACAAACTCTTTGTCATGGATGTCGAGGTTCAGCCCATCCAGGATGCGCTGACCATCAAATTCCACTACGATGTCTCGCAGCGAAACGATCACCGAGTTGTTCATTTCTTTCCTATATCCTCCTTGTAACTCAGATACGAAAAAAGACAGGGGTTTACTCCCCCATCCTTCCATCGCATTAGGGTGACTTTGAGTCTGCTCCCGCAACCATCCCACACCGTCTGAACGGCCTTTTTCGTATCATACCGCGTCGTTCTCCCTTGCAATCCGTCAGGATTGCTGCGGAAGCCCTCCTTGTCTGACGCAAAAACGCCTCGCCCATCCAATATGTGCTGGCTGTGGGAGCAGACTCATCCCCGCACAACATCCATGACGACCGTAACATTGCGCAGTTATTCTGCCCTGTCTTGTCTATCTTAAACAATCTTTGTCAAAATGTCAATCACTCTGCTGATGTTTGCCGAAACTTTGACTCCGAGGGGGCTTTTCCCACCCGGGTTTTACATCAATTTTTCATATAGCGTTTCCTTATACAGCATAAAAGCACCTACAGTGCAGAACTGCGGGTGCTTTTGGGATAAATTCTCAGGTGTCGGCTTTCAGCTGCCGGGCCGTCAGGCAGAGGGCCTGCACGGTCTGGCCGTCCACGGTGTAGACAGAGCTGTCGCCCGACACCATCATATAATAGCCGCCGGTGCCGATAGCATACGTCAGGGTGACAGTGCCGTCAGCTGTCGTCACCTCTGCTGTCACCAGCGGGGCGTCAAAGCCGCAGGCGGAAAGGTCGGCGGCAGTGTCCTGCCCGGTGACATAGCTGGCCAGTGCGGCCAGCAGAACGTCCGTCTTGTCGGTGTCCAACGCAGCATTCGGTTCATCTGTGAGCTGCCAGACGGTCTGGTAGGTGGTGCTGTCGGCCTCCGTGGGCTGGGATACGGATTGCAGCTTGATCGTCTCGCCGCTTTGGAGGGTGTAGCTCACAGCCTCGATGTCCGAGACTGTGATACCCGCCGGGCTGAACGCCCCAAAGAGCTCCGCCTTTGTCTGCTCCATGCAGCGGAACCTGGCCGCGTCCACGGTATAGACAGCGTCGCCGCCCTCCCGCCGGACGTACACATCCCCGGTGACGGGGTTCTCCGCTCCCACGGTAAGGGTGGTACTCTCCCCCGCCGCCGAAACATTTACAACAAGCCGGGGCGCGTCGAAGCCGTAGTCCTCGCCGGGCTGCGCCTCGAGCTGGCGCCTGGCCTTCATGCCTGCCAGGGCGGTGCGGATGGTGCTGCAGGCCGAATCATCCAGATGGTAGGCCGGGTCCTCGGTCAGCGTCCAGCCGTCATCAGAGGGCCGGAGCGTCAGCGTCTCACCGCCATACTGGATGGAGACGCTTTCCAGCGTGGCGGTGGTCACATCCAGCAGCGGGATGCTGCCGTCCTCGGCCTCGCTGGCGGCCTGTTCGGCCTTCTGGTTCGCATTGGTCAGCAGGGCCAGCGCCGCCCCGGCGGCGAGGACGAATACCAGCAAAACGGTGAAGGTATGCTGTTTTGCTTTCATGGCGTGCCTCCTTACTTGCGGCGTCGCAGCAGCACCACCACTGCGCCCACGGCCAGCACAGCCGCCGGGAGGATGAGGACGAACACCAGACCCAGCACAGCGGCGGTGTGGCCCGAGATGGTGATGGGCGCAGCTTCCAGCGCCTTGGACTCCACGAGGGTGGTCCCCTCCTGCCCGGCCAGAGAGGCAGCGCAGCCCTGCAGGAAGGTCACGTTGCCGGGAACAGTCTGGTAGACGGCCTCGTTGTCCATGTTGCCGCAGTTGACCCAGATGACCTCTGCGCCGGTGCTGTTATTGGAAGCATAGGCTGCCAGTGCAAAGGGGCCGTCGGGGTCGCCGTCCTCCTGCTCGGCGGTGGTCATCTCATAGCCCGCCGCCTTGCTGTAGGAGCTCTCGGTACTGACCAGCAGGGCTTCCGAGGCGATGCCCTCCGTTTCAGTGATGGTGATGCCCTGCGCCATCTGCAGCAGGACGCGGCGGCTGGTGTCGATGCCGTCCAGCGTGCCGCTCTCGGTGTCGGTGGCGTAATCCGGCAGCAGATAGTAGGGGTAACCGTTCAGGTAATGGCCGCTGTCCCCTTCCACCACAAGGCCGGTCGTGCGGGTCAGTCCGAACTCGGCCATCAGGGCGTCAAGATTCGGGGTGGAGTAATAGCTGTCGGTGGTGAGCATCAGATGTCCGCCATTTTTCAGGTAGGCGCGCAGGGCCGACATCTCATCCACGAGGCCGCCCGCCGATGCAAAGTCCTGCTGCGGGTCATTGATGATGAGCAGGTCGCAGTCGTCCGGGATGGTGTCCGTCAGCAGGTCGAGGGGGCTGACGGAGAGGTTCTGGCCTTCCAGCGCATCGGTCAGGGTGTCGGTGAGGCGCTGTTCGCCGTGGTTCGTCGTGTAGTAGGCGTGGAGCTCTTCGCCGCTGGTGATGCGGTAGATGGCAGCGGTGAGCTTATTTTCGCCGCCAAAGGTCACACTGTAGCTGCCGGTGGTGTAGTAGTCGGAGTAGTCATAATCGTAGAGGGCGGACGCCGCCAGCACGGCGCTCTTCTCCCCCGAAACGAGGATGAGACTGCCGTTCTCAGCCGACTGCACACCGTACTGGGCGGCGAAGGTCGGGTAGACGGCGGGGTCTTTCGTCTCCCATTTGATGTGGTCGCTCTCGGAGGCGTAGCGGTCCAGCAGCTTTGTGATGATGGCGTCCTCGCTGCCCGTCTCGGCCAGATAGTAGATGGTGACATCCTGCGTCAGGGCGTGGGCGATGTCCTTGGAGCTGTCGCTGAGGGTGTAGAGCCCGGCTTCCGAGAGGTCGAACTCGGTGTACTTCGTCGGAACGGCCCGGACGATGAGGTTGAGCAGGACGGCCAGCACGACCACCAGCACCGTGACCGCCGAGGCATAGATGCCGCTACGTATCCGCAGACGTTCCAGCGAGCCTGCGCTCTTTTTCTCAAATTTCTTCATAGTCTGCCCCCTCTCAGTTCCAGCGGCGCTTCTCGATGCCCTGCGCCGTAAAGAAGAGGAAGAGCACCGTCACCGTCAGATAATAAACCAGCGTCGGGATGGAAAAGCTGTTGTTGACGAACTCCTCAAAGGGCGCAAACAGGCAGAGGGCGCTCAAGACAGCACTGAACGCTTCGGTGAGCCATGCGCTGCGCAGCAGGAACAGGGCGCTCAGCCCGGCACAGAGGGCCGCAAAGCAGAAGCAGCCCAGCGTGAAGCTCCGGGTGCGCAGGCCCACCGCAAGGGAGGCTCCCGCCGACAGAGCCGTAAAGACCACCAGTGCCACGGCGCTCCCGGCGTTGAACATACTGCGGAGGCTGGGCATCATATAGGCCAGCAGCAGAGCCGAAAAGCCCATGACTGCCGCGATGATCTGGTTCTCCGTGAGGCCGGAGCAGAACTCGCAGACGGCAATGGCCGCACAGCCCAGCAGGAAATAGCACAGCAGCGCGGCGAAATTTGCCCCGCAGGCCGAGGCCGTGCCGCCCAGCAGCCAGAGCACGACGATCATGATGCCGTCGGCCAGACAGGGCAGCGCGAACACGGTGCAGAGGGCCAGATACTTGCCCACCACGATGCCCCACACGGACACCGGGCTGGTGAGAAGCAGCTGGTCGGTGCGGGCGCGGCGCTCTTCGGCCAGCGAGCGCATGGCCAGCACCGGGAAATAGAGCAGCAGCATGAAGATCGTGCGGTAGAGCGTATAGTAGCCAAAATCCGTCAGGCCGTAACCGAGGTTCAGGGCCAGAAAATAGATGCCGGAAGCCGCCAACAGAAAGGCCGTGAGCACATAGCCCATCATGCCGTGAAAAAAGCTGCGCAGCTCCCGCTTGTAGATGGCAAGCATCGAATCAGTCCTCCTTTTTATCCGAAGTCTCTTCCGGAGCCGTCAGCTCAAGGAAGAGCTCTTCCAAATCGCGCTCTTCGGCGGCAAGGTCCACGACAGCGGCCAGATGCCCCTGCGACAGGATGAGCGCCTTATCACAGACGGCCTTCACCTCACTGAGGATGTGGCTGGACAGGATGACCGTGTGGGTTCGGCCCAGCTCCCGGATGAGGCGGCGCAGCTCGATGACCTGCGCCGGGTCGAGACCCACGGTGGGTTCGTCCAGAATGATGAGCTGCGGACTGCCCAGCAGCGCCTGCGCCACGCCCACCCGCTGGCGGTAGCCCTTCGAGAGGCTGCGGATGAGCCGGGGCAGAACGTCTTCCAGACCGGTACGGCGGGCGGCAGACTGCACCTGCGCCGGGCGGTCTGCTTTCTTGACGCCTTTCAGTTCGGCGGCAAAGTCGAGATATTCGGCCACCGTCATCTCCGGGTAAAGGGGCGGCTGTTCCGGCAGATAGCCCACGCAGACTTTGGCGGCGTCGGCTTCCTCGGGCAGCGGATGGCCCGCCACCGTCACTTGTCCCTCCGTGGCGGCGAGGTAGCCGGTGAGGATGTTCATGATGGTGGACTTGCCGGCACCGTTCGGCCCCAGCAGGCCGTAGATGACGCCGTCCTCCACCGTGAAAGAGATGTCGTCCACTGCAAGGCGGCTGCCGTATTTCTTGGTGAGGTGGGATACTTCTATCACAAAAAACGCTCCTTCTCTGCGGGTGTCCCCGGGAATATCTGCATCATTTTAGCCCGAAAATGTGTCAGAAATAAGATAAACCTGTGTGCGTTTCCAAATATTGTTTCTTTTGCGCTGATGCGGCAGTTTTCGCGGCCGGACGCAAAAAGAGCGCCGCTCCCCGCAAAGGGAACGACGCTCTTGGAAGCCTTGTAATTGTTGCAATTACTTACGGCCGAAACGCTTGTTGAAGCGCTCAACACGTCCGCCGCTGTCGACCAGCTTCTGCTTACCAGTGTAGAAAGGATGGCACTTGGAGCAAACTTCGACGTGGATCTCGGGCTTGGTGGAACGAGTCTTGATGACGTTGCCGCATGCGCAGGTGATGGTGCAGTCAACGTAGTTCGGATGGATACCCTGTTTCATTCTTTTCACCTCATTTCTGGTTCTGACTTATTGGGGCCATATTTAATGTATGTGCCCATCACAACCTTCAATATCGGCTACCCCCTCGAGCGGCCTTGGAAACGATTGCCTTAATATTATATCACTCTCCAAAAAAATTGCAAGAGGATATTTTGACTTTTTTGCACTTTTTTCTGGAAAGTCCTTCTCTCCGCCCCGGAAAACGAACAAGCCCGGCAGAAAACTCTGCCGGGCCGTTTCTGATTCCTCCAGCCTCACCCGGGAATGGGCGTTCCGGCTCCCGCAGGACGGCTGCTTTCCGCAAAAGCAGCCGTCAGAGCCAGAGTTCCAAGACAAGGCTTATCTGCATCGCATCCGAAAGACACGATGAAACGAATTTACTGGACAAAGTAAATGCCGTCGGCACCCTCCACATCCGAGATGGCGACCATGAGCAGCTCGTCCTCGTCCGTCCAGGTAAAGATGCAGGCGTAGCGCAGCTCCACGCCGTTGTAGTCGAAAATGACGCCCACGCTGCCGTCGTCGAGATACTGGTAAGTGCCGTTCAGCGTGCCGCCGCCCTGGATCATCTTTGCGCCGCCTGCGGCGTCAAAGGTGAACTGCAGCGTGCCGCCGTATGCCGCCAGAGACTCGTCCATCTCGGCCTGGGTCATCTCGCTGCCGTCGATGTAGCCGCCGGCAAACGACCAGACCGTGTTGCTCATGTCCGGCGTATCTGCCTGCGGAAGCTCCCACAAAGAGTTTTCCTCTTCCAGTACAGCTGCCGTAGGGGCTGCATCCACAGAGATGGCCGGCGCGGCCAGCACCGGTGTCGAAAGCGAGGCCAGAAGTGCCGCGCTGAGTGCAAGAGAAGTGATACGTTTCATAAAACTTTTCCTCCTTGTGCGATATTCGGAGAGCACATTTTGTCTGGTTCCAGTATACTCTTTTCTGCCCCTGCGGCGGACGGTTTGACACGATTCGCCCCGAAACTGCGCTCAATCGACCCGGCTCACAGGGAAACGCGGAGGATGAATCTGCCGTCCTGCACCGAGAAATCCGAAAGCCCTTTATATTTTTCCACGATAGCGCAGATGCTGCGCACGCCAATGCCGTGTCCTTCAGCGTGGGTCACCGGCAGGCCGTTTTCAAACTGTATTCCCTCCGGACAGGGATTGACGAACTGCAAAAAGAGATGCCCGTTCTTTTCCCGGGCAGTAACTTCAATGTATGCAGGGCCATTCTCTGCTTTCATCCTGCGGCAGGCCCGGAGCGCATTTTCCAGCGCATTGGAGAGCAGCACGCAGAGGTCTGTCTCGACCACCGAGATAAGCTGCGGGATATGAGCCTGAATGTTGAGCGGCACACCGCAGCTCTCCGCCCGGCCTGCAAAGGACGAGAAGATGAGGTTCGCAGCCTCGTTCTCGCAGTAGGTCGTCACCTTGCTGGCCTCTATCTCGGAGCAGATGCTTTGGATGTACTCCTGTGCCTGCTCTCCCCTGCCGTTCTCGATGCAGGCGGAGATGTATTGCAGATGGTGGCGCAGGTCGTGGCGGTAGGCGCGAGTCTGCTGCTGCGAGGTGCGCAGGGCCTCGATCTCCCGCACCGCCTGGCCGACCTGCAATTTGAGGTTGTTCCGGGTCTGTTCCAGCTGGCCGCGGGTGCGCTCCTCTGCCGAGACCCGGAGGACAAAGACGATATACGCCACGCTGCACACGAAGGGCATGAATTCCACCGCCGCCTGATTGCCCTGGGCGAGAAGGTCGGTGTAGATGCGGGTCACATAATCGAAAAGGTAGCCTGCCAGCGGCACTACGCCGAACAGAAGCTGCATCGAGCGCGGATACCGGGCAAAGCTGCGGGCCGCCGGTGCAACATAGCGCAGCAATACTGCCAGCAACGGCAGCGTAACCACCATCTCGACGGCGGGCTGCAGCCAGTCGATGCCCGGCACCATCGCAATGACCAGCAGCGCCACCCAGCGCCGGAGCTGACAGCACAGATACGCCGCCAGCACCGAGATGGTGGGCCAGAGCCATTTTCCGCTGAGGACACTGAGGATGATGGCGAGCGGCAGATGGGTGGTAAGCGGATACGCCTCCTGCATCGCCATCCAGCTACCCTTATAAGTAATAAGCGCCTGCATCAAGAGCATGGCTGCTGAGCCGACCGCCAATATAATGCAGTTCTTCTTCGTCCAGTGGATGTCACAGAACGCCGCCGAGAGTGCGATGCCAAAGAGCGCCACGGCAACACCGTTTGGTACAGTAAGAGCGTTCACTACATGACCACCTGCTTTCGGTCAAAAATATAGCTCAGATAGCGCTCTTTCGTTTCCGAATACTTCCCGTGGGGCAGCGGCACCACGGCTCCGTCCTGCATCGTGATGGAGCGTGCTGCGATGTTGGCGATATACTCCATATTGATAAGGAAGGAGCGGTGGGGACGGAGGAAATTCGGGTATTCCACGAGCTGGTCGCAGAGGTCGTCCAGCCGGCCCATGCTTTCCAGCACGACGCCGTTGTTCAGGTGAAACGTGAGCGTCCGCCCCATCACCTCGCAGTAGACCAGCTCTTCCAGCTCCAGGCGGACGATGCCGCTCTTGCTCCGGAGGATGAGGCTGTGCTTCTGCTCCCTGGTGCAGGCCGCACAGGCCGAGTCCATCAGGCGGAAAAAGTCCTCTCTCCGGATGGGCTTGAGCTGGTAATACCATGCATCCACCGCGTAGGATTCCACCGCAAACTCCGTGCTTGAAGTAAGGAAGATGATCTTCACATTCGAGTCATATTCCCGTATCTCCCGGGCCGCAGCCATCCCGTTTTCGCCCGGCATCAGGACATCCAGCAGGATGATGTCGAAGCGCGTTCCCTTCTCCACTTCCGCCATCAGCTCGACCGGGCTTTGATAAGACGTATGGGCAAAGTCCTGCCCGCGGTCAGCAGCATATTCTTCCAGCAGAGCTTCCAGCCGTCTGGTCTCTTGGGTCTCGTCGTCACAAAATGCGATCTTCAGCATAAGGGGATCTATCCGTTCCCTTCTTTGTTTATTCTCTTCTATAGTATAGAGATTCTTGCATTTTTCGTCAAGTTGTGATGGCAGTCCTCTTGGCTGATTGCTTGCCGCCTGCGGGCGGCCGTGCTGATCCGTCAACGATCACTTTTGCACATAAAACGAGTCTCCTGCATTGGGAAATCGATGCAGGAGACCTGTTATTACCATATTATGAGGGAACCGTAATTTATAATTTCGCACCCGGCAACAAATGAAAAATACCACAGGAAAATGACGCAGAAAAATATTCTTTTCAACCCGCCTGCTGCCGCTTATCCAGGCGCATCTTATCCGCAATCATCGCGATGAACTCCGAGTTGGTCGGTTTGCCGCGCAGATTGTGGATGGTGTAGCCGAAGTAGCTGTTCAGGGTGTCCACATCGCCCCTGTCCCATGCCACCTCGATGGCGTGGCGGATGGCGCGCTCCACACGGCTGGCGGTGGTGCCGTTTTTCTTGGCGATCTCCGGGTACAGGCGCTTGGTGACGGCATTGATGTACTCCGGCTCGTTCATGGTGAGCAGGATGGCATCCCGCAGGAACTGGTAGCCTTTGATGTGGGCAGGGACGCCGATCTGATGCAGAATGTCCGTGACCTTCAGCTCGTCGCTGTCCACGCTGGCCGTGATAAGCCGCTTCTGGTGGCCGTGGGCGACTTTGAGCACCCGGCTGGCAAGGACATTCTCGTCGAAGGGTTTGACAAAGTAGTAGGCGAAGCCCTCATCCAGCAGCTCCTGGACCATTTCCTCGCTCTGGAAGGCGCCGGTGACGAAAAACGTGGTGTGCGTTTCGCCGGCGGCGACATATTTCTGCTTGACGGCCAGAGCATCCAGCCCGGGCATGAAGGCATCCAGCAAAACCACCTGCGGCCGCACCACAAGCATCTTCTGCAAAATCTGAAGGCCGTCTTTTTCCACGACGGTCACTTCTACGCCTTTTTGCTCCAGTGCCTCTCGACAGGCTGCCGTAACATCCGCACTGGTATCCGACATCAAAAATCTTACTTTATCCATCGTACTATCCTCCAATGTGTGCAGTTCCCTTTACAGTCTAGATTTTACCATATTTTACCATGGATTGCAACAGGAAATTTTTACATTTTCTGGAATTTTCACGAAAATCTTCTTGTTCATTCTGCGGTCTGCGCTTCGGCACCGTTTTGAACGGCGTTTTTTGCCTGTTCGAGCATCGTCTGGGCGAAAATCCCGTAGCCTCGGGTGGGGTCATTGACCAGAACATGGGTCACAGCACCCACGAGGCGCCCATTTTGGAGGATGGGGCTTCCGCTCATGCCCTGCACGATGCCGCCGGTCGCAGACAGAAGCGAAGGGTCGGTCACCCGGATGACCAGATTCCGGCGGGGGTCGGCGTCGCTGACCCTCTCGATCTGGATGCGGTAAGCGCGGGGCGCTTCCCCCTCGATGGTAGCCCATATCTCAGCGGGGCCGGTGACGACTTCCTGCGCGAACGCGATCTCCCGCAGCTGGCCCGAGAAGTGGGTGCGCGTCGTGCCGTAGACGCCGTTTTCGCCGTTGATGCGGATGGTGCCGATGGCGTGGGCGCTCAGGAAATGGCCCTTTAGCTCACCGGGGCTTCCGGCCGTTCCGGCACTGCAGCCGGTTATCTCGCAGGGAACGATCTCGCCGCTGCGCAGGGCGACGCTTTCGCCGGTGTCGCTGTCGCTGATGGGGTGGCCCAGTCCCGCAAATACGCCGAGCTCCTCGTCGGCGAAGGTCAGTGTACCCACGCCGGCGGAGGAGTCCCGCACCCACATTCCGGCCCGCCACTGCCCGGCAGCACCGTCCCACACCGGGGTCAGGGTAGTCAGCTTCTGCTCGCCGCTGCGGATATACACGACCTCCACGGACTGCCCCTCGGCAGCGTCCAGGGCTTCCTTTACGGCTTCATTGCTCTCGGTGCGGGTCTGCCCGATGCAGATGACCCGGTCGCCGAGGCGAAGCCCGGCCTCCTTGGCGGGATTCGATGTCCCGCCGCCAGCCTGCCCGATCTCCGAAAATCCCACGATGAGCGCCCCTTCGGAGAACATCTTGACGCCGAACGGTGTACCGCAGACGGTCACTCTGGGCCGCTCTGTCACCACCGCCCGGATGGTTTTGATGGGGAGCCACCCGCCCAGCGTCAGCGTCGTCTGGTAGCTGCCCACCGCCCGGGTGCTGGCAACATTCTGGCTCCCATGACCACGCTGTGGCTCGACCCATGCAAAGCGGGGGAGATATAAGGCTTGTCCCGGCTCCAGATAAACTCGGTCAGGCAGACAGCTGTACAGCCAGCCCAAAGCTGCCGCAAGAGCCAGCAGCAGATATGCCGCCGCAAGCTTTGCCCGCTGCATTTTCTTCACGCCCATGGCCTCCCTCGCTGTTTTTGGGGTTATTATGCGGAGGCAACGAGGGAATTATCCTTCGGCAGTTGACTTTTGCGGCGAATCTTGCTACTATAAATAATGTTTCCGTGCGGGAGTGGCGGAATGGCAGACGCGCTGGTTTTAGGCACCAGTTCCAACGGAGTGAGGGTTCGACCCCCTTCTCCCGCACCAAACCATGAAAATCCGAACCTTTTCTCGATAGGAGAAGGGCTCGGATTTTTTGTTTTCTTCGGAAACGAGAACAATGGCTCTTCCCTTACGGCTGTGTGTCCAAAACCTTATCAGAAGAAAGACCGTATCACGAAGGTCACAACAGTAAGAGTGCCGTAAGGCAGAAGGGACGCAAGATTATGAAGTACGATGCAAGAGCCTGTCAGTTTAACATGGGCACCGGCTGTGTGGAGCTGCTGCTCCGGGATGGGCGCAAAATTTCCATCAACTGCACCGGTGTCGAGGATGCACTGGATGTTACCATGGCGCAGAGGTCTGAACTGGACTACCTCATCTACAATGACCCGCTGGCGTATGCAGAGCTAATTTTGAACGGTGAGCCAGAGGAGTATCTGAGAAATGCGGCTGGAAGTCACGGATTAGAGGACTGAACGCAAAAACAGGGTGCGCCCTGCCGGACGCACCCTGCAAAAATCCACACACGATAAGTAAGGCAGGGAGTTCCCCGACGGGAACTTCCTGTTTTTCTTTGG